>Ga0105047_10003048_pt1 | contig 29682 bp, 29 predicted proteins | sample MAT04_FD_78384 | JGI IMG/M metagenome (GOLD analysis project Ga0105047, IMG submission 78384) | Freshwater microbial communities from Lake Fryxell liftoff mats and glacier meltwater in Antarctica - MAT-04 (megahit assembly) | ecosystem: Environmental > Aquatic > Freshwater > Ice > Liftoff... | reverse complement strand
AGCGGATAGAATGGCCGGGAGAACGACACTTCCGGCTTAGCACAGGAGCACGGATCATGGCCGAACCGACCGACGAGCAACTCCGTGACTACACGGCAAAGATGCCGAAGATCTACAAGGATATTCTGCTGGCGTTCCCGGGATTCGACTCGAAGCGGCGCGAGTTCGACTCGCTGGAAACCCAGCACATCATGGAAGTGTTGACTGATCCCGATCAGGATATCCGACGAGTCGATGTCAACACGGCGATCACGCAACTAAGCGAACGCGGATTTTTGAGCCCAGAATTTTATCGGATCGTGCCGACGCGTCTCGGTGAACGTGCCATCAAGCTGTTGAGCGGTACAACGGCTCGACCGGCGATGATTCCCTCACTTCCCGAACCATCCTGGGCATCGTGATGTTGTGGCAAATTCGTTCGTTTCCGAAGTGCGATTACCACGTGTTCCTGTCCCACAGCCAAGAGGATCGCGATCCGCTCGTTGAGCCGACACGGATCAAGCTGGCGGCCCGCAATGTCGTGACTTGGTTCGACCAACAGGACTACTACTACGGGCGGCCGTCGCGTGCCGCGCTACGGGACGGCATCCTCAAGTCCAGGCATACCGTACACTTCATCACCGACGCGATGCTTGGTTCCTCACGCGGTTGGTGCGTCATGGAACTGTCGCTTGTCGAATTGCTGCAAGGCAATCTCCAAGTGCGTGGCGGACAGCTTGCCCACCCGATGCTGCCGTTGTTCTTCGTCTCGCAGGATGACCGGAGGCTTGCCCGATCCGTGTGGCAGGATCTGCGGGATCAAGGTCGTTTTTGTCCGCCGAACGATCTCGCTTTTCAAATCGATTGGGCTGAAAACCAAATCATCGAGTTTCTGATGCGGGAACAGAGACTTGCAAACGACATGGCGATCATGATGCGTCGCGATGCCGAACTCAAATCCGAACTCAAAAAGGTACAAGGTCTCCACGACCGCATCACCGCCTTTCACCCTGGTGAACTACCGGTCGTTTAAATCCTGCCGACGGAACTCCCACGTTTTCTTCAACTTCCCACCGTCCCGCCGTCGATGATGAATCGTATTGTTCGGATCGTCCCGAATGAAGCGATTGGTCCATCTCGGTGGTGCGACGATGATGCAGCGATTTCACGTTTCAGCGTCCTACTATGCCTCACTGATGCTGCTCATTGCCGGCTGCTCGACCATTTCGACCAAACCGGCGCGGGATACGCCGCTGCCGGAGGGTACCGACCCCAATGACCTCTACAACACGGTCGATGGGGCCGGGCCAAACATCGTCGATGCCCGCCCTTACTATCTCGATGCCCCGAGTCCCACCGGCGCTGGTCCCTCTCCCGTCACGGCGTCGAAGACGGTCGACCCGAAGCGCGAACAGCAGATGAAGTTGGACAAAAACATCCCAACAGGGGCCTTGTCGCTGACGAAAGCCCGCGCCGAGTAGCGGCGCGACGCGACCACGGCCAAGGCTGCGGAAACCGAGAGTAAGGCCAAGGAGGCCAACGCGGCCATCGTCGATCTCGGCAAGCTCGGCAACGCCTTGACCCGCATGATCGATCCGGGTCTGCATCGGATTGCGGAGCCGCTCGCACCGGAAGCATCGCGCTTGGCGACGAAACCGACCGTGCGGCCGCGCTTGCCGAAGGCGGGGGAAAAGTACGACATTCTCGTGCTCTCCGGCGGCGGTTCCTACGGCGCCTACCCGGCAGGCATCATCTGCGGCTGGAACGACTGCGGCACCATGCCGAAGTTTCAGGTCGTCACCGGAGTCAGTACAGGCACCTTGGTGGCCACGGCCGTCTTCCCCGGCGGCCGCTTTTTGGACGATCTGCGCACTTATACCTCCCTGTCTCAGTCGACGCTGAAAAGCGGCGATCTCTGGACGATCAAACGCTTCCCGCATCCCTTCGGCATCGGCAGCGATTCGGTCGCCTCCAACAAGCCGCTCCGGACCATCCTCACCGAGCGGTACAACCAGCCCGGTTACTTCGAGGCCGTCGCCGGAGAGCACGCCGCGGGGCGACGGCTTTATGTGGGCACCTGCAATCTGGACACAATGCGGTTCGTCATCTGGGACTTGGGCGCGATCGCTTCGCTGGGAACGCCGGAATCGAGAAAGCTCTACGTCGAAGTGGTCGCGGCCTCCGCGGCGATTCCACCGCTCCTGTCTCCATCCCGCATCACCATGACGATCGACGGCCGAACGTTCGAGGAACTCCACGTCGACGGCGGCACCGCCCGCAGCCTGTTCTTCTACCCGCCGAGCGATTGGCCCGGCAACGAGGAGGATCGCAAGACGGGAACCGTCATGCTCGCGGGCGCCCGCGTCCACGTGATCGTCTCGGGCAAGATCTACGAGGATGCAGAAGGGACAGAGCCGAAGCTCGTGAAGATCGTCGCCCGCTCGGTCGGCACCATGCTCTCGGCCCTGACGCGGTCGGATCTGGCCCGGCTTTATTCGCACTGCCAGGATCGGGACATGGTCTTCCGCCTCGCCGCCGTGCCGACCGACTATCCGCTGGACTTCACCGCCTCCGAGTTCAACCCCGAGAAGATGACGAAGCTGTTCCACGAAGGCTATCGCCGCACTCAACAGAACCAAGTCTGGAACGCCGAGCCGCCGGAACGCGCGGTCAGCGAGGAGCGGGTCCGCCGCGGCCCAGTGATGACGACGACGCCCTCGAAGGAAATCGGACCGTTCGATCCTAGCGCTACGGTCCGCCCTCGGCGGTGATGCCGCAGGGCGAATAGAATATCGGCAACGACGCGAACCTGGTTCCGACGAGGAGCACAACTGTGGCCGAACCGACCGACGACCAACTGCGCGAATATGCCGTGAAGCTTCCGCAGATTTACAAGGACATTTTGTGCGCGTTTCCGAAGTTCGCTCCGGATCGAATCCGCTTCGAGCCCCTTTTGGAATCGACGCTGATCGGCGAAGTCTTGGATGCGGATGAGAGTCACCGGACCTCGCTGATCGAAGAAGCGTTGAAGACTCTGACCTTTCAGAATCTTCTCAGCACGAATCAAGACTACCCCGGATACGGAGGCGGCTACGGTGACGGCGGGGGAGGTGGTCGCCCTGCTCCGCAGCCCATTCGGTATTGGCCAACGGAGACCGGCGAACGACTCATCGAAATCCTGTCCGGACACAAAGCCAAGAAAGTTTCGTTGCCGGCTTTGCCGAAACCGACCTGGAGTTGACCGCGATGCGTTGGCAACTCAGCTCGTTCCCGAAATGCACTCATCATGCTTTTCTTTCGCACTGTGCTGAAGATCGAGCTGCGTTTGCAGAACCGCTTCATCGCAAACTGCAACGCAACGCCGTCGAGGCATGGATCGATCAATCAGACTATTATTACGGTCGCGATTCTCGCACCGCACTGAAAGACGGAATTCTCCGTTCGCGGCATGCTATCTTTCTCATTACGGACGCCATGCTGAATCATTCGCGCGGGTGGTGCCACCTCGAACTTGGCTACAGCGAGCTGATTCAGACGAACCTAACGACGCGCGGGGGCAACTACTGCAATAACATGCTGCCGCTTTTCTTTGTCGACCAAACCGATCCTCGGCTGCCTCGAAGCGTCTGGCAGGCCTCGCGGGATCGGGGACGATTTTGCCCCGCTTTTGCTGTACGCAGACAGGTCGACTGGGCCTATAGCGAAATCCTTGGTTACCTCCAACGCGAGCAGAGCCTAGCCGCCAACTATCGTGCCGAGTGCGGAGCCAGTCCGAAACTGCGAGACGATCTTGCCGCGATCCCCGGACTTCAGGATCGCATAACCAAATTCCATCCCTCCCGCCTACGGATCCGATAAGCTCGCATGATCTTCGACCGCTTTCACGTCCGCGTTCTCTCGCTTGCCGTCGTCGGCGTCGCCGTCCCCGTGCTTGCTCTGCTCGCGCTCGGAGTCGCGACCTCGCAGGACAAGTCGGGGTACGAACTCATCAAGGATCTGTTCCTGCCGCTGATCTCGCCGCTGGTGGCGATCCTGTTTCCCGTCATCGTCCTGTACGTGATCCCTTACAACCAAAACCGGCAGCGGCTCGGGCTCGAACTGTGCACGCAGTACTATTCCGAGGAAATGCGGGACGCGCGAAACGTCGGCTGGCAATGCTTCGTCACCGAACAACGCAAGCTGCCGCCGATCCGACGGGCCGAACGACTGAATCACTTTCTGGATTACCTGTCCAATCCCGAGTTCCACCGCGTCATCGAACCGGGACTGGATGCGACCTATCAGAAGGCGTCGCGGGTGCTCGACTTCTTCGCCATGGTCAACGGCTGCGTCGCCCGCGGCGTCGCCGACGAGGACATCGTCCGGGACTTTCTGCTCTTCTACTACCTATGGTGGCGAGACGAGATCATGGACCCGCTGCGGAAAACCCGGCGCGTGCTCGCCGACCATCCCAAGGTCCGCCCGATCTGGTGGACGCCGCTCACCTACCTCGACGCGCTGGTGGAGGCGAAGCGGTAAGGCGTCAGGGTTCCTGGCGGCTTCGCAATCGTATGGGGGCTGTCCCTGTAAGGGTGCAGCGGGTACTACAATAACGTCTTTCCTGCCTTCATGCGAGATGCTTCGATGCCTCGGGTTCTGATTGCGGATAAGTTGGAAGTGGCCGGGTTGGAACTGCTCAAGGCCGCCGGGCTGGAGGTCGACAATCGACCCGGCTTGAAAGGCGACGAACTGATCGCGGCCCTTCAGGCGTCGGACGCGGTCATCTGTCGGTCCCAGCCGCAACTGACGGCCGAGGTGCTCGCCGTGCCGGGGAAGCTGCGGGCGATTGCGCGGGCCGGCGTGGGGGTGGACAACATCGACGTGCCGGCTGCAACCCGGCAGGGTATCGTCGTCATGAACACGCCTTCGGGCAACACGGTCAGCGCGGCCGAGCATACGATCGCGCTCATGATGGCGCTGGCCCGGCAGATCCCGGCGGCCGATGCGAAGATGAAGGCCGGAGGCTGGGACCGTACCAAGTTCGTCGGCATGCAGTTGACCGGGAAGACCCTCGGCGTCGTCGGCTTGGGACGCATCGGGCAGGAAGTCGCCAAGCGGGCCGTCGGCTTGGGCATGACGATTCTCGGTTATGATCCGTTTGTCTCCGTCGCCAAGGCCGCCGAACTCGGCATCACCGCGACGACGACCTTGGAAGCCCTGCTTCCGCAAGTCGACGTGCTGACGCTGCACATCCCGATGACGGCGGAGACGAGAAACCTGATCGGTGCCAAGGAACTCGCGGCGATGAAGAAGACCGCCCGCGTTCTCAACGTTGCCCGCGGCGGCATCATCGACGAAGCGGCACTCGCGGAAGCGCTGACCGCGGGCACCATCGCAGGGGCCGCCATCGACGTCTTCGCCGTCGAACCGACGCCGGCGGACAACCCGTTGCGCACCGCACCGAACTGCGTCGTGACCCCGCACCTCGGCGCGAGCACGCTCGAGGCCCAAGAGAACGTCGCCATTGAGGCGGCACAGCTCATTGCGGATTTCCTGCTCAAGGGCGTGGTGCTCAATGCCGTCAACATGACCGCAGTCGATCGCGCCGAACTCGACGGCTTGCGGCAATACGTCGATCTTGCCCGCCGGCTCGGGCTGATGCAGGCGCAACTCGCCCAGGGGCCGATCAGGAAGGCGACGCTGCAGTACCGCGGTGAACTCGCCTCCAAGAAGACCAAGTTGTTGACGGCTGCCTTCACGGCCGGTCTGCTGGAGTTCCGCCTGAGTGCCGGCGGCGTCAACCTCGTCAACGCCGAAGTCACGGCCCGCGATCGCGGTCTTGAGATCGCCGAGAGTTCGTCTCCCAGGAAGGGCGACTTCGCCGCCGTGTTGCACACCGAAGTTGAAACCGACGCCGGCTCGCAGATCGCCGCCGGCACCCTCTTCGGCGACCAGTACCTGCGCCTCGTGCAGCTCGGCAACTTCCGGCTGGAAAGCTACTTGGACGGCACCCTGTTCTTCTTCCATCACACCGATGTGCCGGGCCTCATCGGTTTCGTCGGCAACATCTTCGGCACGCACGACGTGAACATCGCCGCAATGTCCGTCGGCCGCACCGGCAACGTTCCCGGCGGCGCGGCCGTGGGTGTCCTCAATCTGGACAGCATGCCGCCGGACGCCGCCATCCAAGCCGTCCGCAGTCACCCGAAGATGATGCAGATCCAGGTCGTGAAGCTGCCGCCTGCGGGCGAAATGCCCTCTTGGATGAGCTGAATCGGCCGGCTTACGGCAGCAGGTCCGCCACGAGCATCGACGCCGACGACGCGAACAGCGGTTCGACACGGTCGGTCGGCCCGAGTTGGATTTGCAAGTCGTACTTCGCACCGGAGGCGTCCGGCGTCCGAAAGACGTGCAGCAGGCGATGCTCCAGATCGAGCACCCAGTACTCGGGCACGTCGGCGCGGGCATAGATCGGCGGTTTACGCTTAAGGTCGTGTTTTAGGGTCATGTGCGATACTTCCACGACCAACACCGGAGGATCGGTCGGCTTTTTATCGTAGTCGGAAAGACGACCCGGATGGACCGCGATGTCCGGTTCGGGTTCGCCGTCCGGTACGATCACCGGGTTCTGTACGCTGGTCCAACCGATACCCGCGAATGCCGCCGTCAAAGCCACATCGAGTTTCTTCACGGCGACTATGTGAGGCCAATTGACGGGACTCATTTCGAGAATTTCTCCGTCGATGAGTTCGACCCGTTGATCTCGAAAGAATCCGAGATCGCCCAGACGGTCGTATTCCTCGATCGACCAGCGACGCGGCCGCGGCTCGTGGGTATCCGTCATTCGCGGCGGCATCGCGGTCATCGTCGGTCTCCGTTACGGCAGCAGGTCCGCCACGAGGATCGACGCCGGCGGCGCGAACAGCGGCGATAAGCTTTCGGATGGGGCATAAGTTCGCGTCGTGCGGTAGGTCGCCGCGATCAGATCGACGTCGCGGAATACAGTCAGCCGATTCGCGTCGACGTCGAGCACCCAATATTCGACGACGCCTGCGGACGCATACAGGTCGCGTTTCTTTGTCAAATCGAAGCGCAACGAAGTGTCCGAGATTTCGACGATAAGCAGAGCCGTCGTCGGGTGGCCGGTCGTATAGGTCTGAGGTGAACCGGAAACGATCGCAACGTCCGGTTCCGGTTCATCTCCGCGTATCCGCATCGGCAACTGAATTCGCAGATGGTTTCCCGATCCGACGAGCGGAAACAACATGTACATCACGATCACGCACGCAGTCGCGTGTTGCGAACCCATGGGGCACATCTGAAGAATCTCTCCGTCGATGAGTTCCACATGCTGGTCACGAAAGTAGCCGGCGTCTCCCAGCTTGTAGTATTCCACCAGCGACCAACGGCGGGGCCGCGGGTCGTCGAGGACGACGGGTTCAGACGTCGCTTCCGTGCTCATTTCTTCTTCGGCAGTTTGGTGACGGCCATGTCCTTCAGTGCGGTCGCGGTCGGCGGGGCTTTCAAGGTTTCCAGGAAGGCGACGATGGCCTGCTGATCGGCGGGCGGCAGGTCGGCGAAGGCCTTCTTGACGCTCTTGGCGTCGCCGTTGTGCCGCAGGATGGCGGCGTGCAGCGTGTCCGCGGTGCCGTCGTGAAAGTACGGGGCCGAATCGGCAACGCCCCAGAGCGGCGGCGTGCGCCAGTCGGAAGGCGGCGGTTCGCCTTCGGGCCGGGGAAACTCGGGCAGCGGGGCGGGGCCGTAAGGGCTCCCACCGCCACCGGGGGGCAACGGTTCATCGAGCGAGTAGAGCAGGAAGTCCGTATACATGCCCTTCACGCCACCGAGGTCGGGAACGTGGCAGGTCGTGCAGCCGACTTTGGCGAACAGCTCTTCGCCGTGCTTCGCGGAAGTCGCGGTCTTGGCGTCCGTCGGCATCGTTTCCACCGGCCGCGGGATCGTCGAAACGAACGCGACGAGTTGTTGAAATTGTTTCTTGTCCAAGTCGGCGGGGACTTCGGGCTTGGCCTTCGTCGCAACCGAACAGGCTTGGGGCTTGATGGGCGTGCCGAGGCCGATTTCGTTGGCGCAGGCGGTGGCGGTGAAGTCTTCGAGGGTGGCGAACTGGGCCTTCCAGCCGAAGCGGCCGATGCGGCCGTCCGGTAGGGTGCGGAGCCGGCCGAGCGGCACGCCATCGAAGTTCATCGCCAGTTCCTGGGTGAGGCCTTGGAAGGAGCGGCGACGGAAGTTCTGTACGATCGCCTTCTCGGAAATCAGGTCGATCCAGCCCGAACCGAATATCGCGGAGCTTTGCGTCGAGATCGTCCGCAGCGGGTCGAAGTCCGCCGTCGTCCGTTGGATCGTCGGCGGGCAGTTGGCCATCTCGACGCTGCGCGTTGTGGTGATGGCGCGATTGACCGGGAAGAGCTTCCGCAGGACCGTGAAGCTTTCCTTATCCTTGGGGTCGATGCTGTAGTTGTGGATGGTGCCGCATTCCATCTCGGGCTTGCCGGGTCGCGGCAGGATTTCGAATGCGGTGGCGTTGTGGCTGATTTCGCCGCCGCCGCCGAGGCCGCCCTGGAAGTGGCAGGCCGCACAGGACTTGGCGTTGAAGACCGGACCGAGGCCGTCGCCGTGGGCGAGCGGATCGTTCGGCGTCCATTCGTGTTCGAACAGTTCGCGGCCCGCGGCGATGTCCTTGGCACTCGCGGACGGCCCCCAATAGACGGGCAGGCCATTCGAGAAAAAGAGCCAGTAGAAGAGCAGCAACGATGTGAAGCCGAGCGTGACGGTGAGCCACTTCCGCTGTTTCCGCAACATCTTGGACATGTCAGCCCCTCAGGAACGACCGAACCCTACCGTCAAGACGCTTCCAAAGTACCGCCATGTCGCGCGGAACGCAAGAACCTTGCGAAGCGACGAACTTGCATCGCATCTGATACAATATCGGTGCGTTCGGTGCTCGACGTCGTGTCGAGTGAAAACGGGAAGCCGGTGAAATTCCGGCACAGGGCCGCTGCCGTGATCGCCTCGGGGAACCACCTCGCGGGCGTCAGTCGGGAGACCTGCCGAACGCGCTTCCGCACCATGCTCGCCCGGAACCGGCGAGACGGGGTTTTGTATGCTCGTTCGTCGTCTCGGCCCGCGCCGTCTGGTCGGGCTTTGGTTGTTTCTCATCGTTGCCGCTTGCGCTGCGTTCATCGCTTCGTTATTGGTCGGCAGCACCTCGATTCCCACGTCCACTGTCCTCGAAGTCCTCGCGGGGCGCGGCGATGCCGGAACGCGCACGATCGTGCTGGAGCTTCGGCTGCCGCGGGCCGTGGCGGCCTTTGCGGTCGGCGGCGGCTTGGCGGCGGCCGGGGCGGCGTACCAGGCGCTCTTCCGCAATGCCCTGGCCGACCCGTACATCATCGGCGCCTCGGGTGGAGCCTCGGTCGGTGCGGTGCTGGTGATCGTCTTCGGCGGGACCGTCGCCGTCGGGGCCTTTGGCCCCACGGCCGTCGGTGCGTTTCTCGGGTGTCTGCTGACCGTTGGGTTCGTGTACGTCGCTGCGGCGATGGGTCGACGTTCGAGTTCAACCTTGCTGCTGTTCGGCGTCATCGTCGGCACCATGCTCGGCGGCGTGGTTTGGCTGCTGATGGCGCTCGCGGATGAAAACCTGACGCGGATCATCGGCTGGCTCATGGGCGGCTTCGGCAGCGTGCGGTGGGACACGACGATGCTGCTGGTTCCGGTTGTCGTGCTCGGCATCTCGGTCCTGTTGGCCGTTGCCCGTCCTTTGGATGCCTTGGCCCAAGGGGACGATGAAGCCCGGTCGCTCGGACTCTCCATCGGTCGCCTGACGCTGCTGATCCTCCTCACATCCAGTGCCATGGTCGGCTTGGCGGTTGCCACGGCCGGGGCCATAGGCTTCATCGGCTTGGCGGCACCGCAGGCGGCACGACTGCTGGTCGGGGCGTCCCATGCGCGCGTCATCCCGACGGCCGTGCTGATCGGCGGGCTGCTGTTGCTGCTGGCGGACTTGGTGGCCCGCTCCGCGATTCCGCCGCTGGAGCTTCCCGTAGGAGTTGTCACCGCGCTGATCGGCGGGCCATTGTTTCTGCTGCTCCTTCGCAAGCAGACCGACGGGGGGGTGCGCTGATGCTCACCCTTCGCGGCGTACGTGCGGGCTACCCTCGGCGGCCGGTGCTGGACGCGCTCGATCTCGATGCGAACACCGGCGAACTGCTGGGCGTGATCGGTTGCAACGGCGCCGGCAAAACGACACTCCTGCGGGCGATCGCAAAACTTCACCCGATCGCGGCCGGGACAATGGCGTGGCACGGCGAGTCCACGAAACCCTGGCGGCGTTCGCAGACGGCACAACACTTCGCCTACATGCCGCAGGCGCCGACGGACGATTGGCCGCTGACCGTCCGCGAATATGTGACCCTCGGCCGCCTGCCGCACCTCGGCTGGCGGCCTTACCTGACAGCAGTCGATCGAGCTTCCGTCGAAGAGGCCATGAAGTCGACGACCACCTTGACGTTCGCCGAACGGATTCTTCCGGAACTCTCCGGCGGCGAACGACAACGCGTACGCCTGGCCCGCGCCTTGGCCCAGACACCGATGCTGTTGCTGCTCGACGAGCCGACGGCCCAACTCGACCTGCGCTACCAGCGGGACGTACTCGATACCGTTCGCCGACTGACCCGCGAACTCCACGTCACGGCCGTTGTGACGATTCACGACATCAACCTGGCGGCCGCCTTCGCGGACCGACTCGCGATCCTGCACGACGGCCGCATCACCCGACTCGGGACGCCGGACGAGGTGCTTGCGTCCCCGGAACTCGAAGCCGCTTACGGCATCCCGCTGACCTACACCCTTCACCCAACCCTGGGGATTCCATGGATCGTCCCGAAACCGTAATCGCATTATGGCGAGCCGCCGATGGTCACCTGCCGAGTCACCGGCGCACGGAGGCTCGGCGGGTTACCACCCGCCGCTCGCCTTGGTTGTGCTTGCTGCTTCTGATCGCATCAGTCGGTTGTGCTTCCAAACCCGCGACGCCGAGCGTGCCGGCTGCTTCGTCCGTCAAGGATAGCCTCGGGCGGACGGTGTCGCTGCCCAAGTTGCCGGAGCGGATCGTGTCGCTTGCCCCCGCAGCGACCGAGATTCTCTTCGCCGTCGGCTTGGGACCAAAGGTCGTGGCGGTGACGACCTTCGACAACTTCCCGGAGGACGTGAAGGCCCTGCCCAAGGTCGGCGGCTTCAGTTCTTCAACCATCAGTCTGGAAGCGATCGTAGCCCAACGGCCGGACTTGGTCATCTGCGCGGGCAGCCTGCAGCAGCCGACGATGGAGGCGTTGGAAAAGCTCGGCATTCCGGCGTTCGCCTCCGAACCGACGACCTTCGCGGAAACGGTTGCTTCGATGGCGGCGATCGGCGAAGTGTGCGGGACTTCCGAGAAAGCGACGGTCGTGGTCGCCGATTTCCGCAAACGACTCGACGACGTGAAGAGACGGGCAGCCGCGGCTACTGCAGCGAAACCGCAAGTTCTGTTCGTCGTCGGCGTGGAACCACTGCTGGCGGCGGGGCCGAAGACGTTTCTGGGCGAAGCGATCGAATTGGCCGGCGGCCGAAACCTCCTCGTTGGAGTACCCGAACAGTATCCGCGCGTCAGCGAGGAGTTGTTGTTCGCGAAGGAGCCGGATCTGATTCTCGGCCTGAGCGGAGAGCACGGCGGCGTCGTGGCCGATTTGGCGAAGCGGCCAAGCTGGGTGAATCTGAAGGCCGTCAAAGCCGGCCGGATCGTCGCGATCCCCGATGATCTCATTGCCCGCGCCGGACCGCGACTCATCGAGGGACTCGAAGCGGTCGAACGCGCGATTCGCGCAGCATCTACTCCGTAATGACTTCCCCACCCGCACGGGTTGCGAGTGCCGCAACGATGCGGATCGACGTCGTGTCCTTAAGGAATCGCACGCTGCCGTCGGCCATCGTCGCGTTCGCGCCGCCGGGATGCAGGGCATAAATTTCGTAGGCGTTGTTGCAGTTGACCGCACACTCGCCGACGGTGGTCAGGCCATCCGCACTGGTGCCTTCGATACCGAAGCCCTTCTGATGATCGGCCCACAGGCCGCCGAACACCGACCCAGGCCCATCGCCGCCGAACGGCGGTGTCAGGTCCGTCACGCGGCGACCCTTCACCCAATACTGCGGGCGGTTGGCGTCCTCGACGATCAGCAGCGTGTTCGAGAGGCCATCGCTGATCTGGGCGACGTTCGAACCTTGTGAACTCATCACGCCGCGCCAGACGCTGGTGTAGTTCGCCGGGTCCGGATAGTTCAGATAGGCGAGGAGCGTGACGGCGACGACCGAGACGTTGGTGTAGTCCCAGGTCGCGCCGTCGAACGGCGAGCCGGGCGCGCCGGCTACGGTCGAACGGCCGGCACGACCGCCGTCGGCCGAGGGGCAGAGGAAGGTCTTCACGTTCGCCTTGCGGGCGACGAGGTTGGCCGGATCGTACCAGTTGGCCGACTGTACATAGATGTTGCGGATCGGTTCCTGTTCGAGATCGGAAAGGATCGTCCCCGTCCAGGCGTGCCACGGTGCGGCCATCGTGTTCGACGCCGGAAAGCGGCCGAGACGGCTCTCGTGATTCAGGCAGGCCAAGCCGATCTGTTTGAGGTTGTTCGCACAACTCGCCCGCGCCGCCGCTTCGCGGACCTTCTGCACGGCCGGCAACAACAAGCCGATCAGGATCGCGATGATGGCGATGACGACGAGAAGTTCGATGAGGGTGAACGCCGAACGACGATGCACGAAAAAGCCCCCGGGAACGAAGCGAGCCGCATCGGCATGATAGCGGGTGCGGCTCAATCGACGTTGCCGAGACGGTACACCGACTTACCGCAGCGGCGGATCGGTCGCTTCGTAGCCGACCGTCATCACGGGTTCCTGCGCCTTCGGACCGCCGTTGGCGAGGTCCGTGAGGAACTGTTTGGGCTGAGTGTAGTTCGCGTCCATGCCGGCGGCGGTTTCGATCTGGGCTTTGCCTTCCTCCATGCGGCCCATGTCGATCAGTGCCCGGCCGAGGAAGTAACGGGCTTCCGGTTCGCTCATCACGTTTTTGCCCACGAGGGTGGCGAAAGCGGCCTGCCAGTCCTGCATCTGACCTTGGCAGAGAGCGAGCGTTTTGAGGTAGGTGCGGTTGTTGGGGTCGTGCTGCAGCGCGTTCTTCGTGGACTGCGCCGCAAGTGCCGGTTCCTGGAACTGATGGTACGCGGCCGCAAGGCGGTGGTGCAGTTCGTGGTCAGCGGGGTAGTACTCGGTCGCCGCCTTGAGCATCGCGATGGCGTTGGCCTTATCGCCGATGGTGGTGAACAAGCGGGCCAAGCCGATGTGGGCTTCGCGGTTCTTGGGGTCAGTCTTGAGCGCCCGAAGGAAGCCTTGGCGGGACGCGTCGAGCATCTGGTCACGTTCGACGGTCGTCGGCTTCATCGCGGCCGCGTCGAAGCGGGCCGTCGCCATGCCGATTTCGCCGTCGGCGCCGAGGCCCTTGCCGCGCTTGGAAACATCGCGTTGCACGATCGCTTCGGCCGGTGCCTGCGGCACGAAGGCCTTGCTCTGCCCACCGCCGAAGAACTTGGACATGGTGCTCGGCTGTTCCTGCACCGGCGCCTGATACGGCGAAGGCTCGGACGACGAGTTGGTTGTTTTGCAGCCTAAGCCGGCGGCCAAACCGAGCGCGACCGCCCCCAGACTCAGATGTCGAATGATGCGCCCGTCCATGAGCGGCCCTTTCGGTTCGGCAGGTCGAAAACTTCAGGCGAAGTCTACTGAAACTCCGCGATGAAACTCGCGGACGCCTCGATCATCAGATCGCGCGTCAAATGCACGGGTTGCCGTTTGTATCGGCAGATCGACTGCACGATTTCCAATAAATCGCGGGAATCGCTGGCGCGGACGGAACGGCCGCGCAGGTAGTACCGCTCGTAAAGATAGTCAACGGCACTTGCGTCGTAGTTCATGCCGAGCCGCTTGCAGTTACCCGCGAAGATCCGTTCGTAGACGTCCCTCATCGGGGCGTGAATCTGGACCTTGTGACGGATGCGCCGCAGAAAGGCGTCGTCCACGAGGGCCTTGGGGTCGAGATTCGTGCTGAAGATGATGAGCTGCTCGAAGGGCACCTGAAACTTCTTTCCGCTGGCTACCGTGAGGAAGTCGTGGCGGTCTTCCAAGGGAAGAATCCAGCGGTTCAGCAGTTCCTTGGGCGAGCACAACTGTCGGCCGAAGTCGTCGATCAGGAAGACCCCGCCGTTGGCCTTGAAATGGATGGGGGCCTGGTAGAACTTCGCTTCGTCGTTGTACTTCAGGTCCAGCATTTCCAGATTCAGTTCGCCGCCGGTGATGATGACCGGCCGGCGGATGCGGACCCAACGCGAGTCCGCGCTGCCGTTGGTCAGCAGGCGGCGCACGGCGATATCGGCTTCATCGCCGAAGTCAGTCACGGTATCGTCGACGACGTGCAGCGACGGGTCGAAAACGGTGACGATGTTGCCGTCCGCAATGAAGGCGTGCGGCACGTAGATCGAGCCGCCCGCGGTGTTCATGAAGTCGCCGATGGCGCGGGCCATAGCGGTCTTGCCGTTGCCGGGGGGTCCGTAGATGAACACCGAACGGCCGGAGATGATCGCGGGCCCGAGGGCCATGAACATGTCGTCCTTGAGGACCAAGTGGCTGAAGGGCGCCCGCAAACTTTCCGGGTAGCACTGCAGGCCGCTGACGGTCTGGCGATAACACTGCTCGACGTAGTCTTCGAGCGGCACCGGGGCCGGCCCGATGTAAGCGCACTGCTTCATGCACGATTCGGCCCGCTTGCGGCCGAAGTCGGTCAGGCTGAAGCGGTAACTGACTTCGCCGACGAGGTCGCCGCCGTCCACTTGGATGGTTTTTTCATCCTTCAGGAACTTCAGAGGATCTTTTATGATCTTGAACGGCAGACAGAGGAACTGCGCCAAATCGCGGCCGAGCTGCGGACCACGCACGTACATGGTCCGCAGCAACTGATCGCTGACGAACGACGGCGTCAACCCGGCTTCGCGCAGCGTCTCCGGCGTGGTCGGCGCTTCGGGTGCCGGGTTGGTTTCGTATTCCATGACCGCATTGCGTACTTGCATGACCGCTCCATTTCGCGAGGGCGTACCGAATCGAGAACTACTTCTTGGCTTTGCTGCGCGTGAGGATGATGATGCAGATGCTGCCGAGCAACACGGTGCCGAGAACGACGGCATTCTGCTTGTAGATTGCGCTCTTCCAGAATTCCACGAAGTTATTCCAATATGCCGAGGCGAACGGCGCCCCGGCAAAACCCTCGGCGGCGGAAGCCTGCGCGGCAACAGCGATGAGGCTGAACGCAATCGCCGTGACGCGGAACGTGTGAGTCATGACGCTGCCCTGTAATCGGAACCGTACGGACTTCCCTTCCAGTGGAATGTGGCACACAAAACGAAGCCGGGCGCGCGATCGGCAAAGATCGCGCGCCCGGCATGTCGATTTTTCAGAGCAGTCGCTTAGGGGCGTTGCGGTTGGTTGCCGCCGCTGCCTTGGTTACCGGTACCGGCACCGGGGACGCCCGCATTGACGTTGGCGGTGGCGTTGGTCCCGCCCACGCCTTGAGCCGCGACGCCACCGGCGTTGATGCCGGCTTGGAAGCGGCCGGGGTAACCCGCGTAGGCGGCGGCCGGGCCGGCGGCCGGCATCAGTTGCTCGGCCGGGTCGATCACGGTCACGTCGAAACTGAGGTTGCGGCCGGAGGTGGTCGCGTTCAGATAGGCCGTGATGGCGTTGACTCGCTTGGCATCCAGTTCGCCCGCGAGGCGGGTGTATTCGGCCGGTTTGATGGCTTCGTAAGAGAGGTCTCGCGATTTGGCGAGGAACAGGTGACCGTCGACCGGGCGGCGACGGGCCAAGGTATCGAGGCGCTGCAGTGCACCGGCAGTGAGTTTGTCGGTGCCGGCTTCAAAGTCGCCGTTGACGACGGTTTGATCCATGATGTGCCCGTTGTTGACGTGGGCGCCGTAGACGGCGATCACCGGCTTGCGGGCCTCGAAGTTGTAGCGTTCGGGCCAGCACGGATCGCGGACGTCGTCGTACCGGGATTGGGCGCCGGGCCGATTTTCGATCCGTTCGGAGACGGAGGACACGCAGCCGCCCGCCACGAACGACGTGCTTACCAAAGCCGCCGCTACCGCCAAGTTCAGGAACCGCTTCATGACATACTCCTCCGTGAGGGCCGTTCGCGGGGATTCCTTCCCCGCTTGGCCGAACCTTGAAAACGAACTCGTTAACCCTTGCTCAACAGGCCCTTCTGGATCTGGATGGCCGCCGGGCCGACCAGAACCACGAAGATGGCCGGGAAGATGAACATCACCAGGGGGAAGATCAACTTCACCGCGGTGGCGGCCGCCTTCTCTTCGGCGATTTGGCGGCGCCGCGTCCGCATCGAATCCGATTGCACGCGGAGAGCCTGGGCGATGCTGGAACCGAAGCGGTCGGCCTGAATCAGGATCGCCGCCAGGCTCTTCACGTCGTCGACACCCGTCCGTATGCCCAAGTCGTGCAGCACCTCGCGGCGGGGACGACCCATTTGCAGTTGCAGATTCGCCAAGGCCAACTCTTCCGAGATCACCTTGGCGTGACCCTTCATCTCATCCGTGACTTTCCGCAAACCCGCGTCCAGTCCTAAACCTGATTCGACACACACGACCAACAAGTCCAGTGCATCCGGCAAGGTCAGGAAGATTTCCTTCTGCCTCGTCCCGCGTATGTGGCCCAACCCCATTTTCGGGAAGTAAAGCCCGAACGCGAGCGCCCCGGCCATGGCCAACATGCCCATGCTCCCCGAGCCGAACAGCAGGTACATGACACCCACCAACGGCAGCGACATCGCCAGGCACATGGCCCGGATGCCGAGGTAAATCCCCGGTGCGTTCTCGCTGCGGAAGCCGGCGTTGGCGAGCTGCACGCGAAGTCCGTTCTTCTCCAGGTCAGACTTCGGCTCCATTGACTTGCCGAGGCCGGCGAACATGTCCTTGATGCCGGTGAACCGTTGCCGGGATTCCTGCTGACTCATTTCGAGTTCGACCAGGGACTTGGGTCGGCCGATGCGGTCCAGGCGATCCTCCGCCTGCGAGTTGCGGTTGGAGATCAGCGACAGCACCCAGAAGGCTGCCGCCACGATGCCGATGAAGACGACGACCGGCAGCACGTCGTCCGCGGAGATGATTGCCAACAGTGCCACGGGAAGATACCTCGTTGATGTTCGTCGTTGGTCGCAGGTTGTGAATCAGTGTGGTCGGCATTCGCCGAAGCTACACTTTGATGTCGATGATTTTCTTGATCGCATAGGAGCCGATGATCATCATCACGATGGCCCCGATGGACATCTTGATGCCGATCGAGTCGGTCCAGAGCAGCTTGATGTAGTCCGGCTTCATCCAGAGCATGAGCAGGAACAGACAGATCGGCAGGGCCACCAGCACGATGCCCGAGAGCCGACCTTCGGCCGTGAGCGCCCGAACCTGGCCGAGAATCTTGTAGCGTTCGCGGATCACGTAGCCGATCCGGTCCAAAATTTCCGCCAAGTCACCGCCGGTCTGGCGTTGAATCGCGACCGATGTCACGAAGAACTTCAGGTCGAGGTTGGGCACGCGTTCGCACATCCCCTTCAGACTGTCGTCCATCGTGATGCCGAGGTTCTGCTCCTCGTAGACTCGCCCGAATTCCTTGGCGATGGGCTCGGGCATTTCCTCGGCGACCACGTGCATACCGGCCGCCAGGGAGTGACCGGCCCGCAAGGCCCGGGCCACCAGTTCCATCGACTCGGGCAATTGACCCGCGAACTGCTTGAGCCGCTTGTTCTTCTTCCAGAAGAGCCAGGCGAACGGCGTGACGAACAGACCCGCCGCCATGAAGGGTGCGACGTAGGGATTCACCAAGCCGACCCCGACCACCCCGCCGAGGACCCCCAGGACAACCCCGGCGCCGAAGAGGGCACTCGGCTTGACGTTCGCGTCGGCCTGCTCGATGGCCTTGGTGAGGTTGAACAACTCGGGCGTAAGTTGGTCGAGCAGGTTCTTCTTGTCGACTTCGGAGAGAGCCTGCTTCAGCAGCATGTCCGCGGACGAATCCTTGCGGTTGTTGCGGCCGATGAGCGTATCGAGACGGTCCATGGCGCGACCGTCCTCTCGGCGGTTCATCACCAGGAAGGCGACGGCCAGCACCAAGCCGACGACGGCAGCGCCGATCAACACCGACAAAATCAACGGATCCATGACTCGTGTACCTTGGGGGTCTTCGTGGGTCTCATGCTGCGGGCGGCCTCCTTGCCGTCGCGGCGGTCTTCCGGGTTCGAGGTTAGTCGCGGCTCAGAACGCGTTCGGCGAACATGTTCGACGGGAGTTTGATCCCTTTTTGCTCCAGACGCTGAACGAAGGACGGTCGCACGCCGGTCGCCTCGAACTGGCCGTAGGACCGGCCGTTCTGATCGACGCCGAGTTGCTTGAAGCGGAAGATTTCCTGCATGATGATGATGTCCTGCTCCATGTTCATCACCTCCGTGATGCTGGTCATCTTGCGCGGTCCGCCCTGCAGACGGTTCACTTGAATCACCAAGTCGACGGCCGAGGCGATCTGTTGCCGCATCGCCTTGATGGGCAGTTCGGCCCCGGCCATCATGATCATGGTTTCCAACCGCGCCACGGCATCCCGCGGCGAGTTGCTGTGCAGCGTGGTCATCGAGCCGGCGTGGCCCGTGTTCATGGCCTGGAGCATGTCCATCGCTTCGCCGCCGCGGCATTCGCCGACGATGATGCGGTCGGGCCGCATCCGCAGGGCGTTCTTCACGAGGTCGCGCGTCATGATGGCACCTTTGCCTTCGATGTTCGGCGGCCGCGTTTCGAGGCGGACGACGTGATCCTGCTGAAGCTGAAGTTCGGCCGCATCCTCGATCGTCACCAGCCGTTCGTCCGAGGGGATGAAGGCCGAAAGCGTATTCAGAAGCGTCGTCTTGCCCGAGCCGGTACCGCCCGAGATGACGATGTTCAGGCGGGCCTTGATGGCCCCTTCCAACAGCATCGCCATTTCCGGCGTGAAGGCCTTGTAATTCAGCAGGTCCTCGAGCTTCAGCGGGTTCGCCCCGAAGCGCCGAATGCTTAACGACGCGCCATCGAGGGCGATCGGCGGGATGACCGCATTGACCCGCGAGCCGTCCGGCAGACGGGCGTCGCAGAGCGGGCTGGTTTCGTCGACCCGGCGGCCGATCTTCGACACGATGCGGTCGATGATCTGCAGCAGGTGGTCGTTGTCCCGGAAAACCACTTCGGACTTTTCCAGCTTGCCGCGGCGTTCGACGTAAATCTTCTTCGGCCCGTTGACCATGATTTCCGAGACGGTCGGATCCTTGAGCAGCGGCTCGAGCGGCCCGAAGCCGAGCGTCTCGTCGAGGATTTCCTCGATGAGCTTTTCGCGTTCGATGCGGTTGAGCAGCGGGTTCTCGGTATCGCACAAGTGCTCGATGGCGCGGCGGATGTCCCGACGCATCGCATCCGAGGCGAGGTCCTTGACGCGGCTGAGGTCGAGTCGTTCGACGAGCTTGGCGTGAATCTGCCGCTTCAGCTCCTCGAAGTTCTTGCCGTTGCTGCCGCCGGACGTGCCGCCGAAGCTGGGGCTGGACAGGCGCGACATGCCGCTCTGCGAGCCTTGATTGCTCAGGCTGTTCAGCTTCGAGATACCTTGTTGCAACCGAGACATTCGATCGACTCCCGAGTTCGTCCGTGGTGTGGCTCAACGAGGTTTGATTACTTGCCGCGACCGAAGAGGCGGAAGCCGCCCGGCTTGGGCTTCAGTTCCATCGACGATCCGTTGCCCGCTTTCCCGCTGAGGGCTTGGGCCAAGCCGTGGATGGCAATCTGGGCGCGGCTCTTGGGGTTGAAACGCACTAAGGGTGCCCCGGCAATGCGGGCGGCGATCATCGCCTTGGCATCGTTCGGAATCTGCCAGAAGATCGGCTTGCCGATGACTTCCTCGGCCTTTTTCAGACTGATACCCTCCTCGACCGCCTCGGCCCCGACGCGGTTGATGACGACGCGGATCTTTTCGGACAGGCCTTCCTCGCCGCTCATGCAATGAATCAGCCGCACGACGTTGCGGAGGCTGCTCAACTCCAATTGGGCGACCAGCAGAATGACATCGCACATGCGGAGGGCCATCAGGTCCGTCGGCAACAGCGATTTGCTCAAGTCCACGATCAGGTGCGAGTAACTGATCTTCAACAGGTTCAACACCCGTTCGACGTGACCTTCGTGAATGACGCCGATGTCCGCGATTTCGAGCGGATGGCGGAGAATCGCCAGACCCGTGTCTTCATGCTTCACCAGTGCCCGACGCAGGAAGTTCATGTCGAGGCGTTCGATGTTCCGCGCCAGGTCTGCGATCGAGATGTTCTCGATGCCGTTGACCTCCAAGGCGATGTCCGCATCGCCCAGGGCCAAGTCGAGGTCCACCAGGGCGACGCCGTTGCCCGGCTCGCACATCAAAGTGCAGGCGAGGTTGACGGCCAAGCTCGTGGTGCCGACGCCGCCGCGGGAGCCGAGTACGGCGATCATCGTGCTGGTCGCGTTTTGCCGCGATTGGAAACCGCCGGAGTTCTGGCCACTGTTCTGATTCGAGTCGGAAGCGTTCTCGCCCAAGGCCCGCCGCAGCGCGGTGAGCATGTCCTCCAAGCCGACCGGATGCGTGAGGAAGTATTTCGCGCCGCGTTGGAGGGATTGCAGCAGAGCTTGGTGATCGTGACTGATGGTCAGGATCGGGAGCCGGGGGTGCTCGACCGAAAGCTGACCGATCATCTGCAGGGCACGGGCCTTGTCCGCATCCAAGGCGACGATGGCCAAGTCGGGCATCGACTGTTGGATGACGTCAAAGAAGTATTCGTAGCGGGCGCATTCGGCTTCGAGCCAGACGAAGTCGACACCCAGAAGCAGGGTGCGAAGCGATTCGCGTGTCGATTCGGTCGGGTCTACGATGGCGATTCGTTGCATGACGACGTACCGAGGGGCTGGGTGTTCAGTGTTCCGCCCGTCGTCCGTCCGTGGCTGAGGCGGAGAGCAACCCGACCCCTCGTGGTTCGAGGGGTCGGGGATCGGCTAGCCGTCATGGCGAGCCTGGTTGTTGTCGTTACCGGCCCGGCGTCGGGATCGTCACGTCGACGATCGGGACCATGGGGGCGGTTACTTCTGCAGCCACCGGCACCACCGTGCTGGGCATCGCGGCGGGCGAGACACTCAGCGGAACTCCGTGGCTCGGAGCTGCGGTCGTTGCTCCCGGCACGCAGCCGGGAATCGCTCGGCCGTCCGGCCCGATGCACGGGTATTGGCCGTAGGTCGGGTCGTTGCGGTAGGCGGGAACGTACTTCCCGTTGACCCACGGTCGGCGTTGTCCGCGGGGCGCTTCGATCAGGCTTTCCAAGAATAGCTCATAATCGTCGGGCGTGCGGGTTTCCTGTCCCGGCAGCCGTTTCGGCATCTGGTTGCAGTCCAAGGCATCGACCAAGCGGGGCGTGACCAGGATCAGCAGTTCCGTTTCGCGTTCGTCGACGCGGACGTTCGAGAAGATCGCGCCGAGGAGCGGGATGTCGCCGAAGTACGGAACTTTTTCGGTCGTGTTCTGCACCTGCATTTCGAGCAGACCGCCGATGGCGTAGGTCTGGCCCGGTTCCATCGTCACCGCGGAGCGAATCGAGGTTTCGTTGAAGCCCGGCGTGAAGCCGAAAGCGGTCGTCACGCCGCGGCCGTTGTTGACGCTGCGGAACTGGGGAGCAATTTCCAGATAGATCTTGCCGTTGCCGAACACCAACGGGAAGACTTCCACTTGGGTGCCGACTTGCTCCAGGATCACGCCCGGCCCGTTGATGCCGGCTGCCGGCCCGAGGACCGCTTGTTGACCACCTGCCCGGAGGAGCGCCGTCCGGCCCGACTGCACGATCTGCTTCGGTTCGGAGATGAATTTGGCCAAGCCTTCGGTCCGTAAGGCCCGCAGGGCACCCGTGGTGCTGTTCGGCACGATGCCGAAGACGATGTTGGCGTTGGCCCCAGTGATGATCGGGCCGCCGGGGACACCGGCGAACAGACCGGGCTGCACGTTGTTGGTGGCCAAGCCGCCGAGCACCGAGGCGAAGCCGAAGCTCGAGCCGGCGCTGTTGACGCCCGGAACGCTGGAGCCGAAGCTTATACCGCGTTCGCGGAGTTCGGTACGATCCACTTGGGCGATGATGATATCGATCAGCACGTGTTGCGCGCCGCCGACCTGCAGTGCGTTGATGACGTTGTTGATGTTGCCGCCGACCGCCGCACTGGCGATCCGGACGACGATTTCCGCGTCCTCAATCCGGTTGACATAACCGGAGAGGATGAGGGTTCCGCCGACGCCCGGGACCACGGTCACGTTGGCGGTCGGCACCGACTGCTTGATGACGCGGCGGAGCAGTTCGAAGTCCGGCTGAACGATCACATCCAGGAAGGCGCGGCTCTTGTCGTCGAAGGTCAGCGTCACCTTCGCGAAGCCGGCCTGTTTGCCGGTGAAGACCAGAATCTTGGGGTTCTGAAGGTCGTTGCGGGCGAAGACGACGTTTTCGTCGCTGATCGTGATGTCCGCGATCAGCTTGTTCGTCTTCGGGTCGAAGCGGACAATGTTGCCCAAGGGCACCAGGATCGCGCCGGTGTTTTGATCGATTCGCGCATCGGCGGCCGCGGCGGCCGGGGGTTGCGCGGTGGCGGTCGTGCCGCCGATGATTCCGCTGACTGCGGCCAAGCCGGCGAGCATTCGCAGGCGGACCAACGTAGTTCGGCGCATCCTGACACCTCTCCTCGTTCAAGGGTGGCGAGTCTGAAACTCGCCGATGGAAATCCGTTTCCGGGGGTAACCGCCGCGGCTTTGTCACCGCGGCGGGGTTGGACTTTCGGCGGTGGTCGTCCGCCGAAAGTCCGCGTTGTTGCTCTCGTCCCGATCCGACGTGAACCTGAAGGCTCCGTCTAGATCTTCTCGCCTTCTTCCGTCTTCTCGGCCTTCGGTTCCGCAGTTTCGGGCTTGTTGGCCTCCACCAGCGGAACTTCGCCGAGGTACTTGTACGTGCCGTTCGGCATGACCTGGTAACGAATCTTCTTGATGCCGTTGGGCGTCTGAATCGTCACGTCGTGGTAAACCGGCGGCACTTCAACCTTCTTCGGCAGCACGGGGGCTTCCGGAGTCTTGGGGCTTTCCTTCGGCGTTTCCAGCTCGCCTTCGGGCGCGGCCTTCTTAGGCTTTTTCGGTGTCGGGTCGTCCCCCAGGAAGCTCTTGGGCACATACTGGCGGGCTGCCAGCGGGTTGGTCAGATACTTCCCGGTGTAGTCCCGGATGTTCTCGATTCCCTGGGCCGGAGCCGGCTTGGTGAACTCGACCATCTCGAACTTCTCGTCGATGACTTCCTTCGTCAGTTGAATCCCGGCGGGCAGGTCTTCGCGGGCCACGGCCAACTTGACCTTGTCGTCTTCCTTCACCTTCGGAGCTTCTTCGGTCGTCTTCTCTTCCAGCGGTTGATCCGCGAGCAGGGACCAGAGTTCCTTATTGGTGAAGATCTTGTCTTGCACCGTCGCCTTGACGGGGTTTCGGAGCACCAGCCGCATCGCGCAGTTCCGCTGCTTCGCGCCACTCAAGAGCAGGGCATGTTCCGGCGTGACCGCCATGCTCACGCTCGAGATGGTCGGCACAGTCGAGGCCCCTTCGACGATCTGCGATTGGTTGTCCACGGCAAGCACGAGCATGTCCAACAGGAACGGTACGACGGTCGCCGTCCCCTGATTCCGCTTGCTGGGGATGGCCGCGATCACGTTGACGCGGGCACCGGGCTGCACGAATCCGGCGACGCCTTCGACCAGCGTGCACTCGATGGCCATCATGTCGAAGCCTTCCGGCGGCGTCAGGGCGACCGACTTGGTCACGTCCGCCGGGTTGAACGCTTCGCCCTTGCGGAGGTTTCGCGTCAGCCGTTTGTCCTTGAGGTCGTCCGAGTTCCCGACATAGGCGGCGGGCACCATCTCCTTGGGGAACTCCTTGTACTCGACGAACTCTTCGATTCTCGTTCCGATCAGCGGCGTGCCGACGGGAATGTCCTTCATGGCGACGGGCAAGAGCACGCCGTCCGTCTTTTTGCTGCCCGCACTCATCTGCGAAGTCAGCACAGCCGCGACGAGACCGCAACCGACGGCCACCGCGACCAGGATCATGTTCTTCTGTTTCACTTCAACCACCCCTCCGGGAGTTACGCAACATCGTGCAGAAACGGCTTTAGGCCGGCGGCTCCGTCGTAATGAACCGACGTTCGAATCGTTCGCGAGGGGGTGCGTTCGATTCGATCATCGATCGCCGCCGACCATCGGCGGACTTCCAGCTTCCCCCGGCTGACGGGCCATACGGCGCCGGAGGGGCAGGTCACGCGGACCGAAGCGATCAACTTCCTTCGGACGGGTGCCGACTGAAGTTGAAGATTTCGATCCGCCGTTGGTTCTTGGGTCTCTCGTCCGACTTCTCGACGTCAGTCGGAGATTCGGACCTTCAACCCTAGAGCGCTTTCAACCGTTCGCAAGGAAAAGAGCTGAAAGCTCCGTTCCGACCTTACCGTGTGCAGCTTGCGTAACGCCTTACCGGGCTATGATTCGACCAAGCCTGCCCCGCACCTTCAGTTTTTCCGGTCGGGTCATCTCATCCCAATATGCCGCCCTTGCCGAAAGTCGCCTGACGTCCAGCTTCGAGTGGGATACCTGGGGAAATCGAATGAGATGGATTGAAGTTCGCAGACAAATGAAGCCGAGGGTTTCACCCCCGGCTTATTTTTGTCGAAGAGTTACAGCGAGTAGAACGAGTACCACAAATAGCCGATGAAGCCGACGCAGAGGGGCACGCCGTAGGGCAGCCGCCACCAGTCGGCCCGGCGCGAGTTGGCTCGCTCGACGGCTTTACCCGGCCCGGCGGTGACCATGACCTGAAGGTCGGTCAGGATTTCGCGGAAATTGGAGGCGTTCTGGTGCAGCTTGCGGCGGAGCACCATGATGACCAAGCCGAAGATGCCGCCGACGATGACGCCGACCGCGAACGACCACCAGAGTGTGGTCAGCCCGGCGCCCAGCCCGAAGTACATACCGAGCCACGAGCCGAAGCCCATCGTCATCTTCACGTCGCCTTGCCCCATGCCGCCGATGAAGAGCGCCGGGAACAGACAGAGGAAACCGACGACCGTGCAGGCCATCGCCGCACCGAAGCCGCCGTAGACCGTCCCGGTCAGCCCGGGGATGGCCATGATGCCGAAGTCGTGCATGGCGCCGATGTACCAGCCGCTCACCACAAGTGAGAGCGTGCACCAGTTCGGCACCTTGAAGGCATAGCCGTCGATGAAGGCGGCGAGCAGCATGCCGAAGCAGATCACGACGATCGGCCCGAGGTTGACCCGGACGTCGTCGTAGACGAAGAACCAGTCCAAGGCGATCACGGCCTGCGAGGCAGCGTAAGCCCCGGCGATCCAGAGCAGGGCAATCAGCGGGATGCGGGCAAGACCCATGAGAAAAGCGCGGTCGATGCCGAGGTCGTCCGCACCTGGAGCGGCCGCAGCGGACGCCGGAGCGACAGGGGCAATGCGGGATGGTGCGAGCAGTTCATTCGCCATGGCGGGACATACTCCGTTCGAGGGGTCGGGAAACGAGTCTTGAAATCTAGAACGGATTTTCCCGCGCCGCCCGAAATGACGAAAAAAGCCGCACCCCATACAGGGTGCGGCTTCGCGGTTTCAACATACCGACTCGACTCAGCTGGAGGCAGGCTTGATGGCCGAGCCGACGACGCTGAAGGTGCTGTTCGCGTTGGTGCCGATGGCGGTCACGGCGGCGATGCAGACGACGATGATCAGGGCCAACATCACGGCGTACTCGACCGCGGTCGGGCCGTCTTCCTTCTTGATGAACGAAACGGCGCCTTGAATGAACTTCGTCATGAGAAACTCCTGAAAAAAACGGTGAAAAAGAAACGACTTCCGACACGTGTGTGGGTCGACTTCCGCTTGAGCGGTCCATCGACGCCGTTGACTTCTCAGACCCGGTCAGGAACTGCCGCCTCGAAGGCCGTCCTTCAGGGTACTGTTGGCGAAGACCGCATTGGCATTCCCGCCGATCGTCGTCACCGCTGCAATGCAGACGATGATGATGAGGGCGAGCATGACCGCGTACTCCACCGCCGTGGGACCATCTTCTTTCCGGATGAACTCCACGGCTCGTCTCGCCAAGTGTGCGAGCATGAGCAACCTCGGGGGTCATATGCTGACGGATCGTGCGACTCGTGCTCTCGGCACGAACATCACCAACCCGTTCACGAGACAACCCTAGTTCGCGTCCGTCGCCGGTCAAATCGCCAGCACGGGAAAAGGCGGCCTATTTTTCCCGGACCTCCGCGAGCGCCCGAGATCCCGACAAGTGCAGGCTCGGTGGAGGGTCAAGACCTGCGGAAATGCGACTGAGGCGTGGTGTTTTGAGAAGCTGCCGCATTGGGATGAGTCGTCCACCTTACTTTGCGGTACCCGATCGAGCCTTACGTCTCGACCTCGGCTTGCGGAGATGCGATACTGATCGAAGCCGCCAACCTGGGGAATGCCCGTGAACGAACCTGTGCCCTGTCCCTCGTGCGGCGTGTTGTTGCGGTTGCCGGCCGGGGCGGTGCGGATTCGGTGTCCCGGTTGTCAGTCGGTGTTGGAACTGGATACGGACGACGTGCCGCCTCCAGTACCCACGGCCATCCCGTTGCCGTTCGGGCCGCCCAAGGCCAAAGTTGCACCGCCGGCCGAAACTGTGGTCGAGCCGATCCGCGGTAAGCCGGCGGCTAAGGCCCGCACCGTGCCGGACGATGAGCCGACCAGCCCCTACGCGGCCCCAAAGCCCGGCGACGAGGAGATCGACGAGGATGCCCGCGAGGCGGACATCCGCCGGCGACTCGCGGAAGCCGAGGCCAAGGAACGCAAGGCCGCCGTCATCTTCGACGTACTCTCCGAACAATGTAAGAAAGCACGGCTGGGGTTGCAGTTCCTGGCGATCGGCGCGACCGGCTCGAGTCTGACCGCCCTCTTGGCGGTGCTGTTTCTGGTGACCTCGCTGACCGGGGCACCCTTCCCCATTCTGCTCGGTATGGCCGGAGTACTCCTCTTCGGGCATTCGATTCTCTGCCTGCTCGGCTTCGGTTTCTGCATCGCCGGGCCGAAGGGGATGCGCGGCATGGCCGTCGCCGGCATTCTCTCGACCCTCGGCCACATGGTCTTCAACGCCCTCGGAGCCATCGCCGCCGCGGCCGCCGTGGCCGTATCGTCGCTGCAGGAACGGGACCGCGTCGAATCGTTTCTCGAAGCGAATCTGCTCCTGAGCAACGCCGTCTGCAATCTGACCATCGCCTCCGATGTGCCCTACTATTTCCTGCAGCCGTATCGTCCGCCGATCGGCATCCTCATCCTGCTCGCGTTCGCCGCCGGGCTGGAGTTCGCCAAGCTCTCGGTGATCGGCCTGCTCACGAATCAATACGCCAATGCCGCCAAGGATCCCGACCTGGCCTTTGCGGGTATGCGCTTCGTCTATCGCATCTTTGCGATTCTGCTCGTTGCACCCATCGTCAAAGGGATCCTCTCGGCGACGGTCTATATGGGTCTGTTGTGGATTCCACTCCTGCTCGGTACGGTCGCCTACTATCTTTGGTGGGCGTTCGCGTGGTTCGCTCAGTACCAGACGATGATGGACGTCTCCGAAATCGTGACCGCCGCCCGGCTGACGGATAAGCGACGGCGGATCGACGTGGTTTAGGACGACGCCTTTCCCGGAGTTCACCGCATGCGCTCGCTCGCGCCGTTTCTGTGTCTGTTCCTGATCGGCTGTTCCTCACCGACGGACGAAGCACCGGAAGCCGTGAAACCCGGCGCTGCCGAGCGTGTGACCCCAGCCGCGGTCGGCAGCGATTGGCCGCGCTTCCTGGGGCCGAACGGGGACGGGACTTCGCCCGAGACCAACCTGCGGAGTGACTGGAACAAGACCGGGTTGACCAAGCTTTGGGAATGCAGCCTCGGCCAGGGATATGCCCCGCCGAGCACGGCCTCGGGCCGGCTCTTTCATTTCGACCGCGTCGGCGACAAGGCCCGCCTGATGGCCCGTAACGCTGCGTCGGGCGAACTGCTTTGGACTTACGACTACGCCACGGACTATGTGGACGACTACGGCTACGACCCCGGCCCACGCTGCTGTCCGGTGATCGACGACGGCCGCGTTTACCTTCACGGCGTCGAGGGGATGGTCGTCTGCGTCGAGGCCACGACCGGCAAGGAGATTTGGAAGGTCGATACCCGCAAGGTCTACCGCTTCCAGCAGAACTTCTTCGGCGTCGGCTCCACGCCGGTCATCGAAGGGGACCTGCTGATCGTCGCCGTCGGCGGCAGCCCAGCGGGACCGAAGCCGTTCGATTTCCGGGAATTGAAAGGGGACAACTCCTGTATCGTCGCCTTCGACAAAAAAACCGGTGTCGAGAAGTTTCGCGTCTCAAGTGAACTGGCGTCCTATTCGTCCCCAATCGTGGCCACACTCGACGGCAAGCGTGTAGGCCTCTACTTCGCCCGCGGCGGTTTGTTGGGGTTCGACCCGGTCGCGGGCAAGGAACTTTTCTTCCGGAAGTGGCGGGCGAAGATCATCGAGAGTGTGAATGCCGCGAATCCGGTCGTGCTGGGCAACACGATCCTCGTCGGCGACTGCTACGAGAACGGTTCGCTGTGCGTGAAATACGAAAGCGGTAAACTCGCGACCGTGTGGAGCAACGCCAAGGCCGACGAGAAGTCCATGCCGAGCCATTGGTGCACACCGATCGCCGTCGGCAAACACGTATACGGCTGCGGCGGCCGTAACCCCAACGATGCCGACCTTCGCTGCATCGACGCCGCAACCGGCGAGGTGAAATGGATCGAACGCCGCACCACCCGCTGCACGCTCATCGCCGCCGATGGGCATCTGTGGAGCCTCGGCGAACAGGGCGAACTCCGATTGTTGAAGCCGAACCCGGAGAAGTACGACGAAGTCGCCCGCTGGGAAATCCCCGGCTTGGCCTACCCCTGCTGGGCACCGCCCGTGCTGAGCAGGGGCATCATCTATCTGGTCGGTCAGGACGACACCAAACGAGATGCTCACAAGCTGACAGCGTTTAAACTCGGGAAGTGACGGCAGCGTCCGGCATATTACTCCCGGCTCTTCTCAATGCCGTAGTTATCGGCGGCGGCATAGACCTGCTGGTGGCTCTTGTTCACCTGCTTCACGGCGGCCATCACGTCGCCGCCGAGCTTCCTACCCTTGTCCGTATTGCCGCGGAAGAGGTACTGCAAGGCATCGAGAAACTCCACGTCCTCGTAGGCGTTCGGCAGTCGGCCGAGGGTGTTGTTGAGTTCCCGCCAGGCTTTCAGGTAGCGCGTCCACGTCGCGCGGAATTCGACCGGGCAGGGTTTCGCGTCCAGCTTTTCCAACTCCGCAACGTAGCCTCGGAAAGCCTTGACGACTTCCGCGGGCTGCGAGTCGGCCGTCAGCGTCTCGAACCGGGCGCGGAAGAGCGTGCGGTTCTCGGTCAGGATGTTAAGCATCCCCTCGGCTT
>Ga0105047_10003047_pt1 | contig 29716 bp, 22 predicted proteins | sample MAT04_FD_78384 | JGI IMG/M metagenome (GOLD analysis project Ga0105047, IMG submission 78384) | Freshwater microbial communities from Lake Fryxell liftoff mats and glacier meltwater in Antarctica - MAT-04 (megahit assembly) | ecosystem: Environmental > Aquatic > Freshwater > Ice > Liftoff... | reverse complement strand
TTCTTTAAAACCAATTCTACACATTCTAATTTAAATGTATAATCATACTTTACTTTTCTTTCCATAAAAAATGCCCCAAATAGTGTCTAACTTTTTGGGGCATGTTCAATTTTAGATGGCTTTTTGTCTTAATGCATGAAATTATGATTTAACTAATTTTTCTTTCTTAACCTTAGTAGTCAAACCTTTATTATTCTCGGTTTGCAAGTCATTTAAAATATGAATCGCTTCTTCAATGTAAATATCTTTAGACAAGCTTTCGTGCCATCTTGCGCGTTTCTCTTTTAAAACGGTATCCTTGTTCATTTGATCAACTTCATAAGGAAGCGAGTTAAACTGAAACGCATTCTTATAGTCGACAATAGGTTTGTATTTTTTATTTTTTTCATCCAACGCTTTTTGCTCCGATTTGAATTTATCGATGTTCAGGCTGTAAACATTCTCTTTGTTACGTTCATCAAGCCACTTCGCATTATCATCAATTAGATTTAACTGAATATTATTGCTCATTCGCTCTTTACTTTTTGAGATAGCTAAATCAAAGTTATTCTGTTTGTCCCAAACTTTGTAATCTGCCGCGTCAATTTTGTCCCAAGGCATCGCATTTTCAATATCTCGTTCTCCCATTTTTAAATAAGCATATCTGTCTGGAATAGCAACATCACTTTTCACTCCTTCTAGCTGCGTTGAGCCACCATTTATTCTGTAGAACTTTTGAGTAGTAGTTTTCAATGCTCCTAAATCGCCATAAGTACTTCCGCGAACAAACTGATTTAAGTCGATTACATTCTGAACGGTACCTTTTCCGTAAGATTGTTTACTTCCTATTATGACGCCACGTTTGTAATCCTGAATTGCCGCGGCAAGGATTTCTGATGCTGACGCTGAAAATTCATTAATCATCACTACAAGTGGTCCATCCCATTGTACTTTTGCATCTCTATCGTAAAGCACCTCCTTTTTTCCAGCAGCTGATTTAATTTGTACAATTGGCCCTTGATCGATAAATAATCCAGCGATATCAACAACGGTTTTTAAAGAACCTCCGCCATTATCTCTAACATCCATAACGATTCCTTGAACACCAGCTTGTTTCAATCTTTCAACTTCTAAAGCCACATCTTTTCCAGCATCACGACTGTTTTGATCTTCAAAATCAATATAGAATTTTGGCAAATAAATAATTCCGTACTTAAATCCGTCCTTTTCAACAATGCTGGATTTAACGTAGGTTTCTTCAATTTCAACCTGATCGCGAATAATCGTAATCACTTTAATCGTACCATCTTGCTTTTTTACTGTTAACCGAACTTCAGTACCTTTTGGTCCTTTAATTTTTTTAACCACATCGTCCAATCGCATTCCAACAACATCAACTGGTTCTCCATCTGCTTGAGCTACTTTTAAAACGACATCACCCGCTTCCAGTTGCTTTCCTCTCCAAGCAGGTCCGCCCGATATTAGTTCCGTGATTTCTGTAAAATCATTTTTCTTTTGCAAACGGGCACCAATTCCTTCTAATTTGCCACTAATGCTCACGTCAAATTTCTCTTTTTCACTTGCACCAAAATAAGAAGTGTGTGGATCAAAACGCGATGCAATCGCATTCACAAAAACAGAAAACCAATCATCTCTATCTAAATCTTTGATGAAATTAAAATTGTCATTAAGCGAACTTAGCGTGCTTTCACGAGTTTCCTTTTCAAGTTGATCGTACGTTTTGGGAGTTTGATTTTTCCTCTTTTCAGCGTCGGCAATAAATTTCTTTTCGCCTTCAGCAGTAAAAGCATCGCCTTGCGCTTCTTTATATTCTTTTAGCCGTTCGTCTAAGGTCTTATTTTTATCTTTGACCAAATCATCTTCCAACTTTTGTTTTTCAACTAAAGATGCCAAAGCTGACAGTTTAACTTGTAAACGCCACCTTTCCTTTAATTCAGAAGTGTTTTTTGAGAATGGCAGCTTTTCATAATCCGTATTGATAGATTCAACCTTTTTGTAATCAAATGGTTTTGCTAAAGCTAATTTGTAAAACGCTTTACTCTCTTCCATTCTTTTCATCAAACGAGTGTAAGTCAGATCGAAGAAACTCAAATCTTTGCTTAAAATTTGGTCATCAATCGCAGTTTCAAATTTCGAAAATTCATCAATATCTGATTGTAAAAAGAATCGCTTAGACGGATCAATCGCATTCAAATAATCTTTGTAAACACCTTTTGAAAATGTATCGTCAATTGCAGAAGGACTATAATGCCCTTTTTCAATAACGAAAGTTAATAATTCTATCAACATTTTATCTTTTTCCGGGTCAGAAGCTGATTCTTTCGGAATAAAACTCCATAGTCCAACTGCTAGGGCTGTAATTAACAGAAGTATCTTATAGTTCCTTTTCATAAATTGAAATATTTTATTCATTAAATTTTAGTCTAAAGTAAACAAAAAACCATGCCATGAATTTTCATTTGCGATAAAGTTTTGTTAAAAATCCCTATCCTAAATTGCTTGTTACAACATGCTGGCTCAAAGTTATGAAAATGCTGGCATAGTAATCTTAAAAATAGTTTAATTTTGCTATGCAATCAGACAACAAAAACGTACAAATTATTTAATAATTTACCATGAGTTTCAAACCAACAATTTTAGTAACCAATGACGATGGGATAAATGCACCTGGAATACGAGCCTTAATTGCTGTTATGTCCGAAATTGGAGAAGTAGTCGTAGTGGCTCCAGATAGTCCACAAAGTGCCATGGGACACGCTATTACTATCAATAGTACTTTGTATTTAAATAAAGTGTCTTCAGAAAATGCTGTCATAACAGAATACAGTTGTTCCGGAACTCCCGTTGATTGTGTAAAATTGGCCGTAAATGAAATTCTGAAAAAAAAACCAGATTTATGTGTTTCAGGTGTAAATCATGGGTCGAATTCTTCAATCAATGTCATTTATTCTGGAACGATGAGTGCCGCTGTTGAAGCTGGAATTGAAGGAATTCCCGCAATTGGATTTTCACTATTAGATTATGATTGGAATGCTGATTTTGAACAGATAAAACCATTTGTCAAAAAAATCACGTTGGAAGTTTTGTCTAAAAAATTACCAGAAAGCACTATTTTAAACGTTAATTTTCCAAAATTAAAAACTAAAGATATTAAAGGAATTAAAATTTGCCGTCAAGCGAAAGCCATGTGGATGGAGAAATTTGACAAAAGAAAAACACCGTACGGAAAGGATTACTACTGGTTAACTGGCGAATTTATCAATCAAGATAAAGGCGAAGATACTGATGAATGGGCTCTTTCCAATGGCTATATTTCTGTCGTTCCCGTTCAGTTTGATTTGACAGCGCACCATGCTATTCAGCAGTTAAATACCTGGGATTTATAAATTTATACTATGAAGTACTACATCATTGCCGGCGAAGCGTCGGGAGATTTACATGGTTCCAATTTGATGAAAGCTCTTTATAACGAAGATACCGCCGCTAACATAAGGTTTTGGGGTGGCGATTTGATGCAGCAAGTTGGAGGAACTTTGGTAAAACATTACCGTGAATTAGCGTTCATGGGTTTTTCGGAAGTTTTGATGAATTTGAAAACTATTCTGAACAATATTAAAATATGTACGCTCGATATTGACCAATTCCAACCTGACGTAATTATATTTATTGATTATCCAGGTTTTAATATGCGCATAGCTAAATGGGCGAAGTTAAAAGGGATCAAAACCCATTATTACATAGCGCCTCAAATTTGGGCATGGAAAGAAAACCGAATCAAAGCCGTTAAAAGGGATTTTGATAAGTTGTTTGTCATTCTTCCGTTTGAAAAAGATTTTTTTGAAGTTAAGCATAATTTTCCGGTTACATTTGTAGGCCATCCTTTGATTGATGCAATTCACAATCGTACTAAATCAGATGAAATCACATTCAGAAAAGAAAATAATTTAGACGAAAAGCCAGTTATTGCTCTTCTTCCCGGAAGCCGAAAACAAGAAATCTCTAAAATGTTAAGTGTAATGCTGAGCATTGTTTCCGATTTTCCAGAATACCAATTTGTAATCGCTGGTGCTCCGAGTCAGGAATATCATTTTTATGAACAGTTTCTGACGATAAAAAATATAAAATTTGTTTCGAATAAAACCTATGACTTACTTAGTATCGCAACTGCTGCACTGGTTACATCGGGAACAGCAACATTAGAAACCGCTTTGTTCAAGATTCCGGAAGTCGTTTGCTATAAAGGAAGTTGGGCTTCTTATCAAATTGCAAAAAGAATCATAACGTTGCAATATATTTCGCTAGTTAATTTAATAATGGATGAAGAAGTGGTAACCGAACTAATTCAAGATAAATTTAACACAAAAAACCTAAAAAAGGAACTTTCAAAAATCCTCGATGACGCGCATAGAAGGAATTTATTGAAGAAGTATGACGAATTAGAAATCAAACTTGGCGGCACTGGCGCAAGTGCAAAAACTGCCAAATTAATCATAAATGACTTAAAGTAGTTTGTTTTTTACTTGATTTTTTTAACTTTGTAAAAATCATTTTTTGAAAAACCATCTACTCATACTAGTTATCCTTTTGTTGTTTACGGCATGTAAACCAACATCAAACATCATTACGTCTAAAGATGATGCCATTAAAAAGGGTATTTATAAAGAACCTGTATTAGCAAAAACCACAACTATTACAAGATCTAAATCACAAAAAGATTATCAGGTTAAATCAGTTCTAGCACAAACTCCAAAACCTAGAAAAGTTTCAAGAATTAACGAGCTAAACGAAAGCGACATTATTGTAGCGAATGATGATTCAACTTACTTGATTTCGCAACTAATTCATACTGCTTCAGACAATTTGGGAGTTACATATCGTGGAGGTGGAACAACAAAAGCCGGATTTGATTGTTCGGGATTGATGTATTCCACTTTTAAAAAATTTGACATTTCACTGCCAAGATCGTCTCACGAAATGGCAGCAGTCGGTCAACATATTGACCAAAACGAAGCTAAAAAAGGAGATTTGATTTTCTTCATTAACAGAGGTCAAAAAAGAATAAATCACGTTGGAATGATCGTTGAAGTCAATGGCGACGAAATTAAATTCATCCATTCATCAACACAAAGTGGTGTTATAATTTCATCATTAAAAGAATCTTATTACGACAGAACATTCAAGCAGATTAATAGAGTAATACAATAATTCCCACCACAATTATCTGAATTTTTGCGTAATTAAATTTATGTGAAAATTTTAAAATTCCCTTTAGCGCGTGTTTTTATCGGATTTTTATCCGGTCTTCTATTGTTTCGGATACTTAATCCTAACTACACTTTTGTGTTTTACAGTTTAATTATTGGGCTCAGCGGGTTATTAATTTCGTATTTCCACAGTAGGAGAAACAAGCTATACAACCTCATTTTTGGTTGTAGTGTTATTCTAGTTTCGATTATCATTGGATTTACAAGCTCCGTCATCCATAAAGAAAATACCAATCCGAATCATTATACCAATCAGATTTTAGATTACGATCAAATTCGTTATCTAGATTTAGTACTGGCTGAAAAGCTTAAAAACACACAAAAAAATATTCGCTACACATGCGATGTAAATAAATTAGATGGGCAAAAAAGTTTCGGAAAAGTAATTCTTAATATTGCTAAAAATGACACTTGTAAAAAGCTAAAAATTGGAACTCATTTACTTGTAAACGGCATTGTTTTCAGAAACAAAGCTCCATCAAACCCCAATTTGTTTGATTACGGAAAGTATTTAGAAAATCAGGAAATATACGCGCAGATTTATCCCAAAAAAATTGTACTTGGCGGTAACGAATCAAGTTTGTGGTCTTTGTTTTCCAATTTTAGAGAAAAAATTATTTCGAATTTAGAACAATCTGCGATTTCCACAAAAGAATTAAACGTTCTAAATGCACTAATTTTAGGGCAACAACAAGACATTGCTCCAGAAATCCTGAAAGACTACCAATACGCAGGTGCTGTACATGTCTTGTCTGTTTCCGGTCTGCATGTTGGTTTTATTATGCTGTTCCTAACATTCTTGCTCAAGCCAATCAGCAACTCTAAAAGAGGATCCGTGTTTAAACTGTGTATCATAATCTTATCACTTTGGTCATTTGCGGTTTTGACTGGATTATCACCTTCCATTGTGCGCTCTGCGACGATGTTTTCATTTTTAACAATCGGAATCCATATACAAAGAACAGTAAATATATATCACACTTTATTGGTGTCTATGTTGTTGATATTGCGTTTCAAACCTTCATTTTTATATGATGTTGGATTTCAATTGAGTTATCTCGCGCTATTTTTCATTATATGGCTGCAGCCGATTCTATCCAGTATATGGGAGCCAAATAACAAAATCATCAGCTACTTTTGGGATATCATTACGGTTTCATTTGCGGCACAAATTGGAACACTGCCATTGAGCATCTATTACTTCCATCAATTTCCAGGATTATTTTTTATTACTAATTTACTTATTCTTCCATTACTTGGTGTAATTATGGCTGTTGGTGTTGTTGCTATTTTGATTGCGACAATTGACACTGTCCCTTATTTTATTGCTAAAATAGTTGAGATTCTGATTCGTTTATTAAACACAATAATTCATTTCGTTGCCAATTTTGATGCTTTCGTAATCACAAACATCTCCTTCTCAAAAGAAATGCTGATTAGTTCCTACGTTATAATTATTTTAATTATTCTTTGGATCAAGAAACCAGAATTTAAACGACTCGCTATGGGAATTATTAGCATAATTATGCTGCAGATACTATTCATTTATCAGAAACAGCAAACCTTGAAAAAAGAGGAATTGATTGTTTTTCATATTTCAAAAAACACAATCATAACGGAAAGAATTGGCAATGCAGTAACCATTTATAGCAACGACAGTATATTGAAAAACCTTACTAGCAATATGGTAGTTCAGTCGTACTTGATTGGAAACTTTTGCCAGATGAAGTCAAAGAAACCATTACAGAATCTGATGTATTTCAAAAGTAAAAAAGTACTGATTATTGACTCGTCTTGTGTTTATACCAAAGCAATTAAGCCCGATATCCTAGTCCTTATTCAATCTCCAAAACTTAATATTGAACGACTGCTGCAAACTTATAACCCAAAAGAAATTATTGTAGACGGATCAAACTACAAAACGTATGTTCGGCTTTGGGAAGCGACCTGCAGAAAAGAAAAAATCCCTTTTCATTATACCAATGAAAAGGGATTCTACAAATTTTAATTGGTAAAAATTATGATTTCTTATTTGCTAAGATTTGATTTGCTGCTGCTAACCACGCGGTCGGTCCGCCAGCCACATAACCTGTGCTCCCAATTTTTTCCAAGTTTATTTTTCCGTCTTTCTTGCTTGCGTTTACAAACCAAACTGTTGGATAACCCTGCACCATAAATGTTTGCTGTAATTCTTGGTTTTGTTTTTGAATAGCAGGAGATTGTGGTGTTTGTCTTGGATAATCCAATTCAACAAGCACAACATTTGCTTTAGCCCATTTTTCAAATTCAGGAGTTTTGAATACTTCCTTTTGCAAACGGATACACCATCCACACCAGTCACTTCCTGTGAAGAATAAAAATAATGGTTTTTTAGATTTCTTAGAAATCTCCATTGCTTTGTTAATATCTGTTTGCCAAGTTAATTCTTGAGCTTGTATTGTTAAGGAACCCAATACTAAAAATAAAGTAATTGCTATTTTTTTCATTGTTCTAAATTTTTTTTCAAATATAACAAAAAGAATGCCAAAAAATTCCAATTATCTGACGCCATGCATTAATTTTTTAATAACTGGTGCCATCACTATTGATAATAATGCCATTGCAACTGAAATTAATGTTAAAACCCAGAAGAAATAACTCAGGCCGTGTTCGTTGGCAACTCTATCAATATTCTCGCCAAAGATACCTGCTCCTTTCATTCCGATTGCAACTGCCAGATACCAAACGCCGAACATAAAGGCAATCATTCTAGCTGGAACTAACTTACTAACGTAGGATAACCCGACTGGCGAAATACACAGTTCGCCCATAGTATGAAAAAGATAGACCAAGATAAGCCAAATCATACTCACCGAAGCCGTTTTAGCTCCAGGAGCAATTCCGGAAGCTCCAATTGCTACACAAGCCATTCCCAATGCAAGAAGCAACATACCAATTCCGTATTTTACATTTGCTGATGGATTGTATTTGCTTTCCCACCATTTAGAAAACAAAGGCGCTAACGAAATAATAAACAAAGAGTTTAGTGTTGAAAACCAAGTTGCAGGAACTTCAGTTAATGGTGTTGTAACCTTTACAATTTTCAACATTTCAAGTGTACTATCGGATAGTGATAAAACACCAGCAGTATAATAATCTTTGACTAACATCCAAATAGCGATTCCCCAAATAATAACAAAACTTATACTTAAAATCACATTAGCTACAGCATAATTCTTGAAAGTTTGTTTAAACATTAGAAACAAAACCCAAGTAATTATCGCCAACGGCATAATGGTAATTAATGAATTTACAATCAGGAAAATCATACTCCAATTGCCAACTAAAATTCTGTTTGTATAGTCGCTGGCAAAAATGGTTAAACTGTTTGGTGACTGCTCGAATATTGCCCAAAAGAAAATAGTTAAAAACGCGAAGAAGGTAACCGCAATTAGTTTTTCTCGTGTGATTTTAGAATACTGCATCAAACGGTAAACCAATAAAATTATAAACAAACTTAAGGCCGTTAAAATTGCAATCGCATTTCCGTTTGGTCCTAAAAATCGGAAAACATCTATTTCGCCACCAGATATTTTTGAAGCCGGCGCATTGATAATCCAAAACAATCCTAAAGTAACTGAAATAGCAATGACAATTAACTGCCAAGCATGAAAAGGATTTCTTTTATCTGTATCGGCTGCTTCTTTCAAAGCTTTGCTTTCTTTATTCGGTTTCAAACCAATATCACCAAATATATTCTGAGATAACCAAAATTGTAATGTTCCAAAAAACATGAAAATCCCCGCTAAACCAAACCCATAACTCCAACCTACTTTTTCTCCTAAATAGCCACAAAGTAGAATTCCGAAGAAAGCTCCAGCATTAACACCCATGTAAAATAAAGTATAAGCTCCGTCTTTTTTCTCTGGTCGGTCTTGGTACATTTCAGATATAATTGATGTCATATTCGGCTTGAAAAATCCATTTCCAAAAACCAGCAAAACCAATCCCAAATAAATTGAAAACTCTGATTCTACGGCCATTGAAGCGTGACCTAAAGTCATTAAACTAGCTCCCACAACAATAGCCCATCGGAATCCAATCACCTTATCGGCAAAATAACCTCCAAGCATTGTTGACAAATAAACCAATCCAACATAAGACCCAAATAGAGAAGATGCATTCTCTCTTACCCAACCCCAACCACCGTCAGCAATAGACGCGGTAAAGAATAAAATTAATAAAGAGCGCATTCCGTAAAAGGAGAAGCGTTCCCACATTTCGGTAAAAAACAGAACGAATAATCCCGCAGGATGGCCTAAAACATTATTTTTAAAAAACTGATCTGTTGAATTCTGACTCATATCTTATTTAAATTTTATCTAACTTCTTGCATTAATTTTTTTACTAAAGGAGAAATAAGCAGCAAAATGATCCCCGCTATTAAAGCATAAATTGCTAATTGCTGATAGCCGTAGGCGTATGTGTTTAATTTTTCAAGATTCGTAGCGTTTTCAGCGGATTCAGCAATGTTGGCTCCCAATAATCCAGCAAAATATTGACCATAAGCACTTGCTAAAAACCACATTCCCATTATAACTGCTTGGGTTTTTTGAGGTGATAATTTTGTCATAGCACTCATTCCGATTGGCGACAAACACAATTCTCCAAAAGTGATAATAAACCATCCAAATGTAAAAATCCCTAATGATGTCTTTCCGTTAAAGTCGGCAAAAAACTTGGTGTAATAGAATATCCAAAAACCACCCGCAAGGAATATAAATGCCAGTCCAAATTTAACAACGGTATTGGGTTCGATTTTTCTTTTTGCCATCCATAACCACACTAAACCTACTAGAGCGGCGAAACCAATTACAAAAAGCGAATTAGCTGAGTTATTGACGCCATTTGGACTTAATCGGATACCCAAAATTTCGTTATTTAAATTATTTGCTGCAAATAAACTTAACGAACCGCCACTTTGCTCAAAGAATGCCCAAAAGAAAATAGAGAAGATTATAAAAACCAAGGCAGCTAACAACTTCTTATTTTCAGCAGAAGAAAAATTCTTCATTTCATAAAACAAATAGAGGACAGATGCTGGTCCGATAACCATCATAAAATAATCAGTATATTCTGTATTTGCGACCATTATAATAATAACGGGAACAATTAAAAGGGAACCTATATAAGTTACAATCTCTAACGTTTTTTTCTTTGAACTTTCAATATTCATTAAAGGAGAAAGTCCTATTGGACCTAAACTTTTTTGAGTTTGAGTGAATGTCAGCAAACTAATAATCATTACCACTGCGGCAAATCCGAAACCAACATTCCAACGAAGGTCTTCTGGAACCAACGATTGCCATAAAGAACCTTCGGCGACGGCAATACATATATAACCGCCAATTAAAGCGCCCAGATTTACTCCCATGTAAAAGAATGAAAAACCAGCATCTCGTCTAGGATCATCAATGGTGTATAATTGACCGACCATTGAAGATATGTTTGGCTTAAAGAAACCTGTTCCAACGATTGTAAAACCTAACCCTATAAAAAAGAAATTTTTTGGATCGATGGCAAGAATAACACTTCCAACAATCATTAGAATTCCACCCCAAAAAAGCGATTTTCTTAATCCTAAAATCTTATCCGCAAATAATCCACCAATGAATGTGAAAGCATAAACCCACGCTTGCGTTGCACCGTATTGAAGGTTTGCGTTTTTTTCATCCATAGCTAAATGATTTACCATAAAAACCACTAACATTCCGCGCATTCCATAGAAACAAAAACGTTCCCACATTTCGCTAAAAAATAAATACCACAATTGTTTTGGATACTTTCCTTTGAAATTTTGAATCTGGTCTAGTGTAATTTGTTGTTCCATATTTTAATTAATTCCTTTTTCTCTCATTACTTTGTTTAAATTTTTTACCAAGGCAAACATTAGTACCGTTGCAAACATCAACAATCCAAAATTTATCCAAAAGAAGTTTGCTTTATCATCATAAGTGTCCCACATACTGGCTAAAACGCCGCTTAATTTATTTCCAATAGACGTTGATAAAAACCAACCGCCCATCATCAATGCTGTTATATTTTTGGGCGATAATTTAGATACAACTGACAATCCCATTGGACTCAGGAATAATTCGCCGATGGTTATGATTCCGTAATTCGCAACGAGCCACCAGACCGACACTTTTTCCATTCCGTTATTACCTATATGAACTGCGGCAACCATAACCAATACCGATAATGCCGAAATTAATAATCCGAAGGCAATTTTTGTTGGTGTAGAAGGTTCTTTTTTTCTACTTCGTAAAAACGTAAAAAACGCAACTATTAACGGCGTGAGGATAATTACCCAACCCGGATTTATGGATTGGCTCAGATTGGTTGCCCAGATACTGATATTACTACCTTCTTGTGGTATTTTTTCTTTGTGCACATTTCTAAAATAGATTGGATAATCAACTACTTTCTGCACTTCGTCGTTTACTTTCTGCAATCTGAAGTTGGCATCATACAATTCGGTTTCACTTTTTTCATATGTTACGTCTTTTGATAACTTCAAGGTACTAAAAATCGCCTGAGTATTTCCTGTGATCTCTCTGTCTGTATAGCGATCTGCCCACGTAGTTAAAGCAGAACCGTTTAGTTTAAATACCGCCCAAAATAATATTACCACCGCAAAAATTGAAAGTAATGCTCCGATTGGTCTCTTGTCTTCTGTTTTAGCTTTGAAATATAGACTTCCATAAAAATATACAATAGGAATACAAGCAAAGATAAAAGCGTCAGTACTATCTGAACCAAAGATATAACTGTCTGGATTTGCATCCGATGTGACGCCTTTCAGAAACCAGCCAATAATTCCAAAAAATACCGATGGAACTAGAATATAAAGTACAATTTTGTAAAAGGGCATATCGCCTTCCTGAATTCCTTTTTTCTCGGTTTTATTGCCGTAATGCTTTGTTCCTAATAAGAATACAATCACTCCTATTAACATCCCCAAACCTGCAGCCATGAAGGCATATTGCCAACCCAAAAGTATCTGCAAAGCTGCTCCAAAGAAGTTGCAAATAAAAGCACCAACATTGATTCCCATATAGAAAATATTGTAACCTTCGTCTTTTTTGTCTTTGTATTGTTCATCGTTATAAAAATTTCCGAGTAGTGTAGAAATGTTCGGTTTAAAAAATCCGTTTCCAACGATTACCAGTGACATAGCAACATAAAGCATTGTTAGACTATGAATTCCCATCATAAAATAACCAGCACCCATCATTAATCCGCCAATCACAATCGATTTTTTGTAGCCTAAATATCTATCGGCAACCAATCCTCCAACAAAAGGTGTCAAAAAAACTAATGCTATGAAAGTTCCATATAAATCGGAGGCTTCTTTTTCGGTCATTGCGAATCCAGCTTCTACATCTTTAAGATAAAGCGTAAAAATTCCAATCATCAAATAATAACCGAAACGCTCCCACATCTCAGATAAAAATAAGTAAGGCAACGCTTTAGGGTGAGATTTCCACATATTTATCGAATTTAAAAAAACAAACCTACAAGAAATCGAGTAGGTTTGAAAGATATTACAACTATTTTTAAAAATGATTATCGAACACCGTGCATCATTTTTTTCAAAAGTGGTGTTAATAGCAATAATAACACAGCAGCAAATCCTGTTAAAACAACAAAAACCATAAAGAATTCGAAAAGATTATGAATTTCGAAACCTGCGATTTGCGGATTTGTAGCTGCTATTTGTGCTTTTTCTAATAATCCCAATTGCTCTGGAGTTGCCGTCACCGTCTTGTTTAACAATCCCTCCAAATCAATTCCTAGTTCTTTTGCTTTTGCAAATTTATCACCAGTTGCAGGAAGAATTGAACCCAACGTTCCTGCTAGTGCATAACCCGCGGCATTTGATAAAAAGAAAACGCCAAAAAGTAAGGAAGAGAAACGTTTTGGAGATAATTTTCCAACTAACGACAATCCGATTGGTGATAGGCATAACTCAGCAAAAGTTTGAATTAAATATAAAAGGATTAACCATTTGATAGCTAACAATCCGCTGTTTCCTAGATCTTTTACATTGTAAGCTAAAATAAAATAACTTAAGGCAATTAAAGCCAAACCTATTGCTTGTTTCACCGGAGATATTGGCTCTTTTCCTGCAGCTCTCAATTTATCCCATAAAATACTGAACGGTAAAGCGAATGCAAATACAAAAGCTCCGTTAAAAATTTGTACCATTGAAGGTGGCATGTTCCAACCGAAGAAATTTCGGTCTGTTTGATTGTCTGCGATAAATGTTAAAGATGATCCAGCTTGCTCAAACGCAGCCCAGAAAAATATAATAAAAAATGCCACAATATAAATTACAAAAATTCGGTCTCTTTCGATTTTGGTTAAAGAACTGTCTGAAACAATTAATCCTGCCAAGGTCAATCCGCTCGCATAAATAATTGGATAAATTATTGTTTTTACAAAATTTTCGCCCCCAAGAACATATCTGAAAAGGAAAAACAAACCAACAAAAGCAACTCCAGCTACAATTAATGACGTTGGAGAAAAAACAGCTTTCTGCGCTTCACCTTCTTCATATTCTGATCCGTCATTCTGAGAGGGCAAACCTCCAAGTGGCTTTCCTTCTGGAGTAACAACATATTTATTTTTCAAGAAATAAAACACTAAAGTTCCAAGAAGCATTGCAATTGCCGCTGCTAAAAAGCCCCATTTAAAAGCATGAATATCTCTAATTCCGCCCGCATCTTTCACATCTCCAACAAGCGGACAAATTAGCTGTCCGAGGAAAGCACCAAGATTGATTCCCATGTAGAAAATGGTAAATGCTGTATCTAGTTTACTTTTTTCTTGTTTTGGATACAAACTTCCCACCATTGAAGAAATGTTTGGCTTGAAGAATCCATTTCCAAAAATAATAATTCCAAGTGCTGACCACAATAAAGTGTTTGCCAAACTTAAATCACTACCGAAAACAGTTGCGCTAAAGAAAAGTAAAAACTGACCAACCGCCATCATTAATCCTCCTAAAAGGATACAATTTCTATTTCCGAAAAATCGATCGGCTACAAAACCGCCTAACATTGGTGTTAAATAACAAAGGCCTAAAAATCCTCCATAGATAATAGAAGCATCAGCCTCTTTCATCATTAAAGCATTTATCATGAACAATGTTAAGATAGCTCTCATTCCGTAGAAGTTGAATCTTTCCCACATTTCTGTGCCAAATAATACCCAAAGGCCTTTAGGATGTCCTGATTTTACAGCTGTTTCACTCATAATAAATAATTTTATATTGGTTTTGAAGGGTTTAATTTTATTTATAAAAACCGTCAATTTTAGTGAAAAATTTACAATAAACAGCATTTTTTTGTGTTAAATGCAATTTTTAGAATGCACCCGTTTCCAAAAAAAATTCTGAAAAATGAAATATATCTTAAGTTACCTGCACTTATGCTTTTGATTTACCAGCTTGAATTTTATGGTAACAAAATTTTTTGAGATTGAAACATAGCTTTACACTCGCTAAACGAATAGGGGTCTTTTCAGCATCAAAAAGCGCTCGTTAGCCCCGATAATAGCGGCATCCTTTTTCTTTTTTTAGAAAAAGATAGAGCGGATAGCGGGACTGAACGTCCTGGACAAGCATAATTTTGTGCTCCTAGTGCTTGGTAAACTAGACACTAGCTTTGCAATGCTTATTATTTGATTAACTAAAACAAAAAACCCAAAACTTTTCAGTGATGGGTTTAGTTGTGGTATTTGCAGCGCTGAAGTTTCGGGGGAACAAGAAACACTTTAAAATGAAAAACAAAAAACCCAAAACTTTTCAGTATTGGGTTTTAATGTGGTACCTCCAGGAATCGAACCAGGGACACATGGATTTTCAGTCCATTGCTCTACCAACTGAGCTAAGGTACCTTCCTTTAGCTACGCTCCGTTCGGCTTATCGCCTCGGATGTTGCGGGTGCAAATATAAGATGATTTTTAATTTATCCAAAACAAATACTAAAAAAAAACTATTCGTAACTTTGACCCTCTAAAACATTGTCATGCTTTTAACTATTGATGTTGGAAATACCCGAATCAAAGCCGCTGTATTTGAACACAGTAAGGCGGTTGCATATTTTGTTTTCACGAAAGAAGAACTTTTAAATCAAGTGCATTTTATTCTGAATAAGTTTCAAAAAATTGAAAATTTAGTTATTGCTTCGGTCGGAACTGTCGAAAAAGAACTTTTTTTATCTCTTAAAGACACGGTTAAAATTCATTTTATAACGCATGAAAACAAATTTCCTTTTACCAATTTATATACTACGCCAACAACACTTGGAATTGACCGTATGGTTTTAGCGTTGGGCGCTGTTATAAAGTATCCAAGGCAAAATCGTTTAGTCATTGATGCTGGAACTTGTATTACTTATGATTTTATTGACAAAAATGACGCGTATCTTGGTGGCGCTATCTCTCCGGGAATTCGCTTGCGCTACGAATCGCTCAATCACTATACTGCAAAATTGCCTTTGTTAACCAAAGCGAAACCTGAAAACTTTATCGGAAATTCTACCGAGCAATCAATTCATTCTGGTGTAGTAAATGGAGTTGCGCTTGAAATTGACGGTTTTGTTGAATTTTACAAAATACAATACGCTAAATTTATCATAATTTTAACGGGTGGTGATGCAGATTTTTTGGCGGTGCAGTTAAAAAATACCATATTTGCCAATTCAAATTTTCTTCTAGAAAGTTTGAACCAAACATTTCAATACAATCAAAAATGATTAAAAAAATTACGGTAAGCATTTGTTTACTTTTTTCATTCACACTAGTTGCACAGGAAGGCACATCTTCTCCGTATTCTTTTTACGGAATTGGCGATGTTAAATTTAAAGGAACCGTTGAAAACCGTTCTATGGGAGGACTTTCTGTTTTACCAGATAGTATACACATGAATATTCAAAACCCTGCCCATTATGCTAGTTTAAAATTGACGAATTTTGCGATTGGAGCGACCTATGCCAACTCGAAATCTAAAACAGAAGTTCAGGAAGGAAAAGCAAGAAGGACTTCATTGGATTATTTAGCGATAGCGGTTCCTGTGGGAAAATTAGGAATTGGATTTGGACTTATACCTTATTCGTCTGTTGGATATAAAATTGAAAAAAGAGTCACTGCAACTAATCCGATATACTCAAATTACACAGGCGTTGGTGGCATAAACAAAGTTTTCGTCGGGTTAGCTTATAAACTAACCAAAGATTTCAACATTGGGGCTGACATTCAGTATAATTTCGGAACTATTGAGACTACAAATGCACGAGTAATAAGCGGGTTTGATTTCGTTCAATTTGGAACGAGAGAAATTAACCTTTCGGATGTACAAGGCTTAAATTTTAATCTTGGTGTAAGTTATCAGAAGAAACTAAATACTAAATATTCCTTTTTTAGTAGCTTAATTTATACGCCAGAAGCTACGTTAACATTCGAGAATTCGCGGTCTATTCAGCTTGTTCAGTTCAGGCCTAGTGGTTCAATAGATGTCATTGAAACAAATAATGTTGCTGTGTCTGATACCAAAATTAAATTGCCATCTAAACTAGTTTTTGGAGCTGGTTTCGGCGAGGTGAAAAAATGGTTGGTTGGCGGAGAAATTACATTAATCGAAAATAGTGTACTATCAAATCGATTTACTGATATTCAAGATTCAACTTTTGAGAATACTGTGCGTTATGGTGTTGGTGGTTTTTATATTCCCAATTATAATTCATATTCAAGCTATTTGAAAAGAATTGTATACCGTGGTGGATTGCGTTATGAAAATACTGGATTGGTTCTACAAAACAAAGCTATTAATGATGTTGCAGGAACTCTTGGTGTTGGAGTACCGCTGAGCGGCACATTCAGCAACATAAATATTGGCGTTGAAATTGGAAAAAGAGGCACAAAATATTTGAATTTGGTAGAAGAAAACTACTTTAATATCAGCGTTGGTTTATCTTTAAGCGACAGATGGTTTGTGAAACGTAAATTCGACTAAAACTTTTTATTATGAAGGCAATTATTTTTACACTTGGAATTTTGTTTTTTACAAATAGCAATGCTCAAAAGTTTGATTGTACCTCAAAAATAAAGTCGTATCAAGAACTTTTAACGGCAAAAAAAATTACGGAATCTTTTGCTATTTGGGACGAAGTTAGAAAAAATTGCCCAAAAGAAGACGGAGTTATTTATACTGATGGAGTTCATATCCTACAATTTAAAATCGACAACGCATCTACTTCCGAAGAAAAAGAAAAGTTGATTCGCGATGTTCTAAAATTATACGACCAGTACAATAAAAACTTTCCTTTATTAGCTTCAGATTTTGAGGTAAACAAAGGAATGACATTGTTTGACAATAAAATTGACGTCAAAGAAGAAATTTTTACGTTGCTTGACAATGGGTTTACAAATGCATCAAGCACTGTTACATCTGCTGTAGCGATCTACACTTATTTTAACTTGTATATTGAAAAATTTAAGGCAGGCGACAAAAAAATCACTTCTAATACTGTTTTAGATAAATATACACTGGTAAACTCTTTGCTTGTAAAATTACAAACTTCCTATCCCGAAAATAAAGAGTATACAACGGCACTTAGAGCAATTGACCGACAGATAAAAGAGCTGGCTACTTGTGAGAATCTTTCTGAATTTTACTCTAAAAATCTAGAAGCTAATAAAGAAAATAGCGACTGGCTTACTACAGCATTGCTTAGCCTTGCACAATGCGGTTCAAAACCAGTTTTTCTCACCATTGCAGAAAAATTACATTCCATCAAACCCACCGCGCAATCAGCTACGTTTATGGCGATAGCAAATTTAAATCAGAAAAATTTTCCTGAAGCTATTGCTTTTTATAATACATCAGCCGACTTGCAAAGCAATCCAATGGAAAAAGCTAAAATATATTATACGCTCGCTACTGGTTTACTGTCAGGTAATCCAGCTAAGTCAAAAGAGCTTTTAGAAAAAGCATTGACACTAGATCCAAAAATGGGAAAAGCCTATCTTTTTTTAGCGCAGCTCTACACCAACAATGCTAAAGATTGTGGTAAAACCGATTTCGAAAAGAAAGCTATCGTTTATTTGGCCATCGAAACCAATAAAAAAGCAGCTGTAGTTGAACCAAGACTTAAACCAACGGCAGATAAAATAAATGAAGGTTTGACATCAAAATCGTTGTATTCTGCAGAAATCTCAAAGCAAAAAATGAATGGCAAATCAATAAAAATTAGTTGTTGGATTAATGAAACTATTACTTTTCCTTCTAAATAATGAAAAGTGTTTTTAGCAATAGCCTCTCTTTTTTAGCATTGATCCTTTTTTGCTTACTAATACTCTCTTGCGAAAGTAATTTTCGTGAAGTTCAAAAAATGGGATTTGCTGAATTTTCACCAAGCGGCGATGCAGACGCTATTAATCTGAAATACACTGATTCTGGTCGAATCACAGCTAATCTAGAAAGTCCGAAAATGTTAGATTATGCTACCGTCGAATATCCATTTACCGAATTTCCAGAGGGAATTCATTTGGTCTTATATGATAAAAACGGAAAAGAAACCTATGTTGATTCTAAATATGCAGTAACACACAAAGCGACAAATTTGATCGATTTACAGAATAATGTAAAAATATCCAATCAGGAAGGGCAATTATTAGAAACTGAACAATTGTACTATGATCAAAAAAACGAATGGTTTTTTACCGAAAAAAAGTTTAAATTTACTTCGCCAAAAGGGGTTTCGTATGGCGAAGGAATTGATTTTAGCAAAGATTTCAAAAAAGTAAACTCACAGAAAATATCTGGAGAAGTCCAATCAAAAGAATAACTATGAACTATTTAAAATTTACCCAATACGCTTATTTAATCGCGTCACTTTTTTTTGCTTACGAAGCTTATAATCAATACAGTAATGGAGAAACCAATCAAGCTATCGTGATGATTGCTTTTACCATAGTTGCTATTTTTATGTTCTTTTTTAGAAGAAGTTACGGAAAGAAATTTGCAGAAAGAAGCAAAAGACCGTAATTTATGGAAGTCGGAATAATCATTTTATGCTTGATACTTTCCGCTTTTTTCTCCGGGATGGAAATCGCTTTTGTTTCCTCAAATAAAATTTATCTTGAAATTGAAAAAAAACAAGACGGTTTTATTTCTAAAATATTAACCAAACTTACGCAAAAACCCTCCAAATTTATTGCTACAATGCTTGTTGGTAACAATATAGCGATGGTTGTATACGGTTTCTTTATGGGTGATTTATTGATGATGTGGTTTGAAAGTTTGGGTTTTAACTTCACTCCTTTTTCCAATTTATTGCTACAAACCACGGTTTCAACGCTGATTGTTTTGATGACATCAGAGTTTTTACCCAAAGTATTTTTCCAGATTTATGCAAATTCTGTAATCAAATTCTTTGCGCTGCCCGCCTATTTTTTCTACAAACTCTTTTATTATATTTCGTCTTTTCTAATTTGGATTTCCGATTATGTATTGCGCAAATTCTTCAAAACGGAAGGTGACCAAATCAATCTTTCATTCAGCAAATTAGAATTGGGAAACTATATTTCAGAACAAATGAATGCCGTGCAAGACCATGAAACTGTTGATTCAGAGATTCAGATTTTTCAAAATGCATTAGAATTTTCAGGTGTAAAAGCTAGGGATATTATGACACCGAGAACCGAACTTGTTGCAGTAGCACTACACAGTTCCGTAGTTGATTTGAGAGAACTTTTTATCGAAACTGGTTATTCCAAAATATTGGTTTACTTCAACACTCTTGATGATATTGTGGGATATATTCACTCATTTGAACTTTTCAAAAAACCGCGAAGTATCAAATCGATAATGATTTCCGTAGAATTTGTTCCCGAAACAATACTGATTAAAGATGCTATGAGTTTATTGTCAAAAAAACGAAAAAGTGTTGCGGTTATTCTTGATGAATATGGTGGGACTTCGGGAATAATCACGATGGAAGACATTGTTGAAGAACTGTTTGGCGAAATTGAAGACGAACACGATTCAGACGAAGAACAATTGACTGAAAATAAAATAGATGAATTCAATTATATTTTTTCAACTCGTCTCGATGTTGAATATCTTAATGAAGAATACAGGCTGAATATTCCAGAAAGTGATTCCTATGGAACATTAGGCGGATTCATTGTAGATTACTCTAAAGAAATTCCGCAAAAAGGCGATCAAATTACTATTGGAAATTTTCAGTTTGTTATTGAACAAGCGACAAATAAGAAAATCGAATTGGTAAAATTGACGGTATTGGATTAGTTTCTCGTAAAAAATATACATTTAAACGAAATTATAGCTGTGTGAGTTTTGTTATTACACATATAATTGTATTTTCGCAAACTGAAATAAAATTAACAAAAAATAGAAATGGCACTTTTATCAAAAATTAGAAATCGTTCGGGCTTACTTTTATTAGCTATTGGATTTGCTTTATTGGCTTTTGTAGTACAAGATTTATTCAGCAGCGGCATGAAAAGCATATCTACAGATGTTGGAAGCGTGAACGGAAAAGATATTTCTTATGACGAATTCAAAATAATGGTGGCCAATGCAGAAAAGAATGCTCAGGCTCAAGGACAGACCGTTACTTCTATGCAAGCTTCAAACCAAGTTTGGAATCAACAAGTTCAAATCGAACTATTGAAAGCAGAATTCGAAAAACTAGGACTTCGAGTTGGTGAAAAACACTTGATAGAAGTTTTCAAATCAGATCCGAATATTGCTCAAAACCCTCAGTTTTTAAATGCAGCTGGAAAATTTGACTTGAAAAAGTTTAAAGATTATTTTGAAGCAACACCAGAAGGAAAGCAAGCTTTAAAAGACAGAGAAAAAGATGCTGATTTGAACGCAAAGTATCAGATATATAATTCTTTAGTGAAAGGTGCAATGTATACCACAAACGCTGAAGGAAAATTCAAATACGAATCAGAAGCTAACAAAGTGACCTTTGACTTCGTAATGGTTCCCTTTTCTTCTGTAAAAGATAGCGAAATAAAAGTAACTGATGAAGAAATAGTTACTTACATGAAAACGAAAGAGAAAAAATTTAAATCGGAAGAATCTCGTGAAATAGACTATGTTCTAGTTCCCGAAAAACCATCAGCACAAGACGAAGCTGACGTAAAGAAACATATTGATGGTTTATTGGCATCAAGCGCTCGTTACAACAAAGAAACTGGTAGTACCGATACGATTCCAGGTTTCAAAACAGCATCAAACAATGCTGAGTTTGTTAATGCAAATTCTGATCTTCCCTTTGATTCAACGTATGTAGCAAAACAAGATTTGCCTGCTTCAGCAGCAGAGCAGTTATTTAATTTGCCAGTTGGAGAAGTTTATGGCCCATATATGAATAACGACTACTACTGTATTTCAAAAGCATTAGGAAGAAAGCCTGGAGCGAAAGCAAAGTCAAGTCATATTTTAATTAGCTGGGTTGGTGCTGAAAGAGCACAGCCAAAAGAGCAACGAACAAAAGAGCAAGCGAAAATTAAAGCTGAAGGAATACTAGCGCAAGCACAAGCTAATCCTGGAATGTTTCAAATGCTTGCTATGACTTCATCTGAAGATCCATCTGTGCAACAAAATGGTGGTGATATGGGATATATTTCGAAAGACACTGGATTTGCAAAAGGATACAAAGATTTCGTGTTTGACAATCCTGTTGGAAAAATTGGTATCGCAGAAACTGAATTTGGCTACCACATTATCAATGTTACTGATAAACAAGACGCAATTAAATTAGCAACTATTGCTGAAAAAATTGAGTCGTCTGAGACTACAAATGACAAAATTTATGCAGACGCTACTAAATTTGAATCGGATGCAGAAAACAAAGACTTTGGTGGATTAGTTAAACAAATGAAACTAGTCGTTAATCCGGCTGTTAGAGTGAAAGCGATTGACGAAAGCTTTGGTGCAATGCAAAACCAAAGGCAAATTGTTAAATGGGCTTTTGAAGGCGAAACTAAAATAGGAAGTGTGAAACGTTTCGAGATTGTAAATGTTGGTCACGTAATCGCTAAATTGAAAAGTATTACTGAAAAGGGTTTAATGTCTGTTGAAGAAGCAAGACCACAAGTGGAGAATCTTTTGAAAAATAATAAAAAAGCGGAAAAAATAATAGCCAATATGAAAAATGGTTCTCTTGCTGCTATCGCTTCAAAAAACAAAGTAACTGTTATGAACGCGGTTGATTCTACTATTGAAAATCCTAATCTTGTTGGTGCTGGCTTTGAACCAAAAGTAGTTGGTATGGCATTTACTTCAAAAGTAGGTCAAGTTACTAAACCAATTCAAGGAAATTCTGGTGTTTATGTAGTCAATACAAAAGCGGTTATTAAAGCTCCAGCAATACAGAAATACACGGATTATATCAACAAGATGAAGCAACAAGTAGTGAACTACTCAGGACGAGTATTGCCAGCGTTAAAAAATGATGCTGACATTACGGATGACAGAGCTGATTTCTACTAGTAGATTTGAATTGAAATAACAAAACCCGTCTCGTAGTCAACAAGACGGGTTTTTTGTTTAAGTTTTGTTTTAAAAGAACAGTTACAAGTAAGTAGATCGAATTCTTCCAATCTTGTTTGTTAAACTAACTTTTAATTTGTTGTAGTCGTTTATGGTAGCCTTTAGTTCTTCCAAATCACTTTCTGCATCGTTACTGAAACTATGCATTAAATCCATAATCAATTTGTTAATGAGATATTCTCGAAGCGAAGTAATGGTTTCAGAAACATATTGAGCAACATTCTTATCCTTCGTCTTTACATAAATATGTTGCGCTTCCCAGTTGTGCAGCACTTCTTTTTCTTCCAACATTAAAATATCAGTAACCATCTGCGAATGTTCTACGGATAGTTTCATCAAATAATGCTCAATATTAAAATTCTCATTCTGGTTGTAATATGCAATCAAATCAGTATAAATTTCTTTAAATAAAGGATTGGCAAGTTCCACCTCATCTTCCTGAAGACTTAAATAAATTCTTTGGTGGACTTTAACGGTGCTAGTTTCCAATTCTTCTATCATTTCACCTTCTTGATTGGTTTTCAAAATAAAATCCTCAAAATCGGCTTCCTGTGAACCATAAAGCAACAGCATTTCGATAATTTTGCGTTCTAATTCGTAAATAATATTAACTTTCTCAAGAGATGAAGACGTTTCAAGCTTTACAATTTCTAACGCTTTGTATTCCTGTTTTTGTTTTTTTCCGGCTTCCGATATATCTTTCTGAACGAGTTGTGCCAATGTATTCAGCAAAACTTGTTCTGAAATATCCATTATTCGTGAAGTTTCCTGAATATAGATTTCTCGTTTAATTCGGTCTGGAATCTTAGAGATACTCACCACCATATCCCGAATCAGATCGGCTTTCTTTACCGGATCATTTTTTGCTTCGTCCATTAAAAGTGATGCCTTGAACTGAATAAAATCCTTGGCATTATTCTCTAAATAATGAACTAAATCTTCATACGAATTCTTTCGGGCAAAACTATCTGGATCATCGCCATCTGGAAATGTGCAGACTTTAACGTTCATTCCTTCTTCAAGAATCAAATCAATTCCACGAACAGAAGCGCGCAATCCCGCAGCATCGCCATCAAAAAGTACGGTGATATTTTTGGTCAATCGATTGACTAAACGAATTTGATCCGGCGTTAAAGCGGTTCCAGAAGAAGCAACCACATTTTCAATACCGGCTTGATGCATTTGAATAACATCAGTATATCCTTCAACTAAATAGCAGTTATTTTGTTTAGCAATAGCTTGTTTAGCGTGAAAAATTCCGTAAAGAACTTTACTCTTATGATAGATTTCACTTTCGGGTGAATTTAGATATTTGGCTGCTTTTTTATCATTGTTCAGAATCCTTCCGCCAAAACCTAAGTTTCTTCCGGACAAACTCTGAATCGGAAACATCACTCTTCCTTTAAAGCGATCAAAATGTTTACCGTCTTCTCTTAGAATGGTTAAACCAACTTTATCCAGATACTCTAACTGATAGCCTTTTGACAACGCTTCTTTAGTAAACGCATCCCAAGTTTCAGGCGAATATCCTAAACCGAATTTTGCAATCGTTTCATTGGTAAAACCTCTTTCTTTAAAATACGATAGTCCGATGGCTTTCCCTTCTTCTGAATGTAAAAGTGTGTCCTGAAAATACAGTTTGGCAAATTCTGAAACCAAATACATACTTTCTTTCTCATTAGCTTCTAGTTTTTCTTCATTGGAAACTTCGGTTTCTTCAATTTCGATGTTGTATTTGTTGGCTAAAAAACGAATTGCTTCCGGATACGTGAAATGTTCGTGTTCCATTAAAAACGTAACCACGCTTCCACCTTTTCCCGAACTGAAATCTTTCCAGATTTGCTTTACAGGAGAAACCATGAACGATGGCGATCTTTCATCCGAAAACGGACTTAATCCTTTGTAATTACTTCCGGCACGTTTGAGTTGAACAAAGTCGCCAATGACTTCTTCCACACGTGCGGTTTCAAAAACTTTGTCTATGGTTTCACGAGTTATCAAAGTAGATTGTTTGATTTTTAGATTTTTAGAAATCCGATATGAATGAGCGTAAAATTACACATTCAGAATTTAAAATTTAAAATTTAAAATAAAAAAAGATGCTCCTTTACAGAAACATCTTTTCAAATATAAACTAACCTAATCAAATTCTAATTGAAGTCGAAACGAATGCCCAACGAAATATTATTTTGCTTGATCGCATTATTACTAAACATCGGATTTAAATCGTATTTTAAATACAAACTAGTTTCTTTATAACCAATATAAGTACTTACGCCATAGATAAAATCATTCACATTAAAATCTCCTTTTTCTTTTGTGTCGAAATCATTTCCATCCAATTTATAAGAAAGTTTTTGTTTAGATTTAACTCGCAATCCAGCATATCCGCCTATTCCTAACCGAACGCTATTATGAGTTTTAAATGTTTTTTTGCCCTCTTTAGTTTTTGCTTTGGTAAAATCAAACTCTAAATGAAGCGGCACCGTTAAGAACACATTTCTTAATCGAGACTCATCAAGATTAATTGAACTGGTTTCAAGGTTTGTTTGATTGCCGTTTACAACAAACAACCGATTGTCTGTTGGGCGAAGATTATTATACATTAATGAAACTCCGTATTTCAAGTGCAGTAAATTATCATTTTTGAAAAGTCGGGTGTTAGCCGTAACTCCCCATTCGTAAAAGTGTGAACCCAAATACCTGTAATCGGAATTTGCAACAGATTTATCGGTAACCAAATTATTTACACCCAAGGCAAATACAAATTGAGAAGTGGTTCTTCTTTCGCCAGCATTAGCAAGAGAATCTTTCCATTTTTTATATTTCTCTGTGTTTTTATATTTTTTTCTTTTAATCGAAATTACATATCTATCTTGGTCAGATACCTCTTTGATTTTTCCATCAACCTTTTGCTTTACCAAGTCTTTCAGTTCGTCTTCTGCCAAAGTAATTCGCGTTTCAATATTTTTAGAACGAGTTTCTGCCAATTTCATTTTCTTTTCATCGGCCTGAGCTTTCGTAATTGTTCCCGTTTCCAATTCTTTGTTTACATCTTCTAGGTCTGATTTTAAAAGTGCTTTCTCTTCTCTGGTAATGTTTTCGATTTTTTCAGCTATGGCTTTCGCTCTGTATTCAAAAGATTCTTGCGCTGTTAGTTTACTAGCCAAAAGGCAGGCTGCAACAGCTAAATAGAGGGTAAAATTTTTCATGATGTTTGATTTAAATAGTTGATTAATGATTTTTATTCCTGATTTCTATTGGCCACAGCCACTTTAACTTCTTGGTAATTTTTAGCTAGTTTATGGATTACTTTTTCACGAAAAGTAAATTCTAATTCGCCATCTACTTGAGACAGCAGGTTCTTAGCATCTACTTTTACGCTTGATTTGCTGTTTATTTTTAAGGAAACATTATCAAGACTAGCTAATAAATCTTCGTCTGACATCGAGTTCGTTTTAGGACGGCTCACCGCAATTTCATTAGTTGAAACTATTTTAGGCAAGTCTTTTAAAGCTACATCCGAAGTGTTTTGGTACTCTATCCGCTTTTCGCGATTGATAAGCGGATTTGCTGACTGTTTTTGATTGATGATTGAAACTGCTGAATTGATGTTGTTTTGTGATTTATAATTGGTTGGATTCGCCTCGACTACTTGACTTTCTTCTTTTTGCTCACTTATCGGACCTTGAATGTTGGTATTTGCCGCTTTCCCAGTTGTGTTTTTTATAACTTCTTTATCTACAACTATACTGTCATTGCTGACTTCTGAAGTATTTTGAGTGAAGAAAAATAGACCAGCTGACACGAAAACCAAAATACCTGCAGCTATAAACAACCAGCCAAAAGAACGCCTTGTTTTTTTTTCTTCGGTTAGTGAAAGCATTGCATCCAATCTGTCCCAAGCTTGGGCTGATGGCTGAATTTCTCTCGAACTCAGTTTTTCTTTGATCTGATTTTCTATCTTATTCTGTTCCATTGGTGTAATTTTTTAGTTTGCTGATGTTCTCTTGAAGCATTTTCCTTGCGTGTGACAACTGCGATTTTGACGTCCCTTCATTTATTCCGAGCATTGCTGCTATCTCTTGATGTTTATAACCTTCAATGCAATACAGATTGAAAACCATTTTGTAACCATCTGGTAAACTGTCAATTAAAAAATGAATGTCTTCTACTGAGAATTTGCTTTCGATATCATTATGCCGTTCTTCAAAAAAATCTTCATCTTCAATATATTTTACCTTTTTCTGTACTCTTATATATGAAATACATTCGTTAACCATTATTCGTCTAATCCAACCTTCAAAATTTCCTTTGTATTCAAAATTCTTTAAATTGGTAAACACTTTCATAAAAGCTGTAATCATTATATCTTCCGCCTGATGCAAATCTTTTATATATTGACGGCAAACACCCAGCATTTTTGGAGAATAAGTAGCATATAATTTCTGTTGTGCATGTCGGTTATTTTCGACAGCCAATTCGATTAATTCTTTTTCTTTTTGATGTAAGTTGATTACTTTCATTATAAGTATTCAGTGTTCAGTTAAAATACCCGACTTCTATTAGCATAGACGAGATTGGTTGAAAAATAGTTGCATGAGGATTTGAAAAAAAATTAATTTGGGGTTATCAAAATAAAAGAACGCAATAAAATCAATACTTTACAGATGAAAATATTTTTAAAATTTTTACTTTTTTCTTTCGATAACGTAATTTACCATTAGTGAAAGTGCCTCTCTATATTGTGATGTGGGGAAAGTTTCAAGTATGGATAGCGCCTCTTTTTGGAAATCGGACATAATTTGTTCGGCGTAAATTAGTCCGTTTTTATCTTTGACAAATTGGATCACTTCCTTAACACGTTTTTTGTCTTTATTATGATTTTTAATCGAATTGATGCACCAGCTTTTTTCTTTTGGCGAACAATTATTTAAAGCATGAATCAATGGCAACGTCATTTTTTGTTCTTTGATATCAATTCCAGTTGGTTTTCCGATGGCGTCATCAGTATAATCGAATAGATCGTCTTTAATTTGGAAAGCCATTCCGATGAGTTCACCAAACTTTCGCATTTTCTCAACCAAAACTTCATCTTCAGAAACTGACTTGGCACCAAGCGCACAACAAGAAGCTATTAAGGTTGCTGTTTTCTTTCGAATGATTTCGTAATAAATTGCCTCTACGATATCCAATCGGCGCGCTTTTTCTATTTGTAGTAATTCGCCTTCACTCATTTCTCGAACAGCAACAGAAATGATTCGAAGCAAATCAAAATCGCCATTATCAATCGAAAGCAATAATCCTTTAGACAGTAAATAATCGCCAACAAGAACGGCAATTTTATTCTTCCACAGCGCATTGATAGAGAAAAATCCGCGACGACGGTTACTGTCATCCACCACATCATCGTGAACCAAGGTTGCGGTGTGAATCAACTCGATTACACTAGCACCGCGATAGGTTCTTTCATTTACCTCATTAGTTTCTGAAAGCATTTTAGCCACCAAAAACACAAACATCGGACGCATTTGTTTTCCTTTTCTGTTTACGATATAATACGTAATTCGGTTAAGTAGCGCCACTTTTGAAGTCATCGAATCGTAGAACTTCGTTTCGAAAAGTTCCATTTCTTTCTGAATGGGCTGTTTTATTTGCGACGTGGTATTCATAGCGGTTTCAAAGGTAACTAAATTGAAACCTTCTTCAAAAATAGGACTAAAAAGTTAACATTATGATTTATTGGCTAGTTGTCCGCACGCAGCATCAATATCTTTTCCTCTACTTCGTCGTACTTTAGCAACAATGCCATTTGTAGCCAATTCTTTAATGTAATTAGCAATAGACACGTCTGAAGCTTGCTGGAATTCGCCGTCGTCAATAGGGTTATATTCAATCAGATTAACTTTACACGGTACATATTTGCAGAATTTCACAAGTGCATCAATCGAAGCTTGATCGTCATTTATTCCTTTCCATACAACGTATTCGTAGGTAATTTTGCTTTTAGTTTTTTGATACCAATACTGCAAAGCTTCCCTCAATTCGGGCAACTGAAAATTTTTGGTAAACGGCATAATGTGGTTTCGTGTTTCTTCAATGGCGGAATGCAAGGAAACAGCCAGCTTAAATTTGACATCATCATCTGCCATTTTCTTAATCATTTTAGAAACGCCAGAGGTTGAAACTGTGATTCGCTTTGGCGACATTCCCATACCTTCATCCGAAGTAATCATCGCAATCGCTTTCATTACGTTATTGTAATTCATCAGCGGTTCGCCCATTCCCATAAAAACAATATTCGAAAGCGGACGATTATAATACAAACGACTTTCTCTATCAATTGCCACAACCTGATCGTAAATCTCTCCCGGTTCAAGATTCCTCATTCGTTTTAAACGAGCGGTGGCGCAGAAATTACAATCTAAACTACAACCAACCTGACTCGAAACACAAGCTGTTGTTCTATTTTCTGTCGGAATTAAAACACTTTCCACAATCAAGCCATCATGAAGTCGAACAGCATTTTTCACGGTTCCGTCTTCGCTTCTCTGCATTTGATCAACCTTAATGTGATTGATGACGAAATTGTTTTCGAGCATCAGACGCGTTTCTTTTGACACATTGGTCATATCTTCAAAACTGTGCGAAGCTTTACTCCAAAGCCATTCATAAATCTGATTGCCACGAAATGCTTTGTCACCATTAGAAACAAAAAAATCACGTAATTGCTCTTTAGTTAAACTTCGGATGTCTTTTTTTTCGATTTCCATGGTGCAAATTTAGGTAATTTGATTACTTCTTAATTTGTATTTTT
>Ga0105047_10003046_pt1 | contig 29724 bp, 29 predicted proteins | sample MAT04_FD_78384 | JGI IMG/M metagenome (GOLD analysis project Ga0105047, IMG submission 78384) | Freshwater microbial communities from Lake Fryxell liftoff mats and glacier meltwater in Antarctica - MAT-04 (megahit assembly) | ecosystem: Environmental > Aquatic > Freshwater > Ice > Liftoff... | reverse complement strand
GCCGTATTTCTTCGACAGAATCGTGGTGATTGCTGCTGTCAGCGTCGTCTTGCCATGGTCCACGTGTCCAATCGTCCCGACGTTCACGTGCGGCTTCGTACGCGCAAATTTTTCCTTGGCCATCGTCTATCCCCTAACAAAACAATGAATACAAACTACAAATCTGGTGCCCATGGACAGAATCGAACTGTCGACCTCTCCCTTACCAAGGGAGTGCTCTACCTCTGAGCTACATGGGCAAATCTTTTACAACTTACCGCCAAACTGGAGCGGGTAGCGGGAATCGAACCCGCGTCATCAGCTTGGAAGGCTGAGGTTCTACCATTGAACTACACCCGCATCAGGCCGCGCACTTTTCAGCGCTGCCGAACCTGGCGCGGCTTAATCTGGTGGTGGGGGAAGGATTCGAACCTTCGAAGGCAGTGCCGTCAGATTTACAGTCTGATCCCTTTGACCGCTCGGGAACCCCACCGGGAAAGCGCGGCATTATCATTGCCGCGAAATGACTTGTCAATCAGACATTGAACAGGAAATTGAGAACATCGCCATCTTTTACAACATATTCTTTTCCTTCAGACCTCATTTTCCCGGCCTCTTTCGCGCCCTGTTCGCCGCCATAAACGATGAAATCCTCAAAAGCGATGGTCTGGGCGCGAATAAAACCGCGTTCAAAATCAGTATGAATCACCCCTGCCGCCTGTGGCGCGGTGTCGCCTTTATGAATGGTCCAAGCGCGCACTTCCTTCACGCCTGCAGTGAAATAAGTCTGCAGCCCAAGCAAGTCATACCCGGCGCGAATCAGGCGATCCAGACCCGGTTCATGCAAACCCATCGACTCCAGAAACTCCAGGCGATCCGCCTCATCAAGGCTTGATATCTCCGCCTCGATCGCCGCACACACCGCGACAACCGGCGCGCCTTCCGTTGCGGCAAGTTGTTTCAAACGATCCAGGTGCGGGTTATTCTCGAATCCATCCTCGGCCACATTCGCCACATACATCGCCGGCTTGATGGTCATCAGGCAGAGCGGTGCGAGCATCTCCCTTTCGTCCTGGCTGAGCCCCAGGCTACGCGCCGGCTTGGCTTCATTCAGGTGCGGCAGCAACTTGTCGTAAATCGCGAGCAGCTTGATTGCATCCTTTTCTCCAGCGCGCGCCTTTTTGCTATCGCGATGGTGCGCCTTCTCGACCGTACCCAGGTCAGCCAGGGCCAGTTCAGTCAGGATCACCTCGATATCGGATATCGGATCGATGCGGCCAGCGACATGGATGACGTTGTCATCTTCAAAACAGCGCACGACATTGACGATGGCGTCGGTCTCACGAATATTGGCGAGGAACTGATTTCCCAGACCTTCGCCCTTGCTCGCGCCAGCCACCAGGCCTGCGATATCCACGAATTCGACGATTGCGGGCACCAACCGCTGTGGTTTGACGATAGCAGCCAATTGCGCCAAGCGCGGGTCTGGCACCTCGACAATGCCGACATTGGGCTCAATCGTGCAGAAGGGATAGTTCTCTGCCGCAATGCCCGCCTTGGTCAAGGCATTGAAAAGGGTGGATTTACCCACGTTGGGCAATCCGACAATGCCGCATTTCAGACTCATGCTGAAGTTTCCTTGCTAGTTTTGGGTGCAGCCGGAAGTGCTGCGGGCTTGGCTGCGGGCTTGGTATTCGCCTGCTTCATGGCCGCGTTCCATTCGGCCTTTTCAAGCATCGGCCAAAGCTCAAGTGCGCGGTCAATCGCTTGATCAATCTCGAGTTGCTCATCCCGTCGGGGCGACTTTAAAACAAAGTTCACCACTTCATTCCGATCGCCCGGGTGACCGATTCCGATACGCAAGCGCCAGTAGTCCTGGGTACCGAGATGTACCGAGATATCTTTCAAACCGTTATGACCACCGACGCCGCCGCCATATTTCAGGCGGAGTTGACCGGGCGGAATATCCAGTTCGTCATGAACGACCAGAATTTCTGCCGGCTCTATCCGATGAAATCGTGACAGCGCGCCAACCGCCATACCTGATCGATTCATGAAAACCTGCGGCATCAGCAACCAAACGCGAGCATCTCGCGCATGCGCGACCCGGCCATGAAAGCGGGATTCATTTGAAAACTGGATGCCCAACTTGGCGGAGAGACGCTCACAAAACCAAAACCCGGCGTTATGCCGGGTTTCAGCGTACTCAGCGCCAGGGTTGCCCAATCCGACGATCAGGCGAGGCTTGACCTGCATCGGACTAGGATGGCTCGGCAATCAGCACAACGATCAGGCTGCGGTCGCGCCTTCATCCGCCGCCGCGCCACCACGGATCGCCAGGATGTTGGCCACACCCTGATCTTCACCGCGTGACAGGGAGGCGAATTCAACGCCAGCCGGCAGTGGCAAATCAGACAGATGGATGGTTTGACCGGCTTCCAGCTTGGACAGATCGACTTCGATGAACTCAGGCAACGCAGCCGGCAAACACTGCACTTCGGCTTCGGTCATCAGATGGCTGACGACGCCGCCAGCGAGTTTCACGCCCGGCGCGATTTCCGAATTAACGAAATGCAGCGGCACCTTCATGTGAATCTTCTGGTTGGCATCGACGCGCTGGAAGTCAATGTGCAGCACCAGCGGCTTGTACGGATGCATCTGAAAATCGCGCATCAGCACGGGCTCCTTGGCGCCATCGATGTTGAGTGTCAGCACGGAAGAATGAAAAGCTTCATTCTTCAGACCGAAGTACAACTCCTTGTGGTTCAGATCGACAGCCTGGGCAACGCTACTGCTGCCATAAACAATGCCGGGAACCCGGCCGGCGCGACGCAGGCGGCGGCTCGCTCCGGTGCCCTGCGCATCACGCTTCATTGCATTAATTTCGATTTTCATGTCTTGCTCCTTACGGTTGAAAAAGGGCCCCCGCGACCAGGCGGCCCCACTTAAAAGCGCGTTATTCGCTGAATAACGAGCTAACAGAATCTTCATCACTGATACGACGAATGGTTTCGGCCATCAAATTCGCCACCGATAGCTGGCGAATCCGACCTGAGGCCTGGGCGTCATCCCGCAGCGGAATCGTGTCAGTCACCACCAACTCATCAAGCGCGGAATTATTCACCCGCTCGACCGCGCTACCCGACAACACCGCATGGGTGCAGTAAGCGATCACCCGCTTGGCGCCATTCATTTTCAGTGCATTGGCCGCTTCGCATAGCGTATTGGCAGTATCAACCATGTCATCCATGATCAAACAGGTGCGGTCTTTGACATCACCGATGATATTCATCACCTTGGCAACGTTCGGTTTTGGTCGCCGCTTGTCGATGATGGCAAGCTCGCACTCCAGGCGCTTGGCCACAGCGCGCGCGCGCACAACACCGCCGACGTCAGGCGAAACCACCATCAAGTTGTCGTAATTCCGCTTCCAGATATCGCCCATCAGAATCGGCGTGGAATAGATGTTATCGACCGGGATATCGAAGAAACCTTGAATCTGGTCGGAATGTAAATCCATCGTCAGCACCCGCTTGACGCCGACCACGGTCAGCATGTCGGCGACCACGCGCGCGGTAATCGGAACCCGCGCAGAACGCACCCGACGATCCTGCCGGGCATAGCCAAAATAGGGAATAGCGGCGGTAATCCGGCCCGCCGAAGCACGTCGCAATGCATCCACCATCAGCATGATTTCCATCAGGCTGTCGTTGGTCGGTTCGCAGGTGGACTGCAGCACGAACACATCCTTGCCACGCACGTTTTCCATGATTTCGACGTTGACTTCGCCATCGGAAAACCGCCCCACCGTCGCGCGCCCCAAACGCATGTTGAGATGTCGCACCACATCCTCGGCAAGCTTGGGATGGGCATTACCGGTGAACACCATCAAGCTGTCATATGCCACTTCGACCCCCAGGCTACTTCGAGCCCCCGCGTGTCGGTCAGACGCGCTAACAGTTAACAAAATACAAAACAAAAAGCGTGCAACCCAAGCTGCACGCTTATCTTGCCCACCCTTCAGGGCAGACGTTTATCTGGCTGGGGAGGTAGGGATCGAACCTACGAATGCCGGAATCAAAATCCGGTGCCTTACCACTTGGCGACTCCCCAAAAATTTGGGTTCCTGAACAAGCAACACCACTTCAAACACCAACTACTTACCAATCGATCAATCTGCAAAACCAATAAGGGGATGTTGATCGAGACCATCCGCAACAAAACCGCTCATCTGAACTGGCCGCATGGAGAAAACTTTTTCAGCTTCATCGCGACTCGGAAACCCCGCAAAAACGCAGGCGCCCGACCCAGTCATGCGCGCATTTCCGTCGACACTGACTTGTTCACTCAACCAAGCCAGATATTCCGCAACTTCGGGATAAAGCGCGCAGGCAAAAGGTTGAAGATCGTTCCACCCAAAGCCATCAAAGAGGGCCGCGATTCTGATTGACGGCGTGTTTCGTGTCAATCCCGGATGGGTGAAAATTGCCGCTGTTGCAACATGCACCGGTGGCGTCAATACGACATAGCTGGCTGGCTCTGGCGTCCACGCAGTCAACACCTCGCCGACCCCCTCGGCAAACGCACTGCGGCCGAACACGAACACCGGCACATCGGCACCCAGCGCCAGCCCCAACGCCTGCAATTCGGCGCGCGGCAAATGCACCCCCCACAAGCGGTTCAAGGCCAACAACACGGTAGCCGCATCGGAACTGCCGCCACCAAGTCCACCGCCCATCGGCAAACGCTTGATCAAACCGATATCCACACCCAGGCGGCAACCCGTGTGCCGTTGCAACAGAGTCGCCGCGCGCCAGCACAGGTCGCGGCTTTCGGGCACGCCGGCGAGCGGCGTCAGCAACTTGATTTCACCATCCGAGCGCGGAGAAATCTGCAAACTGTCGCCAAAATTCAGGAAGCGAAACGCCGTTTGCAGCAAGTGATAACCGTCAGCGCGAAGACCAACCACATGCAGGAACAAGTTCAGCTTGGCAGGTGCGGGATAAATCATGGCAATACGCTCATGCTGCTCATGGTAATTCCCAAGTGTCGACCACAACACGCACTTCCAGTGTTTCATCGCGGCGAGCCACCAGTTTTCCCGGGAGTGGCCGTCCTTGCCGCAGGTCATAGCGAGTGAACAATATCTGCCATCCGTCCTGCTCAAGCTCACCCAGATGACCATCCGCATCGGGCGTTGCGCGATAGGTGGTGCCTGGACGCGGCAAGCCAACCACCCACCAGGCCAGGCCGCGCAACGGCAACTCCAGACCGAGCACCTTTTTCACCAATGCATCGGCATCGGTTGCAAAGTAAAGCCGGCCTTGCGCATCTTTCAACTCCATGCCGGCTGCGTCGCCGCGCAACTCGGCCACTCCCTGTCCGAGGGGCGAGCGCAACAGCAATTCTTCGCGGGCGGATTCACGCTGCCAGGTCAAACCGCCGGAGAAAGACGCCTCGCCCGCCTTGACTGCAACCCGTCCCTCAAGACGGAAAGCGGCTGGCGCCGCCGCAGGCAGCCTGAGTTCGACAGCGGGCGATTCCGGTTTGAATCCGGGCCAATGTGAACAGGCCGACAAACCAAACATCGCCACCAGCGGCAACAGACCCAGCACAAACTTGATCGCCAGCCATCTGCAACTGCACTGCAGCATCCTCAAGGCATCAGGCGCGAAGTCGTTTCGCGCAGACTTTCATTTTCCGGATGCGTTTGCAAAGAGCCCTGCCAGATGCGTCGCGCTTCTTCTTTATCGCCATTCATCCAGAGCGCCTCGCCGAGATGCGCGGCAATTTCAGGATCGGGCCGAGCGCTATGCGCGCGACGCAGAAAATCGACCGCCTCCGAATAGCGTTTTGCTTTGAATAACGCCCACCCCATGCTGTCCTGAATGAAAGGATCATCCGGCTCCAGTTTGAGCGCCTTCTCAAGCAGTTCGAGCGACTCCGCGATCCGGTTTGTCCGATCCGCCAGCGTATAACCCAGCGCGTTATAGGCATGAGCAAACTCCGGCTTCAACTTGATCAAACGACGCAAATCGGCTTCCAGCATCTCAAGCCGATCGATTTTCTCTGCCGCCATGGCGCGGTCATAAAGCAGATCGGTGGCATCAGGCATCTGTTCCAGCGCTTTCGTCAACCGCTCGACAACACCAGGATAGTTTTTCGCCTCGCGCATGATTTGCGCCTCGGTCTGTACCACCCGGACACGCTCCGCATCGTCGCCAGGCGTCAGGTTGGTCAACCATTCCAGTGCTTGATCGATTTTCCCCAGCTTGCCCATCACCACGGCGGCACGAAGTTGCGCGTCGAGACGTTGACGGCCACCGGTGACCGATTGATACCAGGTCAGCGCCTGCTCGGCGTGTCCCCGCGCCTCCGCAAGCTGGCCCAAATGGAAGCGCACACTGCCTGTGTCAGAATGCCCCAACTCCAAGGCTTTGGTCAGACTGGCTTCCGCGCTGTCGAAGTTATTCGTCTGCATGGCAATCAAACCAATCGCCAGATGATTCTCCGGATCGTCCGGCATTTCCTGCGCCAGGAATTCAAACTGGACGCGCCATTCATCAAACTGGGCGGCACGCGCCAGTTGCTTGGCGTAAGTCAGGCGGACCTCACGCATGGCCGGCATGGCGGCAAGGTAATCTTTCAGATACTCAAGCGAGGCCGCCTCACCCTGCATCTGTTGCAATACCTGTGCCTTGAACAATGGCGCGGCGGACCAACCTGGCTTCATGCGCAGTGCTTCATCCAGGCTGGACAATGCCTTGGCACCGTTGCCGGCATGCCAAGCCGCCTGGGCAACTGCAAAATGCGCTTCCGGAGTACCCGGGTAATTCGCCGCCAGATCCGCCACCAGATCGAGCACGGCCTGCTTGTCCTTTTGCTTGGCCAGCAAACCATGCAACTGGAGGAAGACTGCGCCTCCCGTGCCGGTCTTCAGCCAGGCTTGCAAATAGGGCCTCGCCTCGGCCATACGGCCGCTGCCGACCAACAACGAAGCCAGTGTCTGCAAGGCCTTCGGCGAAGTCGGCTCGAGTTCCTGCCAGATACGCGCACTTTTCAACGCCAATGGCGCAAGTCGCGCATAGAGTGCAACTTCCGTCGCCCGCTTTGCGATGCGTGCATCACGTGTTTTGACGGCGAGATCGGCATACGCCTCGGCTGACAACTTGAGCTCGCCGCGCTGCCCGGCGATCTCGCCCAACAAAAACTGATACAACACTTGCGAAGTCAGGCCCGACTTGGCCGGCGACAAAGGCGCCGATTCAACGACCGGCGCGACAGTTTTAACCACCGGCGACTGGGCGCAGGCGGAAAGCGATACGCTAAGAATCGCCAGGAAACCAGACTTGAAACCAGGCTTTATCCACGAAAATGACATGATATGCATCCAGAAAGATTCAATTCATTATGCAAGACCGCTTACCCTCTGGGAAGTTGCGATCATTGGCTGGGGACTCAATTAATCCCCTTCTTCCGCACCAAGGGTGCTGTAAATGAATAACTTGGACGATTATGGGCGTGCTGGCGGGACGCGCTGCAAGGCGCCGGGCGCCCAGCATGGTCATTCCCTGCAAGCGACCGGCAACGCAGCAGCGCGCCCGCCAACGCGGCCAGAATGTTCTAGTTATTCTTTTGCGGCCCCTAAACACCATCATGCCTGAACTCCCCGAAGTCGAAACCGTATGCCGTGGCTTGGCGCCGTCACTGGAAAATCAGATTCTGCTTGGCGCTCGCGTCAGACAACCCCGCTTGCGCTGGCCAGTGCCGGAGAATCTGGATGCGTTGACGCGCGGACAGCGCATCCACCACCTGACACGGCGCGGCAAATACCTGTTGGCGCAACTGGATCACGGATGGCTGATCATGCACCTCGGCATGTCCGGCAGCCTGCGTCTGACACAGGCCGCCATCGAACCCGAAAAACATGATCACGTCGATCTTCTTTTGCCTGACAAGCAAGTCCTGCGGTATCGCGACCCACGTCGCTTTGGCGCCCTGCTCTGGTGCGAAGACCCCGAGCATCACCCTTTGATCGCGCATCTTGGCGTGGAACCGCTGACTGAAGCCTTCAACGCAGCCAGTCTGCACGCCTTATGCCAACACAGGAAAACAGCCATCAAGCTGTTGCTGATGAATGCCAGCCTGATCGTCGGGGTGGGCAACATCTATGCCAATGAGTCCTTGTTTCATGCCGGCATCGACCCCCGCCAGGCGGCCGGCAAGCTCTCCCGGCCACGTTGCGGAAGACTGGTGGAGGCGGTTCGCCAGACACTGGCGCAAGCCATCGCGGCTGGTGGCAGCAGCCTGCGCGACTTTGTCGATGGTCATGGCAAACCGGGGTATTTCCAGCAAAGCTACTTCGTTTATGGCCGCACTGGCGAAGCCTGTGCAATCTGCACCACCCCGATCCGCCACCTCCGCCAAAACGCCCGTTCCAGCTTCTATTGCCCGCACTGTCAGCGACGCTAGTGTGGTGTTGCACGCTTGGCGGCCCAAACAAAACGGATGAATTTTTCCGTCAGGCTAGGCGCGGATCCGCGGCCGTATCGGGTATACGGCAAGGGGCTGCAACGACGCATGGCGGAAAAATCCGCCGTTTTATGGGCCGGATAGTGTGCAACACCACACCAGGAGCCTGTCGGTCTTTGGTCGTCGATAGCGAGAAACGGCCCCAGCGAGTGCAGTTTTTGCCGGATTCGCCACCTTATAGCCCGGCTATGGGGCAAGAAGCCGGCAGAAAATGGGCTGCTGCGGTCGTTTCACAGCCGACAATTCCAAAGTCGGACAGGCTCCTGGCAGCCAATAAAACCAGGCATCTATGCTAGAGTCCTGCCCACGAATATGGTGCCAGACGGCGCCACTGCTGGAGGCAGAACGATGACCAATGCTTCACTCGTGAATGACTTCGAGGCTTACAGCCAATGGCGCAGTGAACTGTCGCGCCGCATCTCCGACTATCGTAGCTGGTTGGGCAAAGAAGACCTGAACGACTCACAACGTGATTTGCGGCTTCAGCAATTGATCGACCGTCTCGCGGAAGACAAGCTGCATGTCGCCTTTGTGGCCGAGTTTTCACGCGGAAAATCCGAGTTGATCAACGCGATTTTCCTGTCCGATCTGAAACAGCGTCTGCTTCCCTCGACTGCCGGGCGCACCACGATGTGTCCGACCGAACTGCTTTACGATCCGGCCAAGCCGCCGATGATCGAGTTGCTGCCGATCGAGACGCGCTTGTCGAATGCCAGCATCTCTGAATACAAGGGCTATCCGGACGAGTGGAACACCGTTCAGATGGACACTTCATCCGCCGATAACGTCGCGCAAGCAATGCAGGAAGTCTGTCGGGTGAAATCGGTCAGCCTGGAAGAAGCGACTCGCTTCGGCCTCTACATTGCCGACGACCCACATGCCAGCCTGAACCAGAATGCCGATGGCACCGTCACCATCCCGGCCTGGCGTCACGCGATCATCAACTTTCCGCACCCGTTTCTCGAGAAAGGGCTGGTGGTTTATGACACCCCCGGCCTCAACGCGATCGGTGTCGAACCTGAACTCACCTTCAACCTCTTGCCTAATGCGCATGCAGTCTTGTTCGTGCTGGCCGCCGACACCGGCGTCACCAAATCCGACATCGAAGTCTGGCGCAGCCACATTTATGCACGCGGCAAGAATCGCGGCCGCCTGGTGGCGCTGAACAAGATCGACGGCCTCTGGGATGACCTGAAAAGCGAAGCCCAAATCAACTCGGAAATTGATAACCAGGTGAAATCCTGCGCCGAATTGCTCGGCATCGATCAAAGCCAGATATTTCCTGTTTCCGCGCAAAAAGGACTGCTCGCCAAGATCAGCGGCGACCAAGCCTTGTTGAAACGAAGCCGGCTGACCGCGCTGGAAAAAGCCCTGTCGGATGAACTGATCTCAGCCAAACAAAGCATCGTGCGCGACCAGACCGAAGCCGAACTGAGTGACTTGCTCGACAACAGTCTGTCGCTGATCCAAGGCAGGCAACGCGGCATTGAAGAACAACTCAACGAACTCAAGGGCTTGCAAGGCAAGAATCAGGATGTGGTTGGCCACATCATGACCAAGATCACCGCCGACAAGGAAGGCTTTGAACGTGGTCTGCAACAATTCCAGGCATTACGCTCGGTTTACTCGCAGCAAAGCATCAAATTGTTCTCCCAGATCGGCATGGACGTTCTCCGTGATGAAGTGCGCAGCGCCCGTGAAAGCATGGTTTCCAGCCGCTTCACCAAAGGCATCCGCGATGCCATGAGCAACTTCTTCAAACGGGTTGATGATCGTCTGGATGGCGCCAACAATCAGATCGAAGAAATCAACAAGATGATGGAAGCCATGTACCGCAAGCTGAATCTGGAACATGGCATCAACCTGATCAGCATTCCGCCCTTCTCGATGCTGCGCTATCGCAAGGAGTTGCAGCGCCTGGAAGAAGCCTACGACCAGCAGTTCAACACGTTCTATACCTTCCTGACCACCGAGCAATACACGCTGACTTCACGCTTTTTCGAAACCTTGGCCAGCCGAGTCGTGCAGGTTTTCGAGATTCTCAACAAAGATGTCGAAAACTGGCTGAAAGCAGTGATGTCGCCCATGGAAGGCCAGGTGCGCGAGCATCAGATGCAATTGCGCCGCCGCCTGGAAAGCGTCAAGCGCATCCACAAGGCCGCCGACACGCTGGATGATCGCATCGGCGAACTCGATCAGATGCAGATCGAAGTCATTCGGCAACATACCGAACTCAGCCATCTTTCCGATGCGGTTCGCACCGCATTGATTCCGGCGAATCTGAAACCCGATTTACTCGCCGCCTAAGACGTTTAACGCTGCAGTGTTGGACAAAAAAGCGAGCAACCAACAAGAAAAGAGCAGAAAAAAGCGATCCCTGGCCTGGCCGCGCTTTTTTCTTGTCAGGAACCCATCACTTGCCAGCGGTCAGCTTCTCGTACTTGACCATCAGTTGATCATTGTCTTCGACATAGTTCGGGTTCAGCGGAATGCAATCCACCGGACAAACTTCCCGGCACTGCGGCGTATCAAAATGGCCGACACATTCGGTGCACTTGTTCGGGTCGATGATGTAAATGTCCTCGCCCTGCGAAATGGCATCGTTGGGGCACTCCGGCTCACATACATCACAGTTGATGCATTCATCGGTAATCATCAAAGCCATGAAATTTTCCTTTTCAGTTCTGTTAAGGCAATCTGTTAAGCCAATCAGGTAGCGGATTGTTCAGCGAATTTATCTGCTAACCGCTCAACTACCAGGGGATGCACAAAAGGCGAAACATCCCCGTGCAAACGCGCAACCTCGCGCACCATGCTGGCGGAAACAAACATATGTTGCTCCGCCGGCGTAAGAAACACGGTTTCCATTGCGGGGTCCAGCCGCCGATTCATCCCGGCCAACTGGAACTCGTACTCGAAATCAGACAACGCGCGCAATCCACGCAACACCATGTGGGCGCCGACTTCGCGCACAAAATTGACCAGCAATCCATTAAACGGCATCACCTTCACGCCGGGCAGGTCAGCCAGCACAATACGCGCCAGCTCAACCCGTTCGGCAAGGCTGAAACAGGGCTGCTTCGGCACATTATCGGCAACCGCGACGATCACCTCATCGAACAGATTCAAGGCGCGCCGAACAATATCCTCATGACCACGTGTCAATGGATCAAAAGTGCCCGGATAAACAATGACACGGCGAGAACTGCTCGAAAGGGTCAAACCGGCTCCAACAAACAAAAATGCGAAAGACCAGCCCGGCCTTGGCGTAAAACGGAAAAACCTTCTGGAGTGAAGGAGTTAGGGGATTCAGCGTAAATTTTACCGCCCGCGCGCAATCGTGTCGCCGCGCTTTGAACTGCGGGCAGCAACAAATTCTGATCAAACGGCGGGTCAAGAAAAATCACATCGAACATCTCTCCTGCCGCTGACATATAGGCCAGCGCATCCATTTGCAATATCTCGACGCCACGTGTTTGCAACAGGGCGGCATTTTGCTTCAACGCAACCCGCGCCTTGCCATCCCGTTCCAGCATTACCACCCGCTCTGCGCCGCGCGATGCCGCCTCGAACCCCAAAGCACCGCTACCGGCAAATGCGTCGAGACAAACCAGCCCATGCAAGCGCTGGCCAAGCCAATTGAACAGGGTTTCGCGCACTTGATCCGGTGTCGGCCGCAAACCGATGGCATCCGGAAAATGCAGAATCCGGCTACGATGTTCGCCACCAATAATCCGTACCGAATTGCTTTGCCGCGCCCTATTTGGCACCCAACTCGGCCTTGACGTCAGGTTGGCCGCCGACGATGACCGTCATCAACGCCTCGGGTTTCAACCGCGACCGGAATGCCTGCAGAATTTCCGCCTGCGTTACCGCCGCCACCTGGGGTGAATAGGTCTCCAACCAATTCAGCGGCAATTGATAGAAACCGATCATCGCCAGATGATCAAGAATCTTCCGGTTGCTGTCGATGCGCAGCGGGAAACCGCCGATCAGATTGTTCTTCGCCTGCGTCAACTCGGCCTCGCTCGGCCCTTCCGCCAGATAGCGCGCCAACTCCTCCCGCACCGTGCGCACCGCTTCGTCGGTCGCATCCCGCCGGGTCTGCAAACCAATCTGAAACGGGCCGAGTTCGCGCATCGGCATGAAATAGCTGTAAACACTGTAAGCCAGACCTTTCTTCTGGCGCACCGAATTGGTCAAGCGTGAATCGAAACCACCGCCACCCAGAATATAGTTGCCGACCAGCAGCGGAAAATAATCCGGGTCTTCCCGCATCAGCCCCGGCAAGCCCATGAACAGATGGCTTTGGGTGGCATGGTGGGAAATGATTTTTTCCTGACCTTGCGCATTCACCTGCACTGCGGGGATCGGCGGCGGCGCCTCGCCGCGCGGCAAATCAGCCGCCAAACGCTCGGAAATCGCCTCCGCCTCGGCCCGGCTCAGATCGCCCATCATGGCGACCGTCATGTTTCTGGCGCGAAAATGCGTCCGATAAAACGTGGCCAGGTCGTCCTGCACCAAACTGCGGACGGACTCGACCTCACCGCCTTCAGACAAACCGTAAGGATGATCTCCGTAAAGCGCGGCCTGGAATGCCTTCTCACCGATGCTTTCGGGTTTTGTCGCGGCCTCTTCCAGACCGGCCACCACCCGCGCTTTCTCGCGCTCAAGTACAACGGCATCGAAACGCGGCTGCGACAGGATCGATACCAGCAGATTGATTGCCTGATTTCGCTCAACTTCCCCGCTCAAACTGCGCAGCGAGAAGCCGGCACGATCCGCATCGAAATGGCCCGACATCACCGCCCCGACATCCGCCAGTTTCTCGGCAATATCGCGCTCGCTGTAAATCCCCGCGCCCAAGCTCATCAAATGTCGCGTCAGATTAGCCAGACCGGATTTCTCGCGGCTCTCGCGCGCGCTGCCAGCATCAAAACTGACGCTCAGATCAAGCATCGGCAAATCGTGGTTTTCGACAAACACCACGCGGGTGCCTTGCGATGTTTGCCAATGCTGAATATTCAAGCCGGCCCAAGCGCTGGATGCCGTCACCAAGGTTACCCCGAAGGCCACCACGAATGGCAGCAGATATTTAACGACCATGGCCGCCTCCGATCAGATTACGTTGAAAAGCCGGTTTGCCTTCCGGCATCGGCAGCGGGTCCAGCTTCGCCACGGTCAGCCGTTCATCGACCAGATATTTCTTTGCCACTTCACGCACTTGTTCCGCCGTTACCGCCTTCAGTTTGGCGTAACGGATATCACGCGCCTTGTAATCCAGCCCGGCGGTCGTCCACTCGCCGATCTGCATCGCCTGATAGAACAAGGAATCCTGCTGAAAAACCTGGCTGGCCAGGACTTGCGCCTTGACCCGGTTCAACTCGGCTTCACTGACGCCATCCTGGATCAGACGCGCAATCTCCGCCTTCAGCGCGGCTTCGACAACAGCGACGGTTTGTCCTTCTACCGGCGAAGCGTCGACCGAAAACATGCCCGGACCGCGCGCGATCGAGTCATAGCTCGCGCTCGCGTCATTGGCGATTTGCTTGTCGCGCACCAGCGACTGATTCAAGCGCGCGGAAGCATGTCCATCCAGCACACCAGCCAGAATTTCCAACGCATACGGCTCCCAGTCATTCGCCGGATCGGTCAGATTGGGCGCTTGCCAGACCAACGCCACCACCGGCAACTTGGCTGGTGCGCGCACGGTGACCTGCTTCATGCCGATCTGTTCCGGTTCGCGTTGCGGCTTGCGTTCGGGCAAAGCGCGACTCGGAATGGCGCCGAAATACTGTTGCGCCCAGGTCAACACCTGCGCCGGATCGACATCGCCGGCGACCACCAGCGTGGCGTTGTTCGGGCTGTACCAGTGTTCATACCAGCGCCGCGCATCGTCCACTTTCAGGTTCTTCAGATCGTCCATCCAGCCAATCACCGGATGCCGATACGGATGCGACTGATATGCCGTGGCCATCAGCGCTTCATATAACTTGGCCTGCGCATTGTCCTCGGTACGCATGCGGCGCTCTTCCATCACGACATTGATTTCTTTCGCGAATTCGTCGGCCGACAACACCAGATTGGCCATCCGGTCCGCTTCCAGTTTCAGCGCCAGCTCCAGGCGATCTTTCTGCAAAGTCTGGAAATATGCCGTGTGGTCGCGCGAGGTGAACGCATTTTCACGCCCGCCCGCTGCCGCGATGCGCTTGGAGAACTCGCCCGCCGGCACGTCTTTGGTGCCTTTGAACATCATGTGTTCCAGCACATGTGCGACACCCGTGGTGCCATAGCTTTCATCCATGCTGCCGGCGCGATACCAGACTTGCGACACCGCCACTGGCGCGCGCCGGTCAGTCTTGACGATCACTTTCAGGCCATTGGACAAAGTCTGTTCGACAATTTCGGCACGCACCGGAACGGCCGTCGCGAAAAACATCGCGGACACGGCCAACAGCGTGAAAACACGAGAAGAAGATTTCATCTTGGGTGCATGTGTCATGGGGGAAAGGGCTCGCATGATAGAATTTATGGGCTTACAACGCAGCCTCTGACTTCCCCTCCCGTGTTTGGTTTCTTCAAAAAATCTGGCAAAACCGATCCCGATCCCGTTTCCGACGCGGTCGTGGTTGATGACGCCCCGCCGCCCGCCGCCATCAGCATTCCTGTCTCCGTACCCGCCCCTGAGCCGGAACCGACACAACGGCTTTCCTGGGCGCAGCGGCTAAAACAAGGTCTTTCCCGCACGCGCGGCGCTCTGACTGGCCAGATTGCGGGGCTGTTCGGTGTCGGTGCAAAAATCGACGAAGCGCTGTTCGAAGAGCTCGAGACCGTACTGCTCTCCGCCGACGTCGGCGTCGAAGCGACGCAACATCTGACCGACCGCCTGCGTGCCCGGGTCAAAAAAGACAAGCTGACGGAAGCCGATCAACTTAAATCGGCCTTGAAAAGCGAATTGGCCGAACTGTTGGCACCGTTGGAAAAACCGCTCGACATCAACACGGCAAAACCTTTTGTGATCATGCTGGCCGGCATCAACGGCGCCGGCAAAACCACCACCATCGGCAAGCTCGCCTGTCGCTTTCAGGCCGAAGGCAAGAGCGTGCTGCTGGCCGCCGGCGATACCTTCCGCGCTGCCGCGCGCGAGCAATTGGCTGAATGGGGCAAACGCAACAACGTCGAAGTCATTGCCTCGCAAGGCGGCGACCCGGCAGCGGTAATCTTCGACGCCATCCATTCCGCCAAAGCGCGCGGCATCGATATTGTGCTGGCCGATACCGCCGGCCGCCTGCCAACGCAATTGAACCTGATGGACGAAATCCGCAAAATCAAACGTGTGATCCAGAAAGCCGACAGCACCGCGCCGCATGAAGTCTTGCTGGTACTCGATGCCAACATCGGCCAGAACGCCCTGGCCCAGGTCAAGGCGTTTGATGAAGCCCTGGGTTTGACCGGCCTGGTGATGACCAAGCTCGATGGCACTGCCAAAGGCGGCGTGATTGCCGCTCTCGCCAAGCGTTCGGGTCAACGGCAACCAGTTCCAGTGCGCTTCATCGGCATTGGCGAAGGCCTGGAAGACCTGCAACCATTCCAGGTTGCAGAGTTCGTCGATGCATTGTTTGCCTGACCCGGCATGATCGAGCTGTCCGACGTCACCAAGCGCTACCCCGGCGGCCATGAGGCGGTGTCTGGGTTAAACCTGACCATCGATCAAGGCGAACTGGTTTTTCTGACCGGCCATTCCGGCGCTGGCAAAAGCACTCTGCTCAAGTTGATTGCAGCCATCGAGCGTCCAACCAACGGCCATGTCGTGGTCAACGGCCAGAACGTCGGCCGCATGAAACGCCCTGCCCTGCCCTTCTTCCGACGCAACATCGGCCTGATCTTCCAGGATCACAAACTGCTCTATGACCGCAGCGTGTTCGACAACGTCCTGCTGCCGCTGCATATCCAGGGCATGACCGGCACCGATGCGGCAAAACGGGTGCGGGCCGCACTCGACAAGGTCGGCCTGTTGAAAAAAGAAAAGACACGTCCGATCACCCTTTCCGGCGGCGAGCAGCAACGTTTGTGCATCGCCCGCGCCATCGTCAGCCGTCCCGCCCTGGTGCTGGCCGACGAGCCCACCGCCAACCTCGACGATGCGTATGCGCGCGACATCATGGATATGTTCCGCGCCTTCAACGAAGTCGGCGTCACGCTGGTCATCTCCACCCACGATCAGGAATTGATCCACCGCTACGGCGGTCGCTCGGTCAACCTGGCTTACGGCAAGCTGGTGACATGAAAGCCTGGCTCACCCACCATCTGCACAGCCTGAAGATCGCCGCCCAGCGATTCCGCGACGCGCCCTTGGCAACGCTGCTGACCATTCTGGTGATCGGCGTAGCCGTCGCCATGCCGAGCGGACTCTACGTACTGTTGAGCAACCTGGACCGGGCCGCCGGTGGCGTCAAACCGCAAATCGAACTGACCCTGTTCTTGAAAACGGACGTGCCCGAAAACAAAAGCAAAGCACTTGCCGCAGACCTCGCCAAGCAACCAGATATCGCCGGTGTCGTTTTCATCAGCAAAGCCGAAGGCATCCGCAAACTCGAAGCTGCGGGCCTGTCTGACATCACTGCCGGCCTACCGGAAAACCCGTTGCCGGATACGCTGATCCTCACCCCGCAGCAAACCAACCCCGAGGCGCTCGACGCGCTTTACAACCGTCTCACCAAGCTCGATACAGTGCAGCAGGTAGTGATGGATGCCGACTGGGTAAAGCGGCTTACCGCGCTGATGGGTCTCGGCAAAAACCTCGTGCTATTGCTCGCCGCGCTGTTCGGACTCGCGCTGGCTGCGATTACCGCCAATACCATTCGTTTGCAGATTTATGCCCAGCAAGACGAAATCGAAGTCGCCCAATTGATTGGTGCCACCGATCGTTTCATTCGTCGCCCTTTCCTTTATTACGGCGGCATCCAGGGCCTGGTTGGCGGTATCGCCGGCTGGCTGATCCTGCTGCTCGGCGGCGCCTTGATCGAAAGCAGCGTCGCCCAGGTCGCCACAGCTTACGGCGCATCATTCACACTGAACAGTCTCAACTTGGCTGAGTTGATTCCGCTACTCGGCCTGAGCACCCTGCTCGGTTGGCTCGGCGCCTACTTCTCGGTGAACCAGGCTTTACGGCAATTCGCAAATTGATTTAGGGAAATAAAGTCTGTCGGATGAGCTTCTTGCAAAACCACCCCCCCCCGAATACCCGACTCATTAATTCGCTTATTTCGCGGCGATTTTTTGATGCAGCTAAAGCGGTATCGCTGGAATTTCTACCCTGAGGGTTTGTATTTCATGATTCAGCGCGAAATGCCCCTTAGCGACGACCGCCTGGATCAGTTGGCGGCAGGTCTCGACCAGCACCCCTCGTTGGCATCCAGTCGCGCCAGCAGTTGGTCTGGCTGCCGTCTGTGCCGGGGGTCAATTCATGCGTCAATTTCCGAAAGTTACTGTGCAATCAGGGTTGTTCATCAACCCGCTCATCCGTGCCCGACGCCGGCCGCAAGCTGCCGAAGTTCAGCGCGTACTGCCGGGTAAACTCGGCGCCAAGAAAGAAAATCTGCGCCGAGTAATACACCCACAGCAGCAGCGCGATCAGCGAACCTGCGGCGCCGAAGCTGGATGCCACACCGCTGTTGCCCATATAAAGGCCGATGGCATATTTACCCAGGCTGAACAGGCCGGCCGTGAAGAATGCGCCGATCCAGACATCGCGCCAAGACAGCGGTGCGTCCGGCAGCGTCTTGTAGATCACCGCGAACAGTCCCGCGATGACCACGAATGAAATGACCGAGGTGGTTGTTGCGAGTACCTCAAAGGAACCGCCCCATAGGTCGCCGGCATAACGTTCGAGCATGGCCAGCGCAGCGCTGATAACCAGCGAGACCAGCAGCAGAAAGGCCAGCACCAGCACCAGGCCGAAGGACAACAGCCGGGTTCGCAACAAGATGCGGAAAGTCGATCGGCTGGATTTATCAATGCCCCACAACTCATCCAGACTGCCCTTCAACTCGGCGAAGACGCTGGTGGCGGCAAGTAGCAGCAACACACTGGCGACCAGCGTTGCTATCAGGCCGGAAGCGGGGTTGCGCGCGCCGGCAAGCATGGCTTGCACAGCCTGTGCGCCGTTCGGCCCGATCAAGCCTTGCACCTGGGCGACGATCTCGCCCCGCGCCGCCTCGGCGCCGAAGAAATGGCCGGCAATCGCGATCGCCAGCACCAGAATGGGGGTCATCGAGAACAGGCTGTAAAAGGCCAGCGCAGCGCCCTTGCTGTCTCCCCGGTGATCAAACCAGGATGTCAAAGAATGCATCAGGACGTTCTGAAAACGCCTGATCCATTGTGCAGGTGCGGATGCATTCGTACAGTAACGCTTGATTGTGCGAATGCATTCGTATCTCTCCTCAGACCCGCGATGGAATTGAGGTTGCAAAACGGCCTCCCAACGACTGCGGCAGGACGCAGCGTCCTGCCGCAGTCTGCGTCAAAATTTATTTGAGACGCATATCATTTGAGACGCATATCGTTGGTGACGCCTTTCACACCACCGACGTTGCGCGCCAGTTCAACCGCCTTGTTCGCTGCGGCCTGCGTACTGACGAAGCCGCTAAGCTGAACAACGCCCTTGAAGGTCTCGACGTTGATTTCGGTGGCCTTGGTCGTAGCGTCATCAAAGATGGCTGCCTTCACCTTAGCGGTGATGACGCTGTCGTCGATGTACTGGCCGGTGCCTTCACTATGCGGCGTGGATGAGCAACCCACGGCGGATGCCAGCGTAACGGCCAAGAAAACTGCGGAAACGTACTTGTTGAGCTTTGTCATTGTGATTCTCCAGATGGTTGTAATAAAGGGTTTCTCCAGCAGGCTGTCGGAACCTGAATAACAGCGTAAAGGGATAGTTCGGGGCGGTCTGTACGCTGTCGCACATAACAAAAACAGATTTCGAGAGGAAACAACCTTGACCAGTAAATGACCAGTAAATGACCAGCGAATGGCCAGCGAATGGCCAGCGAATGGCCGGCCGACGATCCATCGACGCAGCCACCTACGAACTCGCCAGCAAGCGCTCGAAATCCTCGGCGGTCAACGGTTTGTGAAACAGAAAACCTTGTCCCTCGTCGCACTGGCTGGCGCGCAGGAATTCAAGCTGCTCCGGCGTTTCCACGCCCTCGGCAATGACGCGCTGATGGACGCTTTTTCCCATGCCGATGATTGCGCTGACGAGGGTCTCGTCATCCGGGTCGGTGACAATGTCGCGCACGAACGACTGATCGATCTTCAAGGTAGTGATCGGGAAACGCTTCAGATAACTCAGGCTTGAATAGCCGGTGCCGAAGTCGTCGATGGCCAACTGCACGCCCATCGCCTTGAGCGCTTGCGGCACGATGGCCGAGGCTTCGACATCCTCCATCAGAATGCTTTCGGTCAGTTCCAGTTCGAGATAGCGCGGATTCAAACCGGATTCCTTCAGGATCAGCGCAACACCTGCGAGAAAGTCTTTGTGTCTGAACTCGATGGCGGAAATGTTGACCGCCACCGTCACGGCGGGCAGGCCCGCGTCCAGCCAGGCCTGGACTTGTCGGCAGGCTTCGCGCAGCACCCAGCGCCCAATCGGCACGATCAGGCCGGACTCTTCCGCAACCGGCACGAACTGCCCGGGGAAAACCAGGCCGTGTTCCGTATCTTGCCAGCGGATCAGCGCCTCGGCGCCGATCATCGCGCCGGAAGCCAAGTCGATTTGCGGCTGGTAATACAACAGGAACTCGTTCTGCCTGAGGGCGCGCCGCAGACTGCTTTCAATGACCAGTCGCCGCACCGCGCTGGTGTTCATTTCGGCGCGAAAAAACGGGTACTTGTTGCGGCCGTTGGCCTTGGCGTGAAACATCGCGGTATCCGCGTTCTGCATCACGCTGTCCACGTTATTGCCGTCATCCGGATAGATGCTGATGCCGATGCTGAGGCTGACATGGAGTTCGTGTCCTTCGATCAGGTGTGGCAAGGCGAAGGCAGCGAGCAGTTTTTCCGCGACGAAGGTGGCATCCAGCGGTTGTTCGATTTCAGCCAGCAGGATCACGAATTCGTCGCCGCCCTGGCGGCATACCGTGTCGGTGGCCGTACGCAGGCGACCAGGCGCTCGGCGACGGACTGCAGCAACAGGTCGCCGATGGCATGGCCGAGCGAATCGTTGATGCGTTTGAAGAAATCCAGGTCCAGAAACAGCAGGCCAACCTGCTTCTTGTGCCGGCTGGCCTGGCCTATCGCCTGCGAGCAGCGTTCGGTTCAACTGCACCCGATTCGGCAAGTCGGTAAGAAAGTCGTGCTGCGCCAGATGCGCCATGCGCAGCGCCACGGCGCGCGATTCGCTGACATCGTGAAACACCAGCACAGCGCCGATGACACGACCTGCCCGGTTATGGATCGGCGCGGCGGAATCTTCGATAGCCGACTCGAAGCCATCGCGGCGAATCAGCATGCAATTGGCCGTGATGCCAACCGTCTTGTCTTCCTTGATGGCCCGCTGCGCCGGGTTTTCCGCCACCGCGCGGGTCTTGCTGTCGATGATTCTGAATACCTCGGCCAGCGGTCGTCCCAACGCGGATTCACGCAACCAGCCAGTCATCGCTTCCGCCACCAGGTTCAAATAACTCACGTTGCCTGCGAGATCGGTAGTCAGCACGGCGTCGCCGATGGAGTTGAGCGTGACCTGGGCGCGCTCCTTTTCCTCGAACAAGGCTTCTTCCGCCGCACGCAGTACGGACTCCGTGACTTTACGTTCGCTGATGTCTTCCACCGTCTGAACCTGGCCGAACGAGGCCTTGCCATCGTCCTGATCGTCTCGCATGGCGGCGCTGTTGACGCGCGTCCAGACCACGCTGTCGTCGTTCTGCAGAAATCGAAATTCAGTCAGGATCGCGGCCTGGCCGCGCGCCGCAAGACGCCACTCGGTGAGAACGCGTTCGCGATCATCCGGGTGGATCGCCATGCTCCAGTTGGTGCCCAGCGTCTGTTCAAAGCTCAAGCCGGAAATCTTGTGATAAGCCGCGTTGGTATAGACACAACCGCCTTGCGCATCGGAAACGAAAATACCCAGCGGCGAGGCGTCGCTCATCGCGCGAAAACGTGCCTCGCTCAAACGCAACGCATCCCGGCTTGCCTGACGTTCGATCAGGTAACGCAAGGCGCGCGGCAGCCAATGCGAATCCAACCGGCTTTTGATTAGATAGTCATGCGCGCCACGCTCACAGCCTGGTTCGCAATCGCTTCATCGTTCGCCGTGCTGAGTACCATGATCAGCGCATTCGGCGCCGCCTCGAACACCCGATCGAATACCTCCAGGCCTTGGCTGTCGGGCAAGGTCAGGTCGAGCATAATAACCTCGATATCTTTCCCGCTCAGTCGGTCAAGCGCTTCGGACAAGCGTGCTACCCGCTCGACATGAAACCGGCTACCGCCGGCACCTGTCAGGGCTTCCTGAATGAGTTTTGCATCGGCCGCATCGTCTTCAACGAGCAGGATAGTAGTTGAGACGTCGTTCACGGCAGCGGCGCTCGCGAGGTGCAATTGGAGCCTATCTCTGCGTGGATTCGCGCTGTACCAGCAGATTTCCTTCCCAACTGCAGAACATGGAGCCGCAGCGATAGCGGTAAACCGGCAAGAAATAGTTAACGAAGTAATCGAAGGATCGCCGCTGGACGCGGTACACCGGGCTGCTACAGCAGGGGCATATGCCGCCGTAGACGGCATGCGGCATAAACGGCGGGATCAAATGGGCAAGACTCGTCACCAATGAAGTCCTTTCAGGAGTAGTCGGCCCCGATGCTGTCTGCGGCGAACCGCGCTCAGATCGAGGCCGGAGGGCAGTTTTCAGGTCAGCCCTTGTTGTTATCTTCGAAGTGCTTGATCTGCTTTTCGGCTTCGTCTTTGGTGATGCCATAGGCTTCCTGAATCTTGCCTGCCAATTCGATACGCTCGCCGGCGATCACATCGAGATGGTCGTCGGTCAGCTTGCCCCACTCCGCTTTCACATTGCCTCTAAATTGTTTCCAGTTGCCTTTAACGATGTCCCAGTTCATGAAAATCTCCTTTTGATTGCATTCGATCGGCGGAATCGCCCTTCGAGCATCCTTCATCGCCGCAGGCCACCGGACATTGAGCAGCGGTGGGCCTGACTGATTCTGGATGCGGCTTGCAGGTTGATCGCAAATCCGGGGGAAGTCGGTGCGCTGGCGCACATGCGACGGCGGTTTCACCGTTTTTCCGCATCAGCCCCTTTTGCGTTACTCCCTGGGTTCGCCGCGCTCGTTGACCGTAACGGTGGATCCCGGGTTGGCGGTCATCTGCAGGCGGTGTTCCTGGCCACGGAAGCTGTAGCTGACATCCCAGTATTCGGGTTTGGCATAGCGGTGGGTGTTGACGCAATGCTCGACGTCCTGGGTCGACACTTCCTGCCCGTTACGGTCGCGATTGATGTTTGCACCCATCAAGGCTCCTGCAATCGCGCCACCCGCAGTGGCGAGATCTTTGCCGCTGCCGCCGCCGACCTGGTGGCCGAGGACGCCGCCGATCAAGGCGCCGACAATCGCCCCGGGCGCGTTGGAGCGACGATTGTCCTGCACAACTTGTTCGCGTTCGACCCAGCAGCGCTGCTCGGGCGGTCCGACCACCGCGCGCACCGACGTGACGTTGGCTTCGTAAGTCCGCTCGTTGTAGCGGCGGTGGAAGTCATGCGGTGCAACCGGCCTGGACAGATAGGGATTGTTATTGGGGTTGCCAACGCCGGGGTTGCCAGAGAGTTTTTCATTTTCGCGCGGGATATGGCTCATCAGCCGCACCGATGAAACGCTGTTGTTCAAGCCCATATCGCCTAATGAGGAATACCTTCCCGGACGCAGCAAGACGCAGCGGCCGCCAAACTGGGCGTCTTCACAAACCTGCCACCAGTCGCGGTCAACCACGACCGAAGAGGCGCGGTCATTGAAGCCGGCGTGCTTGAAGTTGGCGACCTGTTGTTCGGTATTGAAGGATCGACCTTTGAAGTTTTCACGTTCGTAAAAGGTGACTTCCGCAGCCGCTTGAGTGGCGAAAGCCACACCGGCCAGCATCAGCGCGTTTCTCAAAATTGAATTCATGATTCACTCCTGTGGGAAAAAGATAGGTCCGAAGCCGAAGTTGACGGAAGCCGAAGTTGACGGAAATGTGATCCCGACCTTCGATGCAATCAGGCGACCATCATTGCGATGCCTTCACGCCTGAGTCTGTGTGGGCACGAACATTGCGAATCGACAGCTGGCCAAAATTCGGTGCGACGCCGCATAACGACTGGCAGTCAACTGCGGAATTTAATTTCTTGTGTTCGCTAACGAACTGAACCGCTTCGGGCAGTTGGCGCATGCTGTACATGCACCGAGTGCGCCATCCGGGTTTGACCTTCTGTTTGGAAAAATCTCTATGCCGCCCGTGCCAACAAACTGACCCATTCACCACTGCAAGGAGAACGCCATGCTTGGAACCATACTGTTGATCATTCTGATCCTGATGCTGGTCGGCGCGATTCCGACCTGGTCGCACAGCAAGAACTGGGGCTACGGACCCAGCGGCGGCTTGGGGTTGATCGTGATCATCGTCCTCGTCCTGCTATTGTTGGGGCGGATATAGCGAATTGTCCCGCGCAGCCATCCGGCTGCATTAGCCGGGCGAGTCGCCTGTGGGGGAATGTTCAATGTTTTCGTCGATACCGAAATCGCCGCGTTCTGGTTTATTGGGCTTGTTCTGCCTATTCAGCCTATTTGGCCTATTCGGTCTGAGTGCTTGCAGCAGCTTGCCGACCATCGTGCCCGACCTGGCACGACGGCCCGGCGTGCCGGTGCAACTGGAAGGTGCGCGCGGCCCACTGTCGGCGGCGAAAAGCAAAAACATCCTCAGCCGACTGGAGAGGCGCAGCGTCGATACCGGCATCTTCGACCGCCACTTGGCGCTGGAAGAAGCCATCGTCGGCAGTCCTTTGACGACCGGTAACGATGTGCAGTTGCTGCAAGACGGCCCGGCGACTTACCAGGCAATGCACGCGGCCATCCTGGCGGCGCGCGACCACATCAACATGGAAACCTACATCCTGGATGACGACGCGGTTGGTCAGCGTTTCGCCGAGGCGCTGATCACCAAGCAACATGAAGGCGTGCAGGTCAATCTGATCCACGACAGTTTCGGCACATTCAACACCCCGGTGGCCTTCTTTCAGCAGCTGACCGACAGCGGCATCCAGGTGCTCGAATTCAATCCGGTCAACCCCTTGGTCACGCGCAAGGAATGGACGCTGAATCAGCGTGACCATCGCAAGTTGCTGATCGTCGATGGCAGCACCGCTTTTCTCGGCGGCATCAACATCAGCGGCGTCTATTCGGGTGGTTCATTCAAGCCTTTATTGCGGGGCAAAGCCGAAGTGCAGCCCGACGCCAGCCTGACCTGGCGCGACACCGACCTGCAACTGCAGGGGCCGGTGGTGGCCGAGTTCCAGAAGTTGTTCCTCGCCGCCTGGGAAAGCCAGAAGGGTGCGCCGCTGGCAGAGAAAAATTACTTTCCGCCGCCCAAAAATGCCGGTCGCCAGGTGGTACGGGCCATCGGCAGTTCGCCCGACGATCCGTTCAGCCTGATCTACGTCACGCTGCTTTCGGCCATCCGCAGCGCCGAGACCAGCGTGCATATCACCAACGCCTATTTCGTGCCCGACCCGCAATTGCTCGAAGCGCTCGAAGCAGCCGCCAGGCGCGGTGTTGGCGTCACCCTGATCCTGCCCAGCAAAACCGACTCCTGGCTGGTGTTCCACGCCGGGCGTGCCTACTACGAGCGCTTGCTGCGCGCGGGCGTGAAGATCCACGAGCGGCGCGGCGTCATCCTGCATTCCAAGACGGCGCTGATCGACGGCGTCTGGGCCACAGTCGGCTCGACCAACCTGGACTGGCGCAGCTTCCTGCACAACCACGAGTTGAATGCCGTGGTACTCGGCTCGGAGTTCGGCAAACAGGTGCAGGCGATGTTCGTCAAGGATCTGGCAGCATCCGATGAAATCACCCTGGCGCAGTGGCGCAACCGCGCGATCAACCTGCGCTTGAAGGAGTGGTTCGCGCGGGTCTGGGAGTATTGGCTATGAACTTTCCGCTCTACCGAAATGGCTTCGTCATCGTCGTCGTGGCGCTGATTGCGCTGGCGCTTTACTGGATGCTGGCGCCGTTCTGGGGCGCAATGGCCTGGGGCATTGGCCTGGCATTTTTGCTGATGCCCATACAGCATTGGCTGGCGCAGCGGTTGAACAAACGCCCCAGTCTGGCGGCGGGTATCCTCACGCTGCTGGTACCTGTCCTGCTGGCCGGGCCGCTGCTCAGCCTGGGTCTGGCATTCGCCAGCCAGATTGCCGAGCTGGCCACGCACTTGCAGCAGCAACCGCTGCGCTTCAATGCCAGCTTGCTGTCGCAACTGGAGCGCTACCCACTGATCGGCAGCCTGGCCGAGTGGCTGCGCCAGCACCTCACCGCCAGCACCGAACAGCTCCAAGGCTGGCTGGTCAATGCCGTTCAGCTACTGATGAAGTCGCTTGCGGCCACCGGCGGCAATTTTCTGCTCAACGCCCTGAACTCGGCCATCCACTTTTTCATGATGCTGTTCCTGCTGTTCTTTTTCTTGCGCGATGGCCGCCAAATGCTTGCCCGCGCGGTTCGCCTGGTACCGATGGAACCGTTTCATCGCAACGATTTGCTCAAGCTGATCGGCGACACCACCCGCGCCGTGGTTTACGGCGAGGTGATGACCGCCATCGCGCAGGGTGCGCTGGTCGGTATCGGTTTTGCCATCGCAGGGCTGCCCTCCGCCGTGGTATTCGGCGTGCTGGCGGCGTTTCTGGCGCTGTTGCCGATGGTGGGCGCGGCCTTCGTCTGGGTACCGGCGGTCATCTATCTGGCCGCGACTTCGGAATGGGGCTGGGCGATCTTCCTGTTGATCTGGGGCAGCGGCGTTTCTGTCGCCGACAATCTGTTGCGGCCGTTATTGATCTCGCGCCATGCGCCAGTGTCGATCCTGGCCGTGTTCGTTGGCGTTATCGGCGGCGTTTCCGCCTTCGGCATGGTCGGCGTGATCATTGGCCCGGTACTGCTTACTGTCATCGCCGCGCTGCTGCGCTTCCTCGACGAGACGCTTTCGCGTTCAACCGCAACCTCAGACAACCCTATAAGGCCACCATGATACGACTCCAGTTTTCCATCAATCTCAGTTATCAGGTCATGTGTCAGCCGGCCGATTTCATCTTCAATATCCACGCCGCGCCCACCACCCGCCAGACCATCGTCAACGAATCGCTGAACATCAGTCAGCCGGTGGCATCGACTATTTCCTACGATTCGATACTCCACCACCGCTTGCTCCGGCTGCGCGCCAACCCAGGTCCGCTGCAGGTTTCCTATCAGGCAGACGTGGAAATTCGCCATCACGTCGAGCAACCGGAAAACATCGGCGAAATGCCGATTGCCGACATGCCGGTGGAAGTCTTGCCCTATCTCTACCCCAGCCGCTATTGCGAGTCTGACAAGCTGCAACAGTTGGCGAATCAGACCTTTGGCCACTTGCCGCACGGTTACCAACGGGTCGAGGGCATCCGCAAATGGGTGCAGGAACGCACCCGTTTCGCCTCCGGCAGCAGCGAATTCACCACCTCCGCCATCGACACCTACCAGCAGCAAACGGGTGTTTGCCGTGATTTCGCACATCTGATGATCGCCTTGTGCCGCGCCCTCAATATCCCGGCACGGTTTTGTTCCGGCATCGATTACGGCGCCGCTCCGGTGCTGGGCCCGACCGATTTTCATGCCTACGTCGAAGTCCTGCTCGGCGGACGCTGGTACATCTTTGACCCCTCCGGCGTAGCGATACCAATGGGTTTCGTCCGCATCGGCACCGGTCGAGATGCGGCGGACATTTCATTCGCAACCATTTTCGGCAACATTGAATCAAGTCCGCCAGTCATTGCCATCGCCGCAATCAATAACCCCACCCAGGGCTATGTGCTGCCTTGGCATTGCCCGCAAGCTTTGTCGACCGATACCGCACCGGGGTTTCCTGATGAGGACGCCAACGCATAGATCAGTGGCATGCTCAACATAACTTTTCCTGCCGGATATCAGGGCGATGATTTCTTCTTCTCGTTCAGTGACTTTTCCAACATTGCGGCACTGTCGTCAGCGGACTCCATCCGCATGACCCTGCCGCCTACCGACTCTCGCCCGTCTCGTCCGCCGGCAGCCGCAGCGTGTACTGCCCGGTTTTTTCGTCGCGCTGCATGTTCAACAGCTTGTGCTTCTGTGCGTCTTCCACCAGTTCCTTGAACGAGCGGTAGCCGTAATAAGATTCGGCGAAGCCAGGTCGGCGGCGCTGCAGGGTGGATTTGACCAGCGATCCCCAGATTTTGTCATCCGAACCGCGTTCGACGATCAGGGCTTCCACCGTTTCCACCAGGAAATCCAAGGCATCCTGGCGCTTGGCTTCTTCGCTTCTGGTGGCAGCGCCCTTGGCCGTATTGGCGGCAGCTTTAACGGGGGGTTTCCTGGTGGCGGGTTTTTTGGCTTCCATGCCGCGCACCAGATCGTCGTAGAAGATGAACTCGTCGCAGTTGGCGCTGAGCAGGTCGGAGGTGGAGTCCTTCACGCCGATGCCAATGACGTACTTATTGTTCTCCCGCAGCTTCGACACCAGCGGTGAAAAATCGGAATCGCCGCTGATGATGACGAAGGCGTCGACATGGGCCTTGGTGTAGCAAAGGTCGAGCGCATCCACCACCATGCGGATGTCGGCGGAGTTCTTGCCGGATTGGCGCACATGCGGGATTTCGATCAGCTCGAACGCCGCCTCGTGCATGGTGGCTTTGAATTCCTTGTAACGATCCCAGTCGCAATAGGCTTTCTTGACCACGATGCTGCCTTTGAGCAGCAGGCGTTCGAGCACTTTGCGGATGTCGAATGGGGGATGTTTTGCGTCGCGCACGCCGAGTGCGATGTTCTCGAAGTCGCAAAACAAAGCCATATTGGTGATTTCAGGTTGGCCTGCCATGGGGGTCTCCTTGGATATCGTGAACGAAGCAGCCGAGCGAACTTTGCGCTACCGCAAGGTTCGCTGGCGCGAATATTCACTCAATTTCATATCGATATAGGTGGTTCGCTCTATTTCATGCAATTGGCGGGGGTATTGCTCGGTGGCGCTGAACCAGCTCTGCAGCCGCTTTTGTAGTCGCTCGTTGGGGGCGGTGGCAATTGCACCGAGGTAGGCGTCGATGGCGAGGTAATAGCGCATGGCATTGCGTTCGATCAGGCCGCGCATACCCTGGATATATTCGGGTTGGCCGTTGCTTTGCCTGCGCGTGACAGTGAAGCCAACCTTGCCGCTGCCGAGGGTAGCGAGGTAGGTTTTCATGGCGATTCGACCGGTCCATCCGTACGTATAAAAGTAGGTCATGTGCAGAAAGGTGCGGCCGTTCGCCAACGGTATCGCCTGAAACTGGATGCGGTAATTGCGGGTGTTCATCGGCCCTTTATCCGCGCTGAGTTGTATTTCCAGATACTTCGCGGTTGCCGAGGCGACGCGATAGGCGAACTCAAGTGGGTAGGCGTCTTCGGGCGGCTGACTGGACTTGTTGCCGATGCTGACGCGCAGCACGGTACGGGTTTTGTCGGGCACGACATGGCAGTACTTGGTGTTGAGATGCAGGCTCAGCACCCCGCACCAGTTGTCCGGATCGTTAAGTCCGGCGCTGACCGTGGCGAACGGGTAATCGACCACGGCATAAATATCACCCTTGATGTCGTTCTCGGATTCGGATGAGTCGAGATAGAGCGGGCGCTGATACTGGTTTTGCTGCAACCGGTCTGCCAGCGAGGTGTATTTGGCGAGCAGCAATGCGCCGGTGGAGGACTCCGGCGCGGCGGCAGAGGCCGACTCTGCCGACTCGGCCAGCCCGGCACTCGAAATGGCAAGACAGACCAGTAACCCTGCGGTTCTCAAGTTCAGCATCAAATCACTACAGAATCACTCAACGGTAGCCATCTCGATAGCCACCGCATGGTCGCGGTGCGGCACGACATAACAGCCGCTCAATCCGACTGCCAGCAAACCGCCCGCCGGGCGGTTAGACCGAGTTTG
>Ga0105047_10003045_pt1 | contig 29731 bp, 25 predicted proteins | sample MAT04_FD_78384 | JGI IMG/M metagenome (GOLD analysis project Ga0105047, IMG submission 78384) | Freshwater microbial communities from Lake Fryxell liftoff mats and glacier meltwater in Antarctica - MAT-04 (megahit assembly) | ecosystem: Environmental > Aquatic > Freshwater > Ice > Liftoff... | reverse complement strand
TGCTGGAGGACGGCGATGGCAGGCTCGTCGGCTACTTCATCGCCATGACCGGTGTCGACGAACTGCACCTGCTGAACATCACCGTGGCGCCCGACTTTCAGGGCCAGGGCTACGGCCAGGCGCTGATGGCAGTGCTGCAGCGGCATGCGCTGCAGCAGGGCCTGGCGACGCTGTGGCTGGAGGTGCGCGAGGGCAACCACGGAGCACGCGCGCTCTACCGCCGTCTCGGTTTTTCCGAAGTCGGCCTGCGCCGCGGCTACTACCCGGCCGCCGTACGCCGCGAGGACGCGGTGGTGATGAGCCTGGCCCTGAACGAGGCCCGGGACAACGATGCCGTGGACTGAGCGCCAGCAGGCCCTGCTGCAGGCCATGGGCCTGCGCGTGTGGGGGCCGGCCGCGGACGCCGGCGAGGTGCCGGGTGCAGCGGCAACCGGCGTGCCCGCCGCTGCCGCAGCCAGCGTCGCGCCGCGCCGCGCCGCGGCAGCGCCTGCCGCGCCGGCGCCGGCACGTGCGGCTGCGCCGCCACATCCCGCCGCGGCTGTGCCGCCGTTGCCCGCGGCTGCGGCCGCACGCCAGGCCGCCCGCGCCGACCTCGCCGCGCTGGACTGGCCCGCGCTGCGCGTGGCTGTCGCCGGCTGCCGCGCCTGCAGCCTGTGCGAGAGCCGCACGCAGACGGTATTCGGCGTCGGCCACGAGCAGGCGCACTGGATGGTGGTGGGCGAAGCGCCGGGCGAGCAGGAAGACCGCCAGGGCGAACCCTTCGTCGGCGCCGCCGGCCAGTTGCTCGACCGCATGCTCGCCGCGCTGCAGCTGTCGCGCGCGGCCGCCGGCGCGGCCGCGCACAGCGTCTACATCGCCAACACGCTGAAGTGCCGCCCGCCGCGCAACCGCAACCCCGGCGCCGAAGAAATGGCGCAGTGCGAACCCTTCCTGGTGCGCCAGATCGAGCTGCTCAAGCCGCGCCTCATCCTCGCGATGGGCCGCTTCGCCGTGCAGGCGCTGCTGCGCAGCGACGAACCCATAGGCCGCCTGCGCGGGCGTGTGCACCGTTACCAGGGCGTCCCGCTGGTCGTCACCTACCACCCGGCCTACCTGCTGCGCAGCCCGCTCGACAAGGCCAAGGCCTGGGAAGACCTGTGCCTGGCCGCCGCCACCGTGGAAGGCGGCGCGGCATGATCGACGGCGCCCCAGCCGCAGGCATCGGCCAGGAGGCGACGGTGGCCGAACTGCGCGCGCACATCGCGCAGTTCGCGCTGCTGTGCAACAACGTGCCGGCGGCCATCGCCTACTACGAACGCGCGGGCAACGTCTGCAGCTACGCCAACCGCGGCTACGCCGAGATGTTCGGCCTGACCGAGGCCTCGATCATCGGCCTGACGGTGGCACAGGTCATCGGCGAGGATGCGGCTGCGCTGATCCAGCCGCAGGTCGATCAGGTGCTGCGCGAACGTGTCAGCACACGCTACGAACGCCAGCTCATCGACGCCTATGGCACGCCGCGGCAGATCGAGGTCCACTTGCTCCCGCACACGCCGGCGGAAGGCGCCGAGCCCGTGGGAGCCTTTGTGCTGATCAGCGACATCTCGCGCCACCGCGACGTCGAGAGCGCGCTGCGCGACAGCGAGGAGCGGCTGGCCAAGTTCATGCACGCCAGCGCCGAAGGCATCGTCTTCCACAAGGGCGGTTTCATCACCGACGCCAACCCGCCGCTGCTGGCGCTGCTGGGCCGCACGCTGCCCGAACTGCTGGGGCGCCCGACGCTGGAGTTCGTGGCGCCCGGGCAGCGCCAGCGCGTGGCCGAGGTGATGGCCACCGGCGACGAGATCAGCTACGACAGCGCCCTCCTGCACCGCGACGGCCACGAACTGCCGGTCGAGTTCATCGTGCGCACGCTGCAGTACCAGGGGCAACGCCTGCGCATGACCATCGTGCGCGACATGCGCGACCGCGCCGAGGCGCAGGCGCGCATCCATCACCTGGCGCACCACGACGCGCTGACCGGGCTGCCCAACCGCCTGGCCTTCGACGCCCGCGCGCAGGCCCTGCTGGCGCAGGCGTGTGAACGCGGCGAGGGCCTGGCGCTGCTGTTCATCGACCTCGACCACTTCAAGCGTGTCAACGACTCGCTGGGCCACCCGGTGGGCGACATGCTGCTGCAGACCGTGGCCGACCGCATCGGCGCCACGCTGCGCGCGCAGGGCCGGGCGGGCCTGCTGGGTGACGCCACGCTGGCCCGCGGCGCCGACCTGGTGGCGCGCTTCGGCGGCGACGAATTTGTGCTGCTGCTCGCCGGCGACCCGGCGCCGGCGGCCGTGCAGGCGGTGGCGGCCAAGCTGCTGGCCACCATCGGTGCACCGCTGGAGGTGCAGGGCGTGTCGATCTCGGTCACGCCGTCCATCGGCGTGGCCATGTACCCCGCGCACGGCGACACCCCGGCGGCGCTGATAAAACACGCCGACATCGCGATGTACCGTGCCAAGTTGCAGGGCCGCGCCGCCTGGCGCTTCTTCGAGCCGGCAATGGCCGAGGCCGCCTACGCCGAGCTGGCGATGGAAAGCCGTCTTGCGCAGGCCGTGCGCGAACACGAGTTCGTGCTGCACTTTCAACCGCAGCTGTCGCTGCGCGACGGCCACCTGCTGGGCGTCGAGGCGCTGGTGCGTTGGCAGCACCCCGAGCTGGGCCTGCTGCCGCCCGACCACTTCATCCCGGTGGCCGAGGCGCGCCGGCTGATTCTGCCCATCGGCCAGTGGGTGCTGCTGGAGGCCTTGCGCTGCGCCGTGCGCTGGCACACCAGCGGCCTGGCGCGGGTGCCGGTGGCGGTGAACCTGTCGACGCTGCAGTTCCACATGCCGGGTTTCGTCGAAACCGTGGAACGTGCCCTGCAGGACACCGGCGCCCACGGCGCGATGCTCGAGCTGGAACTCACCGAGCGCATGCTGATGGAAGACGTGGCCGGCGTGCGCGCCGCGCTGCAGCGCCTGAAGGCCACCGGCGTGGGCATCGCCATCGACGACTTCGGCACCGGTTACACCAGCCTGGCGCTGCTCAAGCACCTGCCGGTGGACCGCTTGAAGATCGACCGCAGCTTCGTCACAGACCTGCCCGGCGACGCCGGCTCGGCGGCCATCGCACGCGCCATCATCCAGCTCGGCCAGAGCCTGGGCCTGCAGGTGGTGGCCGAAGGCGTGGAGACCGTGGCGCAGCGCGAGTGGGTGCGTGAGCAGGGCTGCGACGCGATGCAGGGTTTCATCGAAGGCGGCCCGATGACGATGGCCGACTTCGAGGCCTGGCTGGCGCAGCGCGCGGCACCTTGACGCGCTGCGCCGCCCCCGGCGGTTCAGCGCGGTGTCTTCTTGGGCCGCACCCAGCCTGCCAGCGAGGCTTGCTTGGCGCGTGACAGCGTCAGCTGGCCGGCCGGGGCGTCCTTGGCGATGGTGCTGCCGCCGCCGATGGTGGCGCCCGCGCCCAGCGTCACCGGCGCCACCAGCACGCAGTTGCTGCCCACGTGTACGTCGGCGCCGATGGTCGTGCGGTGTTTGTTCGCGCCGTCGTAGTTGGCGGTGATGCTGCCGGCGCCGAAGTTCACGCGTTCGCCCACCGTCGCGTCGCCCAGGTAGGCCAGGTGGTTGGCCTTGGCGCCCTTCGCGAGCGTGCTGTTCTTGACCTCGACGAAGTTGCCGATGTGCACTTCTTCGCCGAGCTCGGCCCCGGGGCGCAGGCGTGCAAACGGCCCCACCAGCGCACCGGCGCCGACCACCGCGCCCTCGATGTGCGTGAACGGATGGATGACGGCACGCTCGCCGATGCGCGCGTCGCGCACCACGCAGTTCGCGCCGATGTGCACACCGTCGGCGAGCACCACCTCGCCTTCGAAGATGCAGTTGACGTCGATCTCGACATCGCTGCCGCAGCGCAGCGTGCCGCGCACGTCCAGCCGCGCGGGGTCGGCCAGGCGCACGCCGGCCTCCATCAGCGCCAGGGCCTGGCGGCGTTGGAACACACGCTCGAGTTCGGCCAGCTGCGCGGCGTCGTTGATGCCGGCCACTTCGGCTTCGTCGTCGACGGTCTGCGCCGTTACCGGCACCCCGTCGGCCACCGCCATGGCCACCACGTCGGTCAGGTAGTACTCGTGCTGCGTGTTGTCGTCGCGCAGCGCCGCCACCCAGCGCTTGAGCATCGCCGTGGGCGCGGCCATGATGCCGCTGTAGACCTCGCGAATGGCACGCTGCTCGGGCGTCGCGTCCTTGTACTCGACGATGCTGCGCACGCCGCCGGCGGCGTCGCGCACGATGCGGCCGTAACGCGCCGGGTCCTGCGGCACGAAGCTCAGCAGCGCCAGCCGCTCGCCGCCGCAGGCCTGCACCAGCGCCTGTGCCGTCTGGGCGCGGATCAGCGGCACGTCACCGTAGAGAATCAGCGTCACCGGCTGCGTGTCGTCCAGTGCCGGCACCGCCTGCTGCACGGCGTGCCCCGTGCCCAGTTGTGGCATCTGGCGCACGAAGGCCACTTCGGGGCCGGCGACGGCGGCTTCGACCTCGTCGGCACCGTGGCCGGTGACGACCACCGAGCGCAGCGCACCCACGCCAGCGGCGGCATTCAGGACATGCTGCAATAGGCTCGTGCCGGCCAGCCGGTGCAGCACTTTCGGCAAGGCCGACTTCATGCGGGTGCCCTTGCCCGCGGCCATGATCACGACGTTAGGTGCCATGCAACTGTCTCGCATCAAAAATCGGATTATCGACGCGCAGCAGGGCGGCATCCGCACGCTGGCCGTGCTGGCGCTCGTGACGTTGCTGGCTGGCTGCAGCAGCGTGCGACTGGCCTACAACAACGCCCCGCAGCTGAGCTGGTGGTGGCTCGACGGCTACCTCGACTTCAGCCGCGAACAGGCGCCGCAGGTGCGGCAGGCGCTGGACGGTTTTTTGGACTGGCACCGCGCGACCCAGCTGCCGGCCTATGCGGCGCTGCTGGCACGCACGCAGCCCGCCATCCTCGAGCCGACGACGCCCGCAGGGGCCTGCCGCTGGCAGGCCGAGGTGCGCGGGCAGCTCGATCCGGCGCTGCAGCGTGCGCTGCAGCTCGCCGCCGAGCAGCTGCCGGGGCTGGCCGAGGCGCAGTTCACGCACCTGGCGCAGCGCTACGCCAAGGGCAACGACGAAATGCGCGAAGACTTCCTGCAGGACGACCCGGGCGAACGCCTGACGGCGTCGGTCAAGCGTGCCGTCGAACGCGCCGAAAGGCTGTACGGCCGGCTCGACGAAGCACAGCGCCGTCTCGTGCGCGCCGGCGTGCTTGAGTCGCCTTTCGACCCCGCGCTCTGGCTGAAGGAGCGCCAGCGCCGACAGCGCGAGGTGCTGGCGACGCTGCGCCGCCTGGGCGCCGAACGCGCCGACGCCGAACGGCGCCTGGCCGCGCTGCGCCTGCTGGCCGCGCACACCGAACGTTCACCCGACCCGGTCTACCGCGCCTACCAGCTCAAGCTGGGCGACTACAACTGCGACTTCGCCGCGCGCATCCACAACGCCACCACGCCAGCGCAGCGCCAGCGCGCGCGCGAGACGCTGAAGGGCTGGGAAGACGACCTGAGCGCACTGCGGGCACCCGGAGAGCACTGAACAGCGCCAGCACGCACCAAGCGGACGCCGCGGAACCGGCTCCGCCGGGCCGCTGGCGTTGCCCCCTGGGGGAAGCGCCGAAGGCGCGTCGGAAGGGCGTCAGGTACTCGCGGCGATGAAGGCGCGCAGGTCGGGCTGCTGGGCCAGGTCCAGCGCCAGGTCCCAGGCCACGGCGGCCTTGTCGGCACCCAGCACCGGGCCGGCCTGACCGGTGAACTTGGCGCGCAACTGGGCCTCGCTCATCGGGTTCTCGACGCTGCCGATGGCGTGCTCGACGAAGACGTGCAGTTCGCGGCCGTCGGTGGTGTGGATCGTGAGGTCGGCCGCGGCCTCGTCGATGCGGTCGTCGACGACGGCCTCGACCTTGGCGCGCAGCGCCAGCACGTCGGGGCGGTTCACCACCTCGTCGGTGTATTCGTGTTCACCGGCCTGGCCGAAGATCAGGCCCACGGCGCAGGAGTGGTAGACGCTGAACTTGCTCTGCAGGCCGTCGGTGGGTGTCTTCTTGCCGGTGAGTTCGAGCACCAGCGAGTGCACCTTCAGCGTCACCTTCGCGATGTCGTCGGCCGTCAGCCCATGCGCGTTGCGCAGCTGCACGCAGCCGTCGATGGCGGGGTGGATGACGATGCCGCAGGCAAAGGGCTTGTAGGTGTTGAGCGCCGCTTCCCAGCGCTGCCCCAGGCCTTCGCTGATCTCCGACCAGTCGGTCTTGTCGCTGAACACCTGCAGCAGGCCGCGCGGCGCTTCGAGCGCACGCTTGCTGGCGGTGTAGCCGTGTTTGGCCATCAGCGCCGACATCAGCCCCACGCGCGCCGCGCCGCCGGGGTGGAAGGGCTTGGTCATGGTGCCGAACTGTTCGCGCAGGCCGATCGGCTGCGAGGCCGCGATGCCCAGCGCCATCTGCGTGCGCGCGGCGTCCAGGCCCAGCAGGCGCGAGCAGGCTGCCGCGCTGCCCAGCATGCCGGTGGTGCCGGTGATGTGCCAGCCGCGGTCGTAGTGGTCGGGGTAGATGGCGTTGCCGCAGCGGCAGCTCACCTCGATGCCGATGACCAGCGCGTCGATCAGCTCGCGACCGGCCAGGTTCAGGTGCTCGCCCAGTGCCAGTACCGCCGAGGCCACCGGGCCCGCGGGGTGGATGATGGTCTTCAGGTGCGTGTCGTCGAAATCCCAGGTGTGCGAGCTGATGCCGTTGATGAGCGCGGCGCTGGCGATGTCGACCTTCTCGGGGCGACCCAGGATGCTGGCCTGCGCCGAGGGCTGCAGCTCCTGCACCGCGGTGAGTGCGGCTTCCACCGTCTCGTGGTGCGACGGGCCGATGGCGCAGCCCACCCAGTTGGCGAAGGTGCGGTGGGCCTCGCGCTCGACGGTGTCGTTCCAGCCGCGGCTGGGATGATCGACGACGAAGTTCGCCAGCAGTTCGGTGACGGCCGGTGCGTTGGCATCGGCCTTGACGGTGTTGTTGCGTGCCATGGGCTTCTTCGGGAGTGGGAGCGTCGAGGGCGAAACTGCCAGTGTCGTGCAGCGGCCTGCGTGCCGGGGTTGGGGGTTCTACATACGGCGCTTCGACCCGCACCGACCAAGGCCTTGCGCAAATCCGGCTCCGCCGGTCTGCAGCAAGCGCCGCACTTGGAGGTCGCGAACGAAGTGAGCTTGGGGGCCGTCAGTCAATGCGCAAGGACAGGTCGATGGCGCTCACGTCCTTGGTCAGTTTGCCCACCGAGATGCGGTCGACGCCGGTGCGCGCGATGTCGCGGATGGTGTCGAGATCGACGCCGCCCGAGACCTCCAGCACCGCCGGCTGCGCGCGCGCCGCGTTCAGCGCGCAGGCGCTGCGCATGTCGGCCAAGGTGAAGTCGTCGAGCAGCACGTTGTGCGCGCCGGCGGCCAGCGCGGCGTCCAGTTCGGCCAGGCTCTCGACCTCGATCTGCACCGGCACCCCGGCATCCAGCGCCAGAGCCGCCTGCAGCGCCGGCGCGATGCCGCCGGCCGCGGCGATGTGGTTTTCCTTGATCAGGATGCCGTCCCACAGCGCCAGGCGCTGGTTGCAGCCTCCACCCATGCGCACGGCGTACTTCTGCGCCTGGCGCAGCCCGGGCAGGGTCTTGCGGGTGTCGAGCACGGCGCAGCCGCGCGGGTTGGGGCTCAGGCCGGCGATGGCGTCGACGTACTGCCGCGTCACGGTGGCGGTGGCCGACAGCATCTGCAGGAAGTTCAGCGCCGGGCGTTCGGCGCTGAGCAGCGCGCGGGCATCGGCCTCGATACGGCAGACCTCCGCACCCGGTGTCACCGCAGCACCCTCGGCGACGTGCCAGGTGAGCACCGCGCCGGCGTCGAGTGCCTGCACACAGGCCTCGAACCAGGGCCGGCCGCAGAGCACGGCGGTCTGCTTGGCGACCACGCGACCGCGCACGCGGCGGCCGGCGGGCACCAGCATCGCGGTCCAGTCGCCGCGGCCGATGTCCTCCATCAGCGCGTCGCGCACGTTGCGCGCCAGCGCGCTGGCCAGGGTCTCGTTGTGTTCGGTCATGGGTTTGGTGAAGTCGTGTTGCGGTGCGGTTGCGGCAGGAGTTGATGGCCCGGTTGCGAGGCCTGCAAAAGACGAAGCGCGGCATCGCGATCAAGCTTCCCGCCACGGAACCGGCTTCGCCGGGCCGCTGCAAGAGCCCCCCCAGGGGTAGCGAACGAAGTGAGCTTGGGGGCCTGACGTCAACTCCAGCGCGTGTCGGCGGCCTCGAGCACGTCGTCGACGATCTGCAGCAGCTGCGTCACGTCGACCGGCTTGGTGACGTAGCGCAGCGCGCCCGAGGTCAGTGCGCGCTGCGTCTGCAGCGCCGTGGCGTCGGCCGAGACCACGACCACGGGGATGTCGGCGATGCTGTCGTCCTGCTTCAGGTGGCGCAGCAGTTCCAGGCCGCTGATGTCGGGCAGCTGCATGTCCAGCAGCACCAGGTCGGGCCGCGAGGCCCGGATGGCGGTCAGGCCGTCGAGCCCCAGCATCGAGACCTCGAGCCGGATCTGCGGCCGCTGCGCGAAGATGCCACGCATGACCTCGACGTTGGTCTCGTTGTCCTCGACGTAGTGCACCAGGCGCCGGTGGTAGGGCGCCGGCGAGGTGTGCGTGAAGGGCACGGGCGGCGCCTGCTCGAGCTCGGCCGCCGGCAGGCGCAGCGTGAACACCGAGCCCTTGCCGGCGGTGCTGGTGGCTTCGAGCGTGCCCCCCATCAACTCGGCCAGGCGGCGGCTGATGACCAGGCCGATGCCGGTGCCTTCGATGTCGGTCTTCTCGCGGCCGAGGCGGTTGTAGGGCTGGAACAGCGCCGCCTGCTGCTCGGGCGACATGCCCAGGCCGGTGTCGCTGACGGTGATCTCGATCACGTCGCCGTCATCGCTTTCGAGGCGGCGCGCCACCACCACCACGTGGCCCTGCGGCACGTTGTACTTGACGGCGTTGCTCAGCAGATTGGTCAGCACCTGCTTGAAGCGCAGCGCGTCGCCCAGCACGGCGCCGGCGTCGGCCGCCACCGCCTGCTCGATGCGGATGCCGCGCTGTGCGGCGGGCGTGGCCAGCATTGCGCAGCACGCACCGACCAGCGGCTGCAGCGCCAGCGGGCCCACCGTCAACTGCACCGAACCGCTTTCGATGCGCGCCAGGTCCAGCGTCTCGTTGATCATTTCCAGCAGGTGCCAGCCGGCGCGCTGGATCTGCTGCGTCCACTCGTCCTGGTGCGCCGCCAGGCGTGGCGAGCGGTCCAGGCCCAGCAGCTGCGCGAAGCCGATCATCGCGTTCAGCGGCGTGCGCAGTTCGTGGCTCATGCGCGAGAGGAATTCGCTCTTCGCGCGGCTGGCGGCCTCGGCACGCTGCAGCGCGCGTTCGCTGGTCAGCAGGCGCAGGCGCTCGGTGATGTCCTCGATCACGCCGACCATGCGCAGCAGGCGCCCGTTGCCGGTGCGCAGCGCGCTGGCGCCCACGCGCACCAGCAGTTCCTGCCCGTTGGCGCGGCGCAGCCGCAGCTGGTCGATCGTGCTGCTGGACGCGCCATCGAGCAACGCACGGCGCAGGCCGCGGATGCGCGCTGCCTCGTCGGCATGCACGAGCTCGAGCACCGAGCGGCCGCGCAGCGCCTCGACCGTCGAGCCCACCATGCTGGCCAGCTGGGCGTTGCAATCGAGCAGCAGGCCCTGCGGGTCGAGGAACATCACGCCCAGGGGCACGTGGTCGAGGATGCTGCGCAGCCGCGCCTCGCTCTCGCGCAGGGCGGCTTCGGCGGCGGAGCGCTCTTCAATCTCGCGGCGCAGCTCGGCGGTGGCGTCGGTCACCGCCAGCTCGGTGCGGCGGCTGTGGCCAGTGACGGTGAGCAGCAGCGCGCCCAGCAGCGCCGCCGACGCCAGCCCCACCAGCGACAGCAGCCAGGTGGCTTCGCGCTGGCGCCCCGGCACGCTGCCCTCGGCGGCGGCGATGCGCAGCTCGAGCGGGCGTCCGGCCAGCACCAGTGGGCGGCGCGTCTGCCAGGCCAGCAGGCCGGCGGACTCGGCCTCGCAGCCGGCCGGGCCGGCCAGGCGCCGGCGCGGCGCTGTGGGGTCGGTGTCGAGCAGGCACCAGCGCAGGTAGGGTTGCAGGTCGGCCAGGCCGGCCAGCGCACGCTCGGTGGGCACGGTGACGAAGACCACGCCGCGAAAGCGCGCGGCGCGTGCGGCCTGGCCCTCAGCCGCGGCAGTCTCGGCGCGGTACAGCGCCTGGTAGATGACGACGCCGGTTTCGTCGCCGCTGGCCTGCGTGAGGCGGAAACCCGCCGTTACCGCCGGTTCGCCGCTGGCCCGCGTGGCCAGCACAGCGGCGCGCGCGGCCGGGATCGACAGCACGTTGACGCCCAGCGCGGCCCGGTTGCCCTCGGCAGGCTCGATGAGCCGCAGTGCCAGCGCCTCGCCATCGGCGGTGCGCGCGGCGCCGTCGTCGCGGTCGAAGACGCGGTAGTCGGGCAGGCCGCGCGCACGCGCCTCGGCCTCGAAGGCGGGCAGGGCGTCCAGGGCCACCCGTTCGCTGTAGCCCATGGCGAGCAGCTGCGACGACTTCTGCGCCAGCCACCAGCGGGCGGCGTCATGCAGCGTGGCGGCGTCCATCGGGGCGCGCACGCGGGCTGCGCCGTGCAGTGCCTGCAGCGCGTAGACGGGCACCGCCAGGCGCGTTTCGGCGGCGCTGGCCAGGCGGTCGGCGTCGCGCTCGAAGGCGGCCTGCAGCCGCTCGTGGTCCAGCCGCGTCAGTTCCAGCATGCCGGCGGCCAGCAGCGCCAACGCCAGCAGCAGCGGGATGCCCAGCGTGCGCCGCCGGGCCTGCCAGTCGGCGCGTGGGCGGCCCACCAGCGTCAGCACCAGCGGCGCGGCGATCAGCACGCCCAGCGTGTCGCCCACCCACCAGGTGAGCCAGTTCGACACCAGCTGCTCGCGCGCCAGCACGCCACTCGCCCACAGCGCCGCCGTGCCGACGCTGGGGCTCGCGATGCTGGCCAGCAGCGCACCCAGCAGCGCAAAGCCCAGGATGTCGCGCGGGGCGTTCAGCACCAGCGGCTGCGAGACAAAACGCCGCACCAGGGCTGCGCCCAGTGCCGCCTGCAGCGTGGCGCCGGCGCCGATCAGCAGCGGCAGCGCCAGCCCGGAAAGCCCGCTCGTGCCGCGCAGCGCGCCCAGCCCGGTGTTGACGGCGAAGGCGCCGAGCAGCACGCCGGGCAGCGCGGCGCGGCCGTAGACCAGCACGGCGGCCAGCGCGATGCCGGCAGGGGCGTAGAGCGGCGACGCATATCCCGGTGGCCCGGCGAGCAGCAGCGCCGCCGCGCCCACCAGCGCATAGGCCAGCGCCGTGATCACGGCCACGGCCATCGGTGCGATGCGGTGCACCGGCGCGTCGGCGGGCGGGGCGGCAGCGGCGGTCATGGTTGCACTCCAGGCCCTCGACGCGGCACGGTGGTGAGCGGGCAGGCCGTTCGACCCACCCTCAGACGTTGAACAGGAAGTTCAGCACGTCGCCATCCTTGACGACGTATTCCTTGCCTTCGGCGCGCATCTTGCCGTGGTCCTTGGCACCCTGCTCGCCCTTGAAGGCGACGAAGTCGTCGTAGGCGATGGTCTGGGCGCGGATGAAGCCGCGCTCGAAGTCGGTGTGGATGACGCCGGCTGCCTGCGGCGCAGTGTCCCCGATGTGGATCGTCCAGGCGCGAACTTCCTTCACGCCGGCGGTGAAGTAGGTCTGCAGGCCCAGCAGCTTGAAGGCGGCGCGAATGAGGCGGTTCAGGCCCGGTTCGTCCTGCCCCATCTCGTGCAGGAAGAGGGCCTTGTCCTCGTCGGCCATGTCGGCGAGTTCGGCCTCGGTCTTGGCGCAGATGGCCACCACCGGGGCGTTCTGCTTCGCCGCGTACTCGCGCAGGCGGTCGAGGTAGGGGTTGTTCTCGAAGCCGGTCTCGCTGACGTTGCCGACGAACATCGCCGGCTTGGCGGTGATCAGGCACAGCGGCTTCAGGATCGCCTGCTCTTCCTTGCCGAAGCTGATGCCGCGCACCGGCTGCGCCTGGTCGAGCGCAGCCTGGCATTTCTCCAGCACCTTGACCAGCGCCGCGGCCTCCTTGTCGTTGCCCGAGCGCGCCGCCTTGACGTAACGGTGCAGGCTCTTTTCCACCGTGGCCAGGTCGGCCAGGCAGAGCTCGGTCTGGATGACCTCGATGTCGGAGAGGGGGTCGACCTTGCCGGCGACATGGATGACGTTTTCGTCCTCGAAGCAGCGCACGACGTTGACGATGGCGTCGGTTTCGCGGATGTGGCTCAAGAACTGGTTGCCCAGGCCCTCGCCCTTGCTGGCGCCGGCCACCAGACCGGCGATGTCGACGAACTCGACCACCGCCGGCAGCACCCGCTCGGGCTTGACGATCGCGGCCAGCGCGGCCAGCCGCGTGTCGGGCAGCTCGACGACGCCGACGTTGGGCTCGATGGTGCAGAAAGGGTAGTTCTCGGCCGCGATGCCGGCCTTGGTCAGGGCATTGAAGAGCGTGGACTTGCCGACGTTCGGCAGGCCGACGATGCCGCATTGGAGGCTCATGGAATTGCACTTTCGCGGAGCGCGCGTCGGCGACGCGTCAAGCGCGAAGTTTAAGGTCTGGCCCCGCGGAGGCCGGCTCGGGCACCGCCACCGCGAAGCTGACGCCGGCCGACGCGCGCGGGAAGTCCTCGCCGTTGAACACGGCCAGTCTGGCCGCCGCACCGGCCAGACTGCGCATCAGGGGCAGGCGTGACAATCGAAGCCGCTCGCAAGTCAGGACCCCTGCACTCTCGGGGGCTCCTGCGGCTGTGGCCAACCCGGCCACGGTAGCCCAATGCGCCCACTCAACTGTCGGAGTCGTCACCCACGCTGAGCCTGCAAGCGCACACCAAGGACCTGGGCGGCGGTTTCACCGTGCGCCGGCTGCTGCCCGCTGCCGCGCGCCAGGCGGTGGGGCCGTTCCTGTTTTTCGACCACTTCGGCCCTGTCGACGCCGGCCCTGAAGACCAGCACGATGTGCGGCCGCACCCGCACATCGGCCTGGCCACCGTGACCTACCTCTTCGAAGGCGCGATGCAGCACCGCGACTCGCTGGGTGTGGTGCAGCGCATCGAGCCCGGCGCCGTCAACTGGATGAGCGCCGGCCGCGGCATCGTGCACAGCGAGCGCACACCCGACGACCTGCGCCAGCGTCGGCGCCGCAGCCATGGCCTGCAGCTGTGGGTGGCGCTGCCGGCGGCCGACGAGGAGATGGCGCCGGCCTTCGTGCACACGCCGGCGGCGGCGCTGCCCGAGCTGGAAGTCGGCGGCGCTCGGCTGCGTGTGCTGGTGGGCACGGCCTTCGGCGCCAGTTCGCCGGTGGTGGTGCGCTCGCCGATGCTCTACCTCGACATCACGCTGTCCGCCGGCGACGGCTTCCCGCTGCCGCTGGTGGACATCGGCCCCGAGGCCGGCGCGCTGCGCCGCCCGTCCCCCGAGGGGGTGGCGTCCAGCGGCGAAGCCGCATCGACGCCAGAGCGCGCCGTCTACGTCGTCGAGGGCGCTGCCCGGCTCGACGGCGCAGACCTGCCGCCCGGCCAGATGGTGGTGCTGGACGCCGACAGCGAACCCATGCTCTCGGCTGACGCCGACGCGCGCGTGGTGCTGATCGGAGGCGCGCCGCTGGGGCCCCGCCACATCTGGTGGAACTTTGTCTCGTCGCGCAAGGAGCGTATCGTGCAGGCCGCCGACGACTGGGCGGCCGGCCGTTTTCCGGCTGTGCCGGGCGAAACCGAGTTCATCCCGCTGCCCGACAGACGCCCGACCTGAAGGCCCGTGGGCACCTTGCCCGCAGCGGGCCGGCGACTCAGCCCTCGGGTGTGAAATCGCGTTCGGGCCTTCGCCTATCGTGCAGGCCCTTGCGGGCTTGCACGTGCGGGCTCAGTCGAAAGCGTAGCGCAGGCTCACCGCCTGTCCTGTGCGCAGCGTGTGCTCGACGCCCGTCACGATCACCGCGTTCATGCCGAAGGTGATGCCGCCGTTCATGCGTGCGTCGGCGCGGTAGCCGGCCAGCGTGGCGCCGGGCTCGGTGCCGACCACGGCGCTGGCCGGGTCGACGTTGGGGATGCTGCAGCGGGTGCAGGGTTTCACCAGGCGCAGCGTGACCACGCCTGCTTCGGTGGCAATGTCGATCTCGTGCAGGTGGTCCTCGTCCCAGGCCGGCAGGCCGTCCAGCACCAGGTTGGGCCGGAAGCGCTGCATCGTGACCGGCGCCTCGCCCTTGGTGGCCAGGCGCGCATTCAGGTCGGCCAGCGAGGCGCTGTTGGCCACCAGCAGCGGGTAGCCATCGGCAAAGGCGTTTTCCGCCCGCAGATCGCCAGCCCATTGCGGGTCGGACAGGCGTGTCTCCTCGGGGTCGAAGCGCACCAGGCGCAGCTTCGTGCCGAGGAAGTCGCTGCACCACTGCGCCGCCAGGTCGCCCATGTCGTAGGCCTTCACCACGTCGCCCCAGACGCGCACGCGGGTCGGCGCCTCGACCGTGTCGAGCAGCAGGTGCAGTGCCAGCATGCCGGGCGCACGCAGGACGACGTCGCTGTGCCGCAGCGCGGGCTGGATGAGCGCCATGCGCGGCAGTTCACGCTGGGTGCGCATCTCGCCGTGTTCGTCGACCAGCATCCAGGCGCGGTCGAGGTCGAGGCCGGTCTCCACCAGCAGGCCGCGCGGCACGGCCACACCGGCGCAGGACTTCACCGGGTGGACGAAGAGTGCGCTGACGCTGCAGGGCGGGCTCGGGGGGCTGTCGCTCACGGTGGGGGGCTTCCTGTCCGGTTCGGGGTCTTTGTGGGACGTCATTGTGCGGCCAGGGCGCTCCCTACAATCGGCGCATGAAGCCCCATGACATCCTGGTGCGTGGCGCCGGCGCAGTTGGCCTGTGCACGGCGCTGGCGCTGTCGCGCCAGGGCCTGTCCGTGGCCCTGCTCGGCTCCCTGGCCGAACCCGAACACACCGACGTGCGTGCCTACGCGCTGAACGCGGGCGCGGTGGCGCTGTTGCGCACGCTGAAGGTGTGGGATGCGTTGCCCACTGACGCGCGCACGCCGGTGCACGAGATGCACGTCGAAGGCGACGTGCCGGGTGCGGCCATCGACTTCTCGGCCTGGCAGCAGTCGCTGTCCGAGCTGGCCTGGATCGTCGACGCCGCCGAACTCGAACGTGCGTTGCGCGCGGCGGTGAAGTTTGCGCCGCACGTCACACCGGTGGCCGTCGCGGTGCCCGCGGCGCTGGAGGTGCTGGCCGAAGGCAAGGCCTCGGCCACGCGCGCGGCGCTGGGGGTGCACATGGAACGCCACGGCTACGGCCAGACCGCGGTGGCGGCCCGCCTGCTCAGCGACCGCGCGCACGGCGGGCTGGCGCGGCAGTGGTTTCGCAGCCCCGACGTGCTGGCGCTGCTGCCGCTGGACCGCCCGACGCCAGGCCACGGCATGGCGCTGGTGTGGTCGCTGCCCGACGAAGCGGCGCAGACACGCATGGCGCTGAACGACGCCGACTTCACGCTGCTGCTGAACGATGCCACCGGCGGCGCGGCCGGGCAGCTCACGCTGGCTGGCCCGCGTGCGCAGTGGCCGCTGTCGCTGGCCCAGGCCGACCGCCTGTGCGGCCCCGGTTGGGTGCTGGTGGGCGACGCCGCGCACGTGGTGCACCCGCTGGCCGGCCAGGGCCTGAACCTGGGCCTCGCCGACGTCGCCGTGCTGGCCGAGGTGCTGGCGGCGCGCGAAAGCTGGCGGGCACTGGGCGACGAGAAGCTGCTGTCGCGCTACGCGCGCCGCCGCCTGGGCCCGGTGCAGGCCATGGCGCGTGTCACCGACGGTCTGCTGCACCTCTTTGCCAGCGAGCTGCCGCTGGTGAAGGAACTTCGCAACCGCGGCCTGAGTCTGGCCAACCGACTGCCGCCGCTGAAGCGCCTGCTCACCGGGCGCGCGCTCGGCGGCTGAACCCGCATCCACAGGACAAACATCCCCATGAACTTCCGCCACACCCGCCTGCAGCTTGCTGCCGTTCTGACCCTGGCCGCGTTGCTGCCCGCCGCCGCGCTGGCCCAGGAAGCCGCCATCCGCAAGGCGCTGGCCGAGCGCCTGCCCAACCTGCCGAAGATCGACGAGGTCACGCGTACCCCGGTGCCCGGCCTGTGGGAAGTGCGCTACGGCGGCAGCGAGATCATCTACAGCGACGACAAGGGTGACCACATCTTCGCCAACGGCTCGCTCATCGAAACCAAGACACGCACCGATCTGACCCAGGCGCGCATCGAGAAGCTGCTGGCCATCGACTTCGACAAGCTGCCGCTGAAGGACGCGATGGCCATCAAGCAGGGCAGCGGGGCGCGCAAGATGGCCGTCTTCGTCGACCCGAACTGCGGCTACTGCAAGCGCTTCGAGCGCGACCTGCTGGCCATCAAGGACGTCACGATCTACACCTTCCTGATGCCCATCCTGGGCGCCGACTCGACCGCCAAGTCGCGCGACATCTACTGCGCCGCCGACCCGGCGAAGGCCTGGCGGGCCTGGATGATCGACGGCGTCGTGCCGCCGAAGACCGCCGCTGCGGCCAAGTGCGACACCGCCGCCATCGACCGCAACCTGGCTTTCGGCCAGACGCAGCGCATCAACGGCACGCCGGCGGTCTTCTTCGCCGACGGCACGCGCCGGCCGGGCGCGATCTCGGGCGAGACGGTCGAGCGCCTGCTGACCGCGGCCGCCGCCGCGAAGAAATAGGCGGCCGCACGCTGCGCGCGCCCTGCACCGGGGCCCGCCGCGACAAGCCACCAGCGCGCGGCCCGACAATCGCGCCATGACTGCTGCCGCCTCCCCGCCCACGCCCACGCCCACGCCCACGCCCACCAGCGCTGCCGATCTGCCGTTGTCGGCCCGCCGCCTGGGCCATGCCGGGCTGCTGCCCTTCCTCTTCGGCGCGGCGCTCGTCTGGCTGGTGCGCGAAGACGCCCACCCCTACACCACGCTGGCGATGTCGGCCTACGCCGCGGTGGTCATCAGTTTCCTCGGCGGCATCCACTGGGGTCTGGCCTTCCGGCATGCCGAACCGCCGCTGGCGCTGCTGGTCTGGGGCGTCGTGCCTTCGCTGGTGGCCTGGGTCGCGGTGATGATGCCGCCCAGCGCCGGCCTCGTGGTGCACGGCGCCATGCTGGTGGCCTGCTACGCGGTCGACCGCCGTGTTTATGTCGCCGAGGGCGTGGCGCGCTGGCTGACGCTGCGCTTCCGTCTCAGCGCGGTGGCGGCGCTGAGCTGCTTTGTCGCCGCCGCGGGCACCTGAGAGCCTGTGAACAAGGCCGACTCACGCGCTCGTGCGCTCCAGGCGGCACCGCTCGTCGTTGCCAATGCTCGCCACAGCCCGAGCTGCGGCTGTGCCTTGCGCCTCGACCGGCACCGCCTGGGGCACCCGCTCGGGCGCGCCGGATTCATTCACTGGCTCTGAGCCCCCCGACTTGAACGTGCTGCGCGCTCGGCCGCTGCTGGCGCTGGGTGTCGGCGTGCTCGCCGTGCACCTGTGGCTGGCCAACGGCGTGCTGCCGCCGCCGCTGGGGGGTGACGCCGCCGACCGCCCGCCGGCCCGCTTCGAGGTCGCCTTCGTGCGTGAACTTGCGCCGGCGGCCGTGCTGCCACCCGCGCCGGCTGCGCGCCCGCCGCCGCGCGTGGCTGCGCTGCCGAAGGCGCCGGCGCTGGCGGCCTCGGCGGTGGCCCTGGCGCCGGTCGAGGCGCTGCCCGAGCTGGCGCTGGCCTTGCCGCCCCTGCCCGAACCGGCGCCATCCCTGCTACCGCCGCCCGAGCTGGCGGCGCTGGCCGGTGTCCAGCCGCTGGCCGGCGCCGCGTCGGCGGCCGAGGCCGCAGCCTCGGCGAGCGCGGGCTTCGAGTGGCCGCCGTCCACGCGCCTGAGCTACCGGCTCACCGGCAACCTGCGCGGCCCGGTGGAAGGTCAGGCGCGGGTGGAGTGGCTGCGCCAGGGCACGCGCTACCAGGTGCTGCTGGTCGCCAGCGTCGGTCCTTCGTTTGCGCCGCTGATGACGCGGCGCGAAAGCAGCGAAGGCGAGATCACCGCGCAGGGCCTGCGCCCGCGCCGCTACGACATGGAGATGGACGTCATCTTCCGCGACCGGCGCCGCAGCACCATCTTCATGGACGCTGACACCGTGCGCCTGCCCGGTGGTGCCGAACTGCCCCGGCCGCCCGGGCTGCAGGACGCGGTGAGCCAGTTCGTGCAGCTGACCTGGCTGTTCACGACCGAGCCCGCGCGCCTGACGCCGGGCGGCTCGGTCGATCTGATGCTGGCGCTGCCGCGGCGTGTCGAGGCCTGGGCCTACGACATCGTGGCCAGCGAATCGCTGAACACCACCGCTGGGCTGGTCGAAGCAGTGCATGTGCGGCCACGGCGGCCGGCACGGCCCGGCGACTACACGGCCGAGGTCTGGATCGCGCCCAGCCTGCAGTACCTGCCGGTGCGCATCGTCGTGCGCCAGGACGCCGAGAACTTCATCGACCTGCAGATCGAGCGCCTGCCGGAACAGGCCGAGCGCGGGCGGTAGCAGAGGCCCCGCCCGCGGCGGCGTCACCCGTCGGCCAGGAACTTCGCGGCGTAGGCCTCGGCCGTGGCGCGGCCGCGCATGTTGGCCACCAACTGCGCGGCCTGCACCAGCAGGGGCCGCAGTTCGGCCATGCTGCGCGCACGCTCGAGGCGGATGGCCAGCGACTCGGCGGCCGGGCCCAGTTCGTCGTTCAGCGCACGTACGGCGCTGCGGCGCAGCGTGTCGAATTCGCCAGAGGGTGCAGCCGCCGCTCTGGGCGCGGCCGCCGGTGCCGCAACAGGCTGCGGCGGGGCCGCGGCCTCCGGCAGGGGCTCGATGAACCCCTGGCTCACCAGCTCGGCCAGCAGGCCTTCGGCCTGTTGCGGCACCGGCACCAGTGCAGCCAGCGCCGCTTCGTCGCGCTTGCCGTCCACCAGGATGAGCAGCCCGCGCAGCCGCGGCGTCAGCCGGTGGGCTCGCGTCTCGATCTCGGTCTGTCCCTTGGCGGTCTTGCGGAACGAGGTAGGCATGCGGCGGGCCGGGTGCGGTTGGCGGGGGGCAGTATCCCCAAACCGGGCAGCTTACAACCACCGCGGACGCCGCGTCACCGGGAAATGGCCGGTGAATGGTGAGCACCTCGCAGGATCCAGGCCGCGGCCGGCGTCGCCGTATAGTGCCGGCGCCACCCCGAGGAGAGCCCCGTGAGCGATGCCCTGATCCTGACCGAGCTGCGAGGCGACGGCGAGCGCCGCGTCGGCCTCGTCACGCTGAACCGACCCAAGCAGCTGAACGCACTGAACGACGCCCTGATGGACCAGCTCGGCGCCGCACTGCTGGCCTTCGACGCCGACAACCGGGTCGGCTGCATCGTCATCACCGGCAGCGAAAAGGCCTTCGCGGCCGGTGCCGACATCACGGGCATGGCCAGCAAGACCTACCTGCAGGCCTACGAGGGCGAGTTCATCACGCGCAACTGGGAAACCGTGCGCCGCGTGCGCAAGCCGGTGATCGCCGCGGTGGCCGGTTTTGCTTTGGGCGGCGGCTGCGAGCTGGCGATGATGTGCGACTTCATCATCGCTGCCGACACCGCGAAGTTCGGCCAGCCCGAGATCAAGCTCGGCATCATCCCCGGCGCCGGCGGCACGCAGCGCCTGCCGCGTGCGGTGGGCAAGGCCAAGGCCATGGACATGGTGCTCACCGGCCGCATGATGGACGCCGCCGAGGCCGAACGTGCCGGGCTCGTCAGCCGTGTCGTACCGGCCGACAGGCTGCTGGCCGAGGCGCTGGCCGCCGGCGAGCTGGTCTGCACCCTCGGCGGCCCCAGCGTGATGATGGCCAAGGACTGCGTCAACCGCGCTTTCGAGACCGGCCTGGCCGACGGCGTGACCTACGAGCGTCGCCTGTTCCACAGCCTGTTCGGCACGCCCGACCAGGTGGAGGGCATGGACGCCTTCATGGCCAAGCGCAAGGCGGCCTTCCAGCGCGGCTGAGCCGCGCCGCGCCGCGCGCCTAGGGCGTGAGCCAGCGTGCGCCGTGGCCGTCGAAGTGGGCGCGGCGGTGGCCCTCGGCGTGCAGCTCCAGCCAGTCGACGGCCTGCACGCGCGCCACCATCACCGCGAAGTGGCTGCGGCTCTCGCGCTGCGGCGGCGGACCGTGCGGGCGGGGGTGGTCCAGCGTGGCGCCCGGTGGCAGCGGCGACAGGTAGTCATGCGCGGCCGGTGTCATCTTGAGCCGCGCCCAGCGCGACGACACCGCCAGCCCGGCAGTCTGCAGTTCCAGTTTCACGCGCAGACGCAGCTGCCAGCCCAGCAACTCGGACCACAGCACCAGCGTGCCCAGCGGGTGCGCGCCCAGCTGCGCGACCTTGGGGCTGCGCGCGTCGGTGTAGATCAGCAGCAAGCGCTGCGCCGCGTCCCACTCGCGCAGCACCACGCTGCGGGCGTCGGCGATGTCGCCGTCGGTGGTGGCCAGCACGCCGACACGCCAGGGGTGGCCCTTGTGGTGCACGGCGGCAGCCAGTTCCTGCGCCACGGCCATTTCGATCTCAGCGAGCGTCGCGAGCCTGTCGGCCATGGCATTCATCCGGTGGGCAGGTCGAGTGGGGTCAGCGTGTGAGAGTTTCTCGAACGTGTCCGAGCAGCGCGTCCAAAGGGCGCCCGATCGAGGCGCAAAGCACAGCCATAGCTCGGGCTATGGCGAGCAATTGCAACGACGAGCGGGTGTCTTTGGGCGCGATGAGCGGGCATGGGCGAAGGACTCTCACACGCTCAGGCTTCCCGGCGCAATGCCGGAAAGAGGATCACGTCGCGGATGCTCGGGCTGTCGGTGATCAGCATCATCAGCCGGTCGATGCCGATGCCGCAGCCGCCAGCTGGCGGCATGCCGTATTCCAGCGCGCGGATGAAGTCGGCGTCGTAGTACATCGCCTCCTCGTCGCCGGCATCCTTGTTGGCCACCTGCGACTGGAAGCGCGCGGCCTGGTCCTCGGCGTCGTTCAGTTCGGAGAATCCGTTGGCGTACTCGCGGCCGGTGATGAAGAGCTCGAAGCGTTCGGTAATGGCCGGGTTGCTGTCGGACGCGCGCGCCAGCGGCGACACTTCCACAGGATAGTCGATGATGAAGGTGGGCTGCCAGAGCTTTTCCTCGACCACCGCCTCGAACAGGCCGAACTGCAGCTCGGGCAGCTTCCAGTGCGCCGGGGCTTCTTCGCCGTGGGCCTTGAGCCTGGCGCGCAGCAGCCCGGTGTCGTCGGCCTCGGCAAGCGTCAGCCCGGCGTGCACCACCAGCGATTCGCGCACGCTCAGCCGCACAAACGGCAGGTGCAGGTCCACCGGCTTGCCGGCATAGCTGATCTCGGCGGTGCCGGCGGCCGAGCGCGCGGCGTGGCGCAGCACGGCTTCGGTGAAGTCCATCAGCTCGTGGTGCGTCCAGTAGGCCGCGTAGAACTCCATCATCGTGAATTCCGGGTTGTGCCGGACGCTGATGCCTTCGTTGCGGAAGCTGCGGTTGATCTCGAACACCCGTTCGAAGCCGCCCACCAGCAGCCGCTTGAGGTAGAGCTCGGGTGCGATGCGCAGGAACATCTCCTGGTCGAGCGCGTTGTGGTGGGTGGTGAAGGGCTTGGCGTTGGCGCCGCCCGGTATGGGGTGCAGCATCGGCGTCTCGACTTCCAGGAAGCCGTGCTCGACCATGTAGCTGCGGATCGCGCTGACCGCCTTGCTGCGCGCCACGAAACGGGCGCGTGCGGCTTCGTCGGTGATGAGGTCGACGTAGCGCTGGCGGTACTTCTGCTCCTGGTCGGCCATGCCGTGGAACTTGTCGGGCAAGGGGCGCAGGCTCTTGGTGAGCAGGCGCACGCGGGTCGCCTTGATCGACAGTTCGCCGGTGCGGGTGCGGAAGAGCGTGCCCTCGCAGCCCAGGATGTCGCCCAGGTCGAGCTGCTTGAAGCTGGCCAGCGCCTCGGGCCCGACCGCGTCCTGGGTGACATAGAGCTGGATGCGGCCGGTGCTGTCCTGCAGCGTACCGAAGCAGGCCTTGCCCATGATGCGCTTAAGCATCATGCGGCCGGCCACGACCACCGTCACCGCCTGCGGTTCAAGCTCCTCGTTGGGCACCTGGCCGTGTTTGTGGTGCAGGTCGGCGGCGTGGTGCTTCGGCTTGAAGTCGTTGGGGAAGGCGGCGCTGCCGTTTTTCGCCGCTTCCGCGCGCACGGCCTGCAGCTTTTCGCGCCGTTCGGCGATGAGTTGGTTGTCGTCGGACATGCGGGGCTGCTTTGCTCTGGAGTGGGGGGCGCGGGAAAGGGGTCGAATTTTAGGCGCAGCCGTAAAATGGCTCGATGAGTTCCAGCCTGCCCATTTCGGGCCGCCCCATCCGCTTCGCGCTGGTGGGCTGCGGCCGCATCGCAGCCAGCCACTTCGAGGCGCTGCGTCAGCACGGGGCGCGCGCGCAGCTGGTGGCCGTTTGCGACAACCGCCCCGAGGCCCTGGCCGCCGCCGAGAAGAAGACCGGCGCCCAGGGGTTTGCGTCGCTGGACGCGCTGCTGGCCACCGACGGCACGGGCAGCGACGCCGACATCGTGACCCTGGCCACCCCCAGCGGCCTGCACCCGCGCCAGGCCATGCGCCTGGCCGCTGCCGGCCGCCACGTGCTGACCGAAAAGCCGATGGCCACCAAGTGGGACGAAGGCATGCAGATGGTGCGCGCCTGCCGCGAGGCCGGCGTCAAGCTCTTCGTCGTCAAGCAGAACCGGCTGAACCCGACGATGCAGCTGCTGAAGCAGGCCATCGACAGCGGCCGTTTCGGGCGCATCTTCATGTGCACCGTGAACGTGTTCTGGACGCGCCCGCAGAGCTACTACGACGACGCCCCCTGGCGCGGCCGCTGGGACCTCGACGGCGGCGCCTTCCTGAACCAGGCCAGCCACTACGTCGACATGCTCGACTGGCTGGTGGGCCCGGTCGACAACGTGCACGCCTACACCGCCACGCTGGCACGCGACATCGAGGCCGAGGACACCGGCGTGATGAGCCTGCGCCTGCGCAAGGGTGGGCTGGCGAGCATCAACGTCACGATGCTCACGCACGGGCGCAACTTCGAGGGCAGCATCACCATCCTGGGAGAACGCGGCACGGTGCGCATCGGCGGCGTGGCGGTGAACCAGATCCAGCACTGGGAATTCGACGAGGCCCTTGCGGAAGACGCGACCGTGAAGGACGCCAGTTACGCCGCGCCCTCGGTCTACGGGCCCGGCCATCCGCTGTACTACGACAACGTCATCGGCACGCTGCGCGGCGAGCGGAACGCCGAAGTCGACGGCTACAGCGGCCTGCGGTCGCTGGAAGTGGTGCTGGCCGCCTACCGCAGCGCGCGCGACGGCGTGCGTGTCGGCCTGCCGCTGGTGTTCTAGTCATGTCGACCCCCAGCTCAATTCGTTCGTGGCCCCCGAGGGGCGCGGCAGCGCCTTCGGGTGGCCGTGCGGCGCTGCCATGACTGCCACCATCCACCCCACGGCCATCGTCGACGAAGGCGCGCAGCTCGGCGAGGGCACAAGCGTCTGGCACTGGGTGCACGTCAGCGCCGGGGCACACATCGGCACGAACTGTTCGCTGGGGCAGGGGGTGTTCGTCGGCAACGACGTGCACATCGGCAACGGCGTGAAGATCCAGAACAACGTCTCCGTCTACGACGCGGTGACGCTGGAGGACGACGTGTTCTGCGGCCCCAGCATGGTGTTCACCAACGTGCTGAACCCGCGCGCGGCGGTGGTGCGCAAGCACGAGTACCGGCGCACGCTGGTGCGGCGCGGCGCCACGCTGGGCGCCAACTGCACGCTCGTCTGCGGTGTCACCGTCGGTGAGTACGCCTTTGTCGGCGCCGGTGCCGTGGTCAGCCGCGACGTTTCGCCTTATGCGCTGGTGGCGGGTGTGCCGGCACGGCGCATCGGCTGGATGAGTCGCCACGGCGAACGCCTGGACCTGCCCGGCCACTGCCGCGGCGAGGTGCTGCACGCCACCTGCCCGGCCACCGGCGAACGCTACCGCTTGGCCCACGACATCCTGACGCCCTGCCCCTGAACCGGACGCCGCCGCGCAAGCGCGGCGCACCCCCATGCAATTCACCGACCTGAAGACCCAGTACGCGGCGCTGAAGCCCAGCATCGACGCGCGCATCCAGCGTGTGCTCGACCACGGCCAGTACATCATGGGCCCCGAGGTGGCGGAGCTTGAAACGAAGCTCTCCGCCTTCACCGGCAGCAAGCACTGCATCACCGTGGCCAGCGGCACCGAGGCGCTGCTGATCGCGCTGATGGCGCTGGACCTGAACCGCGGCGACGAGGTCATCACCACACCCTTCACCTTCGCAGCCACGGCCGAGATGATCGTGCTGGCCGGACTGAAGCCGGTGTTCGTGGACGTCGAGCCCGACACCTGCAACATCGACGTGTCGCTCATCGAGGCCAAGGTCACGCCGCGCACCAAGGCCATCATGCCGGTCAGCCTGTACGGTCAGGTGGCCGACATGGACCCCATCAACGCCATCGCCGCGAAACACGGCCTGGCCGTCATCGAAGACGCCGCGCAGAGCTTCGGGGCGCTCTACCAGGGCCGGCGCTCGTGCGCGCTGTCGACCTTCGGCGCTACCAGTTTCTTCCCGAGCAAGCCGCTGGGCTGCTACGGCGACGGCGGCGCGCTCTTCACCGACGACGACCGCCTGGCGCAGGCGGCGCGCGAGATCCGCATCCACGGCCAGAGCGCGCGCTACACACACACCCGCCTGGGCGTGGGCGGCCGCATGGACACGCTGCAGTGCGCCATCGTGCTGGCCAAGCTGGAACGTTTCGAGTGGGAACTGCAGCGCCGCGCCGAGATCGGCGCGCGCTACCAGCGCCTGCTGGGCGACGTGCCGCAGGTGGTGGTGCGCGCTGACCGCAACTCGGTCTACGCGCAGTTCACGGTGAGGGTCGAGCGGCGCGCTGCGGTGCAGGCCGCGCTCGCCGCCGCGGGTGTGCCGACGGCCGTGCACTACCCGAAGCCGCTGCACCTGCAGCCGGCCTATGCTTCGCACTGTTGCCCCGGATGCTGCGAAGTCTCCACCCGCCTGGCCGAACGGGTGCTGAGCCTGCCGATGAGCGCTGATCTGAGCGAGGCCGACCAGGACAGCGTAGCCGCTGCCTTGCGGCAGGCCCTCGTGCAGGCCGGCAGCTGAAGCCTGCCCGCCTTCGCCATGCCGGGCTTCCGCCAGGTTCTCGCCAACGCCGGATGGAATCTGCTAGGCAACGTGCTGCCGCTCCTGGCCGCCGCCCTGGCCATGCCCTACCTGGCGCAGCGTCTGGGCACCGAACGGTTCGGCCTGCTGACCCTGGGCTGGGTGCTGATCGGCTACTTCGGGCTCTTCGACTTCGGCCTCGGGCGGGCGTTGACCAAGCTGGTGGCCGAACGTGTCGGCAGGCCATCGGCGGCCGACCTGCCGGCGCTGTGCTCCACCGGCACCGCGCTGGCCGGCGCGGCCGGCCTGGCCGCCGGGCTGCTGGTGGCGGCCTTGGCCTGGTGGGCCGGTGCCTGGATCACGCGCGACGACGCCGGGCTGCGCGACGAGGCCGCGCTCGCGCTGCTGGTCATCGCATTCGGCATCCCGCCCACCGTGGGCACCGCGGCGCTGCGCGGCATCCTCGAAGGCTTTCAGCGTTTCAAGCTGCTCACCGCCATCCGCACGCCGGCGGGTGTGCTGCTGTTTGCCGCGCCCTGCATCAGCGCGTGGTTCACGCCGCGCCTGGACGCCGCGCTGCTGGCCATGGTGCTCACCCGCTGGCTGCTGCTGGCGGCGCACTGGTGGCCCTGCGCGTCTTCGCTGCAGCTGGCCGTTGGCCTGGCGCAGCGGCGCTGGCTGCAGCCGCTGCTGCACATGGGCGGCTGGCTGACGGTGAGCAACATCGTCGGGCCGGTGATAGTCTACGTAGACCGATTCATCATCGGCGGGCTGCTCTCGGCCGCAGCGCTGGCCTATTACGCCGCGCCCTTCGAACTGGTGTCGCGGCTGCTGGTGCTGCCGGTGGCGCTGTCGGGCGCGCTGTTCCCGGCGCTGGCCGCTGCGCAGGGCGCGGGGGCCGGCCACGGCCCGGGCCGTGCGCTGCGACGCCAGGCGCTCGCGCTGACCCTGGCCGGCGTGCTGCCGCTGGCACTGCTGGGCGCGGTGTTCGCCGGCCCGCTGCTGCAGGCCTGGATGGGCGCCGAGTTTGCGGCGCAGGGTGCGCGCGCGATGCAGATCCTGCTGCTCGGCTTTGCCTTCAACGCCGCGGCGCAGATCCCTTTCGCCGCGCTGCACGGCCTGGGCCTGGCGAAGCAGACGGCGTTGTTGCACCTGGTGGAACTGCCGCTGTACCTGGGCCTGCTGCTGTGGCTGGTGCGTGCGCACGGCATCGAAGGGGCGGCGGCGGCCTGGGCGGCGCGCGGCGCCTTCGACTGGCTCGTGCTGACCCTGCTGCTGCGCCGGGCCGAACAAGCGCCGCTGTCGCGGCCGCCCGCGTGAGGCCATGGTGACGACCCCCGACTACGAGAACAAGGCCGGCGCCTACTTCGAGAACGTGCGCCGCGACATCGAGCCGCTGCTGCCGCCGCAGGCCGCGCAGGTGCTGGAAGTCGGCTGCGGCGCGGGGGCCACGCTGCACTGGCTGAAGCAGTCGGGGCGCTGCGAGCGCACTGTCGGCATCGAGCTCTTCGAGAGCGCCGCCGCCGCAGCGCGCGGGCGAGTCGATCAACTGCTGGTGGGCAACGCCGAGACCCTGCTGCCCGGGCCCCTGGCGCCCGCGAGCTTCGAGCTCGTGCTGTGCCTTGACGTGCTGGAACACATGGTCGACCCCTGGGCCTTCATGACGCAGGTGCAGGCGCTGCTCAAACCCGGCGGCCTGGTGATCGCCAGCATCCCGAACGTGCGCCACCTGCGTGTGGTGCTGGACCTGCTGCTGGCCGGCCGCTGGCAGTATGCCGACGACGGCATCCTCGACCGCACGCACCTGCGCTTCTTCACCCGCGAAAGCGCGCTGGCGCTGATGTCGCCGCCGGGCCTGCGCACCACCGCCTGCCTGCGCCGTGACCCGCCCCTGTGGTCGCCCTCGGGCCTCGTCAACCTGCTCGCGCTGGGCGCCACGCACGACCTTTTCACGCGCGGCTACCTCATCGCCGCGCGCAAGGGCTGAACGGTGGTGCAGACGGGTTCCTTGCCGGCCAGCGCGGCCGCCTCTGTAGGGCAGCCGCTGGTGAGCGTGATCGTGCCGAGCTTCAACCACGCCCGCTACCTGCGTGAGTGCATCGACAGTGTGCTGGCACAAGACCACCCGTCCCTCGAGCTCATCGTCGTCGACGACGGCTCGACCGACGGCTCGCTCGAGCTGCTGAAGTCCTACGGCGAACGCCTGCGCCTGCTGCAACAGCAGGGCGGCCGGCAGGCGCGCGCACGCAACCTGGCGCTGGCGGTGGCGCGTGGTGAACTCGTGGCCTTCCTCGACTCCGACGACCGCTACCGCCCCGGCCGCATCAGCGCCGCGGTGGCCGCCTTCCGCGCGCAGCCGCAGGCGGCGCTGGTGTGGGCCGACTACACCTTCATCGACGCCGAAGGCCGGCCGTGCGGCGAGATGCGCTGGGCCTCGCCCGGTGGCGACTTCCGGCGTGTGCTGATCGCGGGCAACCCGATCTGCAATGCCACGGCCACCGTGCGCCGCGCCGTGCTCGATGAGATCGGCGGCTTCGACGAGCGTGTGCCGCGGGTCTGCGACGGCGCCGCCTGGACGCAGATCGCCGCACGCGGCCATGCCTTCGTGCACCTGCCGCAGGTGGTGCTGGACTACCGGCTGCACGGCGACAACGACAGCGCCCGCTTCGCGCCGATGACCCACGACCGCGACACCGCGCTGCTGGCCGCGGCGCAGGCCTACGTGCAGCGCGGCGTGGTCGCCGGGCCCGCCGACCTGGCCTGGCTGCGCGGTGTGCTGCTGCGGCAGTTCGCCTTCCGTGCCGCAGCGTGGGTGCAGCGCGAACTGTCGCAGGGCCGGGCCAGCGAGTGGCGCGCCCGGGGCTACGAGGCGCTGGGTTCGGACGCCGGCTTGCAGGCCTTCGCGCGCCTGCGCGCCGCCAAACGCTGGGCGGGTGCGCGGTGAGCGGCGCGCTGCTCGTCACCGGCGGCAGCGGCTTCATCGGCGGCGCGCTGCTGCCGCTGCTGCAACAGGCGGCGCCGAAACGCGAGCTCTGGCTGGGCGGGCGTCACGCGCCAGCGGTCTTGCCGGCCGGGGCCCGCCACGTGCCTGTCGACCTGGCCGCGGCAGCGATCGAACTGCCGCCAGGTGTCGACACCGTGCTGCACCTGGCCGGCGAAAAGCGCGACCCGGCGTGCATGCCCGCCGTCAATGCAGACGGCGCTGCACGCTTGGTGGATGCCGCGGCGGATGCCGGCGCGCGCCGCTTCGTGCACCTCAGCAGCGTCGGCGTCTACGGCGCGCCGCGCCACGCCGGCAGGGTGGACGAAGACTTCCCGCACACACCACGCGGGCCCTACGAGACCAGCAAGGACCAAGGTGAACGTGTGGTGCGCGAGCGTTGCGCCGCGCTGGGGCTGCGCTGCGTGGTGCTGCAGCCGAGCAACGTGGTGGGTCTCGTTCCCGGCCGCGGCAGGCCGCTGCTGGGCCTGGTACGCATGGTGGCGCGCGGCTGGTTCCGCCACTTCGGGCGCCGCCCGGCCTGGGTCAACTACGTCGCGGCGGAAGACGTCGCCGCGGCACTGGTGGCCGCGGCCGTGCACACGAATGCCGACGGCGTGTTCATCGTCAACACGCCGGCACGGCTGGCCGCCTTCGTGGGCTGGATCGCCGATGAACTGGGCCTGCCGCCACCCACCGCGCGGCTGCCCTACTGGCTGGGCGCTAGCGCCGCAGCGGCCGGTGCGCTGGGGCGCCTGCTGCTGCGGCGCGATCTGCCGTTTTCGCCCGAGCGCTTCGGCGAGTTGACCAACACGACGCGCTACGACGGCAGTGCATTGAGCGGCACGCTGGATTTCGCGTACCCGCTGGGCATCGAGGCCGCGTTGCGCGCGATGGTGCGGCAGTACCGCTTGTCGGGGCTCGTCTGACATGAAGGAAGCTGCTGCTTGCGGCCCGTTGCGGACGTTCACGAGCTGTCGCGTAGGCTCGACCGTGGGCGGCGTGCGGCGCAACGCAGGCAAAAAAAGCACCTGTGAACACGGCACACCTTTTGAGCCGTTGTCATCGGTCGCTGCGCTGCGGCCGTCCGTGTGCGGGCTCTCGCGCAGCAGGCGCTCGACAGGCCTGCCCGTTGACAGCGCAGCGGCCCGGTGCTGCAACGATCTGTCGCGGGGCATGGCTGTTCGCGCGGGGCTGTGCCGTCGCAATGCCCGCCGCGGCGTCTCAGGCCAAGGCGGTCGATTTGGGCTGCGGACACCCGGCCTGCCCCTCCGGGGCGTTCGACAGCAGTTCGGAGGTCGATCTGCGCAGGGCCGGCCGGGCCCGTCTGTCGAGCGCTGCTGCGCGAGAGCCCGCGC
>Ga0105047_10003043_pt1 | contig 29748 bp, 26 predicted proteins | sample MAT04_FD_78384 | JGI IMG/M metagenome (GOLD analysis project Ga0105047, IMG submission 78384) | Freshwater microbial communities from Lake Fryxell liftoff mats and glacier meltwater in Antarctica - MAT-04 (megahit assembly) | ecosystem: Environmental > Aquatic > Freshwater > Ice > Liftoff... | reverse complement strand
TTGGACCACAACCGATCACTGGTGGTCTCCAGCATCATTCCCATCGAAGGAGCAACAGGGCGTAGCCTGGCCATCTCGTCCCACGACATCACACCGGGATTCAAGTGCGGCAGTAATCCAGTCTCCTCAAGCACCAAGATTGCCATTGCGCGCACATACGACAACGTGTCGTCGTAGCCCCGCTCGTCGAGCCATTGACGAGCAGCCAGCCAACGCAGCTCCGGACGATCTCCCAGGGTGAACAACGCTTCAAGGCATCCGTGCTGCGCACCAGATCGTGCAATCGCCAACACTTCGTCGGGTTCCAGATACATCCCCTCGCCCTGGCCTCGCAACGCCGCTGGCGACGTAGCAAAGGTGCAGTAATGGCAGCGATCTCGACACAGCTTGGTAAGCGGGATGAAGACCTTGGGTGAGTAGGTAACGAGCGGGCCGAGCCCTCGAGCCTGCGATCCTTGGTCCCGAAGCCGACTCGCGTGACCCATCAAGGCGGTCAGGTCGTCACCGCGCGCCGCTAGGAGAGCCTCGGCTTCCTGAGGCGATAGTGGTTGCCCTCGGGCAACTCGGGCAAGCGATCGTCGTACCTCACCTGGCTGGGCCACGCTGTTCAGCGTAGGCGACGCGTGACACGATCACGGTTGGAGGTTCACAACAACATGCAGGTCACTGTTCTAGCTGGCGGTATTGGTGCCGCCCGGTTTCTTGGTGGGCTCGTGGAAACCCTGGCGAGTACCCCGGAAGATCCGAGCATCACTGTCATTGGCAACACCGGTGACGATATCCGTCTCTTCGGCCTACAGGTCTGCCCCGACCTCGACAGCGTCATGTACACCCTCGGCGGCGGTGCCAGCGAAGAACGCGGTTGGGGTCGCGAGGACGAAACCTTCACGGTGCTCGAAGAACTGCGTGCCTACGATGCGATGCCAGAGTGGTTTGGCCTCGGCGACAGGGATCTAGCCACCCACATTCTGCGCACCCAGATGCTCAACGGCGGCTACCCGTTGTCAGACGTGACTGCCGCTCTGTGTGCGCGCTGGAAACTCCCTGTGCGTCTGCTACCCATGACCAACGATCGCGTCGAGACCCACGTCGTGATCGATGACCCGCAATCGCAAAGCCGCTCAGCGATTCACTTCCAGGAGTGGTGGGTTCGCCACCGCGCGGAAGTCCCAGCTCAGGAGTTCCTCTTCATCGGAGCCAACGAAGCGCTACCTGGCCCAGGGGTGCTTGAGGCAATCAAGGACGCCGACCTAGTGATCCTGCCTCCTTCCAACCCGGTCGTTTCAATCGGTCCGATCTTGGCGGTCCCAGGGATTCGCAATGCCCTGGTCACCACCAAAGCCCCGATCGTCGGCATCAGCCCGATCGTTGGCGATGCCCCGGTACGTGGAATGGCACACAAGTGCCTTGAGGCGATCAACGTGCGAACCTCGGCAGCAGGCGTTGGCGCTCATTACGGCGCGCGATCCGACGGGGGACTCCTCGATGCCTGGATCATCGACTCCCTCGACGCTGCCACGGCAGGCGCCGTTACCGAACTCGGGATGCACTGCGAGACGATGAATACCTTGTTCGACGAGCCCGGGACCGCACGCACAGTTGCAGCACGCGCAGTTGAGTTCGCGAAGGAGCTTTGATGAGCGTTCAGGTTATCGGGGTTGGCGGTATACCCGAGATCACGGCAGGGGCTGACTTGATCACCGTGCTAGCAGAGAAGCTGCGCACGCTGGAGTGGCCCGACGGAACCATAGGGCTGCTTCCCGGGGACGTCGTTTCAGTCACAAGCAAGATTGTCAGCAAGGCTGAAGGTCGCACGATGCACGCCGATGATCGTGAGTCGGCGATCGACGCCGAAGCCATTCGACTTGTCGCCAGCAGGGCTGGCGAATTTGGGCTCACACGCATTGTCGAGACGCGCCACGGCCTAGTGATGGCGGCTGCCGGAGTAGACGCCTCCGAAACCCAACCTGGCACCGTCGTCCTGCTGCCCAAGGACCCCGATGCGTCGGCACGCTCTCTTCGCGCTGGCCTGCAGGACACCCTCGGTGTCAACCCGCTCGGACTTGTCATCACCGACACAATGGGTCGCGCATGGCGCACTGGGGTGATCGACGCTTGCATCGGTGCCGCAGGGATCGAGGTTCTCCAAGACCTTCGAGGATCCACTGACCGGTTTGGTAATCGTCTGACTGCCACCATCATCGCAACCGGTGACGAGATCGCCTCAGCAGCGGAATTGGTATCAGGCAAGAGCGCGGCGATTCCGGTCGCGATTGTGCGCGGGCTCGGAATTCACGTAAGGGTCGAAGACGGGCGCGGTGCCCGTGCGCTGGTGCGCGCCCCCGAAGAGGACCTGTTTCGGGAGGGCACTGAACAGGCCGCCGAGCGCGGCCGGCGCGAAGGGCGCCAGGAAGCGCCCGCCTACCGCCGGACGATTCGTAAGTTCACCGACGAACCGGTATCGCCCATTGCGATCGACACAGCTATCGCGGCTGCCATCAGCGCCCCGGCACCTCACCACACAACGCCTTGGAAGTTCGTCTCACTGGAGCAGGGATCGCTTCGGACGCGATTACTCGATGCCATGTCGCAACGCTGGAGGAGCGACCTGCGCGAACTCGACGGCTACACAGACGACTCGATTGACAAGCGCATCCAACGCGGCAATGTCCTGCGTGAAGCTCCTGTCGTCGTGTTGGCGTTCCTCGCCCTCGAGGGCGCAGCACACGTATACCCGGATGACCAACGGCGAACCTATGAGCGGGATCTGTTCATGGTCGCCGGTGGCGCGGCAGTTCAGAACCTGTTGATCAGCTTGGCCGCGGCCGAACTCGGTTCAGCCTGGATCTCGTCGACTGTGTTCTGCCCAGATGTTGTCCGGGAAGTGCTAGAACTGCCTGCAGACTGGCAACCGCTCGGCGCTGTCGCCGTTGGTCACCCCGCAAGTCATCCGCCCGACCGGGAGCCCCGCGATCCGAACCACTATTTGTTGCGCATGTCGTAGATAGTTAACTTTGGTCCATGGCGTGGCCGCCTGATGGCAGCGAGTTCCAAGAGCCGCTGGACCCGATACCGGTGTCCGGCAAAGGGCTTGAGTAGCAACGCCATCTGCTCATCGGTGCCATCACGAGCACCGGTCAGGGCATAGACCATTTCTTGTGCCACGTGGTAGTCACCATATGAGACGGCGTCCGGATCTCCCAAGGCCCGCTGGGCGACCTCCGCCACCGTCCAAATCCCCACGCCCGGAATCGCCCGTAACCGCGCCCGGGCATCCCGTAACGACAGATCACCACACCGCTCAAGTGACTCAGCTACCGCAGCGGCTCGAACTACCGCTGCCGAACGCTTCGAGTCGACACCCGCTTGATGCCAACTCCACGTCGGGACCATCAGCCACACCTGAGGCCCGGGAAAGACCCGGAGGCCCGCAGGAGCACCCGGCGCAATGGGTGCCGGCGTTCCGTACTCTCGAATTAGCGACCGCCACGATTGCCATGCCTGCTTGCCGGTCACCTTCTGCTCCAGAATCGCTGGAACGAGCGCTTCCAGCACCCGATCAGTTCTCCCCACCCGCCAATGCCGGTAGGCCTTTTGGGTGGCTGCTAGCGGCCCGGGCGCAACGAATCCGCTTGGGTCGTCGTGGGCTCCGAGCAGAGTCGGCAGGCGATCGATAAGCCATTCTCCGCCCGCTCCCCACACTTGTTGACGAATCTGGCTGGACGAAAGCACCGAGAGCCGCTCGAGACCGGGCCCGGCCGGTGTCAGAGTTGTTCGCCAGATCGCCCCGTCACCTGTGCTGCCCCAAGTCGGATCGCCCGTCCCGCGGCGCAGCGGGCCGAGCTGAAGTCGCAGCGAGATTGGTCGATCTGGGGTCCAGACTCGTTCTAATGAGCTCACGGCACACCCACCAGCGTTAGAGTTCTTGCAGCCGCCGGGCGAAGGCCCACGACACTGCCAAGCCGATCCCGTTGAGCGCGGCGTGTAGGACGATTGGTGGGAAGAGGCTGCCGCTGAGACCTCGCAGGAAACAGAAACCAACACCCGCAGCACCTGTCCCCAACACAGTGAGCACAACCGAACTAGCTTGCGCCTTGCGCCCATCGCCGAGCATTCCGGCTGCTTCGTGACTGTCGTGAAACTCCAGTGACGGCAGGATGTGCCACAGCCCGAAGAACACCGAACTGATGATGATCGCCGGCCACCATCCCCACGTCACGTCAACAACCGCGAGCAGGACGCCGCGAAATGCTGTCTCCTCAAGCAAAGCGGTGCCGAACGGAATTCGAATCGTCGAGTGGTACAGGACGCTGGTCCAACCCTGCTCGGCTGCTCGCTTATCGTTGAAACCCTTGCGGGTAATCGGCAGGCTCGCAGCGATGGCGTAGAACAGCGCGACCGCCAGAAAAACTGCGATCGACCAGTACAAACCCTTCACCCAAGTGGCGCGTGCCAGACCAAGCTGGCTCCACGACAAGCCGTCAATACGAGCGATGGCGATCAGCACGGCGGTAGCGACCAAGCAGATGATCATGTACTGCTTCTTTGCCCAGCGATTGTTGAGCAAGTTGACCAGAAACAGCACCGCAATTACGGCTACTATCGCGGCAATGTGCACAGGTCCAAGTGTGCCCTGTTGCCGACGTTTGCGCGCATTCGGTGCGCTATTGACCCACGGTTGGACCTAGGACTTGTCGGAGGAGAACCGCACAGCTGTCGCTGGAATCGTGATCCCCGGAAAGACTCGTGCGCCTTCCAACAATTCGTTGCCGGCCTCGATGACAGCTTCGTCACCAACAATAGTTCCGTGCAAGATCACGGCTTCACCGATCTTCGCACCGCGCCCAACAACGCTTCCTTCCACGATCGCGTTCGCGGCAATTGTGGCGCCTTCAAAGACGACACTGCCTGTCACCCGAGCGTGGTCGCCGATCGTCGCGCCGTTTCCAATCACACTGCCACCATCGACGGTCGCAGTCTCATCTACTTCTGACCCTTCCAGCAGCAACGCATCGCCTGCCTTGTCCCCCACAACCGGTGAGGGCGCAGTCCCAGTGACGAGGTCGCGTGACCCCTGCACGAACGCCAGTGGAGTTCCTAGGTCAAGCCAATAGCCGGTGTCAACAAATCCGATGACCTTCGCCCCACGCTCGAGCAGAGCCGGGAAGGTCTCGCGTTCGACTGACACCACCCGGGCGGCCGGAATTTCATCGATCACGCTGCGACGAAAAATGTAGCAGCCCGCATTGATCTGGTTAGTGACAATTTCTTCTTCTGTCTCAGGCTTTTCCAGGAACGCGACAACGTTGCCGTCGTCATCGGTAGGCACCAAACCAAACGCCCGCGGATCGTCCACGGTGGTCAGGTAGATCGCTACATCGGCGTCCGCCTCTCGCCACGCGCTCACCATGCTGGCTATGTCCAAGCCAGTCAGCACATCCCCATTGAAGATGATGACGGGGTCATCTGGACCCGACTCCAGAGCGTCGACGACGTTGCGGATTGCCCCGCCGGTCCCGAGCGGCTCGTTCTCCACGACGTAACGCAGCTCGACGCCGAAGTCGGTGCCGTCGCCGAAATATTCGCTGAACACCTCAGCGCGGTATGAGGTACCCAAAACAATCCTTGTGACACCCGCGTCCCTCGCCCGGGCGATCTGGTGTTCGGTCACCGGCGCACCGGCCACCGACAGCATTGGTTTTGGCGCAGTAATCGTCAATGGACGAAGACGCGTCCCTTTTCCTCCTACGAGCATCACGGCTTCAAGCACACGCCAACCTTGCCAGAGGAAGGGCCTCAGGCGCGCGCGTGAGACGCTGTTACGCGTGAGAGATCCGGCAAGCCCCTTGATCACTTTCTATGACGGCGATACCGGCGAGCGCCTTGAGCTGTCCGAAATATCGTTCAACAACTGGCTGGCCAAGACGGCGAACATGCTCGTCGACGAATTCGATCTGCAACGGCGCGGGCACGTATTCGTCGACCTTCCCCTGCATTGGGCTTTCCCTGTGTGGGTCAGGGCAATCTGGGCAGTTGGCGCTAGCGTCCACTTAGAGTCGGACTGGCCAGAGTTCGATGTCGCTGTGATCGGGCCGAGTACGTTTTCCGAACTGCCCAACGCTCAAGAAATCGTTGCCTGCTCGTTGCGGCCCATGGCGCAGAGCTTTCCGACGCCGCCACCTGCCGGCATCGTCGATTATTTCGCCGATGTCCGAATCCACGGTGACCATTTCTCCGGCATCTCAGAATTCCCAGCAGGGCAAGCCGCGATCGTGCTGGAAGATCAGGCCTTTCCCATGGACTGGTTGGAAAACCAAGCTCGGCAGCTAGCAACGCGACTGCAGTTGAACGACGGCGGACGCATACTCATCACCGACCTCGACCCGCCGGCAGCGTTCGATCTGGCTCTGGCCAGCGTGGTCGCACCACGGATCATGGGTACTTCTGTGGTCTTAGTGACCAACTCCGATCCGCATGCCGTTCAGCGAATCGCCGAGCAAGAACGGGTGACAGCGACTCTGTCGCGCCCATAGAAGCGAGTGGCCTCAACTCTAGGAAATAGTCTGGACCCATTTGGAACGTAAGCCGAGTCGGGAAACCAAAGCAGTTCCACTGATCGTCGCTTGTGTCCCGCTTGTTGTATACGCGGTCACCGACTTAACCGTGCCGCCGGCAGAACGAGAAACAACAACCACGCGCGAAATGTGCGACAGCCCGAACGCGGCATCAAGATTCGCTTGCGAGAGCGACTTGCGCCACGCAGCGTTACCCGAGTCGTTGTACTTTGGATTCAGACTCCAGTGATCGTCGACGCTGCGCGCCCAGGGAAGCTTTCCACCCCACACGTCTTCACTGTTCTGAGTCCGGCCACCCGAAGACGAGAAGTAGAAAGCCGGGATTGGATCGCCCATGTACAAAGCCGATCGGCCAGTAGTAGCACTCGTCGCCGTTGCGCTAACAGCAGCGCGCCAGCGAGATCCCATAGCTGACGTTTCACGCTGGTAGCCAACAAATGTCTGGTCGTAGAATGGTCCTGACCCATCATCGGATTGGCAACGACAAGAGGGCCGAACGGACTTTCGCGACAGCGCGTACGAGCGCGCCGCTATCGCTTGGGCCTGCAGCGCTGCGTTCGGCCAACTCGCAGGAACCTCAGCGATGCCGAATAAGTACTCGTCGTGAATCCGCACAGAGTTGACGAGTTCAAGCTTGCCACCAACATTGCCGACGTCAACCGATCCATATCGATAAGGCGAGCCCCAGCGGTAATCAGCACCGTTCTTGCCTATGACTACCGCCGAGGGCGTAATCCCGGCACCACCGTTGGACCGCGTGCCAGCCCAATTGAGTCGCGCGATCTTGGCCGTCCCGAGCGAATGCGCCTTGGCTGAGCCAGCCTTGAGCGTCACGCGAACCCTCTTGCCCGAGGCCTTGAACCTGACATTGGTTCCGACAGGAATAGCCACACCTGCGCGAGCGTCCAATCGCATAACCATGGCCCCGCCACCGCGACCCAGAGCAACCCCACGAATGCGCACACTGGTGAGACGGTGGCCGATATTGACTCGCAATTCCCGAGTGTCGGGGTAGGCCACTGCCTGAACCCCAGTGAAGTAATGCTCAATGATCTCCTTTGCCGAATGACCTTCTTTGGCCATTCCAAAGGCGCCGTATTGACTCAGTCCAACACCATGGCCCCAGCCAGCCCCCGCCACCGAGAAGGTCGCCGGCGCCTTGGCTGCTACTGAGACGATGAGTGGTTTCACCTGTGAACCTGCAGGGGCGGCCCCGTAGGCGGCAGAAACTGCGCTGGTACTCATTGCCAGCGCGAAGCCACCAATCCCAGTCACCAGGAGGGCACGCGGCGCAGCGCCTCGCTTATCCATGTACCTCTCCAATCCGAACCAGGGGACTGCTTGGACTATCGGCCAGTTCAATTACGCAATGGAGCCGAAATTCCCAATCGGACGTAAGACATCAAGAAACTAGCCCGAATGCTGCTGGACAGGCGCGTTTAGGGGAACTGTCGTTGCCGATAGTGCGTCGCAGCTACATTGACTTCGCCGAGCTCATTGGCTGGCACCGCATCGCCGCAAATAGGTAGCAGTGCGCTTTGACTTCCCAATAGGCGACGCGCGAGAACGAGGAGATTCAGTGGCAGCTCGAGGTCGCCACTGGATGCGTGTCGTTGCTGGCTGTTTGTCGGTATTCGTCCTTTGCGCGAGCGTCTTGGCCTACGTCGGGGTCTATTTTGCGAGCAACCTGACTGCCAACATCGTTGCTAACGGCTTGAACATGTCTACCGACGAGACCTTCTCGCCGAAGCCAGGTGAGCCGATCAACATCCTCGTCATGGGTTCGGACACCCGCCAGGGCGCGAACAGCAAAGGCTACGGAGACCCGACTCTGATCGCCGGGGCTCGAAGTGACACAGCGATTGTTCTGCACATCTCCGGGGACCGCAAGCACGCCATGGCGGTAAGCATTCCTCGAGACTCAATCGTGGAGCTACCGACCTGCCAATCCGAGACGGGCGCGACGGTGGGCGGGACCAAAGACCGCTTCAATGCGGCATTCGAAATAGGCGGCCCGGGCTGCAGCGTGAAGACAGTGGAGTCGCTGACCGGCCTGTCAATCAACCATTTCATGGTTGTCGATTTTGCGGGATTCAAGAACGTCGTGGACGCCCTCGATGGCGTCGAGGTGTGTTTGAACAAGCCCGTCGACGACGCCAAGAGCGGCCTCAAATTGCCTGCTGGAACATCGGTCGTCAGGGGCAAACAAGCACTTGCGTTCGTTAGAGCTCGAGAGACCCTTGGTGACGGCAGTGACATCGGACGTATTCAGCGCCAACAGGAGTTCCTGTCCTCGGCGATCCGCAAGGCTACCTCTACTGGGACTCTGGCCGATCCGCAGAAGCTCTACGCAGTACTGAACGCTGGCACCAAATCGCTTCAGGTCGACCCCGCCCTCGCTAACTTCGACGCACTCAAGGACCTCGCATTGGACTCCTCGGGAGTGAAGCCGTCGGAGATCACTTTCGTCACTGTGCCGTGGGTCGAGAACCCCGACCACGCCACGGTGAGTTGGAGCCCAACCCAGGCAGATGCCCTGTGGCAAGCGATGAAGAACGACACCCAGTGGCCGCCAACTGCCACGGTTGGGGCCGATGGCAAACCGCTGACCGCCGCACCGAACAAGATCACAGTATCGATCGTTGATGGCTCGGGATCAGGCCAAGGCCAACAACTCGGCTACCAATTGAGCTCGGAGGGCTACAGCGTCGCCGACGTCTCGACTTCTTCTCGCTCAATCAAGGAGTCACTCGTCGAATACGACCCGACTGTCCCCGAGCAAGTTGAGGCTGCCCGGACCTTGTCGTATGCGACGGGGTTGCCCATCCGCGCGGTCGCTGGCCTGACTCAGGTCGAGATCAAGTTAAGCCCTGGCGCATCGGCCATCAAGCTCAAGGCAGTCACTACCGCCAAGCCAGTCGACCCCCTCGACACCGCCAAGCCGCGAACCGCGGCGCAATCTATCTGTTCGAACTAGCCACATAACCAGCTACCAGGAAGCAACGTCGGCTCGGGAGAGCGCGTCCTGCCAGGAGGTGGGGGCAGGCAGTCCGGCTTGTGACCACCGTTGGTGAGCCAGCACCGAATACGGGGGTCGCTTCGCCGGCGTGGGATACCCCGAGGTGGAAATGCCGGTGATCAAGGACTCGCATTCTTGCGCGCTGTGACCGTCTTGGGCGACGATCGCCCGAGCGAATTCGAACCACGACGTCTCACCGGAGCTCGTGTAGTGATAGATCCCGGGGTCAGGCTGGGTATCGCCCAGAGCAATAAGCCCGTGCGCTAGGTCGCGGGCCCAAGTCGGCTGGCCGATCTGATCGTCAACAACGTTCATGGCTGTTCCACCGCGTGTCAGGCGAAGCACGGTCTTGGGAAAATTGGGACCGAACTCGCCGTAGAGCCAAGCTGTCCGAACTATGTAAGTGCCATCTGGGTGAGCCTGCAGGGCTGCGACCTCACCAGCCTCTTTGGTCCGTCCGTAGGCAGATTCGGGGCTCCGCGCAGAGTCCTCAAGGTAGGGCTCAGTGGCAGACCCATCGAATACATAGTCGGTCGAGATGCTGATCAGTGCCGTGTCGGTCGCGGCACATGCTTGTGCCAGCAACTGCGGGCCCAACGCATTGACAGCGAAGGCCTTCTCCTCGTTTGATTCGGCGAGGTCCACAGCCGTATAGGCAGCGGCGTTGATACACACGTCGTGGTTGGTGGCAGTGAGTACCTCATTCACCGAGTCTGCGTCGGTGATGTCGATCTCGCCGAGATCTACCCCGATCACCGATTCGGCCGGGCCCCGTTCACCGAGTGCGAGCAGCAGTTCTTGGCCAAGCATGCCGTTGGAGCCCACGACAAGCCAGGCGCTCATGCGTTGGGTGCTTTCAAGAGCGGGCGCCACCATTGCTCGTTGGCCAGGTACCAGTCGACCGTCGCCTTGAGTCCCTCGTCGAATTCGACAGCCGGAGAATAACCGAGCTTGCGCAGCTTGCTGTCATTCACTGAATAGCGCGCATCATGACCGAGTCGATCTTCCACTGTGACGATCATCTCGTCGCCGACCCCCATCTGACTCAGGATCAGGTCGGTCAAGGCCAGGTTGGTCATTTCGGTGCCGCCACCGATGTTGTAGGCCTCGCCAGCATCGCCAGAGGTCAGGACAGTCCAGATACCCGAGCAATGATCATCAACGTGTAGCCAGTCGCGAATGTTCTGCCCTTCGCCGTAGACGGGGACCTTCTTACCGTCGACCAGGTTAGTCACGAACAGCGGGATGATCTTCTCTGGGAACTGGTACGGACCGTAGTTGTTCGAGCAGCGGGTAGTGCTGATGTTCATGCCGTAGGTGCGGAAGTAGGCGCGTGCGAGAAGTTCAGCTGATGCCTTGGCAGCTGAGTAGGGAGAGTTGGGAAGTAGGGGACTGTCTTCGGTCCAGGAACCCTCGTCGATGGAGCCGTAGACCTCGTCAGTACCGATGTGTACGACCCGCTCTGTCCCAGCCTTGCGACAGGCCTCGAACAGCGTCTGCGCGCCAGCCACATTGGTCTCAATGAAGGTGGCAGGCCCAGAGATCGATCTGTCGACATGACTTTCGGCCGCGAAGTTAACTACGACATCGACCCCTGGGAGCAGCTCATCCAGCACTTCTGGGTCGCAGATGTCGCCCTCGACAAAGCGATACCGTGGATCGTCGGCGACAGACTCCAAGTTGGCCAGGTTGCCAGCGTAGGTGAGTTTATCGAGCACTGTGACTTGGTCGACCGGCTCGCTACCGTAGGCACCGGCGAGCAACTTGCGGACAAAGTTCGAACCAATGAAACCTGCTGCGCCGGTGATCAAGAGATGCATGGGCATATCGTATCTGTAGTTCAATCTGACTCAACTCGATCACTTGGGAGCCGATGTAGCTGTGAAGGGAATCATCCTCGCTGGAGGTACGGGGTCACGGCTGTGGCCCATCACCCTCGGTGTGAGCAAGCAGCTCATCCCTGTATACGACAAGCCGATGATCTACTACCCGCTCTCGACCCTAATCATGGCGGGGATTCGGGAGGTCTTAGTCATCACGACGCCCGAGGATCGTGCTGCGTTCCAGCGAGCACTCGGTGACGGTAGTCGACTTGGGATGACCATCGAGTACGCGATCCAGCCCCGGCCAGAGGGCTTGGCCCAAGCGTTCCTGATCGGCGAGAAATTCCTGGCCGGACAGTCATCTGCACTCGTGCTTGGTGACAACCTCTTTCACGGTGAGGGCCTGGGCACCGATCTCACCGTCGACGGCGAAATCGATGGCGGACAGGTATTTGCCTACCGCGTCGCGAACCCCAGCGACTACGGAGTTGTCGAGTTCGACGCCGACGGGCGCGCGTTGTCGATCGAGGAGAAGCCGACCAAGCCACGCTCACGCTTCGCCGTGCCTGGTCTCTACTTCTACGGCAGTGATGTCGTTGACGTGGTCAAGACAATCACGCCCTCAGCTCGCGGCGAGCTTGAGATCACTTCGGTCAACACCCACTACCTCGAGCAGGGTCGGCTTGGTGTCTCCGTTCTTCCGCGCGGAGCCGCATGGCTCGACACTGGGACGTTCACGTCGTTGTATGACGCGGGTGGTTTCGTGCGCGCTCTTGAGGAGCGCCAAGGTGTCAAGGTTGGTTGTATCGAGGAGCACGCGTGGCGTAATGGTTGGATCTCAGACGACGAGCTCGCCGAGCTTGCGACCAGCTTGAAGAAGAGTGGCTACGGCGACTACCTGGCGGACCTCCTCATTGAGGCCAGTTCACTGGCAATGCAACAAGAAAGGCCAGGCAGCTAATCATGCAGATCAACCCAACAGCCATTCAGGGAGTCACCGAATTCATTGCGAAGGTTTACGGCGATTCCCGTGGTTCATTCGCCGAGGCGTTCCGCAGCGAGTCGATGGTTGCCGCAGGTTACGACTTCGCGATCACACAGGTCAACACTTCTGTGTCCCAGCGCGGGGTTCTACGAGGCCTTCACTACGCCCAACTCGCTCCCAGCCAGGCGAAGTACGTGACTTGCTCGATGGGAACCATTCTCGATGTGGCCGTTGACATTCGTGAGGGTTCAGCAACCTTTGGAGAAGTGGTGACCGCTGAGCTCTCAAGCCAGAAGCGCAACGCCCTTTTTCTAGCGGAGGGCGTTGGACATGCGTTCCTTACCATGTCTGATACAGCGACCGTGACGTACCTGTGCTCGACGGGGTTCAACCCCACTAACGAATTCGGGATTCATCCGCTGGATCCTGAACTGGGAATTCCTTGGCCTCAGGATCTAGACTTCATTTTGAGCGACAAAGACAAGGCTGCACCAACACTTGCAGCGGCGCGTGAACTCGGGCAGCTACCGAAGTGGAGCGACCTAGCCCGATAATTCTGGGTAGCCGAGCAATCAGGCAGCCAAGAATCGTCCTGGTGCCGGGGCCAATTGGCCGGAACGTATACTCGAACTGCCCTGCAGACTCAGGTCAAGCCATTCGAACTCGCCCTAGGCGAACTCTGTGAAAAGGTGTTCATGTGAGCGCAAATCCTGACTTCTCCGCCTACCAACTCTTCGAAGAGCATGACGAATTGCGGGCTGCCATTCGCGCACTGGCGGAGTCCAAAATTGCACCTCGCGCGGCAGAGATTGATGAGACTGGCGAATTCCCCTGGGATGTCTACGAGGCGCTTGTGGCGTCGGGCTTTCACGCGATCAGCATCCCGGAAGAGTATGGAGGATCTGGGGGCGACAACCTCGCCGCTTGCATTGTGGTCGAGGAGGTCGCGCGGGTTTGCGGGTCGAGTTCCTTGATCCCCGCAGTGAACAAGCTGGGCACCACCCCATTGCTTGTAGGTGGCGATGAGGCCATTAGGGCGACCTATCTGCCCAAAGTAGCTAGTGGCGAGGCGATGATGTCCTACGCACTGAGCGAGCCGGAGGCAGGAAGTGATGCGGGGGCGATGAAGAGCTTCGCCAAGCGCGAGGGTGATGGCTGGGTGCTCAACGGTGTCAAGCGCTGGATCACCAACGCCGGCATCTCAAAGTTCTACACGGTGATGGCCTCCACCGATCTGAGTAAAGGCCCCAAGGGAATCTCAGCCTTCGTGCTCCACGATGACGACGAGGGCTTCACCTTGGGTGCCCCCGAGAAGAAGATGGGCATCAAGGGATCGCCAACGCGTGAGTTGTACTTCGACAATGTCTACCTCCCCGCTGAGCGGATCATTGGTGCGCAGGGCACTGGCTGGACGACGGCTATGAAGGCACTCGATGTGACTCGGGTCGGGATCGGCGCGCAGGCGGTTGGGTTAGCCCAGGGCGCTTTGGACGCGGCCGTGGCCTACGCCAAGGAGCGCTCGCAGTTCGGTAAGTCGATCTCTGACTTCCAGGGCATCCAATTCATGCTTGCAGATATGGCGATCGAGATCGAGGCAGCCCGCCAACTGGTTTACCGGGCTGCCTCGGTAGCCGAGCGCGGTGGTAAGGACGCAACCTATCTTGGTGCTGCTGCCAAGTGTTTCGCCTCTGACGTGGCGATGAAGGTGACCACCGACGCTGTACAGGTATTTGGCGGCTACGGCTACGTGAAGGACTACCCCGCCGAGCGCTTCATGCGCGATGCGAAGATCACGCAAATTTATGAAGGTACAAACCAGATCCAGCGAGTGGTCGTAGCGAGGTCCCTACTGCGCGGCTAACTTGGGCCTAGCTTGGGTCATCGACTGATCGAAGCGCGTTGGGTGACGCGAGGAATCCCCAGCCCCACGACATGTGCATCGTCGCCAAAGCTACGGGAACCTGAATTCTGCTTCTGACTGACAAATCACGCCCAATGATGATTCCGGCCGCGCCGACCGCCAGCGCGTACCCAACAGGAATCGCCGCTCCCACGGCCAGTGGCCGCAGCCTGGGGTCAAGCACCGAAATTGCAGCCGCCGTACTACCGGCCAAGATCGCGCTAACGGCGACTGGCGGGGCCAAGTAGCGGGCTGAAGCGGTTCCCTCGTGTGTCCTCATCATTTCTCGTCGCCATCGACCATAGTGAAAGTACTGCTTTGCCAACGCCTTGATTTTTCCGCGCGGTCGGTAGGTAACCTGCATCGCTGGGTTGAACCACACCACTCCCCCCACCTGGCGAATCCGGTGGTTCATCTCCCAGTCCTGAGCGCGCTGGAAAGTCGGGTCATATCCCCCCACTCGATCAAGGATCTCGCGGCGGAACACCCCTAAATAGACAGTCTCTGCTGGGCCCTCCTGTCCGCCGACGTGAAACGATGCCGCTCCGACACCGATCGGGGAGGTCATGGCGCAAGCAACCGCTGATTGAAAGTCCGTTTCGCCTTCTGCTGCCATCACCCCACCCACGTTGTCGGCACCGGTTCGTTCCAGCGTCTCAACAGCTACAGCAATGTAGTCCGGCGGCAAGATGGCGTGGCCATCAACGCGAACGATGATATCGCCGGTACTGGCCCCGATCGCGGCGTTGAGCCCCTGTGGTGTCTTGCCTGTCGGGTTGGCCACGGTTGCGATCCGTGGGTCGTCGGCGCTCAGTTGAGATGCAACCTCGTCTGTCCGGTCAGTGGAAGGTCCCAGAGACACGACTATTTGCATCGACCCACCCCAGGTCTGGGCCTGCAACGCAGCCACTGCCTGCGCCAAATGCTTCTCTTCGTTGAGGACGGTCATGATTACCGAGACCGAATGGGCCTGTGTGCCGTGTGGGTGGTCATCCTGCGCGCTTGGAATAGTCATCAAGGTAGACCGTACCGCTGCCCCGATCGGCGTGCCGCTCAAAGGAACGCAGCCTGTTCGCGCCTAACATCGACTTCGCGGACACAACAGACGAATCGTGATCGCTAGCGGTCACGTGAGCGACCAAAGAGTGTCAAGGCATTCTCAACGAGCACGAAACGAGGGAACCCCGGACCACACCAGCCGCGTCGCATGGGTGGCGCTCAATGTGCCACCCCCGACCCGCAAGACTCACCACGCCTATCTGACGCCTCACCAGTGAATAGCCGCTGCTGGGGTTTGACAGCCGAAAGGGATCCATTCAATGGCAACGGCCTCGTCTGGCAAGACCCCGAAGCGAACATTCGCTGTGGTTGTTGCCGCCGGAGTGCTGACTGTCAGCGGAATTGGCTACGCAACGGCCTCAGAAGTAACCAGCAAGGTCAAACACACTGAAGTGTTCGGCTTAGTCAACAAACGCGTCGCAAACGACGGCGGCGAGAACATCCTGCTGGTGGGTTCTGATGACCGAACCGGACTCTCAAAGAAAGAACGCAAAAAGCTACATGTCGGCCAGAACGACTATGGCCGACACACCGACTCAATGATGATCATGCACATCGCCAATGACGGATCAATCGGCATCGTGAGCATCCCCCGTGACTCCTACACTCAGATCCCCGCCTTCACTGACGCCAAGGGCAACACCACCGCCGCTGTCAAGGAGAAAATCAACGCTGCTTACAGCATCGGAGGGCCCTCGCTCGCCGTGGAAACCGTTGAACTGGCAACCGGCGTGCACATCGACCATTACGCAGAAATCAACTTCGGTGGCTTCGTGAAGATGGTCGATGGGCTAGGAGGGGTGCCGGTCTGCACAAAAACCGCGATAGATGACGAGAAGTCGAACTTGCACCTACCGGCTGGCACCACAGAGCTCAACGGCACCCAGGCATTGGCATATGTGCGAGCCCGTTACTTCGACCCCAGCGCGGACATCGGTCGAATGAAACGCCAACAGGCGTTCCTCGGCTCTGTGTTCAAAACCGCTATGGGGCCCTCAGTGGCATTGAACCCACCACGCCTGATCGGCTTCCTGAATGCCGCGGCTGAGAGTGTGACTACTGACGAGCAGATGAATAAGCAGGCGATGTGGACCCTGATGTCACGGATGCGAGGAGTGAGTCCGTCGTCAATCTCGTTCCAGACGGTTCCGCTCGCCGATGACGCAGCCGTGGCTGCGGCTGGCGGCGCTTCCGGCGATGTTGTTTGGGATCCAGAGAAATCAGCTGAGCTATTCGCAAAGCTCAAGACCGGCGACGCACTCACCGATGCCCCGAAGGCAAAGTCGAAAGTGAAGACCGTAGAGGTTGCGCCTTCCTCCATTTCGGTAACGGTCCGCAACGGATCGGACGTCTCCGGCCTGGGCACTAAAGCTTCCACGGATCTGGCTGGGTTGGGTTTCTCGGTCACCGGCCAGGCTCAGAATGCTGCCAATCGCAACTACTCCAACACAGTGATCGAGTACGACCCGCGCTACGACACTTCGGTCAAAACACTTCAGGCGGCGTTGCCCGGATCGGAACTCAAGCAGGTGGACAACCTTGGCCACACCTTCCGTGTGATCGTTGGCAGCGACTATAAAGGCGCCGCCAACGTGAGCGTTGCAGGCGGAACCGCGAGTTCGGCCCCTTCTGCAAGCGACAAACCCAAGACCGCTGCCGACGATCTGTGCGCTGGTTAGGCTTACCTATTGCAGATCACGCAGCACTTGGCCTTTGGCTTTAGCGACTGCCTCTAGGTCAGCCTGAAAATTGAGAATCCTGCCCTGGAGCGCCACATCGGAAGCCGCCAGGATCCGTACGGCCAGCAAACCGGCATTGCGAGCATTGCCCACCCCAACAGTAGCTACCGGCACCCCGGCAGGCATTTGCACAATCGACAGCAAGGAATCCATCCCGTCGAGGTACTTCAGCGGCACTGGCACACCGATCACCGGCAGGGGCGTCACGGCTGCCAGCATCCCCGGAAGGTGCGCCGCACCACCGGCTCCAGCGATGATGACTCTAAGTCCGCGACCGGCTGCTCGCTGCCCATATTCGATCATCGCCGAAGGCATGCGGTGCGCAGAAACCACGTCAGCTTCGAACGCGACATCAAATTCGGTTAGGGCATCCACTGCGGCTTGCATCACAGACCAGTCCGAATCCGAACCCATGACGACGCCGACGATCGGCTTGGCTAACGAGCCAGATTCACTCATCGATAACTCCCGAGATGTAGTCGGCACCATGGTGAGCTCGATCGCGGCAGTCTTCGACGTCAGAGCCCACAGCTGTCACATGGCCTAGTTTGCGCCCTGGGCGCGCTGTCTTGCCATACATGTGGATCTTGAGTTGCGGATCGCGGGCCAATACATGCTTGTAGGTCGCATACAGGCCCTGCCGCTGGGTACCCAAGACATTGACCATGACCGCGTGCTCAGCTGTCATCTTCGGTGATCCGAGCGGTAGATCGAGGACCGCACGCAGGTGGTTCTCGAACTGGGAAGTTACGGCACCGTCGATAGTCCAGTGGCCGGAATTGTGTGGCCTCATGGCGAGCTCGTTAATCATGAGTCCGCTGCTGGTATCGAATAGCTCGACAGCCAACATCCCTGTGACATCGAGGGCTTGGGCAACTTGTAAGGCGATCCGTTGCGCAGCGATCGCATGGTCAGAACTCACCTCCGGGGCAGGGGCAACGACTTCGGTGCAGATCCCATCGGTCTGCACCGTGCGAACTACGGGGTAGGCCACTGCCTGCCCGTGAGGAGAGCGGGCGATCTGAGCTGAGAGTTCGGCAGTGAAGTCGACCTTCTCCTCAAGCAGCCAAACCGCGCCGTCGATGAGTTCTTCAGAGCTGGCGATGTCAAGCGCGCAACCGAGGTCATCAGCTACCCAGACTCCACGGCCGTCGTAGCCGCCACGGGAGGTCTTCATGATGATGGGCCAACCTGCCCGTTCACCGAATTGATCGAGCGTAGAGCGCGCGACGTCGGCCTCGGTGCCTGGATCCAGAATTGCCCACTTGGGGCACGGCAGCCCTGCTTCGGTCAATGCAGCGCGCATGACGGCCTTGTCCTGCGCGTGGATCAGCGCATCGGGGCTCGGTCGCACGGCAACGCCATGGTCAATCAGATTCCGCAAAATCGCCGGCGGCACGTGTTCATGGTCGAACGTCACTACGTCGCAACCATCAGCGAACTCCTTCACCGCGACCGGATCATCGTGATGCCCAATACGAACGTCGCTGATCACTTGACCAGCCGAGTCATTGCGATCCGTGGCCAACACTCGCAATTGAACTCCAAGGCCGATCGCCGCCTGTTGCAACATGCGCGCAAGCTGACCGCCGCCAACGACCCCGACAACCGGGAAGTCATCCACTCGCTCCAGTGGTCCCGTCATCAGGCTTGGGTGCCCTCATCGGTGACAATGATGCTGAATTGCGCACTGTACGTGGCGTCGTCGGCCACCGTATTCAGCGTGAAATGCCCCGATAGCGGGTCAGTGGCTGCAGTCATGGGCTCAATCGCAACGAGGGAGTCCCCAGCAGGAGCGTAAAGAACGGCGAACGGGTAGCCGTTGTCGTAGGACACGGTAATTCGCCGCCGACCCCCATCGAGCCAGGCCTGTGTCCCCTCAGCAACATCGCAGTAGAGGTCGTCGAAAGTGTGTCCACCATCAGCCGGATCGCCAAGCACAACAACATCCACAGGCTCGCGGACGACTTCCCCGGTAGGCACATTTCGCTCATCGAGCTCGACGTGGTGCGTGAAGGGCTTACTCAGAGTCCAGTCCTGGCGATCCGCTCCAGGCGGACTGAAGTATGGGTGCCAACCGAAGGCCACAGGCACGACCTGATCGCCAGTCGCGGCGATTGACGTGGTGATCGAAACCGAATGACCAACGACGTGAACTGCTACCTCAAGGCGGTGCTCAAATGGAAAGGCCGCAAAGTCGACCCGTTCGGGACCGAACTCCAGCTGGGCCACGAGCCAAGCTCCAGCTTCTTCACCGTCCTCCACCGCCTCACAGACTGTGACTTCCCAGTCTGGCGAGCCTGCCAGTAAACCGTGAATGGGCAAGCGATTCTCGTCAGGGTGCACATGGGGTGTCCCATCGAGGGTCAATTGCGTTCCCTCGAATTCAGTTACCGCCAATCGATTGGCCCACGGCGCGAGCAACGGAATTCCGAACGTCTTGCCGGCATCGCGATAGGGACCAAGTCCCCCACGTTGCCCGAGGAGTTCCTCACCGCGGTGGCGCAATGAGGTCCCAACCATGCCCGCGTTCGTTGCAAACGACACAGAGAAGTCTTCTCCCGAAGACAGCGTCACCAATGTGACATCGGGAAACTCCGGATCAACTGATTCAATCGCTGCGTAGCTCATGCGCTCATTCTTGCGGTAAACCGAGGTCACGGGAAATCAGGAGGCGCTGCACCTCAGAGGTTCCTTCCCCGATCTCCAGGATCTTGGCATCCCGGTAGAACCTGCCCACTGGGTACTCAATAGTGAATCCGTACCCGCCGTGGACCTGAGTGGCGGCGCGCGAGTTGTCCATTGCTGCATTTGAGGAGTGCAGCTTGGCGATGGCGGCCTGGCGCTTGAATGGCTCGCCAGCTTGCATTCGCGCGGCAGCATCACGCCAAGCCAGCCGAGAAGTGTGCGCGCGGACCTCCATGTCGGCGATCATGAAAGCCACAGCCTGGTGTGCCCCGATCGGCTTACCAAAGGCTTCCCGCTCGTGTGCGTACTTGACCGATTCGTCGACACAGCCCTGGGCCAGCCCTGTTGACAGCGCTGCGATGGCGATGCGCCCCTCATCCAGAATCTGCAGGAATTGGGCGTAACCTCGGCCGCGCTCCCCGAGGAGGTTGGCTTGCGGAACCCGCACATCTGTGAACGCCAACTCATGGGTGTCCGAGGCGTTCCAGCCGACCTTCTGATAGTCCTTCGAGACCGTGAACCCAGGCGTCCCAGCGGGGACGATGATTGACGAGATCTCCTTGCCACCACGGGCGTTGGTACCTGTCACCGCCGTCACGGTGACCAAGCCAGTGATCGGGGTCCCTGAGTTTGTGATGAAAGACTTGGATCCGTTGATAATCCATTCGCCGCTCTCGAGGCGAGCAGTAGTACGAGTGCCACCGGCATCGCTGCCTGCTCCAGCCTCGGTCAGGCCGAAGGCACCGAGCATCTCGCCCGACGTCAGCTTTGGTAGCCACTCCCGCTTCTGTTCCTCGGTTCCGAACCGATAAATCGGCATCGCACCAAGGGAGATCGCAGCCTCCAGCGTGATCGCGACCGACGAATCGACCCGACCCAGTTCTTCGAGCGCGACGCACAGCGCTACATAGTCACCACCCATACCGCCGTATTCCTCAGGGAATGGCAAACCGAAGAGTCCGAGGTTGGCCATCGCCTCAACTAGTGGCATCGGGAACTTGCCGCGGGCGTAGTAGTCCCCAATTACAGGGGCAACCTCGTCCCTGGCGAATTGCTCGACTGTCTTTCTCAGCGCCTCATGCTCCGGCGACAACGAGAGGTCCACGAATACTCCGTTCTGCGGGTAAATATTCAGATTTGAACTAGGTGAGTGGTCTCACGCGCGGCTAGGTTTTATCTTCGCACGTAACGGGTAAGACTAGGGTGTGACCCAAACACATGAGACTCCCGCTATCCAGGTGCGCGGTCGCTTTGCCACCAGCTTCGAAATCCTTCGAATTAGACTGGCAGGCCTGTACCGCGAGGCCGCCAAGTTCGGCGTCATCGGCATCATCGCGATGATCATTGACTTTGGCATCTTCAACCTTCTCCTTCTCACCAGCTTCGCCGATCGACCGCTGACTGCGCGCGTGATCTCTGTTGTGGTGGCGACGACATTTGCCTACTTCGGTAACCGGTTCTGGACCTTCCGCAATCGTGAGAGCACCTCATACACCCGCGAGTACGTCCTGTTCTTCGTGCTCAACGGCGTCGGCCTAGGCATCTCGCTAGGCGTCCTGTGGTTCAGCCACTATGCCCTTGGCATGACCAACCCCGTTGCTGACAACATCGCCAGCCTAGTTGGTGTGGTCCTGGGAACCCTGTTCCGATTTTGGTCCTACCGCAAGTGGGTATTCCTTGAGACTGTCTCCGTGATCGATGAGACGCCTGCCGATGCAGCGGTCGACTCCGTGCCCGCAACCCGATTTCACACCCCAAACCACGTCGGCAACCCAGCGTTGGCGGCCGAGAACGAACTCGCCTAGCTCAGCCCAGGGGCAGTCTGAGTCCGACGGTAGCCGCGCGGTAGTCGCGCGGTAGTCGCGTGACTCTCCCAATGCCCACAACGCAACTTCACACTCAATGTCCCAAGTCGAAGCCTCACGGGTAGCCTATCCGTGAGGAACGGAGCTTGGATGAACCGCCGGGTTGTCAGTCTGGTCATCGCCGCATTGCTACTTGTTGGCGTTGTCGTGACAGTTGTTCTTGCCGCTGGCGGGGGCAACGATGCCGCCGACGAGACTGTCAACACTGACCCGGGCGACTGCATACCCGTTGTGGTTACAGCCTCATCAGAGAAGGCTGCGTTGCTGACCAAGGCCGGCAACCAGTTCAACCGAACTGACACGAAGGTCAACGGGACCTGCGTACATGTAGCCGTCAACACAAAAGCTTCGGGCGGTGCGGAAACAGCGCTGTCGCGCGGCTGGAATCCCACAGTTGACGGGCCTGCACCCACAGTCTGGACACCGGCGGCATCGACTTGGCAGAAACTGCTCAACGCCGATCTGCAAAAGGCCGATCGTCCAGCGATCATCAAGACCGGCGGCGATTACGAGCCGGTCTCGATCCTGAAGACACCACTCGTGCTGGCAATGCCCGAGCCCGCCGCCCGAGCCCTCGGGTGGCCCGACAAACCCATCGGCTGGAAGACGATCGCGACTCTGGCTTCAGACCCACGCGGCTGGGCCAGCGTTGGACACCCAGAGTGGGGAAAGTTCACGATCGGCAAGACTTCGCCGGACCTTTCAACTTCGGGTCTGGCAGCAACCGTTGGAGCTTTCGTTGCAGCCACCGGCAAGGCTTCGGATCTGACCAGTAAGGACCTCCAGGACCCGAAGGTCCTCAAGACAGTGAGCAGTGTCGAGAAGGCTGCAGTTCACTACGGTGACACCACCTTGACGTTCCTATCCAACCTGCAGGCAGCCGACGACAAGGGCAAGGGTTTGACCTACGTCTCGGCAGTCGCTGTGGAAGAGAAGTCGGTCGTGGACTACAACAACGGCAACCCATCGGGGGCCACGGAGACGCAGGGCAAACACGCACCGCCCAAAGTCAAGTTAGTGGCTGTATATCCCTCTGAGGGAACCCTCTACTCAGACAATCCGTACATCATCTTGGATGCGCCCTGGGTGACACCAGATCAGCAAGCTGGTGCAGTCGAATTCCGCAAGTTCCTTCAGAAACCCGAGACGCAGACTCTATTCACCGATGCCGGGTTCCGCGATGCCAGCGGCAAGGCCGGCACTGGGCTTGCCGACTCCGCCTTCTCAGCGACCGTACCCGTGCAGGCTTTGACGGCCCCTGATGGAAAGACTCTGTCCCAGGTTCGCTCCGTGTGGCATCAGGTTCGGAAAAAGGCCCGGGTCATGCTCGTCATCGACGTCTCCGGTTCGATGGGTGAAGATGCAACCACTGGAACCAAGCTTTATGAGGCGCGTACCGCAGCAGCTCAAGCCTTAAGCCAGTTGAACCCAGAAGATGAAGTCGGTCTGGCCATCTTCACCTCCGACTTGCCTGGCGGTAAGAACTTCCAAGTACTCGTGCCAGTGGGCCCGGCGACAAAGACTGCTGCACCGATCAAGCAGTCTTTGTCGAGTCTGGAACCGCTCAATGCCACCCCACTGTATTCGGCGGTCCGAGAAGCAACAACCCAACTACGCGACACAATCGACAACGAGCGCATCAATGCTGTGGTGATTTTGACCGACGGGAAGAACGAGTCGTCGGATAACGACCTCGACGGGCTCCTCACTGACCTCGCTGCGTTGTCAGGATCAGAGTCATCGGGTTCGGCAGTTCGGGTGTTCACAATCGCCTACGGGCCCGATGCAGACCTGGAAACGCTCCAACGCATCAGCGAAGTGACAGGAGCTAAGGCCTACGACGCTCGCAAGCCTGGCACCATCAATGACGTGTTCACGTCGGTGATCTCAAACTTCTAGGGCGAGTGGACAGTTGCCGGGGGCTCTAACGGCGGCGGCGCATCGACATCTTCAGCCAACAGCTCTCGCAACTGCTGATCCGTGGGCTCCTCGATGTCGCGCAGCCGCCAGGCTTGTTTGACTAAAGCAGCTTCGAAGCAGTTCCGCACGAATCGGGCATTACCGAACGTGTCATCCCGCGCAGTACCAATGAGCAGCTCACGCAGCGCGACGACACTGTCCGGGGTTGCCACATAGTCGCCCGCATTTGCCATATCGCGAAAGATCTCGGCCAATTCGTCATCGCTGTAGTCGGGGAAGAAGATCGTCAATCGCAACCGCGAAGCCAGTCCCGGATTGGAATCGATGAATGCAGCCATCGGCTCGGTATAACCGGCAACTATCAGAACCAGGTCATCGCGGTGATCCTCGATCGCCTTGACCAAGGTATTAGTCGCAGCTTCGCCATATTGATCACCAGCAAGTGCGTACGCCTCATCAACAAACAGCACACCGCCAAGGGCTTGCTCGACGACTTTGGCCGTCTTCTCCTCGGTCTGCCCGAGATAGCCCGCTACCAAACCCGTCCGATCAACCTCGATCAGGTGGCCACTTTCAAGCAGGCCCAGGGTGCGGTAGATGCGGGCGACTAGGCGCGCGACTGTCGTCTTGCCCGTCCCGGGGTTGCCCGTGAACACCAAGTGCTTGCTGATCGTCGGGTTCTTCATCCCACGCTCGGCCCGAATGCGTGCGACCCGAAGTACCTCGACCTGCTTCTTCACTTCCGCCTTAACCGTTTCCAGGCCTGTCAGTTCGTCGAGTTCGGCAAGCAGATCGGCGAGGTCCTCGGGCGGTGGCTGCACTGGTTGGGTTGCCCGATCGTCGGCGCCAGCACGTTCGGCGAGCACGTCGCTGGCGGTGTCGGCGACAGCTGCTGGCAATTGGTCACCGACGGGGGTCGCCACTGAGTCTCGCTTTTTCGTTGCGGGCGCGTGGGCGCCGAGGGCTCGTAGCTGGGCTGCGGCGAAGAACGCCGCAGCGTTGACTCTGCGCAGGTCTACTGGTTCAACTCGAGCCGCCGCCGATGCAATATCTGCGAGGACCGTGTTGAATTCGTCGGCGCTTTCGAGGTCCTCATTCGCAAGCCTTTCCAGCGTCGGCGTCGGGTTGTTCTGCCACGACCTGCCTCTGCTCGAGCATTCATCGAATCGTCCGCTTGGAAGCTGCGTGACTTCGGTCCAGATACGGGAATTGCTTGAGTGGTCACCACCAGCGGAGAGGATAGCCGCGATGATAGCCGCGGCCTCCTCACGCTGGCCAGCAGCACTCAACGAGTGTCCCGAATCCAGGCTCGCCCACGCTCGCGCCAAAGCTTCGACGCGATCAGTCATCGCCCCTCCGCTGGGTTATCGGGCGGTCTCAATTCACCGGCTCGCGGTGAGCGAGGGTCCGGCCCCGGTAGGACAAGATCGGTCTGGCCGAACTTGTCCTGGAGGAACCGGCCGTTGGCGAGCAGCTTGTCGCCATCAGCTCGCAGTACCGCATCAACGACATCATCCATCCGGGCTGCCATCACATCGAGTTGCTCACACAAGATGACCTCGGCCGTCTTACCTTCGGCTATAGGTTTGCGCTCGGCGTAGAGGCGTGGCAGCGCCAGGTAGGGCTCGATAGCGCTGGGAAGGTAGTCCGTAGCGGTACGGACCAGCACGTGCATCTCTTCACTGCCAGGTCCGAGCTGATGGGCTCGCGGCAGCACCTGCTCGATGGATGAGCAGATCCCATCCACCCGATTGGATACGGGGTCACTGACCTTGCCCTTGGTGGCTTTTCGGATCATCTTGAGCGATCGTTCGACATCGCCTGGGTCAAGGTCGGAGACAAGATTGACTTGGCGGCTACCCGGTGCTGCGAGCGCGCCAGCTGCGTACAGGACCGGCACTAATGCCAACGCCAGTGGAGCCGCAACCACCCCGGTCACGGCCAGTACCGGGCCACCTAAAGCCAACGCACACCCTGCCAAATTCTTATTCGAGTACAGCCATTGCAGGGTTCGGTCCTTGGCGGCCACGTCTGGTCGCGACTACTTCTGCGTGGGCGGCAGATCGAGCCCACTGCTTTGGTCGCGGCCGAACTTCGGGTCAGGTGTTTGCCCTGAGCCAGGAGTGGGGAGGTTCAAATCCGAGCGTTGCTCGTCTTTGCGCGCGCGGTCGAGGTAGACCTGCGCCTTGACTACTTCGTCGTTGAGAGTGGCAACACTAGCCGCCATTGAACTAAGCGAATCGGACTTGAAGGTGTCAATCGCGTCCATGGTTTGATAGATGTTCGCGAACGCGGCCTTGAGCTGATCGATACCGATCGTTGAGGACGCCGCCTGCTGCTGGATGGTGACAGACTGCTCTGCCAACAACTTGCTCGTGGATTCGATAAGGCCGCTGGTCGTGGTATTGAGCGCAGTCACCTGGTCGAGGACAAGCTTTTGATTGTTCAGCGCCTGCGCCACGATCACTGCCGTTCGCAGTGCAGAAACCGTTGTCGTGGTTGCGCGGTCTACACCCTTGATCAACTCAATGTTGTTCTTCCTGATGATGTCGATCGCCAGGTAACCCTGGATCGAAACAGCGAGCTGAGTGAGCAAGTCCTGGTGCTTTTGGCGAACGTAGAACAACACGTCCTGCTCAATTGACTTGGCCTTGTCCGGGTCTGAGACCTTCAAAGCCGACACCTTCGCTGAGACAGCATCGTCAAGCTTCTCTGCGACATAGATGTATTGCTTGAGCCGCTGCATCGTCGCCCACAGGTTGACCTTCTCCTGCTCAAGGTCAGCATTGTCGCGACGCAACTCATCTTGGCCGTCATACAACGCCTGCAGGATCGCATCGAGTTGTTTCTGGGAACTCTCGTACTTGCGGAAGTAGTCAGTGATCTTGTCGCCGAAAGGCACAAGGCCTAAGAACTTCTTCGACCCAGATGCAGTAGTCGGGTCGAGGTCCTCAACCGTTCTGCGAAGGTCTAGCAGGGTCTTGGGGATGTTGGCGGTCTCCCCGAGACTGCGGTCCATATCTTTGGCCGACTTCTGCAGAAGCCGGTTACTCACCGCTGATGCCTGGCGAATATCTTCATCGCCCATCGTTCGAACCTGATCGGCCTTGGCGCTGAACGCTGGGCTACGCGTGTCGGTTGATGTCAGCGCCTCGGCGTATTCAGCAACCATCGCGTCTAGGCCCGGCAGCGCTGCCTGATCAAGGGGAACCATGCCGGGCGCTTGTTCGGTTCGCACCGCTGCTACCGGCTCAGGTGCCGTCAGCGTCAAAGGTGGTTCAAGCGGAGCTGGTAGAGCTACTGCTTGTGGTATTTCGCTCACGTGTGTCTCCAAGCCTTCTGTCGGTCGATGGTCGATCCGACTGCGCTACCCCGATGATGACAGACAAACCCGCGCTAAAGGTAGGCGACGATGATCGCGGCAGCGAAGCCGGCGACGAGTAGGACGCATAAGGCAATGTCGGCACCGAGTTCTAGCGGGCGCTTGAGTGCAGATTGGATTCGCGCGCCGAGATTGCCTTCCATGATGTTGACTCGGGTCATTGAGAACCAGACCAGCGTGGTGGTCACCGTGATCAGAAGGCACCAGGGACATAGCGCCCCAATGACGAAGTAGGCCTCGTAGAAGAGCCAGTACGCGAACACGAATCCAATCGTGTAGACACCTTGTGCTCCGAGCATGAACCAGCGAGGGAAGCACACTCCCCCGAGTGCGGCGACTGCAATCGTGATTACCACCGGCTCGGCAATCAAACCCAGGAATGAGTTGGGGAAGCCCAAGAGGCTTGCCTGCTCGGACCTTCCGACAGTCGTGCAGGAGATCTTCGAGGAAATGTCGCAAGACAAGGAGACGAGAGGATTCTGGGCAATCTTGATCGCATCGATCGACAAGACCAGCGAGGCACCGAGACCCAAGAGGCTCGAAATCAGCATCTCGACATAGGCCCAGCGATGACTCATCGGCTCGAACCGCGAAGGCAGCTCCCCGGGCTCGACCTCTGTAATGGTGGCGCTCATAGGCTCCATTGTGCAGGCAACCTTTCCCTAAGTCAGACCGGAGAGACACCGTGGCGGCGACGAGAGAAGTCTCGGTTCTTGTTCTTGGCCGCTGCGATGCGTCGGATCAACTCGCAGCGCAGCTCCTCCGGCTCGATGATCGTGTCGACAACGAGCTCGCTAGCCAGGCGCACCACGTCAATATCTTGCTCGTATTCTTCCCGCTTGGCGGCAACAAACGCGTCGCGCTGCTCCTCATCTTCAATCGCCGCGATCTTGTTCGCGTAGACAGCATTGATGGCAGCGTCGGCGCCCATTACTGCGATCTTTGCCGAGGGCAACGCGATCGTCGCATCGGGGGCGAAACCGGGTCCGGCCATCGCATATAGCCCGGCGCCGTAGGCCTTGCGCACGACTACGCAGAACTTCGGAACCGTTGCCTCACTGACGGCAGTGATTAGCTTGGCGCCGTGACGAATGATCCCCTGACGTTCCACGCTGGTGCCCACCATGAAGCCAGGAACATCGGACAGGAAGATCAACGGGATGCTGTAGGCATCACAGAGTTGGATGAATCGCGATGCTTTATCTGCACTGTCAACAAAGAGCACCCCGCCCTTGAACATAGGGTTGTTAGCGACCACACCAACTACCTGACCATCGAGGCGGGCGAACCCAACAACGAGTTCCTTAGCCCAGAGTTTGTGAATCTCAAACAGCGAGCCTGCATCGACCAGCCCCCTGATGTAGCGGCGCATGTCGAACGCTTGGCGTTCCGATTCGGGAACTAGCCCTCGCAGATCGATGTCCTCCGGCTCGGCCGATTCGAGCCGGGGAGCTGTGCCCTCCCAGTTGTCAGGCAAGTACGAAAGGTAGGCCTTGACAGTGTCCAAGGCCTCTTCCTCAGTCTTGACAAGGGCATGACCAACACCGGAGACAGATGTGTGCACCTTGGCTCCGCCCATCTCCTCAAGCGTCGTCTTCTCCCCTGTCACCATCTCGACCATGCGGTCAGAACCTAGGTACATCGAGGCATTCCCCTCGACCATGACCACGATGTCGCAGAACGCCGGGATGTAAGCCCCGCCTGCCGCGCTCGGGCCAAACAGAGCGCACACCTGCGGAATCGAGCCAGAGGCCCGAACCTGGTTCCAGAAGATCTTGCCAGCTCCGCGGCGCCCCGGGAATAGGTCGACCTGATCGGTGATCCGTGCTCCGGCCGAGTCGACTAGCCACACCATCGGCACGGCTGTCTCGTACGCGCGTTCAATGATGCGCACAATCTTTTCGACTGTTCGCGCACCCCAGGAACCAGCCTTGACAGTCGAGTCATTGGCCATCAAACAGACCTGACGCCCAGCAATCGTCGCGCTACCTGTAATCACCCCATCAGCTGGCAAGTCCCCGGCCAACGCGTTGGCGAACATACCGTCTTCGGTGAAGGATCCGTCATCGACGAGCATAGCGATCCGCTCACGTGCGAACAGCTTGCCCTTTGCGGCGTTGGAGTCGTGGTACTTACTCGCACCGCCAGCACTGGCAATCTCGCGCATCTGATCCATAGGCGGGTGAGACGGCATCAAATGGCTCCTCAGGTGGCGTGCATGGTGGGCATGGCGACAACGGGCGCATCCGCACCCACAGGGAGCAGATTACTTCGCCTGCCGCTAAGCGCCGCGCGGACCCGTAACGCTAGAACGGTGGCGAGTCGAGATCGTCTCTTATTGTCATGGCGTCTTTGGGTTTTGAGCTATTGGGCGGACTGGCGCCACTGTCAGGTTCTTGATCTTGATCTATCGGTGGGTTGGGTTCTGGGAGTTGTTCAAGCGGTTCTAGGTAGATGTCGGGTTTGCCTGGTCTGCGCAGGGTGGCTGAGCCGTCGGGCAGACCGTTGATGATGAAGTAGGTGCCGGCGGTTTTGCGGCGGTGATGGTAGCGACACAACGCCCCGAGATTTGCCCTATCGGTGCTGCCTGCGCTGTTCCATGATTGGGCGTGGTCAATGTCTGAGGTGTCGGCTTCGGTGGTGCAGCCTGGGTAGCGGCACGTTTGGTCCCGAGCGGTGACGAGGTCACGGAGTTTGTCACTCGGGGTGTAGCGGGTGCGACCAATGTCGAGCAGGGCACCTGTTTGGGGATCAGTGATCCAACGTTGCCACACACCGTCGATCGCGATCTGG
>Ga0105047_10003042_pt1 | contig 29749 bp, 21 predicted proteins | sample MAT04_FD_78384 | JGI IMG/M metagenome (GOLD analysis project Ga0105047, IMG submission 78384) | Freshwater microbial communities from Lake Fryxell liftoff mats and glacier meltwater in Antarctica - MAT-04 (megahit assembly) | ecosystem: Environmental > Aquatic > Freshwater > Ice > Liftoff... | reverse complement strand
TCCAGGCTGATGTCATCCAGACTGATGTCGTCTAGCTGAATGTCATCCAGGCTGATCTCGCTTGATTCGTCGATGTCTCCCGGGCCGGCCGCGGCTTGCGCCAGCCGCTCGGCCGCGCGCTGCACGTCTTCTGGCTTGAACTTCCAACTAGCGCCGTCGCGGTAGCCGTTGAGCTGACCTTGCTGGCGCAGTTCGTTGATCTCTTCAGGCGCCACGCCCAACTGCTGCGCGGCTTCAGGTAACGTCAAAAACTTGGCCATGTCGCAAAGATCTCCGGCAGTGGTGTTCCGCGGACGCGCCGCAGAAAGCACAATCCGCCGAAACCAGCCATGGCCGGCGGATAGGTTATCGCTGTTCCACTAGGGAGCGGATCTCGGCGGGCAACGGGCTGACGCCGTTGTACTCGTCGATCTGCATGTCCCAATGAATGTTCCGTACGCCCTTAAGCGCGATATCGCCCTTCACTGGATCGATTTGATAGACGCTCACCACGCGCGTTCGCGGGTCAACAATCGTCAACATCTGACGACCATCCGCCAACGTTTGCGGCAGAGCAATCAAACCACCGGTAGCATCGGGCAGTGTCGCGGCGCGCTGAGCTCTGGCCTGACTGCTGCCGTCGAACGACGTTACAGCAACCCAGGCCAAGGCGGCGCTCGCCAGCGCGACCAGTACCGTGTGTCTCATTCAAACCACCATTGGCTGAAGGGATTACGGAGACTGGGGCGCTCAGTCCATTCTAAGGACACCAGTTTCCGATTCAAGAAAAATGCTCTCCTAAGCCGCCAAGTCCGCCCAATTTTGCGCGCCGGAGAGCAGCTGCCCGCCGGTCGAACCGAAAATGACGATCAAAGCGAACCCAATACACGTGACTCCACCCACTGCCCGGCGGAGTTCAGTCCATTCTCAATCTGAAAAACGCTTAGACGTGAGCCGAAACGTCCGACAAGCTGCCCCCCAATAGTAAGGGGAATAGCGGTCGGAACACCCAACCGCGGGCACAACCAGGAACAGGTCGGCGCCGGGATCAGGTTGTGCCAGCAGTTCAGAGGACCTAGCCCAAACAGGCCGAATCCGCCGAACGGCGCCAGAACAAAATTTGGCGGCGGAGTGTACCCACCACCCCCGCGGTCAACAAGATCAAGTCCGCAGGCTCCAAACGGACTGCTAGCGGCAATGCATCCAGCAACATGGATTGCTAGCGTTTTTGTGCGCTAACGAGGATGATGAGCGACCTGAGGCCGACGGACGATAAGCCGCCGGTGGACCGCCGTTGCGGCCGCTGACGGACGACTTCGTGAACGCCGCTACCTGAGAATGCGCTATGCACGCGGGCAACTCTGCTGATTCCGCTGATCCGTTTGTGACGGTCATCTGTCCGACGTGCCACGCGCGCCTTAATCCACGGCGCGAATTGATCGGCAAGCGCGTCCGCTGTCCCGACTGCGGCGTCGGCGTCCGCGTGATCGATAGCGGTCCAGCATTCGTCCCGCCGCCACCGCCAACAGCCGGTGAATATTCCGTCAGTGGGTTTGAGCAACCGGTCGAGCAGCGCAAGACGTTTCTGTTGAAGTGCCCTACGTGCGGCACGCGGCTCTTTCCATCGGTCGATCTGGTTGGCAAGCGCGTGCGCTGTCCCGATTGTCAAAAACCAGTCGTCGTTCCTCCTCTGCCAATAGAGCACGCCGCGCGGCCATTGCGATCGCCGGGCGAGTATGGCGTGGGAACTTCCGTAACGCCGATGATCCTGCCGGAATCGACGTATCTAAAACACGTCGCCAAGATCGAAAAAGAAGAACCACCTCCGCCGCCACCTCCCAAACTCTGGTGGTGGACCGGCGTCTTCAGCTTTCCTTGGGATTACGACCACGGCGCGCGTTGGGCAGCGCTGACAGTGTTTATGACCTTGGCGTCCGGCATCACGTTTTTCATTGGCAGCCTGCTGCTGGAGAATAATGGCATTGCCGATCTGAAGATCGTGATCTCGATATCGGCGTTCGCGTTGATTTGGCTGTTCACCATGGGGTTCGTCTCCGGCTGCGCGACGGCGATCGTCCGCTCGACGGCCGCCGGAAACGACGCCGTGGCAGACTGGAGCGACCTGGAACTGCGCGACATCATCTGGAACAGCTCGCAGATTTGGTTTCCATTGCTGTCCGCGGCCGGCGTTTCGGCCGGCGGGTATTTGCTTGCGGGACAACTGGCGCCGCAATTCTGGTGGCTGGGGGCAGGCGTTGTGTTCTTACTGGTGTTTCCGGTGATGCTGTTTTCCGTGATGGAACATGGCTCTTCGTTTGCGCTGATTACGCCTGGCGCCCTGAAGCTGATTTATGGTCATCTGCGCGGTTGGATCCTGTTCCTTGTCGAGTGCACCGCCTTAGTGGCCCTGGTTGCCGGATTATCGGCGTTGGGATTGAAATACTCGCTGATTGTCACGGCGTTGGTGGGCGGCCCGATCTACGCGGCCCTGGTGATGATCCTGGCCCGCTTGATGGGACGGTTCTTTTTCCGCGCGCACGAAGTTGTCGAAACGCGACGCGAGGAAAAAGAGCTGGCCGAAACCGAAGTAGACGAAGATGAGATCGAGGAAGAAGAGGAAGGGCCCGAAGGCGTAGGCGAAGAATACCTGGCCTGACGCGCGACAAAAAACGGAATGATGCATGGACAGCGTCGGTCGCTGGCGGGCGAACGACCCCGATTCGCATGCATCATTCCGCGATGTCTTTCATTTGCTTCAGCGGCCTTGCACTTCCGTGCCCTTGCCTTGCTACGTTTTAGATTCCCGCGGAGTGGCAGAGGGCCGCTGCGGTGTCAGGCGATGGGAGATCCATCTTGCAGAGTTCCGCGACCGAATCGACGATGACGTCAGGTCGATAGGCGTAGCGGACGAGATCTTCGCGTCGCGTTCCGCCCGATAAGACCAACACGGTGCGGTAGCCCAATTGGACGCCGCCGAGGATATCCGTCTCCATCGTGTCGCCAACGATCGTGGTTTCCTCAGAGCGCAAACCAAGTTCCTTGCGCGCCGCCCTCATCATCACGGGACTCGGTTTACCGACGCTAAAGGCGCGTATTCCGGTGGCCGCCTCCAGCATCGCCACAATAGCGCCGCAGCCAGGTCTCAGGCCATGCTGCGTGGGACAGTTGGGGTCCAAATTGGTAGCGACGAGCTTGGCGCCGTCGACGATCATTTGGACCGCGGTCTCGACCATCTCCATACTCATCGTGCGGCCCTCGCCTACCACGACGTAGTCGGGATCATGGTCGACGATCGAATATCCGTTGGCGTGCAGAGCGTTTAGCAATCCTCCTTCGCCAATTACAAACGCTGTTCCGTTTGGTTTCTGATGCGCCAGAAAACGGGCCGTGGCCATAGCGCACGTGAAAATATGCCGCTCATCGGCGTTAACTCCCATCCGCCGCAGTCTAGTGGCCACGTCGCGCCGGGTGCGCTGACTGTTGTTGGTGAGAAAGAAAAATGGAATCTGTTCTTCAACCAAACGGTTGACGAACGCGTCTGCGCCAGGGATCAGTTGGCGACCTCGATAAATCACACCATCCATGTCGATCAAAAATCCACGCGACATCTCTTGTCCTTTCCAGTGCCTGTTCTTTCGTAGCATGCTCGATTTGCGCCTTTGTTCTGGAGTCAAAAAATGACGTCAGACTTATTGAGATTGGCATCTGCGACAGATCAAAGGCGACTTACTCCGCCCTGAGTCTGCGAGTGAATCAGTTTCTCGCAGCAACCATCGCAACACCTTGGAATCAATAAGAAGCGAAAGTGGTTAGCCAACAACCAATTGAAAAGTGACAACGTTTCTTGCTTTGTTCCAGCCTGCGCTTTCGGAGATCGGCAGCATGCCACAACTTTGTTCGCCGCATGCGAGCGGCGAGTAAGAACTTGTTAAAAGATCCGAACGCAACGGCTGCGTCATTCGCCGCGCCGCGCACGGAGTCACGAACTCTGAAAGTGTGCGGAACGCAAATCGCGCGCCGCAAATTTCTCGCGCCGGCGCGATCCCTTCATGCGCATCGTATCCCTTGGCCCCACATGGGTGTACTGGTGCTAGCCAACAACCACGTAAAAAAACGCGAAACTTCCGGCTTTGCTCGCCGTGCGCAATCTTTAGGCAAACGGACAGAGACTGCCTAACCCTGGCCGTAAATAACGCAAAACGCCTGAGTTTTTCTTGCCCTACACGTCGCTGCAGACTACCATCCAACGGAGGGGGAATTCCTGTCTGTTCGCGAACTATGATCCATAGCCTCGCGTTCGCCTTGTTGTGTTGGGCCGCTCTGCATGGCCAACTTCTTCGCCGCACACACCCAAGTGTGTGACGCTGCGCCCCCGCATTTATGGATTCGTCCCTCGTTCCCTACGGCGCGATATCTGGTCCGTGCGCACGCTGCACTGCTCGTGGCCGCCGTGATCCTCACGGCAACAATCGCTTCGCCACTGCGCGCCGCGCAACCTGCGGTCCAGTGGGTCGGCGGAGACGCCAGCGCCGCGCTACTGGGTCCCGGGACGGGCGTGACCATCGGGTTTGTCGATAGTGGAATCAGCGGGACGCATCCCTTCTTCGCCGGAACGGATTTACTGGGTCAACCGCGCATGGTCGCGCAGGCGAACTTCGTTACCAGCGAACCGGGGAACAACGGCGCCGACGTCTTTGGCCACGGCACGGCGGTCGCTGCCATGGCGTTGGGCCGAGGCGAAGTCGATGGCGAAAACTACAACGGCATGGCGCCGGACGCGCGCTATGTCAACGCCCGCGTTTTGAACTCCAATAATTCGTTCCTGTCAACGGACCCAATTATCCGCGGCGTGCAGTTCTCGCTGCAGAATCATGCGGACATCATCAATCTTTCTTTGGTGGTCAACGCCAGTCAGTCCGACGGAAACACGAAACTGGACCTGATGATTGACTACCTGGCGGACGCCCGCGGCGTGCTAGTGATCACCTGCGCCGGCAATTTCGGCGTTTCCGTGGCCCCGCACGCGATTGGCGCGGCGCGCAACGCGATCTCCATGGGGGCGTTGAACGCGGACTATTCTCGCGTCGCGAATTTCTCGGTCGCAGGCCCCACCAGCGATAACCGCGTGAAGCCAGACATGGTAGCGCCGGGACAAACCGTCAGCACGGCCAACGTGAATTGGCAATCGTCCGGCGCGCTCGTCAGCAATTGGTCGGGAACCAGTTTTGCCGCGCCGCAAGCGGCCGGTATGGGCGCCCAGTTGATTGACTATGGACGCGAACATGGTCTGAGCACGGATCAGCGCGTCCTTCGCGCGGTGATGATCAACTCCGCGGAAAAAACGCTCGACCACAACGGCGCGCCTTGGGCGGCCACCTCGCTCTTGCCGCTCGATAGCGAGCAAGGATCCGGAAGGCTGGATGCAGTCGCCACGGCCCTGCAGTACATTGCCGGAAGCCATGCGCCAGGCGCAGTTCCGAACACCGGATGGGCGCTGCAAGAAGCCCTTGGAGCAAGCAACGCGTTGAACACCGCCGAGGCCTACGCGCTGCAACTATCGCCCACGCTCGGTAGCTATATCGACGCGACGTTGGTCTGGAACCGGCACGTGGTCTGGTCGGATTTTGGAGAGCAGAACGTGATCGACCCGGCCGACTCGTTCTTTGTCTCTTCCAGCGATCCACAGGATGATCTGAATCTGTTCCTCTACAAGGATGGCGTTCAAGTCGCGTCGAGCACCAGCGCGAGCAATACAGTGGAGCACATTCACTTTCTGGTCACGGCCGAGGGCAATTACTCGATTCGTGTCACCCGCAGCGCGGCCGTGGACGCCGGCGAAACCTACGCCCTGGCCTGGCAATCGGTCGCCGTGCCTGAACCGGCCACGTTAACTCTCGCGGCGTTCGGTCTGGTGGCCTGGGGAGTTCGTCGCAGGCGCAGGCGATAACCCGGGGCTCTCGATCGCCCAGGCCCTGCCAATAAAAAAAACGGACTCCGAACCGCGTCACGGGGACGCAAGTTCGAAGTCCGTCTTGAATCGATTGGCCTGAGCGATTCCACACCCTCGGCCGCACGCGTTGTCGTTACTTGGCCGAACGGCGACGGCGGAACGCGGCGACACCGGCGATTGCCAGGCCCATTCCGACCAGAACGACCGAGCTCGGCTCCGGCACGATCGAGATCTTGTCGACATCGATTGTCACGGTCGTACCTGTCTCCAGGTCGTCCTTCTGCACCAGGATTTGCACGTTCGAGAGACTGCTGAAGACGAAATTAAAAGAGCCCCCTTCGTCGGTGTAGACAAAGTCTGGCGTGCTGGTCGACGAGATCGGCATTGTGATCAACGTCCAAACATTCGGTTGAATGGGCGTCTGGTACATGATGTTGGCGCCTGGGTTGTTGCCGGCGCCGGCAAATCGCGTCCCAACGTGCAACGTCGTGTTGCTTTGCTGGCGAATCCAGAACGACAACTCCGTCACATTGCGCGCGATCCAATCACCGACGAAAGCATCGCCGCTCGAATCAAAATTTCCCTGGCCGCGAAACGTGACCTGGCCCAGCGGATTCGAGCTGAAGACCTTCGGAGTTGAGATGTAGGCGTCGCCGGCGCCGAGGGGGCCACCTGTCGACACATAGGTAGGCGCCGCAAAGACGAGCGAAGTTGCGGTCGAGCCGCCCCAATTCGCATTGTCGACGGAAAAATCCTCGGTGTACGGCAGCGTGACGGCGCTGGCGCTGGTGACGCAGGTGGCGGACAACGCGGCGCCAATCAAAGCCATGGCTACAAATCGATTCATGGAATGGACTCCAAACGCGGAAAAAGTTTATTGCAGAAAGGGCCGCTGCAAAAACAATGCAGCACGATGCCCAGAGGATCGCTGGGGAAGAAGCCTGCGAAGGCGGGAACGGACTCAGTGCGGAGCCAGCGCGCGAATGGGAGTTCGAGACGCTGGCCAGTCGATCGCAGGCCGGAAGTTCCAGGTTGAAGAAACCTAGTGCGTTTAGTTCATTAGCCGCGTGATACTGAGTCTCATTAACAGGAAGATGCCACGATCATAGTCGGACCAAATCCAATGTCAACCTTTCAAGTCCGAAAATTCTACCCTGCTATCGCCAAAACTCCCAAATCACCAACATCTCGGCGAACATTGCTGAAACATCAGTCCTGTAGCGGCTCGTACGGCTCCATATGAATCAGCACGTCGCGGGCGGATGGCAGGGCCTCGCGAATGGCAGATTTCACCCGGCCGCCCAGGATGTGCGCGTCGTGCAGACTCAACGCCGGATCCGCCTGCACGTGCAGATCAATCGAATAGTCGAGTCCCAGCTTGCGGACCCTCAGCTTTTCGGTTGCCAGCACGCCGTCGACGCTACGGGCCGCCTGATCGATCTTGTCCAGAACGGCCTCGTCCGGCGTGCGATCCATCAATTCGTGCACGGCGGCGGTCAGAAACCTTCCGCCGTTGAGTGCAATGATCACCGCGGCCACTAGTGCCGCCCAGTCGTCGGCGGATTCCCAGCCTGGCCCGCCCCACAGCGCAAGCGAGATGCCAATAAACGCGGCGGCCGAAGTCATCGCGTCGCTGCGATGATGCCAGGCGTCCGCCTTGACCGCGGTGCTCTCCAGTTCCTTGCCAACGCGAAACACGGTGCGAAACAAAAGTTCCTTGATCACCACCACGCCGGCCACAACTACCAGCGTGAAGGGCGCCGGGGCGTGATGCGGCGTGAGAATCTCGCGAATCGCCAGAATGGCAACACTGACGGCGGCCGCCAGGAGCATTAGCGCCACCACGCCCGTGGCCAGCGGTTCCGCCCTGCCGTAGCCGTAGCGGTGCATTTCGTCCGGCGGTCGAGAGGCGACCCGCAAGCCTTGCAAGACGACCAGGCTGGAAAAGATATCGGTAGAAGATTCAATCGCGTCGGCAACCAGCGCGTACGAGTGTCCGACAATGCCGGCGATCAACTTCGTGACGACCAGCACCGCGTTGACCAGCAGCCCAAGTTGCGCGGCCTGAATTCCGGCCAGAATCCTCGTCATACGGTCATTCTACTAGTAGTAGGCGCCATTGGACCGCGGAAGGATGTCGAATTGCGAACGCATTTCTGGCCGGAAGCGCCCCTCGATTGCGAGTCTCGGCCGTGCGATAATTCAAACCTAGCTCGTAGGCGGTCGACCCGTCAAACGCAGCAGAGATTGCCCCAAAGCGGCCGCCGGCGGCGCGGACAGAAGCGGAGAGACAGTTTGCAGATTTCCGGAACCGAGATCGAAGACACATTCGCCGAAGCGTTTCGGATGCGCTACGCGCGGTTGATCGTCACCGCGCATGACCTCCATTGGCTGGACGCCGGCGTGCGAGAGTTCACCGGCTACGCCAGCAGCGTCATCGCCTGCGACGCCGAGGCCGGCGTCGAACGCTGGTTAACGCCTGACGAAACGCCCGACGGCCGCGTCGGCGCTGCGATCCTGGTCTTTGGTTTCGCGACCGACGCGCTCGCCAAGGCAGTCCCCAATCGGACCGGCCAATCTCTGATGACTTGCCCCACCACGGCCGTCTTTGATGGCTTGCAAGATGGAGAAGATCGAATCGTCCTCGGCAAGCACATCCGTTATTTCGGCGATGGGTTCCAGAAGAGCAAGCTTCTCGACGGGCGTCGCTATTGGCGCATACCCGTCATGGATGGCGAGTTCCTGGTCGAAGAGACGGCGGGCGTCTCCAAGGGCGTGGCCGGCGGCAATCTGATTCTACAAGGCGCCGATATGCCAGCGGCGCTCTCTGCCGCGCGCCGCGCGGTCGACTCGCTGGCGAACATGCCCGGCGTCATCGTTCCGTTTCCGGGGGGCATCGCCCGGAGTGGAAGCAAAGTCGGCTCGCGCTATAAAAAGCTGGCCGCTTCCACCGCCGACGCTTACTGCCCCACGCTGCGCGGACGAGTCGAAACACAATTGCGTCCAGGCGCCAATTGCGCGTACGAGTTAGTGATCGATGGCGTCGACGAGACGGCTGTCGCCACGGCCATGGCCACGGCCATCCGCGCCTCGGCCGGACCAGGCGTGATCAGCATCGGCGCAGGCAACTACGGCGGCAAACTCGGCAAGTTCCACTTCCGACTTCACGAGGTCCTGGCCGCTGGAACGTAAGTGTTGGGGACGCGCTTGCAACTTGCCCGGATTTTTGCAGGACGCCTGGCCGAATAAGACCTGCTTCCTCCGCTGAATCGCAGTTTCTCGTTGGGGAACTGACCGGACGATGAAGGAAATTTAGATCGACGGTTCTGCGTCGGAATTTCAGAGCGATTCTTAAGAGCTCTCACGATTGTCAGAAAACGGTCCTTTTTCAGGATGTCTCACGCTGCACGGGTTTTTAAAACAATCGTCCGGTAAGCGCCGCTCCGGCGAGCAGCCCGCGCGTTTCACAACCAAAAAACGCGGGTTATTTGACTTTCTCGAACTACGTCAATTTCCTAATCGTGTCGAAGAATGGCTCAGTCAGTTAGGCCATAGAAGCAGAAAATGGCATTCGCAGCCCTTGCCGCAGCTCACCGGGTTCACGGGCAAGGCGGATGAACTACTTCATATATTTCACCTTCAGTTGCTCGATCTTGCCATTGAACTTGAAGGGTGCTTTGTCGTAGTAATCAATAGACACGGGAGAGCCGAGGTCGATGCCGATGTCGAGGCAGTCGTTGGCGGTGAACAGCAACGCCGCGCTGACGGGCACCATGTTGGGTCCAACCTCCATTTGGCCGACCCTGGCTACTTCCTTGGCTTCCCGGCCGTTGACAGTCGTGACGGTGTTCACTTCCTTGCCGTTGACCTTCATGACAATCTTGAGCGGACCACCGGGCTTGGGCACAACATAGCTCGTCACAACTTCGATCTTCACCTTGCCAGTCGGCAGCTTGTTCTTGGACTTAATCTGCGTGCGCATGATCTCGAAGAGGTTGTATTCGTAGCAGAGCGTGCCATCGACCACGTAACAACTCAGCCCGCCAGAGAACGCGCCCAGCCCATAGAGCACGCCGTTGGCCTTGTCGGGAATCTCGGCGTCAATCGTGACGATGTTGGGCTTGTTGCCGAGGGCCGGCGCGCAGATCTCCGGCATCCGAATCATATCTCCCGAGAAGTTCCACTGCGTGTAGGGCGGCGCGAGCCGCAGTTCGGGGTGGAGGACGACAGTGTAGAGGCCACCGCCGATGGGCAGGCCCTTGTTCTTGGTGAACTCGATCAGGAAGAGGTCCTTCATGTCGGCCAGCTTCGCCGGCATCTTGTCCGCCAAGTTGTTGGCCTGCGACCAATCCTCGTCGATGTTGTAAAGTTCCCACTTGTCTTTGTCCGGCGTCCATTCATGGATTCCGGCCGGTGTGCCGGCGACCCACGGTATGCGCGGGCCAAAGGCCGAGGCCATCCAGCCGTCATGATAAATGCCGCGGCTGCCCATGATCTCGAAATATTGCGTGTGCTTGACCTCCTTGGCCTTGGCATCGGTGAGCGTGCTTTTAAAGCTGACGCCGTCGAGGGGAACCTGCGGGATGCCGTTGACCACGCTGGGGGGAGTGATGCCCACGACGTCGTAGAGGGTCGGGACCACGTCGTTCACATGCAGAAACTGGGAACGAGGAGTGGCATCGGGCTTGATCTTCGCCGGCCAGCGGATGGCCATGGGGTTGCGGGTGCCGCCGAAATGCGAGGCAACCAGCTTTGTTCCCTTGTACGGTGTGCTTCCGGCCCAGGCCCATCCGGCGTGATACTGGCAGTCGGTTTTGGGAGAACCCAAAACGTCGATGCCGCCCAGCGTATCCAACGCGGCGATGTGCTGCTTGGTGGTGGTAGGGATGCCGTTCTGCGCCAACAACTCGCTGATGGTGCCGTTCTGGCCTTCCGACGAGGAGCCATTGTCGCCCCAGATATAGAGGATGATCGTGTTGTCGCCGTAGCCGAGCCGATCCACGGCATCCACCAGCCGGCCCACTTGCGCATCCACATGTTCGCCAAATCCGGCTGCCACTTCCATCAGTCGGCGCTGAAAGGGCTTCTCGTCTTCAGGAATGCTGTCCCAGGAGGCCATTGTCGGATCGCGCGGCGTGAGTTGCGCATTCTGCGGAATCCAGCCCTTTTCCTTGGCGCGCGCGAAGACGCGTTCGCGGTATTTGTCCCAGCCGTCGTCGAACTTGCCCTTGTATTTGTCAGCCCACTCCTTCCCGACATGAAATGGCGCATGCATGGCACCGCTCGCCCAATACATGAAGAACGGTTTGTCGGGCGTGAAGGCCTTGTGCTGTTGCAGCCAGCCGATGGCGTCGTCGGCAATGTCCTCCGAGAGGTGGTAGGGTTTGCCGTCCTTCGGTTGATTTGGATGAACCACGGTGGTGTTGCGCACCAGGTTCGGCTCGTATTGCGACGCCTCGCCGGCGAGGAAGCCATAGAAGTATTCGAAACCTAGACCCGCAGGCCAGTTGTCGAACGGCCCGGCAGCGGTCGTCTCGGAGCCCGGAGTATTGTGCCACTTGCCCCAGGCGCCGGTGCGGTAGCCATAGTCCTTGAACACCTCGGCGCCAGTGGCGCTGCTCTTGGGCATGGTGCCGGCGTAGCCGTCCCAGTCATTGGCCAGTTCGGTGATCTGGCCGCTGGCGACCCGGTGATGATTCCGCCCGGTCAGGAGCGACGCCCGCGTGGGCGAGCACATGGCCGTGGTGTGAAACCGGTTGTAGGCGATGCCTTCCTTCTTGATGCGATCGAGCGTCGGGGTGTGGACCTCGCCGCCGAAAGTGCTTGGCAGGCCGGGTCCGGCGTCGTCAATGAGCACGATCAGGATGTTCGGCGCGCCCTTCGGCAAATGACTCTGCGCTGGGAGCGGGCTGTAAACCGACTCCTGCATGGTCTTGCCGGCGATGCTGCCGGACGGTTTAGGTGGAAATGGCAGGACCTCTTGCGCGCGCGCCGTTGAGGCGAACGCCGCGCCCAACGTAAAGCTGAGGAGCCAACCCGAAAGCCAGTGCAAGGTGTTTGGGCTCATCAACTGATTTCTCCAGGGCTTGTTGGTGTTCAGCTCAAATTGGACAAGGGTCATTTCGCGTCCTTGATCGTCGTCGTGCCGGCGCTATCTCTCCTGGCTGCATTAATGGGCTAGAGATCGCGCAAAACGCGGCGCCGGAATCGCTTTGCAATTGTACTTTATGAACAGGTCCGGCGGGATCCGCCCCGGGCACAACAACCAATCGGGGGCTGCCGGACCTGAGTCAATAGGGCAGGCGATGCCGCCGACTGCTTGGGTGTGAAGCCCAGCACATTGCCGAAGTAAGTGGTCCCGAAACACGTTCGTTTTCTCGGAAGATCGAGGCTGAGCTGAATGTCAGCGATTAGCCTTGCGGCACTTGTCTCGAATTGCCGTTTCAGTAATCAATGTCTCATAAACTCGTGAACTTGGGACAAGGCTGCTGTGATCGCGAAGCCTGAGAAGTGAACAAATAAGTGGCCGCTCGGGGACTCGAACCCCGACGCCTTGCGGGACAAGATGCCAAATCTTGCGTGTCTGCCAATTTCACCAAGCGGCCAGGCTCGCTCGTAAGTCCCGCACACGGCGAAACTACCGCTCCGCAGGCGCAGTGTTCGGAAGGTGAATTCGGAAAACGCTTCCCTCGCCCGGCGTGCTGTCGACGGTGATCTGGCCGCAGTGCGCCTGCACGATGTGTTTGACGATCGCCAGACCCAGGCCGGTGCCGCCGAGTTTGCGACTGCGGGCTTTGTCGACGCGATAGAAACGCTCGAACAACCGCGGCAAATGCTCGGTGTCGATACCGCAGCCTCGATCGCTGACTGCGATCACCGTTTCCACTTCATTCCGCGCGGCGGATAGCAACACTTCTCGCCCTGGCTCGCTGTACTTGATGGCGTTGTCCAGCAAATTGGTCACCGCTTGCTCGAGCAGCGGAGAATTGATGCGCGCCCAAACTGCCTGATCGCACTCAATCCGGACGACGATCTGCCGCTCGTCCGATTTCGCCTGACAATCGTGCGCCACGGCTTCTAACAGCTCGCGGACGGTAGTCCGTTCCATCACCAGATCCGTCGCTCGCTCGCTCTGCTCGATTTTCGCCAAGCTGAGCAAATCTTCAATGATCGCATTCAAGCGGTCCGCCTGGGTCGAGACGATCCGCAGAAATCGCTCTGCGTCGGCAGGGTTGGCCAGCGCGCCATCGAGCAACGTCTCGACAAAACCCTTGATCGACGTGATGGGGGTCTTCAATTCATGCGAAACGTTGGCGACAAAGTCGCGGCGGATCATTTCCAAGCGGCGCAAATGGGTTACGTCGCTCAATACAATCACCGCGCCGCCACCGCCGGGGCGCTGTGGGTTGCCGAGCGCCGTGCCGCGCACTTGCAACACGCGATCGCTCTCGCCATGCAGAATGACGTCATCCTCAAGCGGTTCGCGGGCGGCCAGCACGCTGTTCGCGAATCGCCGCAAGTCCGCGTTGCGCACAACCTCGCTCAATGGGCGCGAAATTGGATTGGGGAGTGGATTACCGACCAACTCCGCGGCGGCTTTGTTGAGCGTGATCACGCGTTGATCCGCGTCGATCGCCAGGACGCCTTCGACCATGCTGGCCAGCACAGCCTGCTGTTCGTTGGTCTGACTGACGATGGTCCGCAGCCGTTCTTCGAGCTGCGCGGCCATTTGATTCAGCGCGCCGGCCAGGCCGGTCATCTCCACCGAGTCTCCTCCGGCCAACTTATATGCCAGATCGCCGCTGGCAAAATGTTCGGCCACGTCGCGCATTTCCTCGAAAGGTCGACTCACGCGCCGCGCCACGACCAGGCAGAGCGCCGCGCCGGCCACGCCAATCGCAAAGGCCGCGCTCCACAGCTTGAGCTGCATCCGATGTAGCGTCTGCCGGACGACCGTCGGGGCGACCGAGCTTTCGACCAGCGCCACGGTTTTTCCATTCCGCTCGACTGGCAGCATGATCGCGCCAGAGTTTTGCGCGGCGATCGCTCCGGCCAACGCCGCCGCGCTCCGCCTGCCGCCGTTCTCAGCTAAGTCTCGCGAGCGCGGTTTGCCGCTCGAATCGCAAAAGAGTTGGCCGTCCGGGAGGAGCACCGCCAGATTGGCGTCCGATGCTTGCGCTAATTGCGCGCACGCATCGCGCAGACGTTCCGCGTCCTCTTCCGTTAGGGCCTGGCCAATTTCGCGATCGACCAGCCGGGCCGTCAATTGCAGTCGCTGCGTCAGCGACGCCAGGTATTGCTCTTCGGCCCAATGCGTGGCGAACCAGGCAATCGCCGCCAGCGAGACCGTCGAGACGAACAGGTACGAAGGGAAGAGCTGCCACAACAAACGCTTGCGGGCCATCAAATCTCTTACCCTTTGAAACGGTAGCCGATACCGCGGACCGTTTCGATATAATCGCCGCGCGTCCCGAGCTTCTTGCGGAGGCCGGCCACCTGGACGTCGACCGAGCGCTCTGTGACGGGATAATCTTCCCCCTTCACGGCGTCGACAATCTGACCGCGCGTGAAAGCCCAACCTGGCTTGCGCGCCAGAAATTGCAACAGCCGAAATTCCGTGAAGGTAAGATCGAGCGCCTGGCCCGCCAGACGAACCTCGTGCAAGCCCGGATGGATCACTACGTCATGCACGGTAATCGCGCCATCGTCCGATTCGTCCTGAGCGCGACGACGCAAGACCGACTTCACTCGCGCTACCAACACGCGCGGGCTGAACGGCTTGGTGACGTAATCGTCTGCGCCCATTTCCAGACCAGTCACCACGTCAGCCTCTTCGCTCTTGGCGGTGAGCATTAAAATGGGAATGTGTTGCGTGCGCGAATCCATCTTCAGTAGGCGGCAAACTTCCAAGCCGTCGACCGCGGGAAGCAGCAGATCCAGCACAATCAGATCGGGAAGTTCCCGCTTGGCGACAGTCAGGGCTTCCTCGCCTGTCCCCACGCCCATTACCCGGAAACCTTCCTTGGTCAAATTATAGCTGACGAGTTCCAGCAGATCTTGCTCGTCGTCCACAACGAGCACTCGCTCCCTTGGCATTTGGAAAACCTGTCGTTGACGTGATCGAGCCCCGTTCCGATGCGCACCATCCCTAACACGCGGCCGTTAGGCTCCCGTTAGACGCGTGTGTGAATCACGTGTTTGCAGGCCGAACCAGCAGCATCCCCTGCTAACCTTCGGCACGCAGTGATTCTACCTGCGCGGCGAATAGCCGCAAACCGCCACGCCGGCAGGGGGCGCCGCCAGATTGAGCAATCCAAGGCGACTACGATTCTCGCCGTGGCGCAATAAAATCGCGGGCCTCCCGGCCGTGACAGCCGAGAAGCCCGCTGGATCGCCGGATGCGATCTTCAAAATTCGACTTCAAGTTGAGTTTTTGAGAGCCGTGAGCAGCTTTGCTGCGAACTTGGCGAGGGAGAAGAATGCCAGGATGGTATTCTTCCCAAGGCCGCTAGGTTGCAGTCAATTGCATCAGTGAGCGCGCTTGCGAGCGCGGACCCAGCCGCAGAGCGCCAATCCGCTGATCGCCAGGATCCAACTCGCCGGCTCCGGGACGACGCTGATCGAACCGGTTGGCAGCGTTCCGGTTGCCGCCGAAGTCCAGTTTTCTGGATTGGAGATCGCCGCCAGCCATTCGGCTTTCGTGCCGCTAGCGAGCGACGCGGTGTTAAACATGATGAAGCGTGGCGATCCAAAGCTGACCGGAAGCGTGAGCGCCGTGTTGTCGAGCGCGGAAAGCCCCGCGGGAATTGTGCCAGTGTCGCTACCTATGGCATTTTCGAACGCGCCGGTGTCGTCCAGTACAAATAGCTGGCTCGTCACGTTTTGCATCGGCAGATTGTCAGTCCCCTGAAAGGCATAAACCTGCTCGGCCGGATTGCCAATGCTCAACGGCGCAAATGTGCCCGAGGCTCCCCCCGGCACGGCGCCGGTGGTCGTCCAAAGAAAATCTGGGCTGACATCGGTGGTGCGAATGATCGCGCCGGCGGGGATGTTCGAGACCGCGGACCACTTAGTCAGTGTTTCATTTCCGTCGCCATCATCGGCGGCGGGGGAGCGAAATTGAGTGCCGGTCCAGCCATTGTCCGTGAAATAGATATTTTCGCCGGCGGAGATCGGCGCCAGCGCGACAAAGGCAAACGAGTCCGGCGAACCGTTATCGATCCAGCCAATCAGTGCGACGTCTCCCGCCAAGAGCCCTGCGCTCGCGGTTGTCGGGCTGAAGAGAGGGCCGACGCAGAATGCGGCGACCAAAGCGAAGAAGAACTTACGCGCAATGCCCCAATGCCCCTCGTGTTGTCTCAAAATCATCTGCTTTCTCCTTACGTGCCAGGTGTAAATCAACCATGTCTGCCAAAATTCTCATCTCATTGTGCAACGTCACTGGCGTTCCTCGGGCAGATTGAAACATGGTCGACTTACAAGCCTGGCTCGCAAGGCGAACGCACGAACTCTAGTCGCCAACTGTTAGGGCAGTGTTAGGATCCAATCAGAATTGGATCAGTTCCACTGCGATTCCCGCCGTTGTGTGCATAAAAAATGCGCGGGCCGCCGGTTAGATCATCCGACGACCCGCGCTGCGGCGGCGGCGAACCGAAGTCGAGACATCAGCCCCGTTTGCGCAGTCGAATAACAATCCATCCGAGCAGACCACTGGCGCACATGGCCCAAGTGGCCGGCTCTGGCACAACGCTGATCTGGCCGGTTGGTAGCGTTCCGCTGGCAGCCGCGGTCCAGTTGGCCGGATTGGCGATCGCTGTCAACCACTCAGCCTTGGTTCCACTGGCCAGGGTGTCCGTATTGAACTTAATAAAGCGCTGCGCGCCGAAGCTGGCCGGCAAAGTGACGGCCGTGTGATCCAACAGCGACAGTCCCGGAGGAATGGCGCCCGTCTCGCTGTCGATGGCGTTCTCAAAGGCGCCGGTGTCGTCCAGCACGAACAACTGGCTGGTCACATTCTGAAGCGGCAAGGAACTCGCGCCCTGAAAGGCGTAAATCTGCTCGGCCGGATTGCCAATGCTCAGCGGCGCAAAAGCGCCGGAAACTCCACCCGGCACGGCGCCGGACAGCGTCCACGCGTAGCTGGGGTCGGTGGCATTGCTACGGATGATCGTCCCCGGCGAGATGGCCGAGACGCTCGTCCATTTAGCGAGGGTTTCGTTGCCGTCGCCATCGTTGCTGGCGGGAGAGCGAAATTGCGTCCCCGTCCAGCCGTTGTCAGTGAAATAGATGCTCTCGCCCGCCGCGACCGGCGCGAGCGTGACAAAAGCAAACGAATCTGGCGTGCCGTTATCGATCCAGCCAATCACCGCAACATCGCCGGCCAACAGTCCGGCGCGCGCGGGGCGGCTGACTCCGGCCGCGATCGCTAGCGCCAAGCATAACACAGTCCACAATTTTCTCGACATGCAGTCCCTTTTCTTCATGAGCGTTCTCCAAGAAATCAAAATCGCAACTTTCAAATGCTCGCGAACTGTAGCGATTGAGTGTGAAGAGACGATGTGGAGCGCGCAAGAACTCCAACAGGATTTCGTGCGGAGACGAAGAGCAGACGCGCGGCGCGAACTCAATCGATGGCTGGCTCCCAAAACTGTTGCGATTTTCATTCGCTCGTAATCGGACGCGAACAATCAATCGCTACAGTGCCGCCATTCGCAATCCCGCGCAGACACTACGAATCAACACAAGGATCGAAACACTATGAAGCTCCGGCAGGCATTACTTTTTGCGGCAATAGGGTTATTGCCCCATTCGATGTTAATGGCCGCGACGCCCAACGCCCTGATCTTGAATGAAGCAAATGCCGTCAGTGGCGACAGCAAGTATCTCGGTGGTGGAAAGACCGATCCGGTACTCGGACGCCTCGAAGGAAATGGCCAGAATTGGTTTGAATTTGTCGTGGCGGGAGCCGACGCAGGAAAGCACACCTTGGATATGCGTGGCTGGCACGTCGACTGGTCCTACGACAAAGGAGACGGCAGCTTCGGCAACGGCGTGTTGACGTTCAATCAAGACTCGCTGTGGTCCGCCATGCCGCAGGGGACGATGGTCACCGTCAACGAATGGCAAAAAGCCTGGTATCAGGTCAACACTCCGCCAGCGCCTGGCAACCCCCATGGCGATTCATTCGTCGATGGCAATAACGTCCCCGGCGGCGGCATGCAGCGCAACGGTGGAATCGACGGCTTTGGAGCTCAAAAAGGCTCGGCCTTCAATCCGGCCACGGACACGCTTCGCGACTTCACGACCAACACGGTCTGGAATCCAATCGCGTCCGAACCCGATTGGAATATCAATCTCTGGGCTGGCGAAGGCCTGGCCGGCGGCATGGCAAAGTATTTCAACTTCAGCGGCGCCGTGACCAAGAACGGAGTCACCACCAACGTCGGCATCGATGCCGCAGCCGGCCTCTTCTCCGCCAACAACGACAATTGGCAATTCACCATCAAGGACAGCCTGAACAACGTGATTCAAGGTCCCATTGGCGAAGCCGTGGCAGGTTGGACCGCCGGCGGCGTTGGCTCGGACGAGAACCTTAAGCTCGAAGCCTTTTCTGCAGCGAGCAATCCAACGGCCGCAAGCTACTTGGGCGTTTCCATCAGCAACTACAAGGACGGCTCGTCCAGCAGCTATGGCGCCCCCAATCGCTGGTCCGAGGGAGAAAACGTCGCCACGCAGGATCTCAGCCCGCTGCGTAGCTGGTTCAGCTCGATCCTTCCCGGAGACGCGGATCTGAACGGCACGGTCAACTTTGCTGACTTCCAGGCGCTGCAGAACAACTACGGACAAACCGGCCGTGGTTGGCAGAGTGGCGACTTCGATGCCGATGGCGTTGTTGGATTCGCCGACTTTCAGTTGCTGCAAAACAACTATGGCCAGTCGAGTGGCGGCGGCGGATCGATTCCGCAAAGCGTGACCGCCGTGCCGGAGCCTTCGACCTTGATCCTGGCCGGGCTGGGGCTTCTAGCGCTAGTTGGCTTTCGCCGACGCCTGGCGCGCGCAAGACGTTAGAGCGACTTCGTGAGAATTTGTGCAAATGCATTGTCCGATTGGTTTCTGGATGTGACTATTTTTCTTCAGGAGAGTGATTCATGATTCAACGCGCGTTCCTTGTTCTACTGGCCCTGACCGCAATGGTGGCGACAAGCCAGGCTGCGACCATCACGCTCGATTTGCAACTCAACAAGGTCGCCAAGACGTACGAAGTCTTTGCGACGGTTGACGGTCCGTCCAAGGGACTGGCAAGTTTCAGCATCGACATCCTGGGCGCCGGCGGCGCCGCCGTGACCAGCTCCTTGTTGCAGGTTCCGCGTCCTTTCGATGCCGACCTGGGCGAATTCATCGGCTTCACGCTGTTGCGCAGTAATGGCGCGACCAGCGGCACGAATCGCACGGGCGTTCGCGCCAGCCAGGACACCACGGCCAGCGATCCGGCGTTCTTGATCTTCGACGTCGGCGTTGCCACGCCCTACCTGCCAGTCAAGCTGGCCAGCGGCAGCTACACCGGCGCCCTGGGAACGTTGACCGCCAAGGTCACCACGGGCAACTTCTTCAACCTGTTTCCCCAGGACTACACGCTGGGATCCAATACCGTGGCAGCCACCAGCGTGATCCCAGCGGTGGCCAGCGTGCCGGAACCGGCCACCATGGCGCTCATGGCAATGGGTGTGGCGATGGTAGGCGCAGTTAGGCTAGGCCGACGTCGTCGCCAGGGCGCACTCGGCGCCAACAGCTAACGCGCCGATCAGGACAACTTGAGACATCCGCGCGGTTGCGAAGGAGCAAGTCCAAGGGAGGCTCGCTCCTTCGCGCTGGCGGTTTTGGTAAACGGCGCAGTCTTAGCAATGGAGGCCATTGCAGTTCTCTCACAGTTCTCACGCCTTCCTAACATGCTGCTAGCAATCGACCGGTAGATTGCCAGCCAAACGCAGGTGGGTCGCTGCGCCACGCTTCCCGAGAAGCGCCGCGCGCACGATCTTTCCGCGATGTCTGGCAAGTCGAAACCGGTATCAAAGGCATGGGAATGGGAAAGAATCAGAATCTACGGTCGAAGTTCGCTGTTGCTTTTACTTTGGGAACGCTCTTCGGTTGCGTAGGCATCGCCCGCGCCGCTGCGCCCAATTCGCTGATCTTGAATGAAGCGAACGCCGTGAGTGGCGACAGCAAGTACCTGGGGGGCGGCAAGTCAGATCCGACGCTGGGGCGTCTCGAAGGAAACGGTCAGAACTGGCTGGAATTTGTCGTCGCAGGCACGGATGCCGGAAAGCACACGCTCGACCTGCGCGGCTTCACCATGGACTGGCTTTACAACAAAGACGCCAGCACGTTTGGCAACGGCAAGATCACGTTCAGCCAGGACCCAATCTGGGCCGCCGTTCCGCAAGGAACGATGATTACGCTCAACGAATGGCAAAAAGCCTGGTATCAGATAAACACGCCCCCCGCGCCGGGCAACAGCCACGGCGATCCGTTCGTCGATGGCGACAATAACCCCGGGGGCGGCATGCAGCGCAACGGCGGAATCGATGGGCTGGGCATTGCCAAAGGCTCAGCTTTCAACCCGGTCACGGACACGCTGCGAGATTTCAGCACCAACACGATTTGGAATCCGCTCGCCCAAGCGGGCGCCGATTGGAATATCAACATCTGGGCCGGCGAAGGCGTGGTTGGGGGCGTCGGCAAGTACTTCACCTTCAGCGGTCAGATCACCAAGAGTAGCGGCGTTTCGACAATTGGCGTCGATACTTCGGCCGGTCTGTTCTCTGCGAATAACGACAACTGGCAGTTCACCATCAAGGATTCGCTACTCAACACGATCCAAGGACCCATCGGTGAAGCCGTCGCCGGTTGGACAGGTGGTGGCGTCGGCTCGGACGAAACTCTCAAGCTCGAGGCATTCGATCCAGCAATCAATCCCACGCTCGCCAGCTATCAAGGCGTAACGATTGCCAAATACAAGGATGGTTCATCCAGTAGCTACGGCGCCGCAAATCGTTGGACTGGCGGCGAGGGTGTCATCACGCAAGACCTGAGCCCGCTGCGCAACTGGTTCAACAGTCTTGTGCCGGGCGACGTCAATCTAGATGGAGTGGTCAACATCGGAGATATCGCCGCAATCGCCGAAGGCTGGCTCGTGCATGGCGGTCTGGGCGATGGAGACGCCAACGGTGACGGCGTCACCAACATCGGCGACTTGACACTCGTCGCGGACAACTGGCAACAACAAGGGGGTGGCGGCGGTCTGAACATCACCGCCGTGCCAGAACCCTCCACCGCGCTTCTCAGCGTTGTAGGTCTGCTTGGCGTTGCAATATTTGGGTTTCTAAAGCGTCGCTAATCATGCCCTCATCCGGCGCGGCTAGCTTGGGATTCGCTCCGAAGAGATGCGAGCGAGTTCTGCTGGCCGCTTTCGAGGCGCGTCTTGCTATTTGACATCCAAAAGTCCAGCGGCGTTCCGCTGCCAGTTCCGAACAATCATGCATGAGGTAGGAAGCCCCTACATGGCGCCCACAATTTTAGATCCTTCGTCGTCTTCAACGACTCTGTCGTCGCGTTTCACACGCAACGCGTTTTCTGACCGTCGGCGTCGCGCATCGCAAGCAGCCAGGCGGGCTGCCGGGTTCACGTTGGTCGAACTGCTGGTGGTGATCGCCATCATCGGCATTCTGATTGGGCTATTGCTGCCGGCCGTGCAGATGGCGCGCGAGGCGGCCCGTCGCACGCACTGCACGAACAATCTCAAGCAGATTGCGCTGGCGTTGCACAATCACCACGACAGCAACCAGTCCTTTCCGCCCGGCCTGCCGCATTGCTCACCCAAGGTGGGCCTGTGGAAAACGGGCGGTACGGACGTCGGCGTTTTTTGCCAGGGCCCCAACTGGGCTTCGAGCATCATGCCGCAGCTCGAAATGCCAGCCATGGAAGAAAAACTAGGCGGGTGCCTGGATAACGAAGCCAACGCGGCAGACGACTGCGACCGCAACAAAGATGGCAAGCCGTGGCGAGATTTTGGGATCGTCAGCCTGGCCATGTACACCTGCCCCAGCTCGGAACAGTTGGTTGAGCTGATGGATAATTGGGAGCTTGAGCATCTGCAAAAAGGAAATTACGCAGCGAACTTCGGCGCGGACACGTTCATGTCGTTCCAAGACCCGATGATGGCGGGCGCGTTTGGAGTCATCGTTCCGGCGGGGACGGCGAGCGCCAAGCAAATCTTGAATCATGCTTCGCTCAAAGGGCGCTGGAAGGCAGGTTGGGGACAAGGGACGCGCGCCGCGGAGTTTATTGACGGCATGTCTTCCACGCTGCTAATTAGCGAGTTGGTCGGAGTCGAAGACGCCAAGGACGGTCGTGGGACCTGGGTCTGGGGAGGCATGGGGGGATCGACCTTCACGGCCAAGTATCCCCCCAACGCAAAGCAGTACGATGTCATCCCAGCGTGTGGCGATTCGCTGGCCGAAGCCGATCGTCGCTACTGCAAACAGAATCAGACCGACGGAAACGTCTGGGCCTCTGCCCGCAGCAATCATCCCGGGGGCGTCAACTCGTCTCTGGCAGATGGCAGCGTGCGGTTCTTCAATGACGGCATCGACCAAGGTCTGTGGGCAGCCCTGGCGACGCGCGGCGCGATGGACGTCGCTTTTACGCCTTAGCAGCGTCAGGCCTCGTCGAGCGGCACGCCTCCCTCTTCCCGTTTGCGGATCATGGCCATCGCCTCTTCGAAGTGCGATTGCAGCGTCCGAAAACGGCGCTCGTCGCCGCCGCGATCTGGATGGTGCGTCTTGATCTGTTCGCGGTAGGCTCGCAGCAGTTCTTCCTTGGAGCAGGGCCACCGTAATCCAAACGCCACCAGGCAGCGGGGAACCTTGGGGCGCGCCCAATCCGGGACCTCTGTGTCGCGATAGACCAAAGTCGAGATCGCCCGCCGCAAACTGCGCACGTAGCGCCGGACGTCGACCACGGCAAACACGAACCCAATTGCCGGCAGGGCCAGCACGACCGCCAGAAAGACTACCAAGAGCGTAATGTCGAGGGAGTCTGGCCAGACGTGTTCGTTCGCGCCGTTCATCGGATTCACGTTATAGCCCGGGGCCCCGCCGCGGCAAGGCTCATCTGCGCCGGCCGCGTGAATTGAACGCTCAGGGGCCGCGCCCCGTACTCCAGCAAGGCGAGGGGCGTGAAAACAGGTTTTTTGCATCCGCCTTAGCCGTCGGTTAGGCTGTGAGGAGCTTACCTTCCGTCTGTGCGCCCGCGCCTGGCAATTCCAGGCTGCAAATCCCAGACGCCCACCCGCGCCCACCCAAGAATATTGATTAATCAGGAGACGTCGCTGTGAGCGAGAATTCTTCCAATGGCCTGTCGCGTCGCGAACTGTTGAAAACCACGGGGCGCGTGGCAGCGGCCGGGGCACTGGTGGGCATGACCGTGCCCAAGGTCCACGCCGGCGAGAGCAATACGATCCGCGTCGCGCTGGTCGGTTGCGGCGGTCGCGGCACCGGCGCCGCGGCCAACGCCCTGGCGACCAAGCAGGGTCCAATTGAGCTCGTCGCCATGGCCGACGTCTTTCCGCACAAGCTGGAGAGCGCCCATGACGCGCTGAAGAAAGAGGCCCCGGATCAAATCAAGGTCACCGAGGACAAGAAGTTCAACGGCTTTGACGCCTATCGTCACGCCATGGACTCGCTGCGACCGGCCGACGTCGTGATTCTGGCCACGCCGCCGGCCTTCCGCTGGGTGCAGTTTCAGTACGCCATTGAAAAAGGCCTGAACGTCTTCATGGAGAAGCCGACCACGGTCGACGGCCCCACCACGCGGAAGATGCTGGCGCTGGCCGAGAAGTCTCGCGAGAAGAATCTGAAAGTTGGCGTTGGTCTGATGTGCCGGCACTGCGTCGCCCGACAAGAACTGTTCGATCGCATCAAGAACGACGAACTCGGCGATCTGATCCTGTTGCGTGCCTATCGCCTGGCAGGCCCAACGGCCCACGCCTTTGCATTGCCTAAGCCGGACGACATGAGCGAACTGCTCTATCAGATTCGCGAGTTCCACGCCTTCCTCTGGGCGAGCGGTGGCGCATACAGCGACTTTTTGATTCACAACATCGACGAATGTTGCTGGATGAAGGACGCTTGGCCCGTTTCGGCGAAGGGTTTTGGCGGACGCCACTATCGCGGCAACTACATCGATCAGAACTTTGACACCTACACCACCGAGTACACCTTTGCCGATGGGTCAAAGATGATGCTCGAAGGGCGCACCGTCGAAGGCTGCTACAACGAATTTGCCAGCTACGCCCACGGCTCGAAGGGCTCGGCCATCATCTCAACGGCCGGCCACACGCCAGCCCGTTGCCGGATCTATAAGGGCCAGAGCCAGGACAGCAAGGACATCACCTGGAGCGCACCGCGCCCGGAGCCCAGCCCTTACCAGTTGGAGTGGGATCACCTGATCGCTGCCATCCGCTCGGATAAGCCTTATAACGAGGCCAAGCGCGGCGCCGAGGCCAGCCTGGTAACGTCAATGGGGCGTATGGCCTGCCATACCGGCCAGGTCGTGACGTTCGATCAAATGCTGAACAACGACCACGAATTTGCGCCCGATCTGGAAAAGCTGACGATGACCTCGCCAGCGCCGCTGCTGACCGGCCCAGACGGCAAGTACCCGATTCCACAGCCGGGAATCAACATCACCCGCGAATATTAATCGCAGCTCCCAGCGGGGAAAACGCAAACGCAATCAAAAGAACCTCGCCCTCAGTGGCGGGGTTTTTTTGTGCGCGCACGGTCGCGAGATCCCTAACGGGAGCATTGCGCGGCCGCATAAACCGCCGGAACAAGTTGCAGACAAGACAATGTTGCAAATCGGCGCGCGGGGACCGATGATAGGCACGTCCGGTCGCCGGCCGCAGCAGGCCGCGCCCGCAGGGCCAGTTCCAATTCCACACGCCAAAGTTTCCCAAGTGCCCAACGCCACACTGCAAGAAATCTGCGCGCTGCTAGGTCAGGATCTGGCCGGCAATCCCACGCAGTACATGATCGAAAAGACCTTCGCCCATCACGGCCTGGATTGGCGTTATCTAACGCTGCAAGTCCAGCCAGCCGATTTGCGCGACGCCGTCCGTGGGATGCGCGCGCTTGGCTTCCGCGGTGGCAACATCACCAAGCCGCACAAGGTGCCGGTGGTCGAGCATCTGGATCGCTTGAGCGAAGCCGCGGCCATTATCGGCGCGGTGAATTGCATCGTTCGCGAAGGGGACCAGCTCGTCGGCGAAAATACCGACGGCAAAGGTTTCTTGGAATCGCTCCGCGGCGTCACAGATCCGCGCGGCAAGCGCGTGGTGCTGTTGGGCGCTGGGGGGGCCGCCCGCGCAATCGCCGTGGAGCTGGCCTTTGCCGGGGCGGGCTCCATCACCGTGGTCAATCGCTCGGCCGAGCGCGGCGCGGCGCTAGTCCAGCGGCTACAAGAAAAAACGCAAACGCCCGCCACGCTGCTCCCGTGGAAGGGAGACTTTGTCATTCCGGCCGACGCTGACGTACTGATCAACGCCACCTCGATCGGCCTGAACGACGCGGAAGCCAAGATCCCGCTCGATTTCAACAGCGCGTCGCGAGAATTGGTCGTGGCCGATGTCATTGCCAGCCCACCGGTCACGCAGTTGGTGTACCGAGCGCGGCAACGCGGTCACCGCACGCTGGACGGCGTCGGCATGATCGTCAACCAGGCGGCCATCGGCTTCAAGCTCTGGACCGGCATCGACGCCGACGTCCAAGTCATGCGCGAAGCGGCCGAGGAATTCGTCGGTTCGTAGTAGTCTGGGTAAGTTCGCAGCAAAGCCGCGCACGGCTTGCAAAAGCCGACGGTTAGTCGACTTTTGATGATCGCATCCGGCGATTCATGCAGCCCGGTGAATACTTCCCCCGGCTGCCAGGCGCCGGTTGAAGAATCAACAGCGCTTACCGGCAATCAAACGTGCGGCTGCGGTTGTTGTTGCGTAATGCAATGAAACGTACCCAGCCCCCACGAGAGTTCCACGGCACGAATCCCGCGCACCGCGCGGTTGGGGAACAACCGCGTAAGCGTCTCGATCGCCACGGCATCCGCCGGACCATCGAACATCGGAACCACCACTACGCCGCTGGCGATATAAAAATTGGTGTAGCTGGCTGGCAAGCGGCGATCATCAAAGTAAACCGCCCGGGGCATGGGGAGAGTAATCACTTCCAGCGCGCGTCCTTCCTGGTCGGTGGCGCTCTGGAGTCGTTTCAGATTATCCGCCAGGGCCTGGTAGTTTTCGTCCGTTGGGTCTTCTTCGACCGCGGCCACTACAGTGCGTGGGCCGACGAACCGGGCGAGTTCGTCGATGTGCCCATCCGTGTCGTCTCCCACGATCCCTTCCCCCAACCAGATCACGTGCCGCCCAACGCCATAATCGGCCAGGTAGCGTTCCACATCTGCGCGATCAAGTTGGGGATTGCGATTGGGATTCAGCAGGCATTGCTCCGTAGTCAGCACGGCGCCAAGTCCGTTGACGTCGACCGCGCCCCCTTCCAGGATAATGCCCGGCTCAAATCGCTTGAAATCCAACGCTTCCGCAACCAGCCGCGGGACCTGATCGTCCAGATCGAACGGCGGATACTTTCCGCCCCAGGCGTTGTAGCCCCAATCGACGAGCGCCGGCCTCGCGCCGGCCGGGCCGCAGAGAAACATCGGTCCATGATCGCGGCACCATGCGTCATTCGTCGGAATGTCGTGCAGCGTGACGCGCGGCAGATCGCCTACCATGCGGCGCGCTTCGGCCATCACGGCCGCGCTTCCGGCCAGGATATGCACCGGTTCGAACTCGCACAGAGTCCGCGCTAGCTCCGCCCAGACGCCGGGGATGGTCTCAAAGGCGCCGGGCCAGCTCTCTTGATTGTGCGGCCAAGAGAGCCAGGTGGCGGCGCGCGGCGCCCATTCGGCCGGCATGAAATACCCGAGCGACGCGGGTGTAGGGGCGGACTGTGCCATGAGAAACTTACTAAACCTGAAGATCGCGATGGAATGAACTGGCGATGGCGCTATGGTAATAACGCCGACGGTAGACAGACAAACTTCGTCGCTCAGCCTACCGCATCAGCAGTTCGCTTTCCAGGAACGCCAGCAGCTCTGCGTTAAAGCGCTGCGGGTTTTCCATGGGCGACATGTGCCCGGCGTCCGGAACGATCACGAACTTGGAATTGGGAATCGCCGCGGCGATTTTCGACATTTCGTCCGGAGGGCTGATCGCGTCATGCTCTCCCACCAACAGGAGCGTCCGGACTTTAATCTTGGGGAGCAGATCGGCCGCGTCAGACCGGATGGCCATGCCGCGCTGCGTGGCCGCAACGCCGCGCGGATCTGCCTCCGAAATCATCCGCTGCACGGCAGACGCTACCTGCGGACGATCTTGCGGCGTTCGCGGATCGAGTAATTTGGGAAGCATCGCCTCGGCCACTTTCTCCGTCCCTTCGACGACAACTTTGTCCGCCATCTGCCGGCGCGCGTCGGCCGCTTCCTTGCTGTCCGGAGCGCTGCGCGTATCGCACAAGATCAGCGAGCGCACGCGGGCCGGATACTTTCGCAAGAATGCAAACGCCACGTAGCCCCCCATGGATAGTCCACACAGGCAGACAGGCTGATCGATCCCCATCGCCTCGAGAATGGCCGCCAGATCGTCCGCCATTTGCTCCATGCGGACCGTCCCTTCGGTCACCGTGCTGCGACCAAAGCCGCGCATGTCGGGGGCGATCAAGCGGTTGTTCATCGCCAGCGCCGGAAGCTGGTATTGCCACATCGTGTGATCGAGCGGAAATCCATGGATCAACACGACCGTGGGTCCGGCGCCGCGATCCTCTATGTTGAAGCTGGCGCCCGCCGCGTTGATCTGTCGCATGCAAATTGCCTCTTATAATTGCCGTAATGAAAATAGGCGCCGGATGAAACCGCAAACGGTCCGCGACGCGGTTCCATCTGCAGACCGGATTGTACGCGCCAAAGCGAGCGCGTCTATTTAGATGCCGCGTTGGCCTTGGCGAGGGCGTCTTTAAACAGGGCGAGCTGCTTGTTCATCAAGCCGGAATGCGGATCCAGCTCGACCGCGCGCGACTGGCGTTTGACCGCGTTCTCGAAATCGCCGATCGCAAAGTAGCAGCGACCCAGTGTGTCGAGAAAGCCAGCCTGGACGCCGGCCGTATCCCCTTCGACCAGTTCCAGCGACTTCAAGCTGGCGGCCAGCGCCGCTTGCTTGTCTCCCTCGGTGTTCGCCACGAGCCAGGCAAATTGATTGAACGCCCGCGGATTTTCCGGATTGTTTTGCATCTGCAATCGGAACGCTGCCGACGACTTGGCGATCTCGTCGCGGACTTTTTGCTTCAGCTCCGCGTCGAGATCCGGATACCGGTAGAGCGCGATCAACACGTCGGCGTCGCTGGCGTCCGCGGCCAGAGCGGCCGTCAACTCTTTCAATTGCGCCGCGCGGTCCCCCTGCTTCTCATGATGGCACGCGCGGAAGAAATGCGCCCTGGCTTGTTGCGCAGAGGCGCCATTTTCGTCTTGCTCGGCCCCCGGTGGTTTGGGGATCGCCTCCAAGGTCTTGGCAACTTCGGCCCGCAACTCGGCGGCCGGCAGATCGTCTCCCTGATCGTGCAATAGCTCGCTCAGCACGCGCTGGCCGCCGATTTTGTACTCGGGTGGACCGTCTTCGATCAATTGCCGCAGCTCGCGCACCGCCCAGGCGATCATTCCCTGTCGGCGTAGTTCTTCGGACATGGCGCCGCGATCGTCTGGCCGGCGGTCGATCTTCAGGGCCCGCAGCGCGGTCTGTTCCGCCAACTCGGTCTTGCCCTGCTGATTTTGCGCACGAGCGATCATGTACAGCAGCGGTGGTTCGCGCTGGATGCGATCCGAAAACCGTTCCGCGACGGCGTCGACCACGGTCCAAGCTTCTTCGCGATAGAGCCAGTCCAACAATTGCGACAACGTTTCGCTGGAGCCTTCATCCAAATTGACGATCCGCATCATCGCGGCCACGGCGTCGTCGCGGCGATCGAGACGCTTCCACAGCGCCACTTGCTGCCGCCACAGCGCGCGGACAATATCAACTTGCGTCTGCTGCGGCTGCTGGCCAAGCGCTTGCTCCTCGGCGGCCGCCAGGATCCCCCATCGCTCGGCGCCGGCGGTGGCGTCTTTGTGGCTCAGCACGTAAGCTCGCAACCAGTCCGCGCCGGCGCGAGGACTGCGGCCGAGATTCTCGATGATCGCGCGTTCCCGCGCGGTCCACTGCGAGTCGTCCGAGATCTTCTGTTCGATAATCGCAAGCGCCGCCAGTTTCGATAGAACCAGCGTCCGGTCAAACCGCACCAGCCGGCAAAGCACGGCCAGACCGCGATCCTCGGGGAGCTTGCTCAGTTCTTCTAGTAGGGCCAGCCGCGCGTTGTCATCCTTGAGCGAATAGTTGTGCAGCAGCTTCTTGACGTCGGGTGGATCGGAATCGATGGTCCATTCGATCTGCAACTGCCCGACCAAAAACTTGGCGCGCGACGCGACTTCAATATCGTCGTGGTCTTGCGCGGCCTCGAGCGTGTCGAACGCTTCGAATCCGATCTTGGTCAGGTCAGCCTGAGCGCGCTCACGGACGAAGTAGTCGTCATCCCCCAGCAATTCAATCAAGCGATCGACGCGCGCGGCCAGATCGTCCGTGGGCCCGTCCGTTGATTTAACGTCAGCCGATTTATCGTCGGCCAGCTT
>Ga0105047_10003041_pt1 | contig 29749 bp, 31 predicted proteins | sample MAT04_FD_78384 | JGI IMG/M metagenome (GOLD analysis project Ga0105047, IMG submission 78384) | Freshwater microbial communities from Lake Fryxell liftoff mats and glacier meltwater in Antarctica - MAT-04 (megahit assembly) | ecosystem: Environmental > Aquatic > Freshwater > Ice > Liftoff... | reverse complement strand
TAACGGTTCGGAGGCAGCCGCAGTAGCTGATAAAGAAACGAAATCTTTTAGGCAACACAAAATATTCTTGGTAGAATAATTTTCAATTGGGAGAATGCAGCTATTGCGGTCTGACACCTGTTAATGCCTGGTGCGCGAACTTCGATCAGGAAAGTTAATCCGCTGAAAGAAAAGTATCGTTGTGCTGAACAATGAATTACGTTACGCAGCCGATTAAAATTCCCTGGCCCGATGAAAAGATTTTTGCTGACGATTAAAGATCCGAACCCATGGACAGCCGGATAAGAAAACGATGATGAAGAAAATGTGCTACGAAGGAGAAAGCTGAATTGACCATGAAACTGGCATCGGCATTAACGGTTTTGCGCTTTGCGTTCGGTGGGGGATAGAAAGTACTGATGTTTAAGGTTGGTAGAATGTTTATAGAAAGTACAAATGTTGAGCCTAGTACTATTGCCCCACTGACGCAAAACGCATGTTGTAGGAGGTTTCATTATCGAAATATTTTGTATTTGTCTTTCTTAAAGTCATATAGTAATATTGGTTTGCTGATGTAAATTTTTAATTGACTTCCATTGGATTTTGAAAAACTAGTTACTACTTTATTGTAGTCATACATTATGTATGTTTTAACACCATCTAATTGATTCCATCCTAAATCTAAAAGAACATTTAGATTAAATCGTGCTCTATTCTTTTTCTTATTTAAAAAGGTGTAACCAATACAAACGGAGCTTGTTGTGCCCCATTTTCTTAATGGAATTCCATAGTTTAAGTTTGTACTATCTCTGGTAATGCCTTGGTTATCTTTTGAAGATGAAGTCAGATTTGCACCATTTTCAATTGCTGGAATTTGGTTATTTGCTTTAAACAGCCCTACTTGAAATAACCATCTGTTTTTGTAAATGTATGTGTAGGTTATTCCTAATTTACTGTACAAAGCTCCAAAAAGATAATAATAACCTGGTTTGTTATTACTTAATTGCACAAATGTTCTATGTTCTATTTTTCCTGTCATCCTTCCAATGCCTATTGCATGATTTTTGTTAACCCTATATTCCAAGAAGTAACCTGTTTGAGGGTTTGCCAAAAAATTACTAAAGCTTAATCTCGATTGATAGTCTATTCTTGTTCCAGTTACTCCTGCACCTTCAATAAAAATTCCCTTTGTAGATAGTCCATAACCCCATCCTAAAGAAGAAGTAAAGTATAGACATTGTGCTTTTATAATGTTAGTTGATAGTACAAGTAACAAAATCAAAAAAATGTATTTTTTCATGTTTAATATTTGAAAAAGCATGTGACACTTCTAAATGCCACATGCCATAAATGAATTTAATAACTAGCTATTCTTGTAGCACCTACTGGTACAGAAGCTGATGAACTAACTATAGAAGTTATAGTGGTATATCCTTGTGTTAATGCACGAGTGTTCCAATACATAACATTTTTATCATTGTTATTATTGAATGATCTCGTACTTGTTCCACTAAATGAATTTCCGCATCTTCTTTTACAACTATAGGAAGTAGTATAAGAATATGGTGCAGTTGCTAATGGGTTGCCTGCTGGTGTAACAACTACTCTCGAATTTAATTCAAAATAAATACCTGCTGGCCAATATTTTACGCTCGTGTTAATAAACACCGCCATTGTAACTGTACCGCCTCCTGTTTGTTGAACGCTAAATAAATTAGTTGGAAGTGCGCCACCAGATTGAGGAACATCAAAAGTATTTTGCCAAGTGGCATTGCAAAACAAACCTCTTGTCTTGTAAATTTTTAATTCTTCAATTACATCTTCTTCGATTGCAACTGATATTACGTTTTGATTTGTACCACCTTTTTAACTGAAAGAATGTCTGATGTATTGCCATTTTTTTGTGCATACACTTTTGAATTAATGAAGTCAACTAATATTAGAAACTGATCAATTTTAATGAAACCTTCTCTATTTAGTAGTTTCCCTAAAAAAATCATACTGTTCTTTTTCATCTTCATTTACAACTGAATAGTAATTATTCACTAACTGAGAACTTTCTACTCTATTAGCAAATTCATTTAGCACATCTCTACTTTCGTTATTTGTAATGCTTTCATATTTGTCAAATGTTTCAAAAGTGAGAATTCCATCTGCAACTGTATATGTTACTCCATTGTAAGTAAATGTGCCATTTGACGACCTCGTTTTTTTAATTGTTTGATCTGTTGATGGCTCAACAGAAGTTTTTGCCTTATTACAAGCCATTCCAATAATTGCGATACTGAATATCGCTAAAATTAACTTTTTCATTTTTTTTAAGTTTTTGTTGTTAGAAATTAAATGCTTTTTTGTTTGATGCCTATGAGTTTCACTTTCAAAATTAGGCTTTTTTTGAAAGCTATCTTGCTTTGCTTTTTTTTCGGTGTGCTTGCAATAATTATTGCCACCGTGTAAGAATTTTTACTTTTCTCGTTGCGTTCATATTCCTTTGCTTCTGTCGCTTTAATGGCTTCTCTACTTTGCTTTGAGGGCTTTTGATTAGCCGAAGTTTTAGTTTTTATGCCGAAGCAGGTTATGTTGCTCGTCTGAAATCTCCTACAACTCCTTTATATGACTGTTTTTTCCATCCTTATCTTCCTACAGTGGGGAGATATGGATGATTAATATCGTTTTATTTCCAGAGCCAACAAACAAATATATTCACTTATTCCTACAATCCAAAATTCTAAAATAATAGGTGCTGTTCTGGATTAACCACGAAGCGTTTGGTAATTGAGACACCAACCGATAACGCAGAATGTTTGATTTAGCGAAATTGAGAAACGAGCTTTACAATTAAATATCGCCTACTTGGTTTTGTAAAATGCCCCGACAATAGTCAGGGCATTTCAAATATTCATTAAAGAACTTATACCATATTTAATACATATTATTGCGATTATTTCATACCCGGCATTTTCATTCCTCCCATACCACCCATCTTGTTCATCATCTTCATCATGTCTTTCATTTGATCAAATTGCTTCATAAACGCATTGACTTCCGCCAACTCTTTTCCACTTCCTGTAGCAATACGTTGTCTCCTGCGTTGGTCAATAATATCCGGATCACGGCGTTCGTCAGGTGTCATGGAACCAATCATAGCCTCAATTCCTTTAAAGGCATCATCGCTGATATCAATATCTTTTACAGCTTTTCCAAGACCCGGTATCATCCCTAAAAGATCTTTCAGATTGCCCATTTTTTTGATCTGGGCTAGCTGCGATTTAAAATCGTCAAAGTCAAATTTATTCGCACGAATTTTCTTCTCCAGTTTCTGGTTCTCGACTTCGTCAAACTCCATCTGGGCACGTTCTACAAGAGTCGTGATATCACCCATCCCAAGGATACGTTGCGCCATACGTTCAGGATAGAACACATCCAACGTCTCCAGTTTCTCGCCCATACTGACGAACTTGATTGGCTTCTGGACAATATATTTAATAGTAAGTGCGGCACCACCACGGGTATCGCCATCGAGTTTGGTGAGTACAACACCGGTGAAATCAAGACGATCATTAAAGGCTTTGGCAGTGTTCACCGCATCTTGCCCGGTCATGGAATCCACTACGAAAAGAATTTCCTGAGGGTTAACAGCTTTCTTGATTTCAGCGACCTCGTTCATCATTTGCTCATCAATCGCGAGACGACCAGCTGTATCAATGATCACCACATTATGTCCATTTTCTTTTGCAAAGGCAATGGCATTTCGGGCAATATCAACCGCGCTTTTATTCTCAAGTTCAACATGTACAGGTACCTTGATCTGAGATGCCAATACACTCAATTGTTCCATCGCCGCCGGACGATAAATGTCCGCAGCAACAAGCAAAGGCTTTTTGTTTTTCTTACTCTTTAAATAATTGGCTAGTTTACCACTGAAGGTCGTTTTACCCGAACCTTGCAAACCAGCAATTAATATGACAGTTGGATTTTCACTGATAGACAATTCCTCTTCGGTGCCTCCCATCAGATCTACCAATGCATCTTTTACAATCTTCACCATCAACTGCCCCGGCGTGATGGAAGTCAGCACCTTTTCCCCGATCGCTTTCTCCTTGATCTTATCGGTCACTTCTTTCGCAATCGCGTAGTTGACATCTGCATCTACCAATGCACGTCTGATTTCCTTTACAGTAGTCGCGATATTTATTTCCGATATCTTCCCTTCTCCTTTGAGTTGTTTAAAGGCGCCTTCCAGTTTTTCGGTTAAATTAGTAAACATATCCGTGAATTATTTTTGAGTTGCAAATGTAAGGTGTAAGGAATTGAAAATGGTCCTTCGACAAGCTCAGGATTCAAAAAAAGCGACGCCTTCAAGAGACCTCTCTTTTTTTGGGGCACTTTAGGGTATTTAGAGCCCCATTTTGGTGCTATACTATTTATAAGCTTTCAATGGCTTTGTTCACGACATCCGGAATGTCCTCTTCATTCACTTGCTGAGGAATAAATATCTCGCCGGTGATACGTTGATATAATTCGATATATCTATCTGAAACTAATTGAACAAATTTGTCACTCATTTCGGGAATTTGTTGTCCTTCTTTCCCCATAAAGTCATTAGCAATCAGCCATTCGCGGACAAATTCTTTGGATAATTGTTTCTGCGGTTCGCCATTTTTCTGTCGCTCTTCAAAGCCCTCGGCATAAAAGTAGCGGGAACTATCCGGAGTATGAATCTCATCAATCAAATAAATGGTATTGCCTACTTTCCCGAATTCATATTTGGTATCAACCAGAATAAGCCCCGGTTCGCGGGCAATTTGTTTTCCCCGTTCAAACAACTTAAAGGTATATTTTTCAAGTTGTTCGTAATCTTCTTTCGAAACCAGTCCACGTTCAATGATTTCTTCCTTTGAAATATCCTCATCATGGCCTTCCATAGCTTTCGTACTTGGGGTAATGATTGGTTTAGGAAAGTAGTCATTCTCTTTCATTCCTTCGGGTAATGTCACACCGCAAAGCGTACGTAGCCCACTCTTATACGTTCTCCATGCATGACCTGTCAGATTACCCCTGATCACCATTTCTATAGGAAATGCCTCACATTTTAAACCCACAGAAACATGTGGAAGGGGTACACGCCGCAACCAGTTAGGAGCTATATCTTCAGTCTCTTTCAGGAATTTAGCGGCCATTTGATTCAGTACCTGTCCTTTAAAAGGAATGGTTCTTGGCAGAATTACATCAAATGCAGAGATCCGGTCGCTGGCTATCATCACTAAATAATGGTCGTCGATGGTATACACATCACGAACTTTTCCCCGGTAGAAACCGGTTTGTTGTTTAAAGGTCATCTGTTGGTAAAAATTTCACGCAAGGTAATTATTAAATTAGAAATGCCACCTTGAAAAGAACTTATCAACACACCATTTTAAAGAAGTTTTTTGATTAGTTTTGCGCTTTAATGGAAACAGCTACATCAGCGATTTTGCTATTAGAAGACGGTACATTATTTGAAGGCAAGGCATTTGGTGCAATCGGCACTGCTACCGGTGAAATTTGTTTTAATACCGGAATGACCGGTTATCAGGAAGTTTTTACGGACCCCTCTTATTTCGGACAAGTTTTGATTATGAATGCCGCTCATATCGGTAATTACGGTTCGCGAGACGAAGATATTGAAAGTGATGGCGTTAAGATCTCCGGGCTGATTTGTAAGAATTTGTCGGACAAATATTCCCGCCCCCTGGCAAATGATTCTTTACAGAATTATCTTGTTAAGAACAAGGTTGTTTCTATCTATGAGATTGATACAAGGGCACTGGTTGCGCATGTACGAACAAAAGGAGCTATGAATTGTATCATCAGTTCAGACATAAAGGATGAGGAAGAATTGAGACGAAAACTGGCTGAAGTTCCTTCTATGGCTGGCTTGGAGCTTTCTTCGAAAGTGAGTACCACAGAGGCGTATACAGTTGGAGATGAGCAAGCTGCCAAAAGGATAGCGGTACTGGACCTTGGGGTAAAACGTAATATCCTGAATTGTATGGTTGAACGAGGCGCTTTCCTAAAGGTATTCCCGGCCCAAACGAGTTTTGAGGTATGTGAATCATTTAAACCGGATGCTTATTTTATTTCCAATGGCCCCGGCGATCCAGCGGCTATGGATTATGCTGTTGAAACAGTAAAAAACATATTGAATTCCGGCAAACCTTTATTCGGTATTTGTCTTGGTCATCAACTTTTAGCGCTTGCTTCGGGAGCTTCAACGTATAAAATGCATCATGGACATCGTGGATTGAATCATCCTGTGATCAACCTTCAGACAGAAAAAAGTGAGATAACTACGCAGAATCATGGTTTTGGTGTTGACCGCGATTCCATTCTAGCTAATCCACAGATAGAAATTACTCATGTGAATCTGAATGATGAAAGTCTCGAAGGAATTAAAATTAAAGGCAAGAAAGCATTCTCTGTTCAGTATCATCCCGAGGCTACTCCTGGTCCTCATGATTCCCGTTATCTCTTCGATGAATTCATGTCAATGCTGTAATTTTGGCGGCTAAATTGCCCGACTCATCGTTAGATTTTCATTAGGATAACATTCGGATTGATCTATAACGTTGATAATCAGTGAATTATAGATAATAGTTGTAATTCAATTGAATGCTCTTAATCTTGTAATTACCAACATTGTGTGATAATTTTGCAGGACACAAAAAGGATAAGACTATGACGAGAAAAATTAACATATTTACTTTTATGATTTTTGTTTATTCGGTAATTATTTGTTTGACTTGTAAGAGGGATTTTTCACAAGATTTTAGTAAAACACAGAATGTTCATCAGGAGTTTATGATGTTAGAGAAAGATGGGCATGCGCTTAGTCCCGAGCATGACAGAGTAGATGTACTCGGTTCTTTTGCAATAGCAAAATAGCTGATCAGGAATTCCAACCGTTAATCATCGTGATGGTTTCACGAAGAAGTTTCTGTTTGTTTACGGGAACTACACCAACCTCTTCACATACAAGCCCACCAGCAAGATTTGCAATCTGTGCCATGAGATGAATATCTCCAGAAACCGCAAAGATCATTGAAGCAACTGCAATTACAGTGTCGCCTGCACCCGACACATCTGCGATAGCGCGTATATGAGCAGGGTAGAGCATAGCGTCATTATTCTGCTGGATAAATATACCATGTTCAGAAAGTGTAATCATAGTTATTTGGTGTTCCAGTTTTTTATTGAGTTGTAGATGCATAGATTTTAATGCCCTCAGATTAACTGAGGGAAGGGAAATATTAAAAGCTTCTTTTATCTCTTTAAGATTAGGTTTAAAAATATCGACATTCCTATAGCATAAAAAGTTATGTTTTTTTGGGTCGACAGCTGTCAGCACACCAACATGTTTACAATGCGTGATAATTTTCTCTATTACATTTTCCTTTAAGACACCTTTGTTATAATCTTCAAAGATCACAATATCAGGAACTTCAATCTGTATGGCTTTGAGACAGGTATCAATAAAATGATGTTCACTTTTAACAGACAATGCTTCGGATGTTTCCTCATCCAGCCTGATGATCTGCTGATTTTTTGAAATAATACGGGTTTTAGTGGTTGTGATTCGGTCCTTACTTTGAATAATATGTTCTGTTCGTATACCTTTTTCCTTCAGCAAACGACAGAGGTCATTGCCATTTTTGTCATTGCCTGTAACGGTTAGTAAAGACACATCCGCACCAAGTGCTTTGCAATTAAGTGCAACATTGGCAGCACCCCCAGGTCTTGTATCTTTTTTCTCCACAGAAAGAATGGGCACAGGTGCTTCTGGAGAAATCCTGTCAATGCTGCCTATCCAGTAATTATCTATCATGGCATCGCCAACAACAAAGACCTTTAATTTATTCAGCTGGTTAAAAAGTATCTTGATCTTTCGCTCCCCGGCAACTTGCGTCATAGTAAAAAAATAAGGCTTCAAATGTACTGAAAAAGCAATAAGGAAAACAAGTTCTGTTGTGGATTGCTAATCGTCATCACCAGTCATAGCGGCACGATTCTCATTATCTTTTGCATGGTAGAATACATTAACTTTCGCGGTATCACGAAGGAAATTAATATTCTGTACCTCGATACGATGTAATGGTAAGCCTGTCCGTTTCTTCAGATCATCCATCATCTCATCTCTACGTTCGGGTGTGATCAGGTCAATCCTTTCGTACGTGATTTCTTTCACATTTTCATGGGTCAGGGAAATAAACCGGTCCAGTATGGTTGTTACGATAAGGATAGCAACATTGCAAATGATCATAACGAGGTAACCTTCATCAACCACAGAAAGCGCGTTGATCATACCCAGTGCGAGGCAGATAAAAAAGTAACTCATTTCTTTAATGGGTACGGTTACTGTCCGATAGCGCATGATCGAAAAAATTGCCAACAGACCAAATGCAAATCCCGGTTTCAACTTGGTCGTACTTAACATCATAAAGATGATGATGTTGAAAACAAAGAATGTAAAAAGGAAGTCTTTATTCTTATGTGCAGGGTAATAAATAAGTCGTACCAAAATAAATATTGCTAATGTATTGACTCCGAAGCGTGTCAGCAATTCCATATAATCCAAGCCTGGAGAGGCTGTGACTGCATCTGAAAAAATATCTGTGTTCAGGGCTTTCAATGAATCTTTGATCTGCTTAGCTGTACGCTCTATGTTCTGCATGCTTATTTATTTTGTTTATTTTTAGAAGGATCGATTTAAAATTATTATGTTTTACATCTGGCTCTAGCAACGATACACCAATGGCATATTTACTGAAACTGCTTTGATGAATCCTGAGTTTTTTAAGAACCTGTATGGTCTGACTAAAAACATCCGTTTTGCCTTGTTTTACTTCAATGACTACCAGGTTAGGTAATTCGATCTGTTGTTTTCCATTATCAAAACGGATCTCAAGGTCAATTGTAATGCGTTCGGAAAAATTTCTATTCGTGAGCGTAATCCGTTTGAAATAATTGGTCAGTTTCTTCTCTATAGGTTTTCCCTCAAGTCGTTTGTATTGGATAAGGTCGTAATCTTCGCCGGGTACTTCATGATAAATTTCAGAGATACGCTTACGTTGCTTATCAGTACGGGTGCCGTATAATTTACGCTTGATCTCGTAGAAACAAAGATGGCTTTCAATATACTCCCGGCTTCTCACTTTGACACGGTTCACGCAACCATTATGATGATCATAATAAAATCTGAAATCAGCAGTATCGAAATAAACAGTCTGGTAATTAAATACACGGTTATTTGCGATCTCAAGTACATATTGACTGTCTTTGATACCATCCAGTAAATGCAACAATTGCTCTTTTGTAAGTATGTATTTTGTATCGATCCTGTTTTGAAGTTCGACACTATCAAGTTGTTTGAGAGTAACTGATTCAAAAGTAGCGATACAATTGGGGATTTCCTGCATTAAATAGAATGGATAATAATTTCGTCCAAGGTAGTAAAAAATTAATGATTTGGTAATATTCCTTGATGAAAATAGATGAGTGTCTTCATTCGGGAGACAAAAATATTTCATGGAGCATATCTCATACAACTTTGGTTGACTGAACTGAGTGATTGCCATAAAAATGAAAAGGCAAACTATTAAAGCTGCTTTTTCTACATTGTTTTCTTACGACATTACGTATTGAATAAGAGAATAAGGCAGCAAATCACAGCTGCGGCATTCGCTGTCTGTATCAGAATCGGTAGTGCAAATTTTAATGATCTCCTATATTTATATTTTGCGTTGTTCATAACAGAATGATTTTAGAATACAGATTCCTATCTGGATTTTTTAGTGATACAAGTAAGGCGTTGATAAATATACATGGGATGCTTCAGGCAAAGCTTTTTTTGCGGGGATGTGTATTGCAATATGATTGTTATGCGAACGGATTTCATTTTTACCGTGCTCCATTATAGGCTGACTTCTCTGTTTTTAACAATAGTGAAAACCCTGGAAATATTGAACCCAAGCCGGATCTCTCCTTTTTCCCACCGATCAGTTGTTTCAGTAATAAATGCCTTTTCATTCATTCCCCTGGTATTTGTCATGTGCAGTTGAAACACATGGCCACCAGTTTCAATATCAAAACCAATTGACAACGGGAATATATTGAAATTTTCACGCCCGCCATAGAATACAGGGAATGCATCAATAATCAATGCCGATCGTTTTGATAGCTTTATACGGCTACCAATTCCAAGAGCCAATAAATCATTTAAATCAGTATTGAATTCTACCAGATTGCGATGAACAAAAGTGGGAGAAAGCTGTAATGTAAAGCCGTTTCCAAACTTCCGGCCAATAATAAGCTGGTTATAAAACCCCAGGCGGTTTGTGAACAAATTAAGTTTACTGTCGTTGATTTTAGTACCTGTCATGGTTATGCCGGATACAATTACCAAAGAAAATGGAATGGGCCTAACTTTTTTATGTTGATGAATTAAGCGCCATTTAAAAAAACCATCAACCTCTTTATTAAAGGTACTACGTCCAATACCTATGGTAAGATTTTTACTAAGACCAAAATCAAACCCCATACGCATGGAAGCCTGGTCGAGACCGAAAAGTTCATGGTATCCACTACTGATTGTTCCAAAACGGTGAAGGATACGGAAATCAAGAATGCCTTTGCCTATTAGTTCCATCGAATGGCCATTGATAACACGTGATGATTTGAACGCATTCCTGATAAATTCTTTCACAGGTTTTTCATCTGTCAACATATCTTCCAGTTCATTGTGGTCTTCAGTATTAACTTGAAGATTGCTGTCGGTTTGTGCGACAGTTTTTTGAATATCCCCACATAAAAAAAGGAAGAGGAAAAATATTGTCTGGATTCGCATCATGGTTAATTTTTGTAAAGTTTCTAGCAACATGTAACGGATTGCGCTACATGGAGAATTTGTTTTTGCGTTAATTATTTTGGGTGCCTCTGTTGATCCATGTGTGTATTTTCAATATGGAACAATCGTCGAGGCGTGGACTCCCTTTTGGCATTGTTCCATTGCTGACAGCACTCAGAATCGCGGTATGATTATTTTTGATATTCGTATATCCCTCAAGCGATATGCCGCCGGATGGGGCAGATCCGCCATGACAATTTGTGCAGTTCTGAATAAGTATGGGATTTATTACCGCCGAAAACTGGGTATTAATGGTATCACATGTACCAGCTCCTCCTGTAAGGTTTTGCTTATTGTCGTAATAGCAACCACTTGTTGCAACTATAAAAACTGTTAGTACACTCATAAAAAGATGACGTCGATGCTTCATATTTATTAATTGTTTTCTGCGCCGTTTTGAATCCATTTTTCAATTTTATAGATAGTACAATCACTCAGTTTGTTGCCATTTTTAGGCATTGGGCTTACGCCAGTGATATGGTTAATACTCTTAACTAACCGCCCGTCAGACACTACCATACTAACATTGGTATAATTGCTCAGATCAATATTGCCCGAAGGACTTGCTCCAGAATGGCAACCCACGCAATTGGTCTGTAGAATAGAAGATATCTGGAGAGAGTATTTCATCTCTGCAGTGGTATCGCAATTTGAGCAACTGTTATTTTTTGCTCCCTGGTCTATCCATTTTTTGATCAACGAAATTTGGGTGACATTCAATGGATTCATCGGTGGCCTTGGCATTATTTTATCAGGATCAGTTTTGATGAGAACCTTGTATAAATGACTTTTTGAAGCAGATCCCGGATCTACATCAGTTGTTGAAATAATATGTGAATAATCTGTAAGGACAACACCATCCTGATGGGAAGCCACATCGTGACAACCACTCATCGTACAATTAGAAGTAAGTATAGGTTGAATGTCATTGACAAAATAAACAGAATCCGGATCGCAAGGCGTGTCGTTATTGGTATTATTTCCATTGCCATTTCCAGTGTTAATGGGATCGGGTATATATGTTCCATGGGTGCAACTTGTACTCCACATCAACACACTAAGAAAAATGTAAAAAAATATAATTTTGCAATTCATGTTGTCATTTATTGAAAGCAAATCTAACAGCAGATGGCATTATATTTTTGCCGTTTGTGACGAACACGAATATTGGAGAGATGAAAACCTAAAGTTCTTTATTAAGCCATTTTTTAAATACAGAAGTCCGCTCTGTACTTATTACAGATTCAATCTTCAAGGGAGGTTCTAGGTGTAATTTTATTTTTGATTTGTCGAGCATCTGTATTTCTTTGATCGATGCCCGGTGAGCGAGTATCTGCCTGTTTACCCTGAAAAAGGAATGTGGATCGAGCAACAACTGAATTTTATCTAGCGATAAATTAAGTGGATATGTTCTTCCGTCATGCTCACCAATGAAGGTCAACTTTCCTTTCGAAAAAAAATAGGCGATGTTGTTAATGTCTAAGCTCTTGATCCGTGTGCCAATTTTAATAACGAACGTATCTTTATAATGCTTTCCTGCACTGCCGACCAACGTGTCTACAGGCACGCGTGAATAGGTATGCTGAAGGTTTTTAAATTTAAGAATGGCTGTTTCAAGGTCTTCGCGCTTCACGGGTTTTAAAAGATAATCAACACTATTGACCTTAAATGCATCAATGGCATATTCATCAAAAGCTGTAATGAATATCACCGGACATTCTATGTCAATCTCCTTGAAAATTTCAAAACTTGATCCGTCAGCAAGATGAATATCCATCATAATAAGATCGGGGAATTGGTTGTTTTGAAGCCATAGAACAGTGTCGTCTATAGATTCCAGAATGCCAAGAATCTCAATGGACAAGTCTATTTCATGTACTAGTTTTTTAAGCTTTTGGGCCGCGGGCATTTCGTCTTCAATGATCAGTACTTTCATAATGGTGATTTTAAGACTGGAATTTTTACTTCAAACAAAATTTCAGTATGATGAATAATAACCGGCAGCCCCGTGAAAAGCATATACCTGTTTATAATATTTTTAAGGCCTAATTTTTCCCCTTCAACGGCATTTCTTTTTTTATTGATAAAATTCCTGACGATAATGTATTCATGATCGCAAGTAATATTGATCTCAAAAGGAGTGGCCGTACTGATCACATTATGCTTGATCGCATTCTCAGCAAGCAACTGTAAGGTCAACGGAGGGATCTCGATCTCATCTTTTTCATTTTCGTCAATTGATAAGCAAAGATTCAGGTTGTTACCTAAGCGCATCTTCTGAAGATAAATATAATTATCAAGTAATTTCAATTCTTCTCTCAAACTTACAAGATCCGCATCTCGATAAGAAATCAGTGATCTGTAAAAATCACTCAGCTTCTGTGTATATTCGAGTGCTTTTTCTTTAGTATCATTATCAATCACCTGCATCAATGTATTAAAGCTATTAAACAGAAAATGTGGGCTGACCTGCTGTTTGAGGCTTTCGAATTCAGCGATGACAGTGGCATTTTCAAGTTGCTTTATATGCCCCACTCTTTTTTCACGATACATGATATATTGATAAATAGATGCCAGACATAATAAGCTAACGCAAATGAGAAACCATATAGTCTTCCAGAAGGGTTTCGTGATTGTAAATAAGTAATTGTCGCTTGTACTATTTAAAAAATCAGGGTTATTAGCTGCCTGTATAACCAGTTCATAATTCCCTGCATTAAGACCGGGGAACCCGATTTCTTTGTCGGTTGTTATATTCCAGCCATCGCTCAGTCCTTTTAATTTGTAACGGTAATAAATTTTATCTTCAGAATTATGGATTCCGGCTATTTTAAACCGGAAATAATTCTGATTATGAGGGAAATTATGAATTGTCTTTGGTGTCATTTTCCCCATCACAACAATTTCCTCTATATGAATCTGCGGCAAGAAAAAAGTTTTGTAAGTCGGCAGGTAAAATTGAAGTATGCCAAGATTGGTACCAATATTTACGCGGTCATCAGCATCCAAATCAATAGCATTGATCTCAGGAATTTCGTCTAATCGCTCATCTTCAAAGTATATATGTGAAACGGCAAGGCTATGAGTATTGATTAGATCAATTCCTTTTTTGGAAGCTGCAACCAGATAATTATTTTTATATTTTATGATCGATGAAACATCATTATCTAAAAGTCCGTTAGATTCATTTAGATGTAAGATGCTGTTCCCTCTTTTACAGTATAGCCCGTCATTATATGCATTAAACCACACCTGTCCAAGACCATCTTCTTCTATGGAAAAAAAAACCTTTTGATGAATTTTTCTTGCAGCAGAGTAATTCTCCAGAGAATCATGGTGGATACGTAAAATTCCCTGACCGTCTGTAGCCATCCAGAGATTATTGTTATGGTCTTTTTCTACCTGGTATACATAGTATTTCTTTGTGTGATATCGTTCTTCAACAGATTGAAACCGATAAGGAATTTTATTTAATAAACAAGACCAGATACCGTTCAGACTGCAAACCCAGAGTGAATCATGATCACCATTGATAGACAGGATGGCTGAACTTTCCATTTCCGGGTCAATGGCGATATTTCTTGACTTAAGTGTCATAGTATCAACAATATACAATCCGTCTCCCGAAGTGCCTACCCATAGTATGCCTGTATGGTCCTGGTAAATTGCTGTAATATCAATTAAGCGTTCAGGTGCTGTAATATACGTTATACTCAATTGTCCTGTAGCCGGATTGTATTTGCATAAACCTTGATCAGGTGTGAACCACATTGAATTTGACTGATCGAAATAAAGTGCATGTACATTGTTTACAGCAGTATGATGAATATGATTGATCTTAATCAACTGCTCACCTGTTGATCCCGCAAGAATATGATTTCCAACAAACCATATATATCCCTCCATGTCTGCAACGACTTTTTTCATAGGCTTATTTTTAACTACCATATCGACTAGGTTTCCCTTGTGGTCTATTATATAAGCACCATCCTCAGTTGCCAGACAAATCACATGATCCAGTACAATCAGATCATTCAACTGAGCCTGATGCCAGATAGTTCTATTGTAAGTTTCAAATTTTAGAGTTGATAGATTTATTCTGCACAAATATCCTTTTTGTGTGCCAAAAAACAGGTTATCATGTTTGATGTCAAAACAGGTAATTAATTTATCGGGCAAGTATTGATTGGGTTCAAAAGAAAGCGGTTGATGAGCCTGGTTCAATATACTAAATCCATTATCTGATGCACACCAGATATTCGCTTTTTTATCCTTATAAATAGAGTAGAGATAGTCGTCTCTGAGGCCGTTCTGTGAATTGATATTCTGTATCCGGTCCGACGTAATGGAATAATAGCCATTTCCCTTGGTGGCAATATAAATACATTGATACGACTGTATGATTGCAGAAATTTCATTTTGAAATCTGCCAAGCGATTTCAATTCTTTACTATCAGGTGAATAACTGTATAGTTCCCCTTGTCGTGTACCAAGCAAAAGGAAATTATAAAAGGAAGCAATGGAGGTTATGTCAATAGTAGCAGAATCGCTTGTGACTCTTTCGGGAGTAGCATTTCGCCATATATAAAGCCCATTCTCTGTTCCTAGCCATAGTCGATTTTGAGCATCAACAAAAATTGTGTTATAAGTGAGTTTTTCGTCTTTAATATTGGCTGCAGCAGATATTAAGAAAATTGAAAAGAAAAACAGCAGCGCGATTATTTTGGTAAATCTGGTCAAAGCGTTCTTATTCTTTAGTGTATTACTTTACATGAAGATGCATGGAATCAGTTTAAGTTATACTGGAGTACTTTTTCTTTGATCAGTAGTTAATGTTAATACGAATAGTTAGATTTTCTACCAGCTTTCAGATTTATTTTTTACCACGGTAAAGACACGTGAAAGATTAAACCCAAACTGAATCTCACCCTTATCCCACCTCTGAGTAGTCTCCGAAATGAAGGACTTTTCGTTCATGCCTTTTGCGTTGGTAATATGAAGTTGAAATACATGTCCTCCTGTTTCAATATCAAAGCCGATGGATAGTGGAAATATATTGTATTGAGTTCTGGCCCCATATACTATAGGGTAGGTGTCAATAATAAACGCAGTCCTGTTGGATAGTTTAATACGGCCACCGATACCGACTGCTACCATATTGTTTTTATCGGTTGTATTATCGACAAGGTTTCTATGAACGAGCGTTGGCGAAAATTGAAGCGTAAACATAGATCCAAATTTACGGCCTACAATTAACTGATGGTAGTACCCAATACGATTCTCCAATTTTGAAAGTTCTTTATTGGTAATTTTTGTAGTCGTTAGCGTCATTCCTGAAACCCACAATATAGAACATGGAAAAGATTTTGGACCTTCACTTTGATGGGCAATACGGTATTTCAAAAAGCCATCTAATTCTTTATTAAATGTGCTTCGCCCGATACCTATCATAAAGTTTTTGGAAACGCCATAATCAAAACTCATTCTCATGCTGGCCTGATCTAATCCGAATAATTCACGCAATCCTCCATTGATCATTCCGAAGCGATGAAGTATTCGGAAGTCAAGAACGCCTTTCCCCAACATTTCCATTGAATGTCCGTTAATAACACGCGGCGATTTGAAGGCGTTACGGACATATTCTTTTTTTGCCTGCCCATCACCAGCCAACAGTTTTTCTAGATCGGAAATGCTTGTATCTGTCTGAGCATTCAGGATATTGGAGAATGATATTCCGAAGAAAACTACTAAAAGGCTCTTGTTTTTTATTTGCATGATTTTCTTATTTCATAACATCTAACGTGCAGTTCACTGTGATTTTAGCGTCTTTTGATATTTTTTCTTTAACAGCACCTGGAATGTCTATTTTATAATCAGCAAGTCTCGCATTGAAAACACTTTTCAACGTTGCTTTTCCTTCTTTAACAATGATTTTCCCGGTTGTTTTTACATCGTTTGTAACACCATGTATGGTCAGCTTGCCTGCAACATCTGCATTATATTCTCCGTCCTTTGAAAAATTAACCGCACTTAGATTTGTCAGTGAGCCTTTAAAAGTCGACTTCGGAAACTTATCACTTTCCATATAGTTCTCATTGAAATGTTCCTGCATTAGTTGTTTTTCAAAAACAAAGCTTTTTACCTGTACGATAAGATCGAGTGCGCCGGTTTTTGAATCCAGCAGACAAGCGACCGATTTATTTGTTCCTTCTATTCGCTCTACAGGCGTGGTGGCACTAAACTCCACACTACCGGTTTTTGTCATAAATTTCTGTGCATTCATTTGCATTGAAGCAAAAGTCAAAAGAATCAAAAGTGTCTGTTTCATGTTGTTTATTTATTTTTATGTAATGAGCAATAATTCATCTGTATCGTATTTCCAAGGCCAAGTTCAGTGTCTATATTGAAGCCTGAGATTTTACCTTTGATAACAACTTCCTGACCTTCCTTGAAGGTGTTGAAATCGTCCTGATGCCTCTTGTCTATCTGGCAGATGATGCTGGATAGTGAGGCCGTATCTCCAAGTTCGACAGTGGTTGAGGCAGAATCTCTTGTAATTGTTTTAATGGTCCCTATTACTTCCACCAACTCACCAATAAGTTTGTTCGTCGATGATGTATCACCGGTGGTTTTATCCATGATGTCTTTAAATGAGTAGACAGCTTTAGGGCTGACATCGGAAAAATCGTTGACGGGTTTGTTGACTTTCAGCCATATGAGGACACCAATGACGGTGACAACAAGAACGCCAATAAGCGCATATTTTAATTTCTTGTTCATCTTAGTTGTTTTGAGCACCCTTGTTTACCCAGGTTTGTATTTTGGTGATGGTGCAAAGGTCTAATTGACTACCGCCTTTTGGCATGGCGCCACTTTTTATTTGTTCTAAAATAGCTATGTAATTATTTTTTATATGGTTATATCCTTCGAGTGAAACTGAGCCTGGGTTGCTGCCATGACATCCATTTTGGTTATTACAATTTAAAATGATGATAGGATTGATGACTGTTGAAAATTTAGTGTCTGTTGTATCGCAGATACTGCCAAGTAAGGTTTGTCTGTTGTTGTTTTTACAGCCATTCATACTAAGTAAAAAAAGAAATGAGATTCCACTAGTTAAGACTGTATTCCTGATCATTTTAATATTTTGGACAAATATATAAATATAGATTACAAAGAGGGTTATAGATTTGATAAAGACGTAATTGTAACGTCTAAGGCAAATCTATTCTTTTTTCAACCATTTTTTAAATAATGAAGATCGCTCACTGCTAATCACGGCTTCCATCGAGGCGGGAGGTTCTAGTGTCAGGATGATTCTGGATTTGGAAGAAGTCTGAATATCTTTAATGGAACTTGCATTCGTAATAATCTGCCGGTTAACCCTGAAGAAATCAGTCGGATCCAGTAAATCTTCAATTTTATCCAACGACAAATCTATTGGAAAATTTTTCCCCTCCTTATCGCAGATGAAGCTGAGTTTTTCTTTCGAGAAAAGGTAGGCAATATCATTGACAAGAATAGATTTGATTTTATTGCCCAACTTAATCACGAACCTGTCTTTGTATTTCTTTCCTTCATTCTGAAGAAGGTTTTCAATTCCGGTTGAGGAATAATTATATTGAAGATTCTTGAATTTCAGGATAGCTTTCTCTAAATCTTCTTTCTTTACAGGTTTTAATAAATAATCAACACTGTTGACCTTAAATGCATCGATGGCAAATTCGTCAAAGGCGGTAACAAAAATGATCGGGCAGTTAATATGAGTCTTCTTAAGAATGTCAAAACTTGATCCATCTCCAAGATTTATATCCATGAGCATGACCTGTGGTGGAGGGTTTTTCGATAACCACAGGATGGTCGATTCCACAGAATCCAGAATATTCAGGATCTCTGTGGTGGGGTCCACTTCAAGCAGAAGTTTGGTAAGTCTTCGTGCAGCCGGTTTTTCATCTTCTATAATAAGGACTTTCATACAAGTGTTTTTTAAGGTTTTAAAATAGGTAGAATTACTTCAAATTCGTCTGTTGTTTTATGAATAAAGACCTCTTTTTTGCTGAATTGTTTGAATCTTTTCCTGATGTTCTGAAGACCGATACCTTCACCCTGTTCCTTCGATAGCTTTTCATTTAAATTATTTGAAATAATAATAAAATTTGAATTCATTTTTACTTCGATCGTCAACGGCCTCGCAGAAGAGATTGTATTGTGTTTGATCGCATTTTCGGCGAGTAACTGTAATGTTAACGGCGGAATTTCAACGCCTTCTATCTGATTTGCGGTGCATTTATTATTCAGTGAAAGAGAATCGCCAAATCTCATTTTTTGAAGATACATATATTTATCCAAAAGTATCAATTCTTCATCAAATGTAACTAAATCTACATTTCGATAGGATATCAACGAACGGTAATAGTCGCTCAGCATTTGTGTATATTCAATGGCCAGCTCCTTGTCTTCATCAATTATCTGAATCAATGTATTGAAACTATTAAATAGAAAATGTGGACTCACCTGGTGCTTTAATGTTTCGAATTCCGCAATCACTTTTTCCTTCTCCAGTTGCTCAAGTCTACTGATCCTTCCTTCTCTGAACCGCACATAATAATAAAAACTCAGGGCAAAAACGGACATGACGAGGAAGATAAACCAGTTCTGTCGCCAAAGAGGTTGACTTATAGTAAACGAGAAAGTATCACTGGTTGCATTGTTGAATGAGCTATTGGTCGACGCCTCAATAATTAATTCATAATTACCGGGATTCAGCCTTGGAAACACAAAATCCAGACCAACGGTATTATTCCATATGTCATTTAACCCTTTCAGTTTATACCTGTAGTAGATGGTTTGATCCGTATTGAAATTGGATGAAATCCAGAACTTGAAATAATTCTCATCGGAAGAAAATTTTGTTTTCTCTCTAGGGTTGTTTCTTTCCATCACGGCAATCTCGACGATCTTCGCTTGCGGCATAAAGAGAGTCTTGTAGGACGGTACATACAATTTCAGAAGGCCGGCAGTGGTGCCAATGTACACATCCTTGTTCGTTGTGGAAATGGAATTATTTTCAGGAATCTGAGGAATATGAAGGGATTCAAAAATATATTTATAGACGATAAGGTTGTGGATATTGATAAGGTCTATTCCTACAGATGAGGTGGCCACTATATAATTCTTCTGATAGCTTATGAGACTTAAAATATCCTCCGATGAAAGTCCATTTCTTTTAGTGATATGAATTAAAGAATCTCCTCGTAAACAATAAAGCCCGTCATTATATGCATTGAACCACAATTGTCCGCTTTCATCTTCTTCCACCGATGTAAAAACTGTGGGGTCAATTTTTTTTTCCACCGTAAAGTAGTTGAATGAACCTTTCGAAAGTTTGATCATTCCCTTTCCATCCGTGGCCAACCAAAGATTATCTTTCCGGTCTTTTTTTACCTGATATGCATAATATTTTTTCTTGCCAAATTCATCTTCCAGTGGTTTGAATACATATGGAAATGAATTCGCATCACAATACCATACTCCATTCAAACTCGTCACCCAAATTTTATCAGAGCCGGCGGCTATTGAAAGGATGTTGGTTGTTTCTCCACTACTGTCAATCGTAATAGGACGTATGGCAAAGGTAGCAGTGTCTACCAAAAAAATGCCCATACCTGATGTGCCTATCCATAATCTGCCCAGTTTATCCTGACTCATAGCAGTGATATCAATATTGGGTGATAGATGTTTGACAAATATCTCTTTTTTAATCTTGTTTATCAGATCATATTTCACAAGACCCTGATCAGGCGTAAAATAGAGCGTGTTTTTATTGCTTACATGCATAGCATGCACATTTCGTATACGCGTTTCATCAATTGTTTTGAGAAGACTTAGTTGTTCTCCGGAAGACCAAACCAATATACGTTCTCCGGACAACCAGAGATTCGCTTCCTGATCTACTTCTATATGCTTCATCAACTGATTATGTATGATGGTTTCAATCAGGTTTCCATCAAAGTCAATAAGATAAGCCCCATGATTGGTTGCAATAACCAGCGAACGATCAAGGACGCGTAAGTCGTTTATCTGAGCTCCATTCCATATCGTGTGGTCGAAAATGCTGATACTTGAATCTGCAAGATTTATTTTGCAGACATCTCCCAATTGTGTTCCGCAAAAGAGTATGTCATTCTTCTTTTCAAAACAGGTTATCAATTTATCTGGAATCCGTTGGTTAAAAAAATTGACGTCGATAGTATGATCAGGTAACATACAATTCATGCCTTGATCTGTCGAAGACCATATACTCCCATCTTCTTCAATTTGAATTGTATAAATGAAGTTATCCGTTAATCCATTCCTGGTCGTAAACCATCGGATTTCATAAGGTGATACGGTCACATATCCACTCCCGTGAGAGGCGATACAAAGTATTCCACCCTTTACCTGAATATCAGAGATACGGGTTTTCATATCCCCCAACAAGGACAGTTTTTTAATATTCCTGTCATAGGTATAAATCTTTCCATCGTTCGTGCCAAGAATGAGAATACCGCCCGTCGAATGGATGGCTGTAACTTGAATGCCTGGTGTAAATCCAATTTTTTGCGTCGTTGAATTTGTCCATTGAAAAACCCCATATTCAGATGCGATCCAGAGCTTATTCGATTCGTCCGTATAAATAGTAGAATAGGCTAGTTTATCATCTTTTATTTTACTGATAGCACTGCAATGAACATCAATGAAGCTGAGGAAATAAATAAATATGAATAACTTATTTTTCAATAGCGGTATATTGATTCATATGAATGTCTACTGTCACTTTAATATCCTCTGCTATTTTCTTGTGAACAAGCCGGGGAATTTTTATACTATAGTCTTTCAGATTAAGGAGAAACGTCGAATGGATAGACAGTTCTCCCGGCCTAAGAACCTTAATGGTTGAATGGATAATCTTGTTTATTTTAATTCCGTGCAATTCGAAATCACCTTTGGCTCTCACATCATAGAGTCCTTTATGGGAATAGTCTACTTCTTCTATGATCTTTCCATTGAACAATGCTTTCGGAAATTTGTCACTTTCAACATAGTTTTCCTCATAATGATCCTTCTGCAATTCGCTGTTAAATCCCTGGAATGAAGAAAGGTCAACACTAAATGCGAAGGTATTGTTTTTGGTATCAATCAGACCTTTCACTTCTCGCGAGTGAGCTATGATCTTTTCCATTGAGGCATCAGACTCGAAGGTCACTTTTCCATGATCTGCTTTGAAATATGTTGTGTTTGCCGAGAGTAAAAAATAGATAATTGAAAGTGCAATGTACATGTCGTAAAGTTAATGAATAAAAAAAACCACAGCCTTAAAACTGTGGTTTGAATAATATTTTTTTGTTATCTAATAAGGGTTACATCGCCCGCATATGTTTTGACAGAATTATCTCTGAACTTCACTTTGATCAGATACTGATAGACGCCTAATTCGGCATCCTTACTTTCATACGTCCCATTCCAACCTGCTACAATACTGCTTGTCTGATAAACCTGCTGCCCCCATCGGTCAAAAATCATCATGTCCATTCCAATGGCATCTTTTCCAATACGGACATTAAAGAAGTCGTTGTTACCATCATTATTCGGTGAGAAGACATTCGGAATAAATACCTGAGATTTGTCTGGGATATCAAGTAGTGGTAACGGCGGTGGTGGTGGATTGAACAAGAATTCAGCCACGACAGTTTCTTTATCCAGATAGGTTAAAGTAGCTGTTTTTTCAGTCATAGATGGTGAAATCGTGGTGTTCGCATTATTCTTCTGCCACGTAACGAACGTATGACTGACCGCAGGGGAGGCTACAATTGAATACTGGAATCTTCGATCCAATGTCATGGTTGTAGGGTAGGTAGAAATCGTAGTTCCGTTCAATGAAATCGTGCCGCTTCCAGGTGGGATTACGTTAAACGTGACATCGACAGAATCGAAGTTGAAATATTTGAAATAGGCAATGACTGAATCTTTTTTCTTAAAGTCAAATTGAATCAGATCTGTGGTTGCATTCGGAAGGAAGTTATTGGTGGGTTCCTGTTTTTGCCAGTAGTCGAATGACCAATATATCCCGCCTGTCGGAGTGGCTTTAAGCGTATAGGTAGAATCGCCTGCAATTACCTTCTCCCAAACGTAAGGCGATTTGATAGTACCATCAAGACTAACTGTACCGCTATTTGGTGGTGACACATTGAGTTTTAGTTCTTGAGGATACACATCATAACAACTATCTATTTTCCCTGATACTACCAGACAGCGTTGAGTGATCTGATTTCGCATATAGGCAATGTTCGCTTGCCATCCTGCCATGGAACCTCCTCCGGATGGTCCTGCCCATCGATTAATCTGCCGCTGCATCTCGGGCTGCAAAAGAGCATGTAAAGAATCGAAGTGTGCCAGGATATTTTCACATTTAAAACAGGTGTTTAACATTTCAAGCCATTGCTCTTTATATAAGGTTTCAAATTCTTTATTTTTAAGCAGACTATCCAGCATGGTTGTGTGAGGCACTGATGTACTTCCTAATGGGGCACCACTGATCGGGTCACATGGGTCAGCCTCGTAGGTAGTGGTTGGCCATCCTGAATAATTCTGGCCCAGATCAAGAATGTTATCTTCATCCCATAAAGCATAACGCCATTTTACCGGGTTTGAACCCCGTCCTCTCCACCATTGTGAATTCCAGTTTAACCAGTCGGAGTTAACCAAGTATTGATTGAAAATAAAATACTGAGCGAAACTTTTTAGATTAAGGCTATCCTTCACAAATTGATAGTTGGCAGGAACCGTCATTGAATTACTAAAAATAAAATTTACAAGGCTGGTCCATCCGGTAGCTGTTCCTGGTCCGGTCTGTAAACCTCCCCAATACTTAAGATTGTCTGCATTTTTTTCTTTGATCCCGAAATAATAATCAAAGAAATCTTTGTCAACACGCTCTCTTATTTCATAAACCCCCCAATATTGTCCGTTCACAAAAACAATCGTCGGTTCATATCGTCTGAAGTCTACATCAAGATTATATTTTTCTGCAAGTGTTTGTGCAAACATATCTCTCATATGACAAGCCTTGTTAGGTCCACCAGGGTAGTTGTCAGACGCACCGGCTTTAAGAATGACCATATCAAATTCATCTCTCAGACTGGTTCTGAAAAATTTATGTTCCATGGTATTCTCATAGCCATATTCGTCCTTGGCATATACTTTAAATCCTTTTTGCGGATAGGCCCATGAATCATGACCGTGTCGTTGCGCTCTTCCTTCATATTCAAGAATGAAGTTCTGATTCTTATCGAAATATTCAAACGAACAGGTAATGGGAGTTCCGCCCCATGAGAATAAATTGGTTGTGAATGGTCCTGTCACAGAGATCACATTAAAGGTTGTTGTCTCATTAATCAGGTAGGTATTTGTTTCTGTAAAACTAACCGCAACAGCCGGGTTGGTACTAAATGCTCGTGCGCGAATTGCCGTTGTTGCCGCGACAGAAATAGGGGCCGCATACGCCGTGGATCCTGCTGTTGGTGTAGATCCATCTGTTGTATAACGAATGGTAACTCCAGGATCTGGTGAACTCAATACAACACTTTGAGTAGCACTATAAAAACCGGGAGCAAGACTAAAAACTGGTTTTGTTGCATAGCCGGTAAAAGCATTCGCCGGATTATTAGCAGCATTCGGACCAGGTGTTGTAAATAATCCCCATGTAGCTGCCCCGTCTGAGGTACGACCTCGGGAATGACCTAATTGGGTTAAATTTAAATGAACAGAATCTACAATCGTTCCGGCCGAGTTTGAAAGGATAAACCATTCGCCTTTGGTTTGAGTAAGTTTAAATGAAGGATGAATCTGCGTGCCGTTTACAACACCACGATCACTGCAAAAAACCATGGTTCTTCCATTTGAATTGGTAGCTGCTATAGCTGGGATCTGCCATTTCATCAGATCGCTAGGGTCGTCACTTACGTAATACCCGGTTAAATTAACTGCACCCGGTCCAGAATTGTAAAGCTCGACCCAATCTTCATATTGACCAAAAGCATCCATGATGTTATTTATATTAGAGCATGAATACTCATTGATAACAATCTGAGCCTTGGAAAAATGGGCGATACACAATAAAAATAGAATGGTAAAAATTTTTCTCATATTAAAGTAATGGATTAGTAAAGCGAAGACACAAATAACGGTCGGAAAGTTAGTTCTTTGCCTTCTTAAAATCAACTTTTATCTACATTCTCGCCAATATTTGCGGTTAAGGTGTATTATTGCGAGGAAAAATATATTATGAAATTATTACGATTTTCAACATTTGTTATAGTATCCAATTTAATTTCGTATGCTGGTTTTACGCAATTAACGTCCACTAATTTGCCGATTGTCATTATTGCTACTCCTACGACGATAAGTACTACACAGATCCAGGGAACCATCTCTATCATTGATAATGTGTCGGGCGTGAACACACCTACAGATGCGCCAAAATTTACAGGAATGATAGGCGTGAATGTAAGAGGGAATACGACGTATCCTAAAAGTTCTTATACCGTTGAAACGTGGTCTTCGCCAACTGTAAGCCTCGATACAATATTGCTTGGCATGCCATCCGATAACGACTGGGTACTGTTGGCTATTTACGAAGACCGATCATTATTAAGAAATACATTATCCTTTCATCTGCATGAGCAAATGGGGCGATATACGTCCCGTCAGCGATATTGTGAGGTATTGGTGAATTCACAATACATGGGTATTTACACCTTTGGAGAGAAGATCAAAAGAGATTCATTACGTTTAGATATTGCAAAGTTGAATCCTACCGATAATTCTGGGAATGAATTGACCGGTGGTTATATTGTAAAAATTGATGGCGGTGGAGCAGGATGGATAAGTGCTTTTACCCCTCCTTATGCCGGTGCTCAGCAAATTAAATTTGAATACGAATATCCAAGTGCAGGCGATATTACCCCGGCACAGGAAGACTATATCGAATCCTATGTCGATAGTTTTGAGACCGAGTTGAATGGCGCCAATTTTCAAGATACAGTCTTGGGTTGGAGAAGACATGGAGCCGAGAATTCGTTCATGGATTTTATGATCATGCAGGAAGTGAGCCGCAATCATGAAGCGTATCGGAAAAATACCTTCCTGTATAAAGATAAAGGAACTAAACTCAGACCAGGCCCATTGTGGAGTATGGATGCGGCGTGGAAGAATACCATGGATTGCAATAGTAGTAAAGACACAGGATGGTGTTATAATTTTGGAGCAGCCTGCGGAACAGATAATAAACTGCCTCCTTTCTGGTGGCAAAAACTCAGTACGGATGCGAGTTTCATGGAGGAGCTTAAATGTCGTTATACAGATTACCGTAAGCCGGGACATGTATTAGATACCACTAAAGTATTCGCGTATATGGATTCTGTGAAACTTTTGTTGAATGCGTCCAGTGCAGTGACAAGGAATTTTACACAATGGCCAATCTGGGGAGTTCCTCTTAATAATGAACCCACACCAATGGCAACCAATTATACGGAAGAGTTGAAAAACATGAAACTATTCATAAAGAGCCGTCTTGCTTGGTTGGATACAAAGTGGATATCAACATCGCCCGGTTGTCTTCCATTGAGTACAAAGGATGTGTTGTTTGAACAATCTGTTTCCATCTATCCAAATCCATCGAGCGATCAATTAACCATTCAAATTGAAGGGAAAGTATCAGGCGGCGAGCAGTATCAAATCAGTTTGTTGACAATACAGGGAAGAATTATACATTCTCTCCAAACAAAAAACACCAGTTCTCAACTGGATGTTTCGTCACTCTCAAATGGGGTTTACATGCTAACGGTTTCCTCTTCCACCGGGAAATTCACAGGGAAGTTCATTAAAAACTAATTCGTCATTGAAGGTTGTAAAAGAAATCCCGGTTAAAGGCAGTAAGCAGCGACTTATGGGAACTGATGTTTTCTATGAAGAAGAAAAGGGTGCCTTACCTGTTGTTATTTACATCCATGGATTTAATGGCTTAAAGGATTGGGGCAATTTCGACTTGATCGCTAAGCAATTTGCAGCAGCAGGATTTTTCTTCGTAAAGATGAATATGTCGCATAACGGAGCAACACTCGATTCGCCATTAGAATTTGCAGACCCGGAAGCCTTTGGCCAGAATAATTATACCACCGAGCTGTTTGATGTAGAACAAATTCTGAATTGGGTGTGTAATCCTGAAAATCCATTTCAAGAATTGATAAACCCTGATAAGATTATGCTGCTTGGTCATAGTCGCGGTGGTGGGATTGCGATCTTAAAAGCCTCCGAAGATAAACGTGTTAAAGGGCTTATAACATGGGCTTCGATTGCCGAATGCAAGACGCCATGGGGTTCTATGGCAAAAGTAAAAATGGATGCATGGAAAGCGGAAGGAGTGATGTATTATACGAATCAACGGACGAAACAACGGCTTCCGATGTATTACCAATTGTTCGAAGATTATAAAGCAAATGAAGAACGATTGAATATCCGAAAAGCCATTTCAACATTAACGATACCGGTGTTGATTTGTCATGGAACGAACGATCCGGCTGTACCTTATTCCAAGGCGTTGGATCTTCATCGGTGGCAACCTCATTCAACATTAGTGAGTGTAGATGCTGATCATGTATTCGGGCGGTCGCATCCATGGACGAGCGATTTGTTGCCTCAGCCTATGCAGACAATCGTTGATGAGAGTATGTTGTTTTTGAAGCAGAATTTCGCTGATTTAAGATGATTTTGGGCGCGCTCTCTCAGAGCATCGAGCCGGGCTCTACATTTCAATCTTTTTTTATCATGATATTCCAGTTTTAAACAAATCAAAAAAAAGGATTCCAATCTGCCGCCTGGCAGGTTCATTACGATCCCTCGCGCGGTATCTATCTTCATTAGAACTATTATTTTCTAGCAAACCATCAAACAAGACTTTGTTGTATTCATCGCTCGTAGTATATTCACCTTTTAGAAGAAACGCAGATGAATAAGAACGGCTCATACTCCACATTGAAGATTATAAAAATGACCAGGATAAGCTGAGTGAAATCTTACATGAACTGACTACTAAAAATGCGATGAAAGTAAAGTAACATCATAGATTACTTGCAACTCCAAATTCATTTTTTAAACTAATCGAGCAAATTAAACTATCGTATGAAAACAATTCTCCATTTTCTCGACCGGATTTCCAATTGGAAAAGTCTCTTGCTTTTTCTGCTGTTGTACATGATCTTTCCCGGTTTTATTTTAAAGAACGCCGAGGCAAAGATCAATGAATTGTCTGGAAGCAGCATTGGTGTCATTGATCTGACATTCAGTTTTAATCCTGCTAAGACATTGGGTATGGTAGCTGCCTACAGCGAATCTGCCAGAGACTATTATTCCATGATTGAAATGACAGCCGATGTCGCTTACCCGTTTATATATGCCTGCTTGTTCGGTATTGTATTGACGCTTTTGTATCATTCAACTTCGTATTATAAAGTTGCCATTCTGCCCTTTTGTGCAATGATGTTTGATTACTTGGAGAATGTCACTATCATTACACTTTTAAAAACATATCCCCAACAATCAGAGACAGTGGCCACATTCTGCGAGATTTTTAAAGGATTGAAATGGCTTTGTTTTGGAATGATTATTCTTCTAATTCTAGTAGGACTTGTACGAAAACTGTTAGTCAGGTTCAGTTCACGAGAAACGCAAAATGGGTAGAAGGAAATATATCAGAAACTACCTCAACGCCTCTTTATATCTCTTACTCACTTCTGTCCAATCAATCACATTCCAAATGGCATTCAGATAATCTACCCTTTTGTTCTGATGTTTCAGATAATAGGCATGTTCCCAGACATCGATTCCCAATATAGGTTCCCCTTTGTGATCGGCTATATCCATTAACGGATTGTCTTGATTGGGTGTTGTAGAGATGGCCAACTTAGATTCGTTATTGACATATAACCAAACCCATCCTGAGCCGAACACCTTCATCGCTGAGTCGGTGACCTGTTTCTTTAAATTCGTGAGATCCTTAAATTGTTCTTCAATCGCACGATTCAATTTTGAAGAGGCCTCGGTTTTCTCAGGACTCAATTGTTTCCAGAAAAATTCATGATTGAAATGACCGCCGGCGTTGTTTCGTATCGCCGGACTAAACGTAGAAACTTTTTCGAGGATCTGATAAATGTCCATGTTCTTAGCCGCAGTGTCTTCGACCGCTTTGTTCAGATTTTTGATGTATCCTGTATGATGTTTTGTAAAATGAATCTCCATCGTCAGTTTATCAATGTAAGGTTCCAATGCATCGAACGAATACCCTAATGGTTTCTGTACAAACGGACCTTCCGCAGCGTCCGAAAATAAGTGGTTTATTGGTGAGGCTTTCAGGGCCGTGGCAGCCAATAATAATAATGACGTGCCGATAAATTGACGACGTCCGAGTGTATGTTTTTCGTTTTCAAAGAATGTTTGCATGGTATACCTATTTTTATTTCCGGATTCAAAGCTAAATGATTTTGAGAGAAACTTGACAGGAAAAATCTCTGCCAAGCGGCAAAGAAATTTTCGGTCGGTGGAGACACCAACCGATAAACATTTCATGTACTATCTTATGAATAAGTCGGATGTGGGTCAAATACGAAGAGGCAAAACGATGCAATATTATAATAAAGCAAGCTGAAGTCAACGCTGTAGATGATGTGCCATAGCCTTACCTCAGTGCTTATTAAAAAAGGTTGTAGTGATGTGCCATAGCCTTACCTCAGTGCT
>Ga0105047_10003040_pt1 | contig 29754 bp, 23 predicted proteins | sample MAT04_FD_78384 | JGI IMG/M metagenome (GOLD analysis project Ga0105047, IMG submission 78384) | Freshwater microbial communities from Lake Fryxell liftoff mats and glacier meltwater in Antarctica - MAT-04 (megahit assembly) | ecosystem: Environmental > Aquatic > Freshwater > Ice > Liftoff... | reverse complement strand
GGCGATTGAGGCGGACTGTGCCCGCCCGGTTATCGAGACTTCTCGGTCCTCTCCCGCGGGGAAGAAGTCCTCATGGAATACGGTATCCGAGTCCGCAGAAGGCCTAGCACTTCGGATAATTTCTCATCCCGCTGCCCAGCAGCGGAAGCGGCGCGTTCAGTCCTGGAAGCAATTCCTTGTTTTCACGGCAGGGGCCTGCACAATCGTGACTGGAATTCTGGCCACACAGTGGCTCATGCGGTGGAACACCCGCCGGGCTGGTGCCGCGTCGGAAAACCCGACCGAACCGGCCGTCAAGCCACCTGGTCCGGTCCGTTGAAATTCATCTACAAAGCCAAGTGGCCGGACATGGGTGTTCCAGCGGACTGATCAGCTGTCGAAAAGTGAGCCTCAGCCGGCCCGCCCCATCGAGCTTCTGGAAGTGGGCGGGATCCGCCTGCGCGAATGCACCCGCCCCCTCCTCGTTATTGGACGTTGCGATTGACTCTGTCTCAGCGCTGTTAATCAGGGACCGTGACAAATAGGTCTTCGCCGACTTCCTCAATGGAAAAACACGCCTGTTGAATGCGGCTGTTCAGGCAATGGTGCCCCGTTTCCAGTTGATACTGCCAACCGTGCCATGGGCAGGTCACAATGTTTCCAGTGACCTTGCCTTTGGCGAGTGGGCCACCCGCGTGGCTGCAAATTCCATCAATGGCAGACCATCCGTCCGCAGTGCGAAACACGGCGACAATTCGGCTGCCCACCACGAATTCGCGACCGGTCCCTTCCGGGATGTCAGAGGGTGCAGCGATGCGGGCTCGGATTGACATGGGAGGCCACCAGAGAATGAGATGAGAATCGCTTCCGCCATCGTACGCGGGTCCGGGATTTTCTCAACCGGAGTCGCAGCTGACTCGCCTCGAAAGGCTCGCTGGCCCCCTCATGCCGCTCCGACGCACGCAGTTGCCAAATCACGGGTGACGAAGGATTCGGCGTCGCGGGCCATCGGTTCTGGTGCAGTTTCTTCCGTGATAAGTTCACCACGGACAATCCGGACGTTGCGGGGTGCTTCGATCCCGATTTTGACGCTCGATGCTCCGGATTGCACGATGCAAATCACGATGTCGTCGCCGATGTGGATGGTCTGAGTCTCTTTGCGAGTGAGCACAAGCATGATCGAAGTCTTTTCGTGGTGAGGAGTTCGGCGAAGTGTTCGCCGAACGGTTGAGGTGTTTTGCATGGCTGTCTGGCCATGATTCAGGAGACATGCACGAGTTGTGCCGAACTCTTGAACTCCGCATCCCATGCCCGACAACTCCACTCCTATCCATTCTAAAAATAAGGAGTTACGCGGACTTGAGAATTCGATTTGGACCACGAGCGAGTCTTGCGGATGAACTCCGTACTTGGCGTTCCTACCGGTATCGGGGCTATCAATTGGAAAACCGACACGCCGACATCCCGTCGCGCACAATCGCGCGAACCAGCGGGGCCAGCCCGAAGGCGGCTCTGCCATGAATCCGACAGTCGTTCGGGGAGGGTTCCTCGTCTTCATCCGTGTTCCTGGCTTCTGTCCGAATTGCAAGCGGAGCGGTTCCGGATTACACTTCCGGACTTCTCTGATCCCCCTCCGTGGGGATGCGATCGGCCAAGTGTCCAGTGCCTTTCGCAACTCCCGCACGGCAAGCAGGTTACAGTCATGAGCACTCTCAAGAAGAACAAGCGAATCAAGCGAGCCAAGCAGGTCGCCCTCTACGGCGACAACACGCCCGGCTTCGGCCGCAGCTTGTGCCAGCGAGGTAAGGCCAAGTATTTGGGCGGTAACGGTCGCAAGACGACCGGGATCACGCTGCGGAAGTTCAAATTGAATTTGCAATCGATCAAAGTGATGGAGGACGGCAAAATCGTCCGCCGTAACGTTTCGGTCAAGCAAATTCGCAGCGGCCTGATCACGAAGCCCATCGTGCGGGCTCCGTTCACGATCGACAAGAACGCCTGATTGGCCGGTCTGTCCTGATCGAGTTTCTACCGAACCCGGTGGTCGTTTGGGCGGCGCTCACGAACTTCCATCGGGTTTTCTGCTGCGCAAACTCCTCCCCGTGGCCCACTTCGTGAGAAGATGGGCCAGTGCCGGGCCGCATGACTTACTCCTCGGACCGCCTCGCCTAAAAAGGTCCGGGCGGAAGCTTGATCCTCGGTTCGAAGTCAACCTTCAGTCGCCCACGTTCCGGCGAACATGGCTACAAAGAAAAGCTGCCCCGCTCGCCGTTAGGGTTGGAGCCCGCTGGCTTGCAGAACGGTTGTCTGGACCGCCAGATCGTGGCTGGCCGAAAAGTCCGAGGTCTTTTCGCCTCGAATGATGCGGGCCATGTCGCGGGCATCGCCTACATACCGGGTGTACTTCGGGAGTGGGATGAGCTGGGTTCCGGCTGCGTATTTGCCGCGGGGCTGAGACAGCGACACCTTGACGGACGGATCATCCAGCGGCTGGATGTGGAACGTCCCAGCTGTCCCGCAGACGGTCAAATGGCGTCGCTCGCCCCCCTCGATCTCGATGACGCTGGAGCGAACTGTGGCAGTGGCACGCGGGTACTCCAGTACCGCCAGCATGTTGTCGAGCAGCTTGTCGGGACTGGTCGACGAGTGTCGCGGAAATGCAGTGACTTTCAGTGGAGCACCGAGTATCCCAATCACCAAATCGAGCAAGTGGCAGCCCAGCTCGAACATACTTCCGCCGGGGTATTCCGCCATTTCGCGGCGGTCCTCCGCACCCACGACTTTACTCATCACGGTGTGGATCTCGAAGACCTCACCGAGCCAGCCGTTCTGGAGAAACTCTCGCAGCAGAACCACGCCAGGGTTGTAACGGTACATGTACCCCATCTGCACGAGTAACTTCTTCTGCGTCGCCAGATCGAGGATCTGCTGGAGGTCCCAGAGTGACTCCCCGGCGGGCTTATCGAGATGCACATGCATCCCCGCTTCGAGACAGACTCGGGCATTCGCCAGCAGGTCGCGGATTGGCGTCTCAACCAGGACGGCCTGAAGCCCCGGTGTGGCCAGCAACTCTTCTCGCGACAGCCAGTTGACACCTTGAAACGCCGGGGTCCGTTCGGCTCGACTCCGCATCTCCAAATCCGGTTCGACGACACCCACGACCTCGTAGTCGTCCGATTTCCGATAGACCGCCAGCTTGTTGGCATGACCGTGAGAGACACCGATCTGCCCCACCTTGATTCGCGGAGGAGCAGACGCGTCTTCTCCCCGAGCAGACTGCTGACCAGTAATCAAGATCCCACTGGCAACCGCAGCTGTGGATTGCAAGAACTGGCGGCGAGGCAGGGGCAGGGGTCAATCCTTTCCGATGGCGGCACCAATCAGGTTCAGGTAGGCCTCGTCGAGGGTCAGTGATATTTGCAGACCGTCCGACACGGGCTGGATGGTCAGGCGAAGAGCATCGCGGTCGGGGTCTTTCACTGCGATGCGGGCCGCAGCTGCGAATTCGCGGGTCTTGTGGTCCTCGGCCAGACTGAGCAAGCCGAGCCAGTCGGACAGATGCAGGTGAGCCTGTCCGAAGGTGGCGCTCGTGGTTCGATCATTCGCCGGATTCGCTTCTTCGGCCAGACTCGCAAAATCGTCGAGTGCGTCACTGTCGCCGACGAGCACCCACAACGTGGATGCCTCCGTTCCGAGATACAAGCTCGGCTGGCCGCCATAAAACAGCTCGACCTTTTTCTCGCCGCTATCTGCGTCATCACTCTTCCCATCGATTCGGGCGAAATGCACTCCGCGAGCAACTCCCGCATCGAGAGTGACTGCCGAAACTTTGTCCGAGTTCTTCGCTTCGGGCAGCAACTTCATCACCGACTCGGCGAGCTTCTTTCCATCGGCCACATGCACTCCGGCGACCAGAGTCATCCCCGTCTGTGGTTCCCCCGCGAACTGCAGGAGGACCTCGTATTTCCCCTCGTCCACGGTCTGCTGAACGACATCTACGAGGGCATTTACAGAGGTCCGCTGAGGTTCGGGAATCGACTCTGTCGGATCCTTTTTCTCGCGGGCGAGGCGTCCCAGTTCCGCAGACAACTTCCGCGCCTCCTCGGGAAATGCGACATGGAGATGCACCCCAGCTGGGGCATCCGCCTCTGCGGATTTCGCGAGCGAAGACGGGATTTCGACCATCTGGGCGAGCGTCTTCGCCACTTTGCCGGAATCGGTGAACTCCAGCTTGGCTTCAATGACGGCAGTGCGAGTCTCACGAGAGACTCGCAACCCCATCCAGGCGGAGCGAGCTTCGCCCATGACGGCGACGAAAGCAGCGCGCCCCATCTCGATCCCCCGCACCTTGAGCAGGTTCTCGGGTTCTCGGCTCTGCCTGAGTTTCTTGAGTTCTTTGTCCGACTCCGACAGAGCCCCCAACGTCACAAAGTCCCAGAGAAATTTGGGAACCCCCGCACGGCGGAGATGGATCACCACGTCGTATTGGCCACTGAGAGTCTCCGTCAATGAGGCGGGTATCGGCAAAGGCTGGTCGAGCAACTCGGCCCGTTCGCTGATGAAGGCGTGCCCCTGATCGACCAGCACGGAGAACGTCTTCTCCGGGGTCTTGAACTCGTACCGATTTGGCTTGTCTGTCGGTTCGAGGGAAAGGACATTGCTCAGGTGAGCGGTCTTCTTCAACGCCTCGATATCCGTGACCGGAATGAAGGCAATGATGTCGGGATCTTTCTTCCCACCACTCAAATCGAGCGGCAAGTAGGCATACGCACCAATGGGTTTGGATCGATCGATTCCCTCGAGATTGTTGAGGTTCGTGAGAAAGCCTCGCACCATTTGCGACAGCTGCGGCTGGCCCCCCGTGGTGACGATGTAGTCGACATCGTCCAGCACCCCATCAAGACTGGAGAGGTAGGCGACGGCCACCGGTTCTCGGGGCGGGGGAGCTGCGGACACGACGCTGACGGAGAACAAGCACAGCGCCACGCACAGGCAGAAGCAGCGAATCAGCATGGAATTCATCTCCAGAGCACAGCCGACGCGGAACATTCACGATCTCAACGACCGCCACGATCTGACGATCCGCCGCCGCCCTGATGTTTTACCCAGACAGAGGGCAGTGGGTTGCGTGGAATTATTGTCTCCGCAGCGGAATCGCCCGACGAAAAAAGCCTCGTGAGGGCACCCACTGGGCCTTGCTCCCGCGATGTTACTTGTCGTCTTCTCTTTTGAAACGCAGGTGCTGCACCCAAGCCGGGGGCACATTCATGAACACCCAGTCCCGCTGGAACCTGTACTTGTCGAACCGCTTGGTCAAAATCGATTCAATCTCAGCGAGCCGCTTTCGATCGGGCCCGAGGGTCACGGCCCGGCGCATGGGACGCATGAACATGTACTCGAAGAACGAGTAAGTTCCCGTCGGAGCGAGCAACTTCAAACTGGCCTCGACCAGTTCCTCGACCAGCGGAGCGGGGAAGTTATTGAACGGCAATCCGGAGATGATGATGTCGTACGGGGCCTCAGCCTTGAACTCCTGCAATGGACAAATGTGGACTTTGGAGACGGCGGCCGCTTTCTTGTAGTTCGGGTCGTGCAGGAAGCGGTTCTTGAGGATCTTTCCAAAGTCCTCATTGATCTCCACCAGATCGAACTGGTCATCCGGATTGATGTGCTTGACGATATACCGCGTCACAGCTCCGGTCCCCGGTCCGAGTTCGAGCACACGCTTCGGCCCCTTATGCTGGTGAAGTGGACGCGTTGTGTCACGAGCCAGAAAGCGGCTACTAGGGAGGATCGCCCCGGTGGTATAGAACCGTTGGCGAACTTGACGAATGAAGTCGACCTGGTCTCGAAGGAATGAAATCATGAGAGTTTTTGATCCTGGTTCGCCTGACTGACAATATCTAAACCCACCCGATCCGACCAACGCTGGAGCACGCTCCGCGTGATTGGTCCGGGTTTTCCGTTCCCGATCGCCTGCTGATTCAGCCGTGTCACCGGCAGCATGCAATAGGTTGTGGATGTCACGAATGCCTCTTCCGACCGAAGCACGCATTCCACCGTAATGTCGCCAACTTCATAGGGAATTGCCAGTTCCTGAGCCAATTCTTTCACAAACTGCTGGCTGATTCCGGGGAGAACGTCCACTTCCCGCGCGGTCCTAATCCGCCCCTGCGAGACCATGAAGAAGTTTCCACTATTTGTCTCGGTCAGGTGCCCACTCGCGTTTTGAAGCACCGCCATGGCTGTTGGATCGCTGGCCTGAGCCTCTCGATCGGCCAAATACCAATGCAGCCGACTGCGATATTTGATCCTGGGGTCGAGTATCTCGGGCGGAATCTGACGAATCGACGGAACCACCAGCGACTGCCCTCGCTGATACTTTTCGGCCCACTGTCGAAAGGGAAGAGGAAAGGTATGGACGCAGACGGTGGGACTGTTCGAGACGGGAACATCCCCGGCATACATCGGAATCGGGCCGGGGGTCGCAAAGATTACGATTCCCAAATCGCAGTGTAAGGGACACGTCGTCGCTCGAGATTCGATCAGGCACTGCACAATGCCCGACAATTCCTCGTCCGATTCAGCGATTGAGACTCCCAGATACTCCAGAGAGACTCGAAAACGGAGCAAGTGTTGAGGCAGACGAAACGGAACCCTCCGAAACGTCCGAATCATTTCTGTGACCGTGGCCCCCTGCACAACCCCGCGGTCCCAGACGGGAAGCATCAGCTGCTCGTGGGTGAGATACTTCCCATTTAAATATGCGAGCGAACCGGCCGAAGAAGGTAGAGAGGCGGACATGCCGATTGACTCCGCCGCAGGGCCACAGGATTGGGGACGCGCAGCACACAAATTGTGATGCCATGCCGGAATCATCAACATGGGTCAAGGGTCAGCATATCAGCAAATGTGCATGACAACTGAGCCGAGGGCCGTTATTCACGGGGCCGCAAGGACTTAACGGAATTGACAGAACCTGCGAGTGCGAAAAATCGCATCACAGGCCCGCCGATCAGCAGGTTTTAACCCTTGCGATGCCGAATACGGGCTCGCATACGTCGCTTCCTGCGTCCGAGTTTACGACGACCTTTGCCGGTTTTCTTAACGCCCATTCCGACGCAACTCCCAGTGAACGATGCAGTTCCAGTGATGCTCGTCGCTCAGCAACAGCCTCGCAACGATCCACCCAATGGCGAATCGGGGAGGCTACCAGACCTTGGCCACAAAATCAACCAGCCGCGACCGTCTTGGCCCACAGTTCCGAAAATTTACTGCCCCACTGAATCGGCGAATCTCGAACCAACCATCGATTTCACGCCCTCTTCCCCGAAACCTTCTTTAACCCCATTACTCTTTGGCACGGCGTCTGCTTAACCCAGTTTCCAGCAACACCACTCATTCTTCCATCGCCCGACGCGCGCTCGGCGATGGTCACGTTGTCGATCCTGTACTGGGCAAGGAACGACTCGACCGGAGATCCCTCGTGAAAGAGGTTGTCGTCATGTTCTCACTCATCCTGGCCGGACAGTTTTCCGCTGTCAGGGTCCCCGCACTCGTCGAGCAGTACAACCTGCTGGGCGACGGTAAGTACGCGGTCCATCCCGACCCGCGATTCCAAGGATTCGATAGTGAAAAGGCCATTTCGCCAGAAGACATGCGGAAGTACAACAAACTCTACGATATTCCCGATCGCCCCAACACGGGTTCCAGCTGCACCTCTCAACACCGAGTTCGCGGCTCAACCGTACGTCAAGTCTCGTCTCATTCCCAGCCGTCTTCATTGATGTCCGTGACATCGAATCCCAGCGAGCGAAGTGCCTCACCGGCCATCTTTTGAACCCCCTCGTCTTCGTCCGTGCTGAGGACGGACCGCAGCACTTGCTCGGCATCCTGGGGACGCAATTTGCCCAGAGCTTCAGCGGCGACCGCCCGGACGCGGTTCTTGGGATCCGATTGCAATAACTCTTTGATTAAATCGATCGCATTTGATATTCCGAGATCCCCCAAGGCTTTGACCGCTCCCATGCGAGAGAGCCATTCCGGGTCGTCCTGGGCCATACACAACAGCGGGCCAAGCGCCCGTTCATCGTGCGTCAGCCCCAGCAACCTCGCCGCAGGCGATCGCGAGAGCGTGACCGCATGCGCCAGCAGGCCGATTAACGCCTCGATCCCATACTTCTGCACAGCTGGCATCATTCCGAGCAGCGATCGTTCCGACCAGTTTCGCACAGTATTCACCGGATCAGTCAGCCCTCCGACGAGCGCCACGACCGCTTCGGCACTTCGCTGCCCCCCCAAGGCCATCGCCGCCATTGTTCGGGTGTAAGCACTCCCGGAAGCCAGCTCTGGCAGCAACATCGCCGCGATTTCGGGCAACGAGCTCTTCGAAAGAGCCTCCGCCGCCAGCTGCCGTTCTGGTTCGGCAAATTTTGCATCGGCCAGACGGGCCACCAGGACTTCAACGACTTTGGAGTCGGTCGCCCCCGCCGCAGCTGAGAGTGCTGCATGGCGTATCTCGGGATTCTGGGACAACAGTTGTTCGACGAGTTCAGACATTCGAGAACTATCCTGTGAAGAGCGACATAGCACGCTGTAGGCCACGTTTCTCCGCGATTGACATCAAAACTGCCGACTGACGTGGAGCAAGAGTGCGAGCGTGTGCCAAGGGCGAAAGCCTGTACCTCGCTCGGAATGCGAGTCGCCGAGCGACCTTTCCTACGCGCCCCTCACCAACCCCAACTGCACCAGCTTCTCCCGGCATTCGTCACGCTCTCGAGACCGCGTTAAACCCACCCACTGCTCGGCTTGCGCTTCCAGGAACAGGTCATTCTCGACTGGGAAACTCGCCCCCTTCGCCGCTGCGACTTGCGAGAGTTTCTGGATGACGCCCGTCTCCAGCCGCGACAGCGACATCGCATCACGGCGGTAGTCGAGGAACGCCTCCCACACGACCGGAAACAGCTTCGCGACGATCTGCTCGCCGATCGTCGTCGCGTACTGACGGATCTCCAGCTGAGCATGCGAATCCATCCGCAGTGCCAGGAAATGCAGCAGATTGTGGAGGTCGATCTTCCAATACGCTTCGGTGTAAGAACACAGCGGAAGATCCTTGCGAGCCTGCTCGCGGGCCACGCCGACCTCTAAACGCTCGCGGTAGAGCCGCTCCGCCGACTTCTGGAACTCGTGCTCCGACTCGGTCAGCTTCTCCCCCATCTCGTGGGTGAGCACCCCGTCGCTCCCCTGCCGGTTCTGCACCGCTTGCGTCCGCCACTCATCCGGGTCGGTCGTCTGCATCGAGTCGATCGCCACCGAGTAGCGCGTGCTGTACTCGTTCACACTTGCCATGCGGTGCCGAATCCACTGCCGCCAGCAATCCATCGGCACCCGCACCAACAGCTTGATCTCCGCCATCTCCAGCGGGGTCGTATGGCGATGCCGCATCAAGTACCGGATCAGCGTGCGGTCGTCCGAGACATGCTTCGTCCCCTCGCCATAGCTAACTCGCGCCGCCTGCACGACCGCGGAGTCATCCCCCATCGTGTCGACCAGACAGACGAACCCGTCATTCAGGACTGGGAACTTCTTCCACCGCAGTGATTCAACCGATTCAGAGTTCGAAGCCATGAGGATTCCTGCACGCAAGCGATATCAAGGGACACACAGTCCAGCGGGTCAGAGATTCTGGCGTCTCTCCCCGAGAGATGCCAGCCGATGAGTCCCAAAGTCGTCGGACTCTCCGCGTCCGATGTCCCCCGTCCTGCCTGTCAATCAGACAGAAAGAGAAAGGAACACTCATCTTCACTCATCGACGCTAATCAAGAATGGCCTGTGGAATGCGTGGGCCAGTTGATGAGTGAGGCATTCGTCTCCATAGTCCGGAATAGTGAAGATGCAACCTCGTTCCCAAACCCCGGTTTGAGAACGAGGACAGTCGCTGATCGCTCCATCGATCAGAACGTCGCCGAAGATCGGGACCTGCTCCCTGCCCACGTTCTGTTCGCGGCGCGATCAGCGACTTTCCCCGCCTGCCGACGCTTGCGAGTTACGTAGGGTGGGACCAGCCGCTTTGGGCGCAGGCCCACCATTTCTCCAGCACCGAACGTCGTGGGCCTGCGGCCCAAAGCGACCTTGTCCCACGTAATCAGAGTCAAGGCCCTCGTCGCGAAGAGCGACCTGCGGTGGGCCTGCGGTCCAAAGCGACCTTGTCCCACCCTACTTTCTCACTCGCAAATCTGACCACGCTTGCGTGTTGCCCGTCGGTGTCGTATGAAGTCCTACGCATCGCTCGCGACCGAGAACCCTGGGCCACACCCGCCCGCTCCCCGACCTCGCTCACCCCGTTGAGGACTCACCGATGACCCGAATCTGGACTTGCCTGACTGCTTGCCTGTGCCTCGCCAACCTGGGCTTCGGCGCAGACCGCGTCGCCTATGACACGATTGAGGCCGCCGAGAAGGCCGGGCCGGACTTCAAGGTGCAAGGCGAATACGCTGCCGACGGACACGGGGTGCAAGTGATCGCGCTCGGCGAGGGACAGTTCCGCGCCGTCCAGTACACGGGCGGGTTGCCCGGTGCGGGATGGGATCTTAAGACGAAGTCCGCTGAAGAAGGGGACGCTGCGAAGGTCGCGACGCTCGTCAAGGACTTAAAGAAGGTCGAACGCCAAAGCCCGACCCTCGGAGCCTCGCCACCCGAAGGAGCAATCGTCCTGTTCGACGGCACGCAGGCGAGCCTCGACCAGCACTGGAAGCCGGGGGCCAAGATGAACGACGCCGGCCTGCTGATGCCAGGCTGTACCACGACTGACGAGTTCCAGAACTACACGATGCACATCGAGTTCGCCCTGCCCTTCATGCCGAACTCACGCGGCCAGGGACGCGGCAACAGCGGCTTCTACCTGCAAGGCCGCTACGAAGTCCAGATGCTCGACTCCTTCGGCCTCGATGGCCTCGATAACGAGTGCGGCGGCGTCTACACCGTCGTCAAGCCCGACGTGAACATGTGCCTGCCGCCCCTCGCGTGGCAGACCTACGATGTCGACTTCACAGCTGCGAAGTTCGAGGGGGACCAGAAGACGGCGAACGCCAAGATCCTCTTCAAGCACAACGACGTGGTGATCCACGACCGCGAGCTGGAACGCATGACCCCCGGCGGCCCACTCAGCACCGAGTCGGCCATTGCCGGGCCACTCTACCTGCAAGACCACAGCGACCCCGTGCGGTACCGGAACATCTGGGCGATCAAGAAGTAGTGAGGCAGCAAGCGCCGGTCGTGTTCGCGGGCCGCTGATCGCCGTAGCGACGTTCGCCAGAACGTGGACAAGTGCCCCGCAGCGCCGACACCTGCTCAACTCCTCGAACCCGCAACTCCCAGCGGGCAGGTCCATTTGCCATTCGAAGCCCCCCGCCGCTCGCCCCCGTTCCGGCGAACGTAGCGACAGAAATCGCGACGCCAAGACAGCGGGCGATTCCCGCGGGTGTTATCATGCGGGACCGACAGGCGGGTGATTCCAACCTCACCACCAGCCCCCTTCATCTCTGGATGTTCATTCCATGACACGATTGATTCTGGCTTCGATCGCCCTGGTACTCGCCGGACAGCTGGCAGTGTTGGCGCAAGAGGCAGCCGCCCCGGCAGCACCTGCCACCGAAACACCCGCAGCGGACCCCGCCGCTCCGGCTGAGCCGACTCCACCTCCCGCGACAACCACTCCCGCTGCCGTCGAACCCGCAGCCGCTCCCACGGCGACGTGGCAATACCCGCTCGACGCCGCTGTGGGGCCGGACGGCACTTACTACATCGCGGACCGCAAGCTGCCGGGGATCTGGAAGCTCAAGGGCGGCGTGAACTCGGTCTTGTACCAGGGGACGAAGAAATACCGCACGCCAATGAACGCGGTGCGGTGCCTGCACGTCGCCGCCGATGGAACGCTCTACGCCGGTGACTCGGCCACGCGCGAGATCTATTCAGTCTCTTCCGCGGGCGAGGTCAAAGCCCTGACCAACAGCTCCATCGGAATCCCCACTGCGATCGCGGTCGTCGATGGAACGGTCTATGCCACCGACCTCGAACTCCAACGCATCTGGAAGTTCCCCGCAGCTGGACTTCCGATCACACAACAACCGACGGAGTTCGCCGTCGTGGGTGGCTGCCGGGGTCTGTTCGTCGACGACAAGGGGTTCATCTGGGCGCTCTCGTCATTGAAGCCTCAACTGCGAAAGTACACCGGCGACGGCAAGTTCGAGCCCGTGGTCGATGATCTGGTGTTCGAATTCCCACACCAAGTTTACGTGACCACGGACGGCACAGCGTATGTCACCGACGGGTACGCAAAAGCCATCTGGAAGATCGCCCCCGGCGGAAAGCCCGAGAAATGGGTCAGCGGCCCTCCGTTTGTGAACCCGATCGGAATCCGCCAACAAGGAGCCGACTTCATCGTCTGTGACTCCCGCGCCAACGCCCTGTTCAAAGTCACCCCCGACGCAAAAGTCGAAACGATCTTCAGCGGCCCGCCGAATCCGTTGCCGGCATTGCCCGTAGCGGCTGCGGCTGCGACACCCGCTGCCCCCGCTCCCGCAACGCCGAAGTAGTGAGGCAGAGCAACCCAGAGCCGAGAACATGTTCAGATCTCCTCGTAGCGACGTTCGCCAGAACGTGGGCAAGTGCCAAGCGGTGTGGATTTCTGCTCGACGCTGCGGCAATACGATTCGTGGCGTTGGTGTTAGTTTCGAAATCAACGCCTCCCGCCAATTGCCCGCGTTCTGGCGAACGTCGCTACGAGGAGGCTGGCAAGTGATCGAGGTTTGTCACATTCGATGAACACCTTCACCCCCTGGCTCGACCTCGACTGGCAGCGCCAGATTCAGCGTCTGCTCGACTCGTACCAGCGCTGGGTCGGCAGCCAACTCATCGACCGCTCGGGCACTTCGGAAGAGCAAGCTCGCCGCGTCTTCGAGGCCCCGTTCGTCGTCGTCTCGCACGGCACCCAAGCCGACCCGATCCTGAATTCGGCCAATGCGGTCGCTCTCCAGCTGTGGGAGCTGCCGCTCGAACAGTTCCTGCAAACCCCGTCGCGTCTCACCGCTGAACCCCTGCACCGCGACGAACGCGCCCGCATGCTCGAAGCGACCCACCGCCAAGGCTACATCGACGACTACCAAGGCATCCGCATCTCATCCACCGGCCGCCGCTTCCACCTCCCCCGCGCCACCGTCTGGAACATCCTCGACGAACACAGCCACCCCGCCGGCCAAGCTGCGATGTTTAGCGAATGGGTGTTCCTAGAGTAGATGCATTTCCCAATTGGGTGCCCGCGAGCGTAGCTTGGACCCCGAAGTCCGAGCGAGCGAATGGAGGTGTCCCACTGCACAAGTGAGGCGCATCATCAATCGAGAAACACTCTACGACGAGGCAACCTGAGCGGGCCAGTCGGTAACCTATGATGCTGAAGCACAGGTGGGCTCCCGAGTGGGCCAAGCTCTGCCACCCGCCGGTAGGCTCCAAAGCGAGCCAACCGTGGCCAGCGGGCGAAAGGAATCAACCGCCGCCAAAGATGCAGAAATCTCCCCCGCTCGCTGTAGCGTCCGACTTCAGCAACTTGAGATCCTGCCCCTGGAGTTCGTACGTTTCGTTAACACAACATCCCACAGAAGCTGATGCCCCTCCCCTGGACGTGATACAAGGAATGGCTGTTATCGAAGCAGTTTCTACGCCATTCACTCGCTCGGTTTTCACAATCTCAATTTCCCAACCTGTAAATCGAAAGTTGGGATTTTTGAACAAGGCATCAAAGTGCTTCATGCGTGACTCGGGTGCTGATGATTGCTTGATCGATCGGGCAATTGCCGTTTGCAAAACATCTTCTCCCCCTACGGCTCTCAAAATGTTACCCCGGTGACCAATCGGTGGAAGGGGTGGAGCTGGCATGAATCTCATTTGCGGCTGAAACGGAGTGTTCGGATCGTAGGCTTGTTTCTCCTCAAGAGATAAGACCTCCTTAGGCAGGACGACATCGCCTAGCAAAGAATATGCGATTCCCGTGACGAGAGAGAGAGCAGCACAAGCACAAATGAGCCCGCGTGAAACAGAGGATTTTTGCATGGCATGAACTCCGAGAAGAGACGAAAGGAAAGATTGCAGCAACACAGGTATCACGGTTCAGTCGTGATCTTCCAAGTGGTGTTGTCGACCTTTACGCGGTTGATTTTCACACTGCCCAAATCGATGTCTGGTTCACCCCGCAACAACAGAAAACTAGGGATTCTCAAACCGCTTCAAAGAGTCTTCGTAAACCTGCCTCAACTGGGGGAGCATCTCGTCTAACGTGCGATAGGTGTGAGCAACACCCAAAGGGAACGGATCTTTTGGCTGACGCATTTTCTTTGCTGTGGCGTCCATCTTCTCAAATAGCGGCCCTTGATCACCAGGAAATCTGGGTGTCGTCGGCTCAAACTTTTCTTGGACAGCTGCGACATTAACACCTGCGGGGGGATACATCCAATCGACGGGGAATTTCCTGAGGACAGTGAGCTGAGTGCCCTCGCAACGGGGGCGGAGGGGAACCCACTCGGGACTTGGTATTTCCTGACCCACCTCGTCGGGTGTCGTGCTGAAGAGATAGAGTCGATCATTGTCGGGAACGACAATGCCCCGGCTGATGGTTCCATTGGCAACCATACTCGGAAATCCGCGAATTTGGGGGATGAACTGATTGTTATCGTGTTCAGTCTCGCTGGAACTCAAAAACGAACCCGGCCCATCGATGTCAAACACCACGATCTCGGTATGTCTCTCAATCGTTTTCCATGTAGTACCATCGGGTCTTTTTCGTTCGATTTGAGCTTGCTTCAATTGCGGTTCAGACTGCCAGGGGTGTTGAGTGGCAGTCTGGAGAAAGTGATCCGAGACCTCCATAACTCTTAATTCATACCGCCCCTCCCGCTGAGTGCGTTCCCAAGAGTACCAGCAGAGTCCATCACTCCAATCTTCGATGATTTGCCATCGCCCCAAGACCATGTTCAAGGTCTCGGGGCTGGCGATGGGGTACATCTCATCCAGTGACGGGGGAGCATAGGCACGCTCGAGGGTTCGATCAGCTTCCGCCAGCAATCGATCAATGGCCTCCGGCGAGAATCGATCATGTGGGGCAGCAGATAGAGAATTCAAGACCCACACGAGATTCCAGCATCTCCACGTATAGAACGCACACGAGCATGCAAACAGGGCTATAAGAACCCAGCGCACCGCCAGCGGGACTTTACGTCGTTTCCATAAGTCAATCCTTACCACAGACCACCTCCCGGATTGGACTGATCGTAAAGGTTCCCTACCCAATTTTGCATTGTGCTTCGACTCGAGTAAAACTCGGGCGCATCATCAATCCAAAACTCATTCGGCGGGTTGTAACCCAGCCCGCGAGCTACACACCAAGGTGCCCAAACCGTAGTCGGAATTAATCCATCCGAAATTTCCCACCCATTCACTTGATGACTAGGAATAATCTCTTCGCCTGGACTTAATCCCACACCTGTGTCGACTTGATTCTGCAAGCGAGCAACGTTTGTAGCCTCTATCATCATTGACGATTTTTGGGCATCCAAATCTGCTCGATAACTATCAAGAATGCTATTGCCCGCCCAACTTCCAACTACCATTCCACCAATCAACCCAATCTGTACGATGTTCCACTGGGGTACGAAAGCACTCAATATGCCCTCAAGGCGTTGCACTTCAGCTCGATAAACAATGAGCCTAGCCTGGGACGCAGCCAAATGCTGCTGAGCTATTGCGTACTCCACTGGGTCTACGAACTGAAACGTCTCCAACTTAGTTGTCGTTTTTTGAAAACAAGCGATCCTTTCGTATGTCTGAGCGGCTGCGTTCCATCTCGCAAGCATTCGACCCTCGACGACGGTGCTGATGAAAACAGTTGTTCGATGTTCAAAGGGGCGACCGCGTCCCACGGGAGCTTGTGCAGGCGCGGTAGTAATAACTGGCACGGGAGTAGCAACTGGCGCAGTAGCAGTGACTGGAGTCAGCGACACGTTTGGAATTTGAGCCGCTACAACAGGGATTGGCGTTGGTTGAGTAGAATTAACTGTTACGGTTGTTGCTGGTGGAGCAACCACTGAACCAGAAATCGGCACAGTTCCATCCAGAAGGACACGGCATTCTAACGCTGCGGGCCGAAACTCATTCTCTTGACGGGCGTTTCGACGGCGACGAGTGCCCACACTACGCCCCCTCCCCCAGTGTAACGAAAATCCGATTCAGCAGTGTGTTGAGATTCATGACAGCCCTTTGATGAGATTTGATACCGAGTGGTGAGTGAGGTCGACAGACTTCATTCTTCAGAGTATCGAAGATTCGGGGTGCGTCAATCTTTTTTTGAGAACAATCGAATTTTTCGATTTATACGGATCAGGCTGGAGCTTGGTCGCGAGCCAATCGCAGGCAAGCGGAAGGACGCAAGACGCCGGGTGCCACTGGCGGTCGCTTTGGGCCACCAGTGTTTTGTGGGTGTTGAACTGCGGTTCGCACCGACGAGTCAAAGCCCTCGCCTGTGGCACTCGTCGAGGAAAAGGGGTCTGGTCTGAATGGCACTGTCGCCAGCGTAACATCTGTTACTTCTTGGCTTTGCCTGCGAGAAGTCGGCAGGGTGGCCCCGGTTGGCGGCTTTGAGCCTACCGGGGTGGCGGAGCCAGAGGATGTTCTTTTGCCGGAAGTCGAATCATAGCGGACCTCTTGTGCCAAGGCATTAGCTCTCATCCTTACACACAAGTCTTGCCTTCCAAAGCATTGTAGGTCGCCCAGGCCAGGCTGAAGTCGAAGACGCGGCGGAGGCCGCGCCACATCACTTCGGGGCCGGGAGGGCCGTCGTGTTTGCGGCCCAGGTAGCCGCCCAGTCGGGCGACTTGTCGCAGGAATTCGCCCAGCGTCGGTGGCGGGGCGGGGGCGGGGTGGCCGGTGGCGATGGGCCAGCTGCAGCGCCGGGTGCCACTGGCGGTCGCTTTGGGCCGCCAGTGCGGGGTGGACGGTTGACTCCGAATCACACGGGCGAGTCACAGCCCTCGCCTGTGGCACCCAACGCACCCGTCACCAGCCCCCCGCCACATTGCCACCTCAAGCCGCCCTGCTCTCTTGGCCCCACTCGGTCGCCCCCTGCGGCAGATACAGATGCTCGCGCGTACACGGCATGCCGGTTAGGCCTTTGGCTTTGTGTTTAGTGGCCACGGTCTGGTAGATGCGGGCGTTGCCCTCGCCCAACACGAAGACGCAGCTGGCCAGATACAACGCCCACATGCGGTATTTTTCAGCGCCGATTTGGCGGATCGCCTCTTCGCGATTCGCCTCCAGACGTTGGCACCAGTGGCGGCAAGTCATTGAGTAGTGGTCGCGCCAACCTTCCACGTCGTGCACATCGAATCCCTTGCTCTCCATGCACTGGACCATGTGACCCAGGTGATCGAGTTCGCCGCCGGGGAAAATGTATTTGGCCAGCAGTCGTCGCTCCGGGTTCATCTTGCGGAACGCCTTGTCGGTCAGCTTCGCGGGTCGTGTGATTCCGTGATTGAGGAACATCCCGCGATCACGCAGCAGCGAATTCACCTTGGCCATGTACCCGGCCATGTTGTCGATGCCGACATGCTCGACCATCCCCACACTGGAGATCTTGTCGAACGGCCCTTCGACGTACGCGTAGTCCTTCAGCTCCGCCGTCACCAGCCCTTGCAGCCCCATCTTCGCGATGCGTTCATGGGTCAGGGCCAGCTGCTCTTTCGACAACGTAATGCCGTGGGCCTGCACTCCGTAGTTCTTGGCCGCGTGGCAAATCAACGCCCCCCAGCCGCAGCCGATATCGAGCATCCGCTCGCCCGGCTTCAGCTGGAGCTTACGGCAGATCATGTCGAGCTTGTGAATCTGGGCCTGTTCCAGAGTCTCGCCCCAGTCGCGAAAATAGCCACAGCTGTAGACCATTTGCTCGTCGAGGAAGAGCTTGTAGAAGTCGTTGCTGAGGTCGTAGTGGAACTGGATGAAGTCCTGATTCTCCTTCTGCTCGCGTTTCAGGCCGGTTTCATCGCCGGCATAGCAGTGGTCAACATGAGTCGCTTCGCCGCGTACGAAGAGGAACGACATCGCGAACTTCGCCAGCAACCCCAGCGGCAGACCCCGCACCTTCTGGCGAGTATTCTTCACACGAGCCGTTTCGATGAATGTCACCAGATCCGCCCCGCGCAGATCAATCTTGCCGAGGGCATACAGCCGCATCAGTGTGTCGGCCTTCGGGCTGCGCATCAGCGTCCCGATGACGCCCGGCCCGGAGAGCACAACCTCCATGCCGGGTTTGGGGTTGTCCCCCAAGGCGACCAAGCTGCCGTCCCAGAGCCGGATGGAGATCGGGGTATTCAACCGAGTTCGAACGTGCTCCAACAATTCCGTCGCGCGTCGAATCTGTCGCTGATCTGTCGTTTCGCTGCCAAACATTGAGGAACTCCGTGGCCTGTCGCATCGTGCTCGACGGCTGCTTTTGACGAGCCCACTGAACCATTCAAAACCCGTCTTGAGGGGGGAAACTTAGAAAATCGCGCGATTTGCTGCGAGAGCGACTTTTCGGGGACCTGTGCCGAGAGTGCGAGACGCCGTTTGCAAAGTCGCCGGACTCTCCGAGTCCGGTGTCTCGACACTCGTGTCGATCAGGATCAGTGGAGCGGGAATTGACCCCTTTCCGCCGCCAGTCGTCCACCAAAATCGTGATCCGCTGGGCACAGTCGACACCGGACTCGGTGAGTCTGGCGACAATCACAGAGTGCGTCCAGCGCCCGAAGCGCCGACCGATTCGATATGCTCAGACACGATCAATGTCAGAAGTTCCCCGCATACAGACCGCGTCAATACAAATCATGCCTTCAATCACTTTACCGAAGCACCTGTTCGCGGCGATTCGACATGAAAAGCAGCAGATCCAGGTCTCCCCACGGGTGGTGGAAGCGGCGGCCTTGGACACCCTCGCCGTCTATGCTCGATTAGAAACTCGCGAGACGGGACTCACCTCGGCAGAAGCGGCCACACGTTTGGCCAAGTATGGTCCCAACGTTCTGGCTCAAGACCAGCGAGCGGGATTTGGAAAACTGCTCTGGCACGCGGTCATCAATCCGCTGGTGATCCTACTGGCTGTGCTGACGACCATTTCGTTCGCTACGGGAGACGCCCGAGCCGGAATCATGATGCTGCTCATGATCATCCTGGGGGTCGGACTGAAACTGATTCAGGAAGCCAAGGCCGACAGCGCGGCGGCCAAGCTCAAGGCCATGATCTCCATCACCGCCACAGCGCTCCGTGAGGGAGTGCCTCACGAAATCGCTCTCTCCCAACTGGTCCCCGGTGACATCGTCACGCTCTCCGCCGGCGACATGATCCCCGGTGATGTCCGCATCCTGACAGCCAGAGATCTGTTCGTGGCTCAAGGGCCACTGACGGGCGAGAGCCTGCCCGTCGAAAAGGTCGATGTCGTCCAGACCGCCAAACCGAACGCACCCCTCGAACTGCCGAATGTAGCCTTCCTGGGAACCAACGTCGAAAGCGGTACCGCCACAGCTGTCGTCGTCACGACGGGTGCCGATTCGTATCTGGGCGGCATGGCGGAATCTCTGACCGAAGAGTCGGCCCCCTCAGCCTTCGACCAGGGGATTGCCCGGTTCACCTGGTTGATGTTGCGATTCATCCTGGTGATGGTCCCGTTGGTATTCCTCATCAATGGCTTTACCAAGGGCGCATGGACCGAGGCCTTCTTTTTTGCGGTCGCGGTCGCTGTCGGCCTGACACCGGAAATGCTGCCGATGATTGTCTCGGTGTGCCTTTCAAAGGGAGCCCTGGAGATCAGTCGAAAAAAGGTAATCGTCAAGCGTCTGAATGCGATCCAAAATCTGGGGGCGATGGATGTTCTGTGTACCGATAAGACCGGCACGTTGACGATGGATCATGTCATCTTGGAGAAGCATTGTGACGTGGTCCTGAAGGAGAGCGACCTCGTCCTCTCCCTGGCATATATGAACAGTTACTTCCAGACCGGGCTAAAGAATGTCTTGGATCGAGCCATTCTGTTGCACGCCGAAGCCCATGCGGAGATCCCCAAACACACCAAGGTCGACGAGATTCCCTTCGACTTTCAACGTCGCGTCATGTCGGTCGTGGTCCGCACTCCGGATGGACAAGATCGCCTCATCTGCAAAGGCGCTCCCGAAGAGGTCTTCCCCCGTTGCCTCCAGTTCGAGCTCGATGGAGAGCTGCTCCCGATGGATCATTTGCTGATCGATGAACTGAAAGAGGAGTACGAGCAGCTCAGCTCCGACGGCTTCCGCGTGCTCGCCATCGCGTGCAAAAACGTCGCCCCACGAGGGGCAGCCCCATATTCCAAAGCCGACGAAGCGGGACTGACCTTGAACGGCTACGTGGCCTTCCTCGATCCGCCGAAAGACACGGCGAAAGCGGCTATCAAGGCCCTCGAAGGACACGGCATCCGCGTGAAGGTAATCACGGGCGATAACGATCTGGTGGCCCGCAAGATCTGCAAGGAAGTCGGGCTTTCGATCGAGTTCGTGCTACTCGGAACGGAGGTCGAGAAGCTGACCGACGACCAGCTGGCCGATGCCGCCGAGAAGACCTCGCTGTTTGCCCGCGTTTCCCCGGCTCACAAACAGCGGATCATCAAGGCCCTGCAATCCCGCAAACATATCGTCGGATTCATGGGGGACGGAATCAACGATGCCCCGGCCCTCCGCACAGCGGATGTCGGGATCAGCGTCGACACCGCCGTCGACATCGCCAAAGAATCGGCCGACATGATCTTGCTGGAAAAGTCACTGATGGTCCTGGAACAGGGAGTGATCGAAGGACGCAAGGTGTTCGTCAACATCTTGAAGTACGTCCGCATGGGGGCCAGTAGTAATTTTGGGAACATGTTCAGCATGCTGGGAGCGAGTATTTTTGTTCCGTACCTGCCGCTCGCTCCGATTCAAATCCTAGCGAATAACTTGCTGTATGACATTAGTCAAACGGCCATTCCCACCGACGAAGTCGATCCCGAGCAAATCGAGAAACCCCGCCCGTGGGACATTAATCAACTGACGAAATTCATCGTGTTTATCGGCCCCTGCTCATCGATCTTCGACTACACCACATTCTTCATGATGCTCTACATCTTTAAGTGTTGGGATGTCTCCACGCCGGAAGCGGCCGCCCATAGCCGCAGCCTGTTTCAGACCGGTTGGTTCGTGGAAAGTCTGCTCACCCAGACGCTGATTATCCACGTCATCCGCACGAACAAAATCCCGTTCCTCCAAAGCCGCCCGTCTTGGCCCTTGATGGTCATGAGCGTCGCTATCATGTCGATCGGCCTCGCCATCCCGCTCACGCCCCTCGGAGACTACCTAGGATTCACCGCCCTCCCCGGCTTGTACTATCCCCTACTGGCCCTGACACTCCTCTGCTACGTCGTCCTGACCCAACTGGTGAAGACTTGGCTGCTGCGGAAACGCTGGATCTGAGAGCTAAGCCCCCGCGCGTCGCGGGGTGGCCGCGGTTAAGTCGCTTGGGACTCTACCGCCGCGGCGGTAGCCGGAAGAGGTTTTTGCACAGCTGGCCTTCACTGGCTGGCCTCTTATGCAGGGCACACAGGTAGGCTCCAAAGCGAGCCAACCTGTGCCACTCAATGACTTAACCGCGGCCAGCCCGCGAGCCAACCTGTGCGACCCCGCATCGCCGCAAACCTCTGTCGCATTAAGACTTCTTTCTCGACTTCAAAAGGGTTGACGACGATGGGTGGCACTCGGCGTTCATCGTCGCCGTTCGCTCCGCGAACGAGCGGCTGGGGGAGACCCCTGGCGAGGACGTGTGAGGAGTAGTCTTGGGGGTGAATAATTGTTTTGTGGGGGGGTATCGTTTGGAGGGAAGACGCTCGTTTGCGAAGCAAACGGCGACTATGGGTCGGCGGGGCCCACCCACCATAGTCGCTGATTGCTCCGCAATCAAAACGTCGCATCGGTGGGGAGCTGGCCCACTGCCAGCGTTCTGATCGACGGAGCGATCAGCGACTTTCCCGTGCCGAATGTCCTCGGAATCGTCGCCGGTTTGCGGGCTTGCTAGAATCAGGGAGCGTCCTTACCCCTGCTCAACGAGACCGTGCGATGTATCTTCGAATGGCCAAGCGGATTCTCTTCGAGACCGACAAGCGGCTGCTGTGGAAGCTCGCTTGGAACATGGGCGTCAAGGGGGGACTCTCGGTTCAGCGGTACAAGAACCGGCTGAAGAAGGGGCAGGTCTTCCCGCCGTTCCTCTACATCTCCGTCATCAACTCCTGCAATCTCCGCTGCCAGGGATGCTGGGTCGATGTCGCCGCCAAGCAGCAGATCATCGACGCAGCTGCGATGCGGAAACTGATCAACGAAGCGAAGGCGGCGGGCAACGTCTTCTTTGGGATCGTGGGCGGCGAGCCGTTCATGCATCCGAATCTGCTCGACATTCTCGCCGAGCATCCCGAGTGCTACTTCCAGATTTTTACCAACGGGCACTTCATCACCGATGAGGTCGCCAAACGAATTCGGCAGCTCGGCAACGTCACTCCGCTCATCAGCGTCGAAGGCTCCGAGATCGTCAGCGACGAGCGACGGGGGCGACCTGGAGTGCTCTCGAAGACGATGGAGGGAATTGAGAACTGCCTCAAGAACAAGGTCTTCACCGGCGTCTGCACCAGCGTCTGCAAGACGAACCTCGATGACCTCGTGACCGAAAAATGGGTCGACCGCCTGATCGAGATGGGCGTCTTCTACACCTGGTTCCACGTCTACCGCCCGATGGGCCCCGAGGCCAACGAACAGCTGTGCTTATCCCCCGAGGAGATGTTGCGGATTCGCAAGTTCGTGGTCGAGATGCGGGCGAAGAAGCCGATCGTGTTCGTCGACGCGTACTACGACCACGCGGGCCAGGCTTTGTGCCCCGCAGCCACCGGAATCAGCCACCATATCAACCCATGGGGCGGGATCGAGCCGTGTCCGATCGTGCAGTTCGTGACCGACTCAATCCATGATGAGAAGAAGACCCTCGTCGAGAAGTTCGAGTCCCCGTTTCTAAAAGACTTCCGCGAGCTGGCCCGCGACACGACACGCGGGTGCATTGTGCTGGAGCGGCCCGACCTGCTGGCCGCCCTGGTGACGAAGCACACTGCGAAGGACGGCACCGTGCGGGCGACCGCGATGGCCGAACTCAATGCGATGAAAGTCCGCCCCTCGCAGTACAACCCGGCGGGGGCCGTGCCGGAGAAGAGCTGGGCGTACTGGATCGCGAAGAAGCTGTTCTTCAACGACTTCGATGTCTACGCGGGGCGGGATCATTCGAAGGGATCGGCCCCCTCGCTGCTCGCGCGGGGCGAAGTCGGGACGCTCGCAGCGGCAGCGAACGAGACCGCGTTCGTACCGCTGGATCTCGGGACCATTAAGTAGGGCATAAACCGGGAGGGCGAAGCTCCTGCTGAGCCGCTTATGCCAGACGGCTTCTTCCCCGGCAGCGGCTCAGCAGGAGCTTCGCCCTCCCGAACAAATCGGACACACAGGCACGGCAATCAGGAACCACGATGGAATCCACCACTCTCGATGACAACACCGTCCCCGGCCCCAAGCAGCTTGATCGTCGGCAGCGGCGCGTGTTGGGGGTCTTGCTGGAAAAGGCGTTCACCACCCCCGATGTCTACCCGCTGACGGTCAAGGCCTGCACCTCCGGATGCAACCAGAAAAGCAATCGCGACCCGGTCACCAACTACACCGAGGAACAAGTCCGCGAGATCCTCGACGAACTCCGCGAAGTCGGAGTCGCAGCTGTCGTTCATACCGATGGCCACCGGGCCGAACGGTTCCGGCACTACATGCGGAAGCGGTATTCCTTCAGCGAGGTGCAGCTGGCAGTCCTGACCGAGTTGATCTTGCGTGGTCGGCAGCAGCCCGGCGAGCTGCGAACGCGAGCCAGCCGCATGACCCCGATTGATAGCCAGGAGATTCTCAAGACCGCGCTCACGGAACTCCAGTCGCAGGGTTATGTGCAATCCAACGGGCCGCTTGATCGACGGGGCGTCGAGGTTGACCACACGTTCTATCTCGCCGGGGAAAACCAGAAACTCACTCCTGGAAACTTCAGCGCCAGCGAGCCGGAGTCTCGCGAAGTCGTCGAGTCTCGACCGACTGCTGCGAGTGGCCGAGATGACCTCCGAGAGCAGCAAGCCGCCATGGCTGAGGAGATCTCGGCCCTCAAAGACAAAGTCGCCCAGCTCGCCGAACAGATGGAAGAGTTCCGCCGGGCGGTGGGGATGTAAGCGGGCCAGCCAGTGTGCAATCAGAACCGACTCAAAGACGTCCGAAGACTTCGGACGTTTCGCACGGCTCTTGCGTAAGTCCGGAGTCGAACAGATCCCGAGGGACACATGACCGACGGCGTCCGTGGAACACGTCAGACTGACGAGGCAAACTTGCCGGGCGAGCGAAGCTCCAGCTCGGTGAGCGGAATGGCGCTAGCCGTCGGATCACAGAATCCGGGCGACATCCGGAGGATTCCCATTCGTCCTCATTCGCTCGTCATGTTAACGATGGCCTTGGCAGCGACCTTGGGAATCGGAACTATCGCCCCTTCGCAAGATGCACCGGCGAGCGCTCTCCCCTCTTCCGCGAACGCCCAATCCGAAGACCCCGATCTACAAGGGAGCCTCTCTCAATCATTGTCATTCTCTCGCGATCGGGAGATGGAAACCCGACTGCGTGGAGTGAACACGGCGTTCACCACGGGCCACAGCGTCGAGGGAATCCGCGGACTCGCCGATCTGCTGGCGCTACCAGAACCGCACAATATCCAGGTCGGAACCACTTTTTGTGATGTTCGAGACGAGGCCACTCGGATTCTGCGTCAAAGCTCCAATGATATTCGAGAGCAGTTTCGCCGAGAGACCGAAGTGCGGGCGACCGCAGAACTTCGCGAAGCCCTCGCCAATGGAGACTACGCAGCACTCGCGAATGTGGCGTCACGCTATCCATACACCCCTGTGGCCCTGGAATGCGTGGAAACTCTGGCCACGCAGCTTTCCGACCACGGGCGATTTGACGCCGTGATCCAAGCGGCGACGCGGTGGATCGACCGCAGCCCGGCCCCCGTTCAAGCGGCCGCTGACAGCCCGACGTTGATCGCGCTATTGTCATTCGCCTGGCAGGAAAGTGGCGCCACGGAAGAGGTGACTCAACTCGCCTCGCGATACACAATCCCAGCGGAGGAGCCCCCGTTTCGCAGTGTCAGCCCCCGGCCAGAACCTCGGGGACCAGAAGTCACCTCGCACGACCCAGCTGTGTCTTGGGATGTGCAGTCCGAGCTGAACGAGTCAGCACTTGAGTTGCTCCGAAAAGTGCTGAACGATCTGTCTCGGCAGGGAGTCCACCCGTCACTGGCGATCCGGCCGCTAGTGCTGGCCGACCGCGTCGTCTGGCGCTCGCTCACGGAGATCGTCTGCATCCACCGCATTTCGGGCGATGTCCTCTGGCGACAACCGATTGCAGACCCGACGATCGCCGACATCCTGGATATGATTCAGCGAAAAGCCGACGGCAATTTGGGCTCTCGCCTGCGCATGCAATTGGGACATCGAGTGTTGCGGAACTCGATCCTGGGGCAGATCACCAGTGATGGGGAACGCGTCTATTGCATGGAGCACTCCCCCGTCGTGGAGTCGTCCGCGAAGCCCGAACCACTCCCTGCACCCAACAACCTCCCTCCTCTGCCCGAGTACACGCCCGTCCCCCAACTCTGCGTAGTCGCTTACTCACTGGCCGATGGGACAGTGCAGTGGAGGACAGACGAATTGTGGGGAGCCAACGAACGCGACGCATTCCTCTTCGGACCTCCCATCCCCCAGGGAAAACATCTCTACACCTTGGTGCAGAGTGAGGACCAGCTGTTGTTCCTAAAAATGGATGCCGCCACCGGTGTTCTCGATGGAGCCAGCGTCTTGGGGGAAGGCCCACGATTGTCGATCGATCAGCGGCGGATGTCACAGGCCTGCCCCATTGTCTGGAATGGAAATCTCGCCATCTGTGCCACGGGAGCGGGTGGAGTCGCAGCGTTCGATGTCTATCGGGGGCAATTGCAATGGGGGTTTCGGCATCCTCGCGATGATGTCGAGGTCTCTCCCGGTTTGCTGCAACCGCCCGTCGACAAGCACAGCTGGACGTGGATGGAGGGATGGGAGAATCCTCAACTCGTTCAGCTGGGGACGAATCTGATTTATGCATCTCCGGAGACGAATTGGATTCGCTGCCTCGGAGCGGATGAAGGCGAGCTGCGCTGGGAGGTGCCCATCGCGGGGGCCCGCACGATCGTCGGGGGAGACGGCGAACGGGTCATCATCACCGGTCCCAACAGCGCGCGTTCGTTGCGACTGAGCGACGGCAGTGTCGAGCGCGAGTACACCACGAACTCACCAGTGGTCTCCTCGGCTTGGACGGGTTCCGTGTGTCAGTTGATCCTGAGCGAAGGCCAGCGCCTCGATTGGAATCCTGCCAGCGGAGAGTCACTCGTGTCGGGTGCAAACACCTCGAATAGCCCGTTGTTGTCCAAGGCCGGGACTCTCCGGCGGATTCATGGGCAACCGGAGAACGTATTCTTTCGGAACGACATCGTCGGGGAAAATCGGCTCGGGACGCAGGTGCATCGGATCTCAATGCGCCCCTCTGACGAGGCATTGCCAACGCACGAGACTGGCCCCCGCGTGCCGACAGAATTGCGATGGAAATCCGGCGACGCCCAGCTCTCTCTGGCCGCGTTGACCGACTGGATCGAAGAGGTTTCGCCAGAAGAGCAGACGATCCGCGTCGAAACGGCTCTCACAGAATTGGCTCTCGCTCTCGAATCCGAAGCCGGACCGGAACTCCTCGTCGATGACTGGCTGCCACGCTGGGCCCTGACTCCCGACCAGATTCGCGAGCTGACATATCGACGCCTCCGCCGGGCGATGGCCACCGGGAAGACCCCCGCAGCACTACAGCATCTGTTCCACTTGCTGGAACAAAAGCCCGAGGAATGGGAGGTGGATCTGCGCACGGCCCACGGGGGACAACCGACCGGCGACAGCGAGCGAGCCGTTCTTCGCACGATCCGTCTCGATGCGGCACTGCGAGGAGCCATGCAGGAGTTACACGACCGGGCGACGCCTAAACAGTGGACCGACATTCAAGCCGCATATCGGGATTGGGCCGCTCAAGAATCGACGATACGCGACGACCTCGCCCGGCCTCTTGAGCAATTGCCCTGCCTCCCATCACCGACCCAAGAACGCCCTCTGGAATGGAAAACTCTCGGCGAACTCGCCAGGCAACAACTCGAACTCAGGCGGCAGTCAACTCACGAAGAGGGCCCCGCCGCTGCCACTGCACTCTGGCGGCTCGTAGAACTGCACATGGCCCGCGGCGATTGGGGCGACGCAGCTGGTTTGATCGAACAGCTGCAGCGCCGGTTTGGATCGGTTGCCGTGCGTGGGAACCAGACCACTGGCGAGCTTGTTCGGCAATTCCCGGGAAACTCCCCGATCCTGAAGCGGATCGACAGCGATCGCCGGACCGCTTGGCCTGACCGCCAGCCCATCGTGACTTCGAGAGAGTCGAGCCGGAGTTCCGAAAACCAGTTGGCCATTCCCATTCGTGCGGAGCGGGGAGCCATGTTCGACCACCTCAATGTCACGTTTGCCGCAACCGGAGAATCTCAACTCCGCTTTTCGGGACTCGGGCAGGAGAAGTCCTGGACTCTGTCGCTTCCCGGGAGTTCTCGGAATCTGCGGCAGTTTTATCCTGAGCTAAGGCAAGGATGGGCATTCGGCCAATTCCTGGTGGTGCAATTAGGCAGCGAACTGTTTTGTGTATCGAGCTTGAACGCCAAGGGAGAGCCCAAGACCTCTCGAACGAAAGAAGTGATTCTCTGGCCGAGTGTCCGAAAGAATGAAACCACGGTCATGGTCGACACCTTGGGAAATGAGGACAACGCCCTGATTTCCCACGAGAAGCGGCCCGTCCCGCAGGTCGTCGGCTTTGTTCGGGCAGACACCGAAATGTTTGACGCCTATGGCCACAGAGTCACGTGGCTCGGTCCCGTCAGTGCGGGAACGCTCTGCTTTTTGCAACAAGGGATGCTGGTCTGCCTGGAGACTGCCACGGGGCGCGAACTGTGGCGACGGTATGACGTGCCAGCCGGAGTAAGGACCATCGGCGATGATGGCGTGATCGTGATGACCCATGACGGCCAATCCACGATCGACCTGCTCAGCCCAGTGGATGGCCGGACCCTGCGATCGTATCAGTCAGAACATCGCCCGCAGGAGTGGCTCAAGCACTGGGGTCGGCTGGCCCTTGTGGCTGTCGGGCAGCCTCCGCAGGGGATGCTGCTGAGTCCGGTCGCCAATCCAGCTGCCGCGCCACCGTCGAAGGACACGCCCGCGAACGTAACTCCCGAACTCCAGTTGAAGATGGTCGACTTGGCGGGACCGAAGACGCTCTGGGAGCGGTCGTTCCCCGCGGGATCGGCGGCCTTCGAAATCGACGAAGACTGGCTCGGTGTTCTCGCCGCAGACGGCACGCTGAGCTTCCTCGATCTCCACACCGGCGAAACGATTCGGCAGTCCCACGTCGCAGTTCCACCAGCACTGACCCAGATCGTCACAGCGGTCACCGAGCGCTCAATCTATGTCTCTCTGTCCTCTTCGGTCACAGAAAGTCGGCTGGTCGCAGCCAACCCAGCCCCATTGAAATGGCGGAGATTCTATGTGAATGGCCCCGTGCATGCATTCGACCGACTGACGGGCGAACCGCAATGGAGCCAGCAGATCGAGAACCGCATCTTCCCCATCGACCAAGTCCGCGACATCCCCCTGCTGATCTTCGCCGATACCTGGAAAGGCCCGTCTGACCCGCCCTCCGAGGCCAATGCCTCGACCCATAAAAAAGGCAACTCCGTCCAGAACGAACCCACCCGAGTTCGCTACTGGTGTCTCGACGCCCGCACCGGCCAGGTCGTCCTCGACACCGCGATCGAAAACAAATCCCGAGTCGAATACACCATCGAACGCGACCTCACCAAAACCTGGGTCGAACTCCGCCTGGGCGAGACCATCCACCGGTTCAACTATGCGATGCCGGAGGAAGGGAAGTAGAGGACTGGTCGCCCAGCCGCTGCCTTGACCGCACGACGTTTAAATGGCATCTAGCCCATCAGATACCAGCAGTACTCGGGGGAGGCTTAAACCTGGAAGAGCTTTCGAAACCAGTTCACAAAAGCCTGAGCGGTCTTCGTATCGTGCTGGAAGTATTGGGCCGTGATCGCAGTCCCAAATGGGAGTCCGGGTTTCTCCTGCCAGGCGAGCCAAGTGTGCATGACCGCTTTCTGTTCGTGAATCTCTGGAAAGCGACGATCCGCTACTATCGCCTTGCTTGTGGCCTCTTGAGCGACGGGGAGGAGTTTGTCCCCCTCCGCGATCAGCCCCTGGAGAAAGTTCTCCAGCATTCCGGAATCGGTGTTGTTTGGCATCAGCCAGACGCCCACGCGAGTTTGATAATTAGGAACATCCGCGATGTAGCCGCACTCCTGCGGTTTGGGAGGAGGCTCGATTCCTAACCTCTTCAGTTGAAACCGGACGGCGTCCCATCGGCTCTGGATGTCTGAGTCCGCATCCAGGACAAACCCCATGGGCTTATTCGCTGAGCGGCG
>Ga0105047_10003039_pt1 | contig 29762 bp, 19 predicted proteins | sample MAT04_FD_78384 | JGI IMG/M metagenome (GOLD analysis project Ga0105047, IMG submission 78384) | Freshwater microbial communities from Lake Fryxell liftoff mats and glacier meltwater in Antarctica - MAT-04 (megahit assembly) | ecosystem: Environmental > Aquatic > Freshwater > Ice > Liftoff... | reverse complement strand
GGCGCCATCGAAGACCGCGCACGAAAAGTCGAGGCGTTCCTTGATATTGGGCGAGTAGGCCGTGCGCCGCAGCGTCACGCCCATTTCCTCAGCCACCCCAGCAAAACGATGCCGGTAGAGTTGCAGCGTGACAGGATCCATACAAAAATATCCCTGTGTTCTCTGTGTTCCCTATATTCTCTGTGTTCTCTGTGTTCTTTGTGGCCATGCTCCCCTACGCCAGCAGCTTTTGCAACTCGTAGAGCCGGTTGAGCGCGTCCAGCGGCGTAAGCCCATTGACATCCAGCCGGCGCAACGCCTCGACGACCGGGTGCACCTCCGCAAACAAAGAAACCTGCGTGGCCGCTGGTTTGCCGCGGCGCGCCGGAGCTTCGCTGAGCCGCCGCGGGCCAGCGGCGCCGCTGCGCTCCAAATCTTCCAGAATCTCGGCAGCACGGTTGACCACCGGCTGTGGCAGCCCGGCCATACGCGCCACATGCACCCCATACGAATGATCGGCCTTGCCGGGGATGATCCGGCGCAAGAAAACGACATCCTCGCCGTTGCCGCTGTCGTCCACCGCCACATTGTAGTTGACCACATGCGGCAGGCGTTCCGCCAGATCCGTGAGTTCGTGGTAATGCGTCGCAAAGAGCGTCTTGGCGCGCAGACCGGGGTGGTTGTGGATGTACTCGATCACCGCCCACGCGATGGCCAGCCCGTCATAGGTGCTGGTGCCGCGGCCAATCTCGTCGAGCACAAGCAGACTGCGGCTGGTGGCGTGGTTCAGGATATTGGCGGTCTCCACCATTTCCACCATAAAGGTGGACTGGCCGCGGTGGATCTCGTCGCTGGCCCCCAACCGCGTAAAGATGCGGTCGACGACGCCGATCTGCGCAGCGTCGGCCGGCACGTAGCTGCCAATCTGCGCCATCAGCGTGATCAACGCGCTCTGGCGCAGAAAGGTGCTCTTGCCACTCATATTGGGGCCGGTAATGAGTTGAATGGCACTCTCGGGCGCCAAGTGGGCGTCGTTCGGCACAAAAGGCTCGTCGGTCAGGCTCAACTCGACGACCGGATGGCGACCGGCGCTGATCTCGATGGCCGGCCCTTCGTCCACCTGCGGGCGCACGTACCGTCGCAACAACGCCACCTCAGCCAGCGTGGCGTAAATGTCCAATTCGGCCAGCGCATAGGCCAGTTGCAGCAGCTTTGCCCCGTGGGCGCCCACTTGCGTGCACACCTCGGCAAACAGATGCTGTTCGATCTCCAGGCGGCGCTCATCGGCATTGAGCACCAGCGATTCGTATTCCTTCAGGTCCGGCGTGATATAGCGCTCGCCGTTGGCGATCGTCTGTTTGCGAATATATTCGGGGGGCGCCTTGGCGGAATGCGTGTTGGTGATTTCAATGTAGTAGCCGAATACCTTGTTGTAGCCAACCTTGAGGCTTTTGATATCCAGTCGCTGGCGTTCGCTCTGTTCCAGATTGGCGATCCACGCCTTCGCATGCCGGCTCCGCTCCACCAACCCATCCAATTCGGCGTCGAAGCCGGGGCGGATGATGCCCGGCGTGGCCAGAGTGGCGGGTGGATCATCGGCAAAGGCGGCTTCGAGCAGCGCAAGAACCTCACTGCAGGGCGGCAGCGCGGGCAACAGCGTCAATACTGCCGTCTGCGCTTGCAACGCCGGCGCCAGCCGCAACACCTCACGCACCCCCATCAGATCGCGCGGCAGGGCGACGCCTTGCAGCGCCCGGTTGGTCCAGCGCTCCAGGTCGCCGATGGCGCGCAGCGTGTCGCGCACCTCCAGGCGCACAACCGTCTGGTCATAAAATACCTGCACGGCATCCAGGCGCCGGTTGATGGCGTCGACGTCGAGGAGCGGCTGGTTGATCCAGCGGCGCAACAGGCGGCTGCCCATGGGGGTGAGGGTGCTGTCGAGGACTCCCAGCAGGCTTCCCTTCATATCGCCGCCGCGCATAGTCTCGGTGAGTTCCAGATTGCGGCGCGTCGACTCGTCCAGCGTCATAAAGGCGCCAAGCGTATAGCTGTGCAGACGGGTGAGCAGGGTCAGCGCACTGGGCTGCATTTGTTGCAGGTAGGCCAAGAGGGCCGCCGCGGCGCGTGCGGCTTCGGGTTTAGCGTGCAGGCCAAAGCCGTCCAGGCTCGCCACCCCGAAATGGCGCCGCAGGGCAGCATCGGCGGTTTCCGGTTCCACGTGCCAGGCTTCGACGCGCGAAAGCACCGGGTGCAAGGTTTCGATCAGCCCATGAATGCTGGACGCCTGCGGCTGCCAGTCGACCGCAATCAGTTCGCTGGGCTGCAGGCGGCTCAGTTCTTCGCCAAAGCGCTGTTCGACGTCGGGTAGCGAAGCGCCGCCGATCTGGGTGGCCGCAAATTCGCCCGTGGTGATGTCGCAGTAGGCCACCCCAGCGCTGCTCCCGCGCGCGCTGAAAACCACGGCCAGCAAATAATTGTTACGCCGCTCGTCCAACATGCGCGGCTCGACGATCGTGCCCTTGGTGACCACACGGCGCACCTCACGCTCGACCAACCCATTGCCCGGTTCGCTGATCTGCTCAGCGATGGCCACGCGATAGCCGGCTTCGACCAGCTTGGCGATGTAAAAGTCGACAGCATGGTAGGGCACGCCCGCCAACGGTACACGTTGGTCATTGCCCACCGGGCGCGAGGTGAGCACGACATCACACACGCGCGCCACCAGCTTGGCGTCGTCGTCGAATGTCTCATAGAAATCACCCAACCGAAAGAGGAGGACGCAATCGGGGTGCTGGCTCTTGATCGACAGATATTGCTGTCGCATCGGTGTTGTCATGGGGTTACGCGCCTTCTGTGGTCATCCGGTGGCAAGGGGTGCGGTAGCCGTCGGAAGGCATTATACCAGCGATTGGGACACGCGCAAGCAAGCGAGAGCAACCGCAAGATCAAAAAACGGGGGCGCCCATAGGCGCCCCCGTTCACTGCTTGTGGTTACCCCACCCTTACATGTCCATGCCCATACCGCCGCCGCCGCCACCTGGCATCGCCGGCTTTTCTTCCGGGATGTCGGCGACCAGCGCAGAGGTGGTCAGGATCATGGCGGCGATGGAGCAAGCATTCTCCACGGCGCTGCGCGTGACCTTTACCGGGTCGATGATGCCGGCCTTCAGCATGTCGACATAGTCGTTGGCGATCACGTCGTAGCCGGTGGTCAGCTTGCCTTCCAGGTGCAGCATGCGCACTTTTTCGATCACGACGGCGCCGTCAAGGCCCGCGTTCTGGGCAATCAAGCGCATCGGCTCTTCGAGCGCGCGGCGCAGGATCTTGACGCCGGTGGCGGCGTCGCCTTCCAGCTTGATCTTGTCCAGGGAAGGAATGGCATTGATCAACGCCACGCCGCCGCCGGGGACGATGCCTTCTTCGACAGCCGCACGGGTTGCGCTCAGCGCATCCTCGACACGGTGCTTCTTTTCCTTCAGCTCGGTCTCAGTCGCCGCGCCCACGCGGATGATGGCCACACCACCGGCCAACTTGGCCAGGCGTTCTTGCAGCTTCTCACGGTCGTAGTCGCTTGTGCTGGACTCGATCTCGTTGCGGATCTGGTCGATGCGGCCCTTAATGGCCGTTCCGGCGCCGCCGCCGCCGACGATCGTGGTGTCATCCTTGGTGCTCACGATCTTATCGCAGCGGCCAAGGTCTTCGAGCTTGGTGGTTTCCAACTTGCGGCCCAGTTCTTCGGTGATCACCTGGCCGCCGGTCAGGATGGCGATGTCCTGCAGCATGGCTTTGCGGCGATCGCCGAAGCCAGGGGCCTTGATGGCCAGGGCATTCACCATGCCGCGCAGCTTGTTGAGCACGAGGGTGGCCAGCGCTTCGCCGTCCACATCTTCGGCAACGATCACGATTTCGCGCTTGCCGATCTGGACCAGCTTCTCGAGCACGGGCACGATGTCCTGTGCGCTGCTGATTTTCTTGTCGGTAATCAGAATGTACGGGTCAGCAATCTCCGCTTCCATGCGCTCGGCATTGGTGACGAAGTAGGGGCTCAGATAACCGCGGTCGAGCTGCATGCCTTCGACATACTCGGTTTCGAACTCGAGGCCCTTGCTCTCTTCGACGGTGATGACACCATCCTTGCCGACCTTGTCCATGACCTCGGCGATCAGATCGCCGATCAGGGTATCGGCCGCCGAGATGCTGGCAACCTGGGCGATTTCGGCTTTGCCGGCGACCGGGGTGGCCATCTCTTTGAGGGCGGCGACGATGGCGTCACGGCCAGCTTCGATGCCGCGCTTGATCATCATCGGGTTGGCGCCAGCCGTCACGTTCTTGAGGCCTTCGTTGACGGTGGACTGCGCCAGCACGGTGGCCGTGGTGGTGCCGTCGCCGGCCACATCATTGGTCTTGGTGGCGGCTTCCTTGAGGAGCTGGGCGCCCATATTCTCGAACGGGTCCTTGAGCTCAATTTCCTTGGCCACGGTCACGCCGTCATGCGTGACGGTCGGGCTGCCCCATTTTTTGTCGAGGGCAACGTTGCGGCCCTTCGGGCCGAGCGTGGTCTTGACTGCATTGGCGAGCTGGTCGACGCCAGCCTTCAACGCACGGCGTGCGTCATCTTCGTAAATAATTTGCTTAGCCATCTATCGGTCTCCTGTTAGGTTTCGTCTTGAATCAACCTGAAATGTAAAACACAAGCGGTGCGGCGTAACCGGCGCTTATCGTCTGCCCGTCCCACGCTTGACGTTCTACGCACTTATTCCACAATGGCGAGAATGTCGGTTTCCTTCAGAATCAGCAATTCCTTGCCGTCCAGCTTGATGGTCGTGCCGGCATACTTGGCATAGAGCACCTTGTCATCGACCTTGACGTCCATGGCGATGCGTTCGCCGGTCTCTTTGCGGGCGCCGGGGCCGGCTGCAATGACTTTGCCCTGCTGGGGCTTTTCTTTGGCCGTCTCGGGCAGGAAAATGCCCAGGGTCGTCTGTTCTTCCTGCTCGGTGGGCTGGATGACCACGCGGTCACCTAGTGGCTTGAGATTCATGTAAATTGTCCTCCAAAAGAAATCTGACGTTATGTCTCGTCTAGCGCCGAGACGTTCAATCGCTTGTGCATCATTAGCACTCACATAGTTAGCACTCACATACCGAGAGTGCTAACGAACCGTATCATACCGCGATTGGGAATCCCTGCGCAAGTTGACTACTAGCCAATTTGCACTGCTTTTGTCTGGATGGCGCTTGTGACGTGACAGAGGACTGCTAGCGAAGTGTTAGAGTATTGTCTGCTACCGCCCATCAACGGTTTTTGGGCGCCGCCTTGGGTGCTTTTTGCGCATGGATGAAGCGGATCATCTCCTCCTCTTCCTCCTGGTATTCATTCAAATCAAACGCCGCATAGAGATCGCGGCTCTGGGTGAAGTAGGCAAGCGCCTGCTCCGCCACGCCCTGTTCTAGCGCGACGTGGCCCAGGTTGTGCAGCGTGGCCGCCAGGTCGGTCCACGCACCGCGTTGCTCGAGTAGCTGGCGGTCCCGATCGTACCACTGCAGCGCCTCTTCATAATCACCGCGCGCGTAGCAGACGGAACCCAGGTTGTTGTAACACGCGCTGATCCCCGTCACATCTTCGGACTGGCGGAAGGTGCGCAAGGCGTGCTCATAGGCATGCACGGCGTCTTCGGTGCGATCCATCGCTTCGAGCGAAAGTCCCATGTTGTTGAAGGCACTGGCCGTGAGATGCTTGTCCTGCAGGCGCAGAGCCACGCGCAGGGCTTTGCGATGCTCCCCCAGCGCGCGATCGTGCTGATTGAGACTGAAATAGGCGCTGCCGAGGTTCATATAGGCGGTGGCCAGCGCGGGCTGGTCGCTCAACTGGGCCGTGCAATCGAAGGCGGCCAGAAAGTGGTCGAGCGCACGCCGCGGTTCGTCAAGCACCCGGTAGGAGGTGCCGAGATCGGTAAATACATAGGCCAGTTCCGAGAGCAGATCGCGTTCATCGAAGATCGGCTGCGCACGCTCAAACCATGTGATCGCCTCCGGCAAGCGGTCGAGAAAGAACATCTGCCGGCCGATGTTCATCAGGAGCCAGGCATAATTCCGGATGTCTTGCAGGGCCAGCGCCGACAATGCGCCCACGGCCAGCCAGCGCACAATTCCCGGCGGGTGCCGCCAAAACGCGTAGTCCGCCAGGGCCAGGGCATATTGGCGCGCCAGGCGCAAGTCGCCATAGGACGCCGCCGTCACCGGCAGATGCGCGAGCGCGACCGTATCGAGATCCGCATCGGCCAGAAACTCCAACGCGCTGCGTTCATACAATCCTTCGATGCGCCGCGCACACCAGTCGGCGCCGACAAAGATGTTGCCCCAGTCGCGGTCTACCTCGGCCCAGCGATGCAACGGCAACTGCTGGTAGCTCTGCACGCGGGCGACATAGAACGCCGCATGCCGGCGTTCCCATTCTTCCCCCAGCATGGCGGCATTCTCGTCCAGATAGCGCCGCACGACAGGATGGATGTAGGCGCGTTCATGGTAAGGGTCGAGATCGAGCAGGCCGCGTTCTGCCAATCCAGCCAACGTCGCCTCAAGTTCCTCCGGCGTCCCCAACCCCTCCCAAAACAAGGATCGCAACGACTCCAGCGACACACCGGCGACCCCGTGCACGATCCGGCTCAGCAGCACCACCGCCGCTGGATTTTGCAGCGCATAGTTCTCCACGGCAAACGCACACAGGCTGTGGGCGGGCATGCGGTCGACGGCCAGTTCGCTCCACCCACGCAGAATCCCGGCCAATTCTTCCCACGGAAAATCCAGGAGCAAGCCCAGCACAAAACGCACACACAGGGGGCTGCCCCCCGTCAACGCGTGCAAATCCGCCACGTACGCCAACGCAGCGCTTTTCACCGGCGCAGGGGCGCGTTTCCAAATCAACTCGGGCAACTCGGTGCTATCCATGCCGGCCAGGTGGATGCGCTGCTGCTGCACCAGCTTGGCGATCGCCGGGTTGAAGTTGCGGTCGATCAGCAGGATGCGCGATTGGCCTTCGTTTTCGTGCAGATGGCCGATGATGTCCACCAGCGTTTTTAGTTCTTTGGGCGTGGCGCCAGCCAGTTTGTCGAGAATCAGCAGCCGCTTGCGCTTGTACAACTGCTCGAGGATGCTGATCCCCCAACGGTCGGCGCTCATGCGCGTAAGCGCCGTGCCGAGCACCGTATCCAGCGTGCGCACCACGTCGTAAAGACGGAAGGGGTTGGTGCCGGCCGGGCTGACGCGGATGATGCCATCGCTGAAGTGATGGAAGTGGTTCCACGCCACCGCCGTCGCCAGCGTGCTCTTGCCAATCCCTTGTTCGCCGCTGAGGGCAATCGCCGGCAGGTCGTCGCCGCCCGTGAGCCAGTCATGCAGCGTCAACAGCTCGCGACGGCTGCCGCTGAACCCTTCCAATCGAAATAAACCCAGGTTGTGGGGCGTGCCTTGTGGCTCCACGCGTTCACTCCGCTCCGTCACAGCACCAGGCAAGGTGCATCGCTGGCCGACGCCATTTCTGCCTGCAGCGCCTCGGCAAAAAAGTGACCGCCGCTCAGATGGCCCACGGCGCGCGTCGCTGCGCTGGCGTCAATCAGGATCAAGTCGGGACGCACCCGGCGCGCCAACTGGTTGAGATTGATCGGTGTCACGTTTTCTACATAATCGACCTTGGCGATGACGCGCTCCACGACGGCCTTGGGCCGCTCAAGCGCGTCGCTCACGATCACGTCAATCGTCGGGTTTTTCTTTAACTGCCGCAGTGCTTCGGTGCCATCCTGGTCGGCGCCGATCAGCCAGATTCGCATGGGAAGCCTCCATTGATTAGATCAAGCCGAACACGCTGAGCACGAGAAAGTAGCCAAATACAAAAATCGCCGAGGGGATGCCGACCAGCAACCCGCTGCGCAGCATCGCTTTGGGCTCGACCGCTCCGGAAACCGCGACCAGGGTCATGCGTGCCGACGAATTGGGCAGCATATAGCAGAGCGCCAGCGTAAAGACAAAGGGCAGCACGAGCCGTGGCGGCGCAATGCCGCTGGAGACGCCCAGCGTCACCATGATCGGCGATAGAATGGCGCCATAGGTGACGCTGTTCATGAACTGTGTGAACACAAAGGTGGAGGTTACGATCAGCGCCAGGATCACCGCATAGGGTAAGCCGTACAAGGCCGGTTCGATCAGGCTGACCAGCCATTGGCTGGCCCCACTCTTATCCAGCGCATCGCCCAGCGCGAGACCGGCGCCGATCACAAAAATGATGCCCCAGTTGACACCCTTCAAATCGTTCCAATCGATCAGTTCCTCCACCGACAGCAAGGCGACCGCCAAGATTGCCACGATCGCACTGCTGAGAATGGTGGCGGGCAGGTGAAGCCACTTTTCAAGCGCGGCGCCGGCGACCCATAAGAATATCGACAGCCCAAGCACGCCGATGATCTCTTTTTCGGCGCTGCTCAGCCCGCGCGTCTTGACAAGTTCACGCAGCGCAGGCGTCACTTCCAGACGCAGGTTTGGCACACGGAAGACGAACAACAACATGCCCCACGTAATCGGGACGAGGACCACGACGGCTGGCAGACCGTACGCGATCCAATGAAAGAAGTCGAAGGACATCACCTGGTTCAACTGGCCGCTGGCGATCGCATTCTCGCCGCTGCCCATGGGCGTGCCGATGCCGCCGATGCTGGCGCCGTAGCCGATTGCCAACACCAGCACGGCGAGCGTGCGCTTGGCGTCGTCCTGATTGCGAACCTGTTGCGCGATGCTGATGGCAACCGGGATCAACATAGCCGCCGTCGCGGTGTTGAGCACCCACATGCTCAGAAAAGCCGTCAGGCCGATCAGCAGCAAGATCAAGCGATGAAAATGGCCTTGGCTAAAGACAATGGCATATAACGCCAGGCGGCGGGTCAACCCATGTTTGCGCAGGGCCTCGGCCAGGAAAAGACTGGCCAAGATGAGGTAGATCACGGGGTCGGCGAACGGGGCAAAGGCGCCCTGCACGTCGTCGATGCCCAGCGCCACCTCGGCGACGGGCACCAGCAAGGCGCCGATCGGCAGCGGCACCGGCTGCAGCGAAAGAATCATGCCGGTGAAAACAAACAACGACAGCGCGCGCTGCCCGTCCTCGGTCAGCCCGAGCGGCGTCGGCAGCAGCAGCACAATCCCGGAAGCCGCCAGCACCAGGATAAAGCGGCGCAGATCGAACACTTTGCGGCCAGCGGCCTCGAACGGCTGCTGCAACAGCTCCAAGGGGGCCACGCGGCGTTGGATGCGGCGTTTGCTGGTGCTCGTGCGCGCCAGCCGCCGCGCGGCGTCTGTAGAAGAGACCGCCGCCACTGCGCCGGCTGCCATCGTTGGGTCGGAAAGCGCGCCCGTGGCATCCTGCGCAGCCGGCGCGTCAAACCAGGTGGGCCGCTTGGGCAGGCTCGACTTCAGGCGCGGGCGATTAGCCGTCATGGTTCCCTTTGCGTCTCTACGTTTTTGCGTGAACCAGCATCACGGATTTGCATTGGTTGGATCTTTGACGTCGGCGCAAATCCGCAGACCAGCCAGCGCCGGCGCACTCTCTGGGTTTTTCTCCAGTGTCTTGCGCAGCCAGGGTTCGGCCTGTGCGCACTCGCGCGGCTCCTTATAGATATGTGCCAGTCCGGCGGTGTACAAGTGATCCTCCCGCGCGCTGTCGCCAATCAGAGCCAGCCCCTTCTCCAGGTTGGTCACCGCGTCCTCGTAATTGCGGCGGGCGTAGAGCGACATCCCCAGGTGGACGAGGGCCGGGCCGTAGTTCGGGTCCAACTCGACGGCTTCGCGTAGCACGCGCACCGACTGCAGATGGTCGCCGGCATTGTACAGCCCCTCCCCCAGCGCGTCGAGCGTGACCGGCGTCTTGTTGGCGTCGACGGCGGCACGATAGGCCTCGATGGCCTTCTGCGTATCGGCCAGCCCCACACGGTACATACGCGCTTTTTCCATGTAGAGGTCGGAACGCTGCGGATCATGGGCCAATGCCTGGTCGAGGGCGGCGATGGCTTCCGGGTACTTGCCGCGTTTCTCATACAGATAGGCCTGGTTGCGCAGCGCCAGCACGTGATTGGGGTCAATCGCGAGCGCCTCGTCCAGACGCTGCTGCGCAATATCCTGGTTCCCGACATCCGTATAGATTTCGGCGAGCACGGCCAATGTTTCGACGTTCTCCGGGGCAATTTCCAAGGCATCGAGGGCGTGATTGAGCGCAGTGTCATACTGGCCGATCCAGTCTTCGGCGCGCGCCAGGGCAGTCAGGGCGTCGGCGTTTTGGGGTGCCAGTTCGACCGCCTTGGCCGCCTTGTCATAGGCCGTCGTGATGTCTTGTTCGATCATATACAGGCGCGACTGCGCGATCCACGGTTCGGGGTTTGTGACATCGAGTGCGGCGATCTTTTCATAGGCCGTGAGCGCGGCAGCGTAGTCGCCGCGCGAAAGTGCATTCTGGGCATCGGCCACGAAGGCGACCACGCTGAGCGTGGGGGTTGGCGTGGGCATGGTCACGCGCGGGACAAGCCAACTCGGCCGCGTGAAGTAGAAGACGATCGCCACGGCAATCAGGATGACAAGCGGCCAAAGCCGGCCAAAAAATCCCCCGCGTCGGCGGCGCGGCTGGTAATCTCGATCCAGATACATCGGCCCATTATAGCAACATCGAGCAGTAGCGCCCAATCCGCCGCAAATGGCGTGTGGATCGCACACAAGGAACGAAGACGCAGATGTCGTCTAGAATCCGCACCCATCCGCGAAATCCGAAAATCCCTTTCATCCGCGATTGGCTTTTTGAGGGCCAATCATGGTATAAATCAGAGTGAGTTGCGACCTGCCCCCGTAGCTCAGTGGATAGAGCACCGGCCTCCGGAGCCGGTGGCGACGGTTCAAGTCCGTCCGGGGGTACCTATGTGGCTATGTTGTGGAGTAGCTCTCGCCTAATACAATAATAGCGTGGATAAAGAGTCGAGAGCGCCTCTGAAGCAACTTGGGCGTGAACCGTGGACGATCTGATTCCGCATACCAGGCTGACCTGCCCCCGCTGTCAGTTTGTCGAAACGCTAGCTATTCCTGTGGACACCTGAACGATCCGGCATCGATGCGCCAGTTGTGGCGCACTCCTGCGACCTTTGCCGGGTGACTGCTGCGTATTCTGCTCCTACGCTGAGCATCCGTGTACCGGCAAACAGCGCGAAGCCGCCGCGCGCGGCGATTTGCGCCCGTAGCACAGTGGCGAGAGAACCGACCCCCGCAGCCGGTGGCACGGGTTCAGGTCCTGTCGGGGAGTACTTCACAAAAAAGGAACGGGAAGCCGCAAATGGCTTCCCGTTCCTTTCGTTCTTCGGTGAATCCTGCTGTCTACCCCTGGGTGGAGTAGCGGCGGCGCTCTGTGCGACGGCGTTCCTGGTTCAGGTAGTCAACGCCGTTATTGGTGCGCGAAGGCTGTCCTGTGTGCCCAGGGCGTGCCTGCGCTGTGGCGTTGGCGCCGTTGCTGCGGCCATGGTCGCTGGCGTGCAGCGGCTGCGCCGGACGAGCCTGTGCGGGACGACCTTGATTGGCCTGGCCGCGCGCGGGCTGCTGGATCTCTTGCTTGACAACGCCGTAGTCGAAATCGGGCAGCCGGCGCCGCTCGATACGCGCGCCGAGTACACGTTCCACGTCGCGGATCATCGGCTCGTCGATCTGCTGCGTAAAGGTGAAGGCTTCGCCGGTCTGGTGGGCACGGCCCGTGCGACCGATGCGGTGCGTGTAGGCGTCCACGGTGTCGGGCATGTCAAAGTTGATGACATGCGAAATCTCCGTCACATCGATGCCGCGTGCGGCAATATCAGTGGCGACCAGGATATCATACTTGCCTTCGCGGAAGCCGTTGATCGCCTCCTGCCGCCGATTCTGCGCCATGTTGCCCTGCAGGGCCGCCACACGATACTTCTGATTCTCGAGGTCGAGCGCCAGGTTGCGCGCGCGCCGCTTGGTGCGCGTGAAGATCAGCACGCGGCTGGTCGGCGTCTGCTGCAGAAGCGCCAGCAGCAGCTTGGTCTTGTGGCTGTCCGTCACCGGATACAGCGCATGCGAGACGGTTTCGATCGGCGCCATGATGCCAACCTGCACGGTGACCGGGTCGCGCAGGATGCTGCCCGCCAGCGTGTGGATATCGTCAGGCATGGTGGCCGAAAAGAAGAGGGTCTGGCGGCGCGCCGGCAGACGGCTGATGATGCGGCGGATGTCGGGCAGAAAGCCCATGTCGCACATGCGGTCGGCTTCGTCCAACACCAACACTTCGACGTGGGACAGGTCGATATTGCCCTCGTCCAGATGGTCGAGCAAACGGCCAGGACAGGCGACGATGATCTCGGCGCCGCGGCGGATGGCGGCCGCTTGCGGCCCCTTGTTGACGCCGCCATAGATGGTGACGCTGCGCACTTTGGTCTTCTTGCTCATCGCAACAATCGTTTGATGGATCTGTTCGGCGAGTTCACGCGTGGGGGCGACGATCAGGGCGCGCACCTGGTTGAGCGGGCCTTTGGTCAGCCGTTGCAGGATGGGCAGCACGAATGCCGCCGTCTTGCCGGTGCCGGTTTGTGCCAACCCCAATACGTCGCGCCCTTCGAGCACGACGGGGATGGCTTGGCGCTGGATGGGGGTCGGGGTGACGTACCCCGCGTTCTTGATGGCCGCGACAATGCGCGGATCGAGGGAAAATTGGTCGAAATTCACTTAGAGTGCTCCGTGACTCCATGGAGCTAAGTCGCACTCTCAGCCCAATGACATATGGCAAGTTTCTTGCCGTAAACGTGGCGAACCCGTTGTTCGCGCAACAAAGGGTCTATCGTAGCAGGTCAAGGCGATAACGCCAATTCTGCTGTGGCATGGAATCAGGGCTTTTACTGCGATACGGCAATAGAAGTAACGGGCCTCAGGCAAATAGCGCCAACCGTGGTAGCGGATAGGAGCAACCATCAGGTTATTGAGATGAGGTTCAAGCGTGTGCTAGACCTGGCTCACGCGCTGGGCAGCTTGCTCCAGCGCCCGCTGGCTCAACGGCGATTCGGCGCCGGCGCGCACGTAGACGGGGATGCGATCTAGCGGGGCGGCCACTTCGATCCACTGCCCGCCCTCCACGGCCTCGCCATGCCATAGGTCGCGCCAACTGCCGCTCGGCAGGTATAGTCGGCGTGTGGTCGCGCCTTCTTCGGTGACCGGCGCGACCAGTAGATCGCGTCCCAGCCGGTATTGATCGACAATCTGCCACGCGATTGGATCGGCGGGATCGTCGAGCAGCAGCGGACGCATGAGTGGTTCGCCGGCTGCAGCGGCATAGGCGGCTTCGCGCAGCAGGTAGGGGGTAAGCTCCAGGCGCACCTGGGCGAAGAACCGATAGAGCGGGATCACGCGCGCATCGCCGCTGTGGGCCTGGATATTCCACGGTGTGCGATCTTTCGAGGGCGCGCCCGGCGGCGTGTATTCGCTGTGGTACTGCATGATCGGGCAAAAGGCGCCCATGGCCGTGGCGCGCAGGTAGAGTTCGGCGCCAGGCAAGGCGTCGCTAAAGCCGGCAATATCCCAACTCCAAAAGAGCACCCCGCTCAGTGCCGCCGACAATCCAGCGATCAAGGAACGGCGGTAGGCTTCCCAGGTCGAATTTTCGTCGCCGGCCCAATGTGCCGGAAAGGCGCCGGCGCCGGTGTAGCCGGCGCGGCTAAAGGTAATGGCGTCGCCGCCACGCAGCCGGCGGGCGAACGCGTGGTAGGCGCCGACATAGAGATTGGGGTAGGCATTGACCAGTTCGGCGCCGTGGCGCCCGTCGCCGGCCAGCAGGTCGGCGCCCTGCAGGTGTTCGCCACCGTCGGTTTTGAAGCCGTCGATGCCAAACTCTTCGAGCAGATAAGCCCGTTTTTGCAGCCACCAGGCCGTCGCCGCGGGCTGCGTGAAATCGGGCAAATGTGCCTCGTGAAACCAAAAAGCCGGGTTGCGATAGGGGCTGCCATCACGCCGGCGCATCACAAAGCCGCGGCCCAGGGCATACGCCACATCGCCATCATGCTGGGCGTGCGGCTCGTCGATCTGTTTGAGCGCCGGAATCTGCCAGAGCACCAGGCGCATGCCAGCCGCGTGCAGGGCGTCCACCATGCCCTTGGGGTCGGGCCAGGGACCATCCGCAGGGAATTCAAAGTCCGCCAGCCGCGGCGCCTCTGCACCAGGACGCGGCGTGTAGCGGGCGCCATTCCAGATGTAGAAGGTCGTCTCGTCGCTCCATGCTTCGATCACCAGCACGGTGGCCGGGATGTCGTGGTGCCGCGTGAGCGCCACCTCCTGCTCGACACGCACCTGCGTGTTCCACTCGTTGCTGCTCATCCAGGGACCAAAGACCCAGGCCGGCGGTGCTTCGGCTGGGCGACCGGTGATTGCCGTCAGGGTGCGCACCAACGCCAGCGGTGCCCCCGTCATCAGGTCGACCACGACGTGGCCGCGGCTATCGGCGTCGACGACGCAACGCCAGCGATCGGGCACCGTGCGCCCCAGGTCATAACGGACAGGGCTTGTCCCTTCGACCAGGCAGCCGTAGCCCCGGTTGGAGAAAAAGAAGGGTACCGGCAGATAGGTGCGATTGCCCTGGTTCTTGTATTGCTCGTAGACGGTGGCGTCCAGCGCGCGACCGCGCTGGTCGAGGGCATCGAAGCGTTCACCAAAGCCAACCAGGGCCTCATCGGCGGCGAGCGGCGCGGTCAGCTCTACTGCCACCAGTGTGCCATCGCCTTCTTCCAGCCAACGCAGGTGCACCGGCAGGTCGGGTGCGTCGTCCGGCCCACGCAGATGAATGCGACCTGTCGTGGGATCGAGTGTAAGCGTCAGGTCGTTGGCCTGCACCGGCGCGGGCGCCGCGCCGGTGGGCTCACCGCCTGCAGCTTGTACCTGCTCGAATACCAACTGGATGACCGAGGCGTGTCCTTGTTGCGGGCGCGCGACGAGTGCCAGCCCCGGTGTGCCATCCTCGGCGAGGGTGGACAAGTGGAGGCCATCGGGCTGTTGTGATGCCGCCGTGAACGCAGCCAGGCGGCGCCAGCGCCGAGCCACAAAGCGATGATGCGGCGATGTGCAGGCCGTTCCACCGGCCTCGGCGACGATCCAGTATTCCACCACGTCGCCGGCCTCCACGACGCCAATCTCGACCAACCACTGGTCGAGGGACGCATGGCGAGCCAAGGCGCGGCCGCCGATCGGCGCCTGTGGCCGCCCGTTGCGTGTCCAATGCAGGGCAACGCCCGTGGCCGCCTCTCCTGGCATGGTGAGGAAGCCGATTCCCACCATGTCGCCGCCCACCGGGTCGCGCGGGGTTCGTTCATCCGCCGCCGCAAAATAGGGTGTGCCGGCGCCGTGGGGCGCGTGCACGATGGCAAGAGGGGCCGCTATGGCTGTTGATGACATGGTGAAGTCCGTGTGTGTTGGTCAATGGGTTGGAAACGACGATTACGATGTGCGACCGGCCAGTTTCAAACGCCGGCCGGTCGCACACGCATGCGGTCAATCTGACTGTTTTACTTGAGCAATGCCTCGATCTCGGTCTTGGCCTGGTCAAGCGCTTCCTGCGGTGTGATCGCGCCGCTCTTGGCCTGCTCCAGGAGCAGGTTCACGGCATCTTGCATCTGGCTCTGTTTCTCGATCACGGGCGGCGTCACCAGGCTATCCAGCGCCTGGAACACAACCTCGCGCGAGGCAGGCGGATCCAGGGCCAACCAGGCGTCGAAGAGCGACTGGTCGTTGAGGGCCGGCAGTTCCCAACTGGAGGCAACGCGAATCTTGGCAGCTTCTGGGCTGCTGGTCAGGAATTGCGCCCATGCCCAAGCGGCTTCGGGGTTGGGGGTCGTGGCCGAGACGGCAACGCCGTTGGAGAAGAAGTGATGCGCTTTCTGCGTGTTGCCGGGTTCGAGGGCGATATCCCAGACGAAAGGGGCTTCCTTGAAGCCGTCGAACATCCAGATGCCGGTGCGCAGCATGGCGAGCTTACCCTGCTTGAACATGTCGCCATCGGAAACGCCCGCCATCTCGGCGTCGGTGGGCGAGATCTTGTACTTGTTGATCTTGTCGATCATCCAGGTCAGCGACTCGACGCAGCCCGGCTCATTGATCGTGACCTGCGTGCCGTCAGCGCTGAGTACGCTGCAGCCGCTCTGCGCGGCCGTCTTGTAGAACTCCCAGAACTGCACAGGGCTGAACTCGCCCCAAACGCCCGCTGCCGCATCGGTCAGCTTCTGGGCCGCGGCCAGCTCTTCCTGCCAGGTCCAGTCGGCGGTGGGGTAGTCGACGCCGGCAGCATCGAACAATTCCTTGTTGTAGTAGAGCACGACGTTCGAGAAGCTCTCGGGCAGGCCGTACTGCTTGCCGTCACGGCTGAAGGCGGAATAGGCCAGTGGATAGTAGCGTTTGGCAAATTCGGCGTTGGCAAGCGACGATACGTCCAGCAGCGCGCCCTTGGCGGCGTAGGAGACGAAGTTCTCATAGTTTAGCTCAAAGGCATCGGGCGCGGTGCCGCCGGCGATGAGCGTCTGCAACTTGGTGAAATATTGGTCGAACGGTGCAGTTTCTACCTTGACCTTGACGGTTGGATTGGCAGCCTCAAAGGCGGCAATCATCTGGTCGAGATCTTTCAGATGATCAGGCGCCGCCGAGAAGGTGAAGTAGATGAGGGTGGTCGGCTCCTGTGCGGCGGCCGCACCACCGGCCGGCGCGGCGGCCGGCGCCACGCCTGTGCAAGCCGACAGCAGCGCTGCCAGCAACAGTATGACGAACACAAGTGACCAACGTGAAGCAAAACGAGTGGACATTGGGATCTCCTTGAGTGACGAACGTTTCAACGGAACGAACAGGGTTGTGCGGGCCGGGCGTCTGAGCCGATAGTCTCCTTTTTGGGTGACTGAACGTCGATTACTTTAGCCCACTGAGGGCCACACCACGGATAAAGGTGCGTTGGGCGACAAGATAGGCCAGGATGATGGGCGCCACGCTGATCACGGCGCCGGCCATCACCATGCTCCACTCTGTCGTGAAGCGCCCGTGTAACATCGCAAGTCCGACGGGCAGGGTCATCAGCCGCTCATCCCGCGTGACAAAGAGCGGCCAGAGAAAGCTGTTCCAGGTGCTCATCAGGGCGAAGACGGTCAGGGTGGCCAGTGCCGGGCCGATCATGGGCAGCACGACATGGCGAAAGGCCGTCCAGTGATTGCCGCCGTCTAGAAAGGCGGCCTCCTCATATTCGCGCGGCACGCTGAGCATGGCTTGCCGCAAGAGAAAGGTGCCGAAGGCGCTGACGATCGTGGGCGCAATCAGCCCCGGATAGGTGTCGACCCAGCCCAGGCGTTGCATCAAGATAAAGAGCGGCGTGATCGTCACCTGGAAAGGCACCATGAGGGTCGCCAGGTAGATCACAAAGACGGCGTCCCGCCCCCGCCACTCCATGCGTGCAAAGGCGTAGGCCGCCAGCGCCGATGTAGTTAGTTGGCCGATCACGCTGACCGTGGTCACGATCAGGCTGTTGACAAACATGCTTGGCAGGGGAACAGTCTCGATCACACGCCGATAGCTCTCCAACGTTGGTTGGCGCGGGAAGAGCTCGGGCGGCACGGTGAGCACCGCGCCCGGCGCCTTGAGCGATGTCGTGACCATCCACACAAAGGGAATGACCATCACCGCCGCGCCAAGGATGAGCAGCAGGTATTGGAGCGTTTTGGACAGCAGACCGCCACGCCGGCGTTGCGGCCGCATGGGATTGGGGGGTGTGCTCGGCGCCAGGCTACTGTGCATCGAACACCCCCAAGCGCTGCAGGCGGAATTGGAACAGCGTGGCGCCCAAGACGAGGGCGAACAACACCCACGAGATGGCGGCGGCATAGCCCATCTCGCCATAACTGAAGGCGTGGCGCACAATCTGCTCCACCAGGACGGTCGTGGCGCCGGCCGGCCCGCCTTCGGTCATGATCCAGACCTGGTCGAAGACCTGGAATGAACTGATCAGCGAGATGATGAAAACAAAGAAGGTCGTTGGCCCCAGGAGCGGCAGGGTGACGAAGCGGAATTGGGCAGCCCGGCTGGCGCCATCCAGCGCGGCGGCTTCATAATAGTCATTGGGAATCGCCTGCAGTCCCCCCAGGAAGAGCACAAGCACAAAGCCCAGATCCTTCCAGACGCTGGTCAGGATGATCGCCGGCATGGCCCAGGCCGGGTCGAACAGCCAACCAGGCCCCGTAATACCGATCAGGCTGAGCAGGTAGTTGATCAGCCCGAACTTGGGGTTGAACAACCAACTCCAAAGCAACGCCACTGCCACCCACGAAGAAACGACGGGCAAGAAGAAGAGTGTGCGCACGACGCCGATCCCGCGCAGCGTGGTGTTGACCGCCATGGCCATGCCGAGGCCCAGCACGACTACCAGTGGCACGTAACCGGCGATATAGGTGAGCGTATGCACCAGTGCGGCCCAGAAACTCTTGTCACCCAACAACTGAAAGTAGTTTCCCAACCCGATATAGCGGGGCGGCGTGAGCAAGTCCCAGGAAAAGAAGGTCAGCACAAACGAGGCCAGGATGGGCAGGATCGAAAAGATCAGCAGCCCTCCGAGCCCAGGCAGCAAGAAGAAGACCAGCCATCCGGCCTTGCGCCACCCGCGTTCGCCAATCATTCTTCGCCCTCCGCTTGAACAGGCATTTCAGTTCCCATGACCCTTCGAGGCGCCGCCAACAATGAAAATATCTCTGTGTTCTTTGTGGCAATGCATTTTCGAGTCAGATCGCACTGCGCACCGAAAATGAAGGCCGATCCTCGTCGCCACGGTGCAGGGCCGGTTGGAACAACTCACCCAGCAGCAGGCTGGCGGCGCCGCGCGCCCAGGCATCGTCGCCCCAGGGCTCAGCCACGACCGTCACATCGTCGGCCAGCCCGGTGAAGCTGTGCTCGTGCAGCGTGGCGCGAAAGGTATCCATGATCAGATTGCCAGCGCGCGTGCCTTCGCCGCCGATGATGATCAGCGCCGGGTTCAGGATGTTCACGAGGTTGGCCACGGCCATGCCCAGAATATGGGCGGATGTCGCAAAGACCGTTGCCATGGCTTGATTGCCCTCGCGGGCCAACTGGACGGCTTCCTGAATCGTCACCGGACGGCCCATGGCGCTGGACGCCTGGCGCACCATCGCCGGGTCGCTGATCAGCGCTTCCAGACAGCCGCGCTTGCCACAGGCGCAGACGGGACCGTCGGGCTGGACGACCATGTGCCCAAATTCACCGGCGCCGCCGCCGCTGCCACGATAGAGCCGGTTGTTGAGCACCATGCCTAACCCGACGCCGCGCCCCAAGCTCACGACGAGGAAGTCGGCTACCCCGCGGCCGGCGCCAAACCACTGTTCGGCCATGGCCAGCGCATTGACATCGTTGTCCAAGACCACCGGCAGGTCCAGGCGATCCTCCAGCATTTTGGCCAGGGGCAGGTTGTGCCAGCCAAAATAGGTCGCAAAGCGCACAAGCTCGCGGCGGCGGTCGATCACACTCGCCATACCGATGCCGACGCCGAAGATCGGCTGCGCATTGGCCGCCTTGGCAAGCGTATGGACGACACCCGCCAGTGCCTCCACGATGGCCTCCGGGTCATGGCGGAGGATCGGTGCGCTGTGTTGCGCCACGACGCTGGCGTTGAGATCGGTGAGCACCGCCACCGCCGCATGTTCGGTCAGCTTGATCCCAACTGCGTAGCCGGCGCGTGCGTTGAACGCCACGAGCACAGGCCGCCGTCCGCCGGTGGAGGCGCCCGTCGATTGCTCATAGAGCAGGCCGGCCTCGATCAGTTCACCGACGATACCCGACACCGTCGGCAGGCTCAAGTTGGCCTGCGCAGCGGTCTCCGTGCGCGACAGTGCGCCGTGCGAGCGGATGATGTCGAGGACAATCGCCTGATTGATCTCGCGAATAAGATGTTTCGTGCCGGCGCGAATGGTCAACATAGTTGCTAAGCATACTAAATTAAGTGAGTGAAGTAAGTTTAGTATAGCACGGGTTCGGCGGATGTCAAGCGCCAAAACGGGTGGGGTGCATTTCACGGTGGGGGCAACCATCAACCCGCTACGTTGCGCGACTGCCAAGCCACGTTTCGATTTTTCCGGCGCGTGCCCTCAATCTGAAATGCACCCAACGGACTGCCTGCGGCATACATCTCCACGGCCAAATGTGCAGTTCGGGACCGCAGCGTAAGCAAGGTGCTAAACCCGCTGGTAGCTTGGCTTTCCCTTGTCTTGTCCCCAGCGTGATACGCTCGCGCGATTCAGACAAGCCCCCACCCGGTTGAGTGATATAATCCGAGCCAAGGTATTGTCCATCCAATCGGGAAGAGGTTTCTAGTGACAGATTATGTGACGGCCGCGCCGAACGCAGCCATGAAGGAAAAACTCCGCTCCGGCCTCACCGGGCTGGCAATGACGGTTGTCGATGAGCGCAACACGGCGCTGGCGATGGGCAGCGGCAGTGTGCCGGTTTTTGCGACGCCGGCCATGGCCGTGCTGGTCGAGGCGGCGGCCATCCACGCGCTGGCCGGTGTGCTGGGCGACGACCAGACCACGGTCGGCGTCTATCTTGACTTGCAGCACCTGGCCGCCACGCCGATCGGATTGACCGTGCGCGCCGAGGCGCGGCTCACCAAGGTGGAGGGGCGCCGGCTGACCTTCCGCGTGGCGGCGTTCGACGATGTGGAGCAGATCGGCGCCGGCACACACCAACGCATGCTCGTCGATACGGCACGCTTTGTCAGCCGCACGCTGGCGAAGCGCAAAGGGTGAACCAGGGATGGCTGATCTAGGGCGGGTGTTGCTGCTGACAACCGCGCACAGTTATCGCAATGAAGCTTTTTTGCGCGCGGCTGAGCGGCTGGGCATCGCCGTGGTCAAGGCGATCGACATGCCGCCGGCGATGGCGCAGACGTGGTCGGGCGGCATCGGGTTTGACTTTGCCGATGCGGGCGCCGCCACGGCCGCGGTGGCTGCCTATGCGGCTACGCACCCGCTGAACGCCATTCTCGCCGTGGATGATAGCGGCGTGGTCGCGGCGGCGAATGCCGCGGCGTGGTTGGGGCTTCCCCACAACACGCCGGCGGCGGCCGAAGCGGCGCGCGATAAGTTCTTGATGCGCACGTTGATGGCGGCAGCCGGGGTGCCCTGTCCCTGGTTTTCCCGTTTCTCCACGGGCGATGATCTGCACGGCATTGCCGCGCAGATTCCCTATCCCTGTGTGGTCAAACCGCTTGCTCTCAACGGCAGCCGGGGTGTAATGCGGGCGAACGATCCAGAGAGTTTTGTGGGTGCGGCCCAGCGCCTGGCGCGCCTGCTGGCCCGCGAGACGGCGGACGCCGCGCCGCAGCCCTTTCTGGTCGAGTCGTTCATTCCTGGTTTTGAGGTGGCGCTGGAAGGCATGCTCGACGGCGGCGAACTCACGGTGCTGGCGCTCTTCGACAAGCCGGACCCGCTCGACGGCCCCTATTTTGAGGAGACGATCTACGTCACGCCGTCGCGCCTGTCGCCCGCAGTGCAGGCGGCGATTGCCGCTTGCACCGGCCGCGCCGCGCGCGCGATCGGCCTGCACACGGGACCCATCCACGCCGAACTGCGCGTGAACGAACAAGGGCCGTGGATGCTCGAAGTGGCCGGGCGTTCGATTGGCGGTCTCTGCGCGCAGACGTTGCGCTTTGACCGCGAGATGTCGCTGGAGGAGCTGATCCTGCGCCAGGCGTGCGGGTTGCCGTGGCAGGCGGCACGCGATCTGGCACAGGCCAGCGGGGTGATGATGATCCCAATCCCCGAAGCCGGCAACCTGCAGGGCGTCGAAGGGGTGGCGGCGGCGCAGGCCACGCCCGGCGTCGAAAGCGTGGAGATTAGTGTGCCGCTGCACCACACCGTGACGCCATTGCCGGAAGGCGACAGTTACCTGGGCTTCATCTTTGCGCGGGGGGATACGCCGGCTGTGGTCGAGGCAGCCCTGCGCCAGGCGCACGCCCACCTCCGTTTTCACATCGTACCGGAGTTTGCGTTGGGCTAGCGTGGTGCGTTGCACAGGGTAACTGGATAGCCGTGTGGACAATAGAGGTGTCGTTCCCTATAATAGGGTAGTGAAGGAAATGGCTCTTGGTGCGTCGTGTGTTAGTGATTTTGGACGGAGAACGGGATGATGCAGGTACAGATTGAGGTGGAGACCGAAGATGACGGGCGCTTCCAGGCGTGATGGCCTACGGGCGCACGCGACAGGAAGCAGTGCGCAAGGTGCAAGCGCTTGTATTACGCGTAATCGCCGATCGGCTCGACCACGGAGAACCAGCGCCGGAATTGCCCGGACTCTTTGCGGTGGCAGCGTGAGCAGTTGGCCGTCGACACGCGCCCGTCGTGTGTTAGCGGCATTGTTGCGAATCGGAAGGTATTCGTCGTGACCGCTTGTGGAAAGGTGCGTCGCACCAAGCGCTAGCCCGCTACCCCCAGTTCGGTGGCGATGCCCTGCATTGCCGTGAGCACGCGCTGCACGTGCTCGTCGAAGGGCACGCCCAGTTCTTCGATAAACATCATGTTCTCCTGCCGGTCGATGGCCGCCGTGAACGCCTTGTCTTTCCACTTCTTTTTGACCGAGCTGAGCTGCACATTGCGCAGGTCGCGATCCGGGCGTACATAGGCGCAGGCCTGGATCAGCCCGGTCAGTTCGTCGCACGCCAACAGCGCTTTGTCCAGACGTGAGACGCGCGGCATGCCCAGGAAGGTGGCGTGCGCTTCCACGGCGTGAATGAGTTCGGGTGGATAGCCGTGCTCGGCAAAGAACCGCAACTCCGTGCGCGGGTGGCCGTTGACGGTGTCGTCCATGTCCGGCCAGTGTTCGTAGTCCAGATCGTGCAGCAGACCGGTGATGCCCCACAGCGTTTCATCCTCGTCGAAATGGCGGGCGTAGGCGCGCAGGGCAGCTTCCAAGGCGAGCATGTGTTTGCGCAGGCTCTCAGACTGCACCCATGCGCAGAGCAGGTCATAGGCTTCTTCACGGGAAGGGAGTGACATAGGACGATTCTCAGATCAGTCGTTGTAGGATTGCGGGCTGCGGACAGTTGACCGTTGACAGTGGGCCATTATAATCTCTCTTATGCGCATTGTCACTTACAACATCCACGGCTGGCGTACAATCGACGGTCAGCCCAATCTCGTCGCGGTGGCCGACACGCTTGAGCAAATCGGCGCCGATATTGTCGGGTTAAACGAAGTCCATTATCCGCGCGTGGTCGCCGGCAGCGCTGGACCGGCATTGGAGGCGCTGGCCGAACGGCTGGGGATGCACTTTGTTTTTGGCCCTTGTCTGCGCTGGCCGGCTCAGGACAGCATGCCGGCCAACGCCTATGGCAACGCGCTGCTCAGCCGCTGGCCCATACTCGCCAGCGCGGCGCATCACCTGACGCCAAAGGAAGAAGACCAGCAACGCCTGTTGGAGACCAAGGAACCGCGCGGCCTTCTCGAGGGTCGCATTCTGCTGCCCGACCAGCAAACCCTCACCGTCTATGTCACGCATCTGGATCACACCGATGAAGAGGCACGCAGCTTGCAGGCGCGCGTGGCACGCACGTGGCTTGGCCGCGACCGCAACCGGCCGCACCTGGTGCTGGGCGATTTCAACGCAATTACGCGGTGGGACTTTGCCGAACGCGCTGCCGACTTTGCCGAACTGGCCGATCATGCCAAAGGTCGCAATCTCACCCACGGCGACAAAGGCCCGTGGGTGATTGACCAGATGGAAAAAGCCGGCTACACCGATCTGTTTCGGCTGTTCAACGCGCCCGGCGCGCGCAGTTATCTCTCGACTGAAGTGGCCATCCGCATCGATTATGGCTTTGCCAGCCAGCCGCTGGTCGGCGCGGTGCAGAGCTGCGCCATCTGGATGGATGCCGACGGCGTTTCGGATCACCGGCCAGTGGTGGTGGAGATCGATGCCAGCAGACCTCTTTGACCAGGCGCACCAGGCGCGGTTGCAAGCCGACGCCCCGCTTGCCGCACGCTTGCGCCCACGCACGCTCGACGAATACGTGGGCCAGGCGCATATCGTGGGCCAGGGGCGGCTGCTGCGCCGCGCCATCGAGGCCGACCAACTGGGCAGCCTGATCTTCTACGGCCCGCCCGGCACCGGCAAGACGACGCTGGCGCAGGTCATCGCCAACACCACGCGCGCCCACTTCATCGCCCTCAACGCCGTGCTCTCCGGCGTCAAGGAGATCCGCGACTCAATTGCGGAGGCGCAGGAGCGCAGCCGCCTCTATGGCCAGCGCACGATTCTCTTTGTGGATGAGGTGCATCGCTTCAACAAGGCCCAACAAGATGCGCTGCTGCCCTGGGTGGAAAACGGCACGGTCATCTTTGTCGGCGCCACCACGGAGAATCCCTACTTCGAAGTCAACAAGGCGCTCGTCAGCCGCAGCCGCATCTTTCAACTCATCCCGCTGACCCAGGACGACCTGCGCGCCATCGTCCACCAGGCCCTGGCCGACCCAGAACGCGGCTACGGCGCCCTGAACGTCACCATCGACGACGACGCGCTTGCCCATCTGGTCGATGTCGCCAACGGCGACGCCCGCGCCGTCCTCAACGCCCTCGAACTCGCTGTCGAAACCACCGGCACCGGCGAAAGGCGCCCGCTCCTCCGCGCCCCCGCGCCCTTGCCCCTCGCCTCCCCCGCGCCCCCCCTCCATATCACCCTCGCCATCGCCGAGGAGTCGATCCAACGCCGCGCCGTGCTCTACGACAAGGAAGGCGACTATCACTTCGACACCATCAGCGCCTTTATCAAGAGCCTGCGCGGCAGCGACCCCGACGCCGCGGTCTACTGGATGGCCAAAATGGTCTATGCGGGCGAGGCACCGCGCTTTATCTTCCGGCGCATGATCATCTTTGCCGGCGAGGACATCGGCATGGCCGACCCCAACGCCATCCAGGTGGTCACCGCCTGCGCGCAGGCATTTGACCAGGTGGGCATGCCGGAAGGACGCTTTCACCTGGCGCTGGCCGCTCTCTACCTGGCGACGGCCAAGAAGTCGAATTCGGCTTTTGCCTTCTTCGACGCGCTGGGCACGGTCGAGAAGGAAGCCGACAGCGGCGTGCCCAACCATCTGCGCGACGCCAGCCGCGACAGCGAAGGCTTTGGCCACGGCGAAGGCTATCTCTACCCGCACGCCTACCGCGACCACTGGGTGGCGCAGCAGTACCTGCCGGCGTCGCTGCAAGGCAAGATCTTCTACCAGCCGTCGGACCAGGGGTACGAGGCGCAGATCCGCACCGAGGTCGCCCGTCGTCGCGAGGCGCAGTTGGCGGCCATGCTCGAAGCCGAGGATGAGCACGTGGAGATGCTCACCTTCTCCCCGGATGACCCGGCGCGCGAGCGCTGGCTGCAGCGCACTCTCTCCAATGCTGGCGAGCGGCTCGGCCAAGTGCGCGACCGTGTGTTGGACGCCGCCAGCCTGCCGCGCCACGCCGTAGTGCTCGACCTCAAGGCGGGCGCCGGTCTGCTGACATGGGAGGCCCTGCGCCGTGTGCCGGAAGGCGGCGTCTATGCGCTGGCACGCACCTCGCGTGACGCCGGCGCCCTGCGCCAGATGGCCGAGCGCCTGCCCGCCACCGAACGCCCGCTGGTGATGGAGGGCCGGCTGGACGAACTGCCCATGTTTCTGCGCCTGGCAGCCGGTGCGGCGCCGCCCGGCACGCAGCGAGCGGCGCTCTTGTTCGATGCCGTGGTCGGCTACAATGTGCTGCTCGACGAGCCGGACAAGGCCGCCGCGTTCGACCTGCTGGCGCACCTGCTGACGCCGGGTGGCGTGATCAGCCTGGCCGAACGCGTGCCCAGGTACACGCAGCGGCTCTACCAGTTGGTGGATGCGCGCAGCCTGCCCGCTGATCTGGCGGCGCGCTGGCAGCAAGCCGAAGAAGCGATCTACACCCAGGCCGCCGATCCGCTGGTCAACTGGGATGTGGACGACATCGCCGCCGCCGGCCATCAGGCCGCATTGGCCGTCGCCGTTGCCCTCGAAGATGAGGCGACCGCGCTGCAGGTGACCGCCGGCGTGTTGGCGCGCTGGTTCACGCCCAGCCCCAACGCACGGCCAAGCTACGTAGACCACGTGGGCCGCGCCCTGAGCGACGCTGAAATTGCCCTGGTGCGCAGCCTGTTTGAGCGCCAATGCCTGGGGCAGGCGGTGCATTGGCGCGGCAAGATCGCGTATGTGGTCTGCCATGCCGCCTAGACTCTCCGTCCCTTAACCCCGCACTCATCGCCGGCAAAGGGAACTATGGTTTGCTGTAGCCGATGAATTCGCCAATTTTCAAAGGATACCCGCTATGCAACGACTCTTGATGCTTGTGCTGATCGCGCTGGTTGCGCTGGGCGGCTGCCAGCCGATCCAGGCGCCAGCGAGCACCGCCCCATCCGCCGCCGCCGCCGTCGACCCGCAGCAGCCGCTGCCCGTCGACCCAACGGTGCGCACCGGCACGCTCGACAACGGCCTCACCTACTATGTGCGCGAGAATCACGAACCGAAACAGCGCGCCGAACTGTGGCTGGCGATCAACGCCGGCTCCGTGCTCGAAGACGCCGACCAGCAGGGCCTGGCCCATTTTCTCGAACACATGCTCTTCAACGGCACCGAACGCTTTCCGGAAACAAAGCTCGTCGATTTCCTGGAAACCCTCGGCATCCAGTTTGGCCCCGACCTCAACGCCTATACCTCCTTTGACGAGACGGTCTACCAGTTGCAGGTGCCGACCGACAAGCCCGAACTGCTGCCGCAGGCGCTCGACGTGCTGGTCGACTGGGCCGGCCACGCCACCATCGACCCCAGCCAGGTCGACCTGGAACGCAACGTGATTGTGGAGGAGTGGCGGCTGCGCGACCAGACGGCGCAAGGACGCATCAACGACAAACTGGCGCCCACGCTGCTGGCCGGTTCGCGCTATGCGGAACGACTGCCGATCGGCGATATGGACATCGTGCGCAATGCGCCGGCAGAGACGCTGCGCCGCTTCTATGAAACCTGGTACCGGCCCGACCTGATGGCGGTGATCGCCGTGGGCGACTTCGACGCCGACACCGTGGTCGCCCAGATCGAGGAGAAGTTCGCCACCTTGCAGAATCCGCCAGCGCCCGCAGCGCGGCCCCAGATCGACGTGCCGGTCACGCGCGGCGACAACTATCTCGTGGTCTCCGACCCTGAGACGCGCTATGCGCAGATGGAGATACTGCACCGCGTCGATCCGCAGCCCTACACAGTGGTGGGCGACCTGCGCGCCAGCCTCGTGGATTCGTTGATTGCCACGATGCTCTCCACCCGCTTTTTCGAAATCTCGCAGCAAGCCGGCTCCCCGATCCTGGCTGGGGGAGCCGGCCGCGGCTCGCTCGTGCGCAACGCCGACAATTACAGCGTGGTGGCCATTGCGCCCGAAGACCGCATCCAAGAAGGGCTGGACATGGCGGTCACCGAGGTCGAGCGTGCACGCCGCCATGGCTTTACAGCGTCGGAGTTGGCACGCGCCAAGAGTGACTTGCTGCGCCAATACCAACAACGCGTCGACCAGCGCGACACCGTCCCCAACGCCGAATTCAACAGCGCCTACCTCGGGAACTTCCTCAACCAAGAGGCGACGCCGTCGATTGCCGACGAATACGCGCTGGCGCAGCAGGCGTTGCCCACGATCACGCTGGACATGGTCAACCAGGAGACGGCGGTGCTGATGCCGGCGCAGGACCGGCTGGTGATCCTGATTGCGCCCGAGAAGGAAGGGTTGGCGTTGCCCAGCGAGGACGACCTGAAACAGACGGTCGACGCCGCCACCGTGCGCGAGGTAGCCGCCTATGTGGACACAGTCGTCGATCGGCCTCTGTTGGCCGAACGCCCTGAGCCAGCAGCCATCGTGGCGGAGCAAACGCTCACCGGCACCGGAGCCACCGAACTGACCTTAGCCAACGGCGTGCGCGTGATCCTCAAACAAACCGACTTCGACAAGGCGCAGGTGCTGATTACGGGCAGCAGCGACGGCGGCGCGTCGTTGGTGGCGGACGCCGGCTACCCGGCGGTAGCGAGCGCCACCGACGTCGCCGGGTACAGCGGGGTGGGCGAGTTCACACTCACCGAACTGCAGAAGCTGCTCACCGGCAAGGTGGCATCGATTTCGCCCTACATCGGCGAGTTGGACGAAGGCTTTACGGGTGGGGCGGCGCCGGCCGACCTGGAGACGGCGCTGCAGTTGCTCTATCTTTATGCCACGCAGCCGCGCTTTGACGCCAATGGGCTCCAGGTCTACCAGGATGTGATGAAGACCATCCTGACCAACCGCAGCCTGGAGCCGCGCGCCGCCATCGAAGACGCGCGTGCCCTGGCCTTGTGCGGTGAAAGCATACGCTGCACCGTACTGCCGCTGGCGGCCATCGAGCAATTGACCCTGGCGCAGGTGGAACAGGCCTATCGCCAGCGCTTTGCCGACCTGGGCAACGCCACCTTCGTGATCACCGGCAACTACGACCCGGCAACGATCCAGGATCTCGTGCAGCGCTACCTGGGCAATCTGCCCGCCACCGGCGACGACGAGACGTGGCAGGACGCCATCCAGGAGCCGGCGATCACGCGTGTGGAACAGGACATCTACAAGGGGGAGGGCGACCGCAGCGTCGTCCAGTTGGTCTTCCGCGGCCCCTTTGAACCGTCGCTGCAGAACGAAGTGCGGCTGTCGGCGCTGGAACTCCTGCTCAACATCCGCCTGCGCGAGGTCATCCGCGAGGAGCGCGGCGGTTCCTACTCACCCTATGCGACAACCTCCTCTTGGGAGCATCCCGAAGCGGGCTACGAAGTTGGCGTCAACTTCACCACCGATCCCAAGCGCGTGGCCGAATTGCTGCCGGTGGCCTATGCCCTGGTGGACGAACTGCGCACCACCCCGACGTCCGACGTAAACCTGACCAAGGTCAAGGAGCAGATGGTGCGCAGCCACGAGCTGGCCGTGCGCGACAACGGCTACTGGCAGGACGTGCTGGGACGCGGGGCCGACGACCCGGCGCGCTTGAGCGACCCAACCGCCTTTGCCGACGCCGTCGACGCGCTGACCGTGGCGGACCTGCAGCAAACCGCCCGCCAACACCTGAACACCGCCGGCGTACTGCAAATCATCGAGCACCCCGCAAGCGCAAAGCCATGATCACCCTGTAGGGCGATTTAGTAAATCGCCCACTCCCTCTCCCCAAAAAGAAGCCAGGCTTCCGTGGGAAGCCTGGCTTGAACGTGACACTTATTCGGTTGTCAGGCGCCTTCGGCAGGCGCCCACGCCTGGCCCTCCGATTACGAAACCGACGGGCTCATGGTACGCCATGCTGGACGCGCGTGACACGGCTGCTCCGGGTCACCCCACTCGTAGACGTCCGACGCATCAGGAGCAGTGACCTCTACGGGATACAGACGCTGTCGCCAGCGTACAGGTAGTAGTGAGGTCGGCTGTACACCCACGGGTTGGAAGCAAGCATTGCGCCAGCCGAGACGCCGTACATGGCGCCGATGCCGTACAATGAATCGCCCCGCTGCACCGCGTAGGTGGTGGCGCAACCAGCACCTGAGCTACCGCTCGGTTTCCCGTAGATAACACTCTCCCAATGCCCAACCTGCTGATTCTCAAAGCCCTTGGCCTTGACGCAGGCGCCTGGGTGCTTGGGCAGATAGACAGTCTGGCAGAG
>Ga0105047_10003038_pt1 | contig 29767 bp, 24 predicted proteins | sample MAT04_FD_78384 | JGI IMG/M metagenome (GOLD analysis project Ga0105047, IMG submission 78384) | Freshwater microbial communities from Lake Fryxell liftoff mats and glacier meltwater in Antarctica - MAT-04 (megahit assembly) | ecosystem: Environmental > Aquatic > Freshwater > Ice > Liftoff... | reverse complement strand
GTTCTCCGTTGCGGCTGTAGCCGATGCTGCGGTCGCCGATTGTCGTAAGTCGATACAGCATGTCGCGTCGTGTACCAGACCCTTCCGCGTTTGACGGCTTCCAGCCGGCCGGAGCAGGCCGGCAAGCTCAGGTATTCCTGGCTTCAGGGGGTGTCTTCAGCGGCCAGGCGTCGCGGTAGCCACTCCTCGTTGGTCCCCGGCGGTCTACGTCGTGGCCAGTGCAGCCAACGCGGCGCGCATCTGATCCGCAGAGGGCCGGTTGCCCATGCTGTCGAAGACAAGGATCGCCTCTTGGTAAAAGACGGCAGCCTCGGCTGCTTTGTTTTCTTTGAGCGCGATCCTGGCCAACAGTTCAAGCACCACCCCCAGGCTATGCCGATGCCCGACCTGTCTGCGCAGGTCCTGCGCTTCCTCCGCCAGCCGCCGCGCTGCCGCCAGGTCGCCGGCTTGCAGCTTCAGATTGGCCAGCGCGCCCAACGTCATCCCCGCGCCCCAGGGATTGCCCAGACGCCGGAAGCCGGCCAGGCTCGCCTCGGCCACCGTCAGGGCGGCGGCGCGCTCGCCCTGGGCTATGTAGGCAAACGCCAGCCATTGCTGGGCAAAAGCCACCCCCCACCCGTCGCGGACTGCCTCGAACAACCCCTGGCTGACCTGGAAAGAGCGAACGGCTGCCACCAGATCGCCCGGAGCGCGGAGCTCGGTGCCAAAGAATGCCATACCCAACGTGTGGCTGGCGTAGCCCGCCCCCCGCTGTCCTGCTGGGCCGAGCGACTGCCAAAGTTGCAGGCTTTCCTCCTCGCGTGCACGCGCTAGCGCGAAGTCGTCTTGCATCCAGGCCAGATGGCCGGCGTGGTAGAGCAAACCGGCGCGTGTCGCCGTGGACAGGTTGGGCAGCAAGATCGCCTGCTCCAGCCAGGTACGCCCCTCCAGTACGTGGCTGCGGATGCGCCAGAACCAGGCCAGGGCGCTCACCAGCCGGGCCACAGCCTCGGCCAGCGCCGGCTGCGCCAGCCCCCAGGCGAGGGCCGCGCGCAAGTTGTCGTGCTCGGCCTTCAGTCGATCCAGCCAGTCAATCTGTTCGGAGCCAAACAGGCGTACGGTGGCGGTTTCGGCCAAGGTCAGGCAGTACTCGAAATGACGCCGGGTCATGGCGTCCAACTCCCCCGTGCCGGCCAGCTTCTCCTGGCCGTACTGCCGCAGCACTTCGTGCAGTTGGTAGCGCTCGTCCGCCGGCTCAAATTGGAGGAGGCACTTGCCGATGAGCCGCGCCAGCATGGGCAGGGTGGCGCCGGCCACCTGCAGCGCCGCCGCGCGCGTCAAGCCGCCGCGAAAGACGCTCAGACGCATGAACGCCTCTTGCTCCGCCAGTTCCAGCCGCCGCCAAGTGCCGTCGAAAGTGGTGCGAATGCTGCGATGGCGCTCTGGTAAATCAACAAGATCGGCGGCCAGGAGGTCGAAGTTGCCTTCCAGCTCGGCGGCAATGCCGCCCAGCGACAACGAATCCACCCAGGCCGCCGCCAGCTCCAACGCCAGCGGCATGCCCTCCACCAGCCGGCAGATACGCCCCAGGCTATCCGTTTCTTCGGGCAGGAGGGCGAAAGCGGGCCGCAGCCGGCGAGCTGCCGCCAGCAAGAGTTGTGCGGCGGCATACCCTTCGCTGCCTACGCTGCTTGCCGTCGCTGGTTCCGTCGGGTAGTGCAAGCCCGCCAGGGTGTAGAGTTGTTCTTCGCGCAGGTTGAGCCGCTGCCGCGAGGTCGTCAGGAGCTTGATGGCCAGGGCGCCGCGCAGGATCTCCAGAACCAGGCTGGCAACGCCGTCTTTGAGCAGGTGTTCCAGATTATCCAAGATCAGCAGCAACTGCCGCGGGCGCAGGAATTCCAGCAACTGCTGGGTGGGTGAGCGCGTGTCGCCGCGCCGGGGCGCCAGGTCGATACCCAACGTGGCGGCCACCGCCAGCACGACGAAGTCAGGCGAAGAGACGGGGGCCAGGTCGACGAAGACGATGCCGTCGCCAAAAGCGCGGGGCTGCTGTGCTTGCTGCATCTGGGCCGCGGCCAGTGCCAGGCGCGTCTTGCCCATGCCGCCCGGACCCACGATGCTGAGCAGGCGCACGTCGGGACTGGCCAGTAGGACGGCCAGCGCGGTCAGCTCCGCCTGGCGACCGATGAAGGGCGTTGCCGGCGCCGGCAGCCGGTCGAGAGGCGCCGGCCGTGGCGAAGGCGCCCTGTCCAGCGGCAGCGCGTCGACGAACCGCTGGCCGCGCGCCGCGGCGAGGAAATCCTTGCGCTCGCTGGCAGCCAGTCCCAGGCAAACGGCCAGGCGCTCAGCCAGCGCCTGCGAAGGCCGGCGCACGTCGCCCTCGATCTTCTTGATCATGGCCACGGAGCAGGGGATCTGTTGCGCCAGCGCAGCCTGCGACAGGTCAAGTGCCTTGCGCCGGCGCCGCACCCAATATCCAAATGAGTCTGTACTGTCGGCCATAGCTGGCGCCCCTGTGGCTTGTCACCGTCCGTCACGCAACAGATTACAACCGTTCGAACCGCCACCACAAAGCCGTCAAGCGCACGAAGCGGCACGGAGAAACTGGTATACAAGAGAGGTATACAAGGAAAGTGGACAGAACTGTATACCAAAGGGCGACCCGACGCAAACGATTCTGTGGTTTATTGGTACAACTTGCGACGGACCCCCACTGCCGGCGCTCGCGCAAAGGATCACCACGATTGAGCACGACACAAGGAGCGAATGAAATGAGACACCTGACCACGATCATGGGACGAGTCTTGCTGGCAGGAGCGTTGCTGGCCCCGGCAGCCTGCGTCAGCCCGGTTGCGCTCACCTCGCGGGCTGCGGCGCCGACCGCACCGGCGCCCGCGCCCGCCGGAGCGCCCGCGCCGGATTTCGTCCTCGCGCTGACCGATGAGACCCAGGCGGCGCCCGCGGCGCTACCGGCCGGGGTCAGAAGCATCACGACCCAGAACACCGGGCAGGAGTTGCACGCCGTCATCTTCAAACGCCTGAACGAAGGCGTGACCCTGGAGCAGTTCACCGCTGCATTCAAGGAGAATCCCTTCTTCTCGCTGCGCCTGACCACTCAGTTGGGCGGCCCTGATCTGGCGCCGGGCACAAGCATTGCCGGCTACTACCAGTTTCAACCGGGCGCTCACGTCCTGACGGATAACGCGACCCAGCCGCCGCGCTTCGCTGCCTTCAGCGTAGAGGCGAGCACGATGGCCGACGCCCAGCCGCCCACGGCAGCGGTCACGGTCGCGATGAAAGACGACGAGCTGGTCATGCCCGCGGCGATCAAGGCCGGTGCGCAGTGGTGGCAATTTACCAATGCCGGCCAGAAAATGCACATGCTGGGCATCGTCAAGCTGGCTGCCGGCAAGACTGTGGACGACATTATCGCCTGGAATGAGACTGGGGATGGGCCGGAGCCGTTCGTGTGGGTAGCATTTTGGAACTTGATGTCGCCGGGTGTGACCAGTTGGGGCGAACTGGATGTGCCGGCCGGCGCCTACTGGGCGTTGGATTTCCAGACCGAGTCGACCGCAGAGGGCATGGCCCCGCCCGCGCTGGGGATGACGAAAGCGATCACCGTGACTGAGTGACGCTGTGCCGGTCGCGTTTCTGAGCGCGACGCACCAGGCATTGTGAAGCTGCCCAGTTGGGCCTGCCTAACGTGCCTGGTGCGTCGCTGACCATGTGCCTGCGATTAGCCCGTAGATCCTTCCAAGTCTTCGCATTCATAGCTCTGTCCGCAGCACAGGCAAAACGTGGCGAACTGTTTACCTATATTGGTTCGGAGCAATGCTCAACCAGTTGACACCACGTCTGGTGGTTGATCGCCGCGCACCGCCCAGAGAAATGGCAGTACACGTAGATACGATTGGGGTCGACCGGTGGGCCAGGCGGGTCGCGTTCCAGGTCGTAGACCATGCGCAGCACCCGTTGTTCCGTGAAGTTGACGATGGTGTCGCCCGCGCCGAGGGCACCTTCGTCGTGGTAGTCTGCGTGTGGCGATAGACACGATAGCGCGCAGCGGGCAATTCAGCCCGCTCGCTCCAGGTCAAAAAAGTCTGACCGCTGTGGTGAGCAGCGGTCAGGGCGGAAGGTTGGGCCGGTGTAGCCGTGCAATCACTTGCTGGTGCAGCCGAACCGCCCAAAACAGGCGCGAGGACGGCAATCGCCAACACCAGGCAAGTGATGGAGAGCAGCGTAAGGAAGCGATGGTTCACGGATGCGGCACCTTTCATGCCTCGCCTATCGTAGCAGGTGTTGCGCGCCGTGCCAAGCGGCAAATACCGTATTTGTGATGGCCATTGGCGGAAGCGTCCAGGTGCGGATTTTGCGCGGGAATGGCTGGCAACCGTGGAAGCGGAATCCTGTCGTACACGACGAGTTCCATGCTTACTGCGAGCCACGTTTGACCTGTTTCAGCACAAACTGCGTTACTGGCCCAGTCGCCGTGCATGGGGCTGCGCTGTCCTCGTACGTTCACATGGCGGCGGATTGGTGTGTCTGCATAAACGGAATACCACTTCCTACAACCCCATTTTCCTCTCACAAGAATATCGCCGCAAGACAGCATCGATCTTTTACTTGTCGCGCGAGTTTCCGAGTTTGCGGGGCAAAGGCAGGAAATTGACTTTCCTCGCTGTGTTGGATAGACTGCAGAACCTATGGCGTACAGATGATTGAGGTGCCATCATGACTGCGGTATACACCTACACCGATGCGCGGCAAAATCTTGCCTCATTGCTTGACCAAGCTGCAAGCGAACTCAATATTTCCACAGGCGATATCGTACAATTTATGGCTGAAAGCCGGCGCGATTGGTAGGGCTGCTGTCCAAAATGATAGCCCTCCTGCGCAACCAATGGATTCTGATCGTCATCCTGGCGCTCTTTGTGACGCTGGCCTCGGTCTACAGCGTCGTCAATCCACTGTTTGAAGCCCCCGATGAGGTGTGGCACTACGGCTATGTCCGCTGGCTGGCCGGCGGGCATGGGCTGGCGGCCGCCGGCAGCACCGGTGTGGCGCAGTGGGCGCAAGAGGGCAGCCAGCCCCCGCTCTACTACCTGATCGCGGCCGGTTTGACCGCGCCGATCGCCACCGATAACGCCGGCGATGCCGTTCGCTACAACCCGCATGCGGTGGTGGGCAACGCCGACAGCTTTGGCAACCGCGCCATGATGGTGCATGGGCCGGCGCACGCCTGGCCTTGGCACGGCGTTGCCTTGGCCGCCCACCTGGCGCGGCTCTTCTCGATCCTGCTGGGGGCGACCACGGTCGTCTGCACCTACGGTGTGGCGCGCGGCGTGGCGCCTGGCTGGCTGGCGGCAGCCCCCTTGGCAGGAGCGTTGGTGGCCTTCAACCCTCAATTTCTCTTCATCAGTGCGGCGGTCTCCAACGATAACCTGGTCACCGCGCTGTGCGCGGCGGGGCTTTGGCTCTGTGTGAGCCTTGTTGGCGCGTCGCGCTTGCCGTCCACACGCCGGCTGGCCTTGCTGGGCTTGTTGGTTGGGCTAGCGGCGTTGAGCAAACTCAGCGGCCTGCTGTTGGCCGGGCTGGCACTGGGGACCTTGCTGCTGATTGCCTGGCGCCGGCGTTCGTGGCGTTTCTTGCTGCGCGCCGTCCTCATCGTGACGGTGGTCGCCCTGGCCGTGGCCGGCTGGTGGTATTGGCGTAATTATGCACTGTATGGCGATCCCCTGGGCCTTACCGCCATGTTTGCCGCCCTGCCCGCGCGCACCGCACCGGCCGGCGCCGCCGAACTGCTGTCGCTTGTGCCCGGTGTGTGGCGCTCGTTCTGGGCGGTCTTTGGCTGGTTCAATGTCGTGGCAGATGAGTGGGTCTATTGGCTCTACACCGCGTTGGCCCTGGCCGGCGTGCTCGGCTGGCTGGTCATCCCCCCCTTTCATCCGCGCAATCGTAAAATTCCTTTCAGCCGCGATGCAGCGATTCTGCTTGTGCTGTGGAGCGGCGCCGTGGGCCTGTCGCTCGTGCGCTGGGCGCAGATCAACTACCCGCAAGGACGCCTGCTCTTTCCGGCGATTGCGGCGGCGATGCCATTGCTGGCGCTTGGCCTGCTCGCCTGGTGGCCCCCGGCGTGGCACCGGTGGGTGGCGGGTGTCGTTGCCGGCGGGTTGCTGACGCTGGCGGCGATCGCGCCCTTTGCGTGGATCACACCGGCCTATGCGCGACCGGCCCTGTTAGCGGCATCGGCGGCTGTGCCCAATGCCATCGATCAGCCAGTTGGGGAGAGCATCCATCTGCTCGGCTACACGCTGGAGCCGGCCGCTGTGCAGCCGGGGGAGCCGATCGACATTACACTCTATTGGCAGACCACGGCGCCGCTCACCCAGGACTACAGCGTCTTTCTCCATGCCACCGACGATGCCGGCATCCTGCAGGCGCAGCGTGACAGCTACCCGGGCCTGGGCAATTTTCCGACCCGCTTGTGGCCCGTCGGTGCGATCATCCCAGACCGGCACCGGCTGATCGTGCCGCGCACGGTGACCGCCCCCGCGCGTCTACGCTTCGATGTGGGTCTCTACGACCACGCCAGTGGCGCGCGCCTGCCCATCGCCGCGGGTGACGCCTTCACGCTGGGCGATGTCTCCGTGCTGCCCGGCTCCACTGCGAGCGGTCTGCCCAATGCCACGCAGATCAACTTTGGCGACAAGGTTGCGTTGGTAGGCTATGCACTGGATCGGCGCACGTTACAACCGGGCGACACCCTGCACCTGACATTGTGGTGGGAAGGCCTGGCGCCGATGGATCGCGACTACGTCGTCTTTACCCACCTGGTGCTCCCCCCCGACGCCGTGTGGGCGCAGCAAGATGCCATGCCCCAGGGCGGCGCCGCGCGCACGTCGACCTGGTCCGTGGGCCAGCGTGTGGAGGACCACTTTGCGTTGAGCTTGCCGCCGGAAGCGCCACCCGGCGACTACACCGTGGCGATCGGTCTGTACGACAAAGACTCCTACGCGCGGCTGCCGGTCGGGCACAGCGACGCCGACGTCGTGCTCGGCCGCGTCAAGGTCGAAGCGCGGCCGTAAAACAAGCAAAATACCGAATTGATACCGGCCCCCCTCCCTGGCTATACGCTGTCTCACTGCCCCCGCAGCCAACAATCCAATAGCATGGCAGTGAAGGTGCGCTTGTGGCCCGGATGCACAGCGCATAAAGGGGGCCGCGAGCGTAAGCGAGCAGGATGACCCACTGACTGACGTGCGTGGCTCTGACAGAGCCGCGAGCGTAAGCGAGCAGGTCGACCCACTGACTTACGTGCGCGGCTCTGACGGAGATACGCGGCTCTGACGGAGGATGTGTCCTTACTGGCCGCCGGCCGTGATGGTTACTTCGACCGGCTTGAACGCCTTGCCCATGGTGTCGCCTTCGATGCCTGCCAATGCCTGCTTGGCATACTCGGTCACAAAGGAGCCGGCCGCCGGCGGGTTCTTGATGATGCCGAACTGCTGGGCGATGCTGGCGGTCTGGTCAAAGATCGCCGGGTCCATCTGGCCGATGCCGGCGCTGGAGGGCCAGATCAGGTTGTTGACTTCGTTCATCATCCAGGTCTGATGCCCCTTGGGCAGCGCCGGGCCTTGCTCCAGCACGTAATCAACGCACTTGTCCGGGTTGTCGCGACAGAACATCCAGCCCTTGAACGACGCACGCAAGAAACGCGCGGCGATATCCTGGTTCTTGGTCTCCTTCAGCCATTCCTCCGTCGTGAAGACGCCGTCCTGCAACATCGCCGTACCTTCCTGATTGAAGTCGATGATATTGAGCTGGTCCAGCGTGTAGAGGTTGCCGTCCTTGTCCGGCGTCTCCAGCACCTGGGCCAGTTCGTTGTAGGTCATGGCGGCGGCGGCGTCGACCTGGCGTTCGAGGAGCAGGTTCATGTCAAAGGGCTGTTGGATGAGCTGCACATCCTTGTCCTTGTCGATGCCATTCTTGGCCAGCGTGGCCAGCAGCTCGAACTCGTTGCCGCCAAACCACACGGCGACTTTCTTGCCCTTGAGGTCGGCCGGGCCGGCGATGCCGGTGTCCTTCCATGAAATCTCGCGCATGGCGCTGCGCTCGAAGACCTGGGCAATGTTGACCAGGTTGGTGCCCTGTTCGCGCGCCGAGAGCAGGCTGGGCACGAAGTTGATGCCGAAGTCGGCCTGTCCGCCGGCCACGACTTGTTCGGGCACGATGTCAGGGCCACCGGGATTGATGGTGATATCCAGACACTCGTCGTCATAGAAGCCTTCGCCTTGTGCAGCATAGTAGCCGGCAAACTGGGCCTGGGCCACCCACTTCAGTTGGAGGGTGACAGGGTCCTTGGTGGCACAGTCAGCGACGGAGCCGGCGGCCGGCTCCGTCGCCTGTTCGCCAGCGGCGGGGGCAGCGGGGGCAGCGGCAGGCGCCGCACAGCCGCCAAAGATCAGCGCGGCGACGACCAGTAGCGCTGACACGATCCATAGATGCTTGCGCATGGTTGGTTGTTCTCCTTGAACAAAAACTGTGATGGGTTGGGTGGTACGCCAAATCAAATAAGCCACGGCGACGCTGCCTGGGGTAAATTGAGACCGTATTGTCCGTATATTGATCGAGTGTGTCAAACGGCCGTAATCAGGGATGCATTTCTAGACGCGTGCGTAGTTTTCCTCGCGCAGCATTGGCCGCAGGAAGTCGCCGGTGTAGCTCTTGGCCACGTCGGCGATATGCTCCGGCGTACCTTCGGCCACGACATAGCCGCCCTTCACGCCGCCCTCAGGCCCCATGTCGATCAGCCAGTCACAGTTTTTGATCACGTCGAGGTTGTGTTCGATGACGAGCACGGTGTTGCCCTTGTTGACCAGCTCATGCAGCACTTCGAGCAGCTTGCGCACATCCTCGAAGTGCAGGCCGGTCGTCGGCTCGTCCAGAATGTAGAGCGTGTTGCCGGTGGCGCGGCGGCTCAACTCTTTGCTGAGCTTGATACGCTGGGCCTCGCCGCCGGAGAGCGTCGTGGCCGGCTGGCCCAGCTTGATATAGCCCAGGCCGACGGCGTTGAGCGTCTCCAGCTTGTTGCGCAGGCGCGGGATGTGCTGGAAGAACTCATGCGCCTCTTCCACGGTCATGTCCAGCACGTCCGAGATAGACTTGCCGCGGAAGTGGATTTCGAGCGTCTCGCGGTTGTAGCGCTTTCCCTTGCATTCTTCGCACGGCACGTAGACATCGGGCAGGAACTGCATTTCGATGCGGATGATGCCGTCGCCCTGGCATGCTTCACAGCGGCCGCCCTTGACGTTAAACGAGAAGCGGCCGGCCTTGTAGCCGCGCGCCTTCGCTTCGGGAATGGTGGCATAGATGTCGCGCAGGTCGGTGAACAGGCCGACGTAGCTGGCCGGATTTGAACGCGGCGTACGGCCAATCGGGCTTTGGTCGATGTCGATGACCTTGTCGAGGTGCTCCATCCCCTCGATGGCGATGTGGGCGCCCGGCCGATCCTTGGCGCGGTACATCAACTGCGCCAACCGTTTGTAAAGCACCTCGACCACGAGCGTCGACTTACCGCTGCCCGAGACGCCGGTCACCGCGACGAACTTGCCCAGCGGGATGCGCACATCCACGCCCTTTAGATTGTTCTCGGTGGCGCCCCGCACCCACAAGTAGTTGCCGTTGCCCTCGCGCCGCTCCTTGGGCACGTCGATGCGCACCTCGCCGCGCAGATACTTGGCGGTCAGGCTGTCGGGGCAATGAAGGAATTCCGCACGCGGCGCCGAGCAGACGACATAGCCGCCGTGCTCGCCGGCGCCCGGTCCCATGTCGACCACCCAGTCTGCCTCGCGAATGGTGTCCTCGTCGTGCTCCACGATGAGCACCGTGTTGCCCAGGTCGCGCATCCCCTTGAGCGTCTCGATCAGCCGCGCGTTGTCACGCTGGTGCAGGCCGATGCTGGGTTCGTCGAGGATATAGAGCACGCCCATCAACTGGCTGCCGATCTGTGTGGCCAGGCGGATACGCTGCGACTCGCCACCCGAAAGCGTCACCGCCGTGCGATCGAGGGTCAGGTAATCCAGCCCGACGTTGACCATAAACCCAAGCCGTGCGGAGATCTCTTTGAGCACCTGGTGCGAGATGGTCTGCTGGCGCTGCGTCAACGGCGTACGGGGGTTGGCCGTCAGCCCGTTGCCTTGCCCGCCGTTGCTCCCCGGTCCACCGGCTGCCCCTTCTCCCTGCAGCCACTTCACCCACTTCCAGGCCTCATCCACGGGCTGGTTGGTGACTTCGTGTATGTTCTTGTCGGCGACCGTGACGGCCAACGCTTCGGGTTTGAGGCGCTTGCCCCCGCACGTCGGGCACGCGCGCAAGCTCATATATTCTTCGAGCTTGACACGGATGTAGTCGCTCGTTGTCTCTTGATAGCGGCGCTGTAAATTGGGGATGACGCCGCCAAAGGTCGTCTCGTAGAAACGTTGCTGCCCCTCGCTGTTCGTGTAGTCGATGCGCACCTTCTCACCCTTTTTGGGGGTGCCCAGGATGATCACGTCGCGCTGTTTGAGGCTCAACTCTTTCACGGGCACACGAAAGGGGATGGCGTACTGCTTACAGACGGCCTGCAGCATTTGGCGGTAGTAGCCGTCGCCTTCGTCCTCGTTTTGCCGGCGCCAGGGGATGACGGCGCCTTCATCCAGCGTCATCGCTTCTTCAAAGATCAGTTCAGGGTCGAACTCTTGCAGCGTGCCGAGGCCGGCACAGGTCGGGCAGGCGCCGTGTGGGCTGTTGAATGAGAATGTGCGTGGCTCGATCTCGGGCAGGCTGGTGCCGCATTTGGCACAGGCAAAATGCTCGCTAAAGGTGCGATCTTTGGGGTTGTCGCGGTCGCTGACGTCGGCGATGATCATGACGCCGTTGCCCAGCTTGAGCGCCGTTTCGACGGAGTCGCTCAGCCGTGAGACGTCGGTGCCGACATTCTCGCCGTTTTCATCGGTCTGTGGTGGGCGCGCGATGATGCGGTCGATGACCGCCTCGATCGTGTGCATCTTGTAGCGGTCGAGGTCGGGCACTTCGCTGATCTCGTAGATCTCGCCGTTGACGCGCGCGCGCACATACCCCTGCTTCTGCATCGTCTCGAAGACCGCCTTGTGATTGCCTTTGCGGTCCTTGATGATCGGCGCCAGGATCAAGAGCCGGCTGCCTTCAGCCATCTCCAGGATGATGTCGACGATCTGCGTCGGCGTCTGCTGGGCAATCTCAGCGCCGCAGTTCGGACAATGGGGCTGGCCGATGCGTGCGTAAAGCAGGCGCAGGTAATCGTAGACTTCGGTCACCGTGCCCACGGTCGAGCGTGGGTTGCGCCCCGACCCCTTCTGGTCGATCGAGATCGCCGGGCTGAGCCCTTCGATTTGGTCGACGTTGGGCTTTTCCATCAAGCCGAGGAACTGGCGGGCATAGGAGGAGAGTGATTCGACATACCGTCGCTGCCCTTCGGCGTAAATGGTGTCGAAGGCCAGGCTGCTCTTGCCGCTGCCGCTCAAGCCGGTAATGACGACCATCTTGTCGCGCGGAATCTCGATATCGACGTTCTTCAGATTGTGTTCGCGTGCTCCACGCACGATCAATTTGTCGAGAGCCATGTTTCCCTCACCAGGCGCAGCAAGTGCAACGGTGTGATTCAGACGGCTCACAACAGCAATGGGCCGCGCGGCGTCCGAACATAAGTTCTTTTATTGTACTCCAGCTTGTGCCAGACACAAAACAAGGGAGTCGCACGACTCCCTGCACCGCACTCCAGTATACCAAATCTCCCCCCGATCTCCGTGATCCAGATTGCCAAGGGGCTTCATCCCGCGCTGGCGGCCAATTGTGTGCGCATGCGCTTCCCGAATATCCAATATCGGGGTGGTCATTGGTAGAATCGTCGCGCGCGCAGGCAGTTGCCCGGATAGGAAGTTTTTCCACCGATGCCTGCCGGCGTCCCTGTTATGATTGCGTTTGCTAAATTTTTCACAATCGACAGTTCAACGTGCCAAACAAGCGAAGGAGAGGTACTTCCGATGAAGCGTAGTGTGTTTGTGGGAATGTTCTTGGTGATGGCGGTATTGGTGGCGGCCTGTGGCGGTTCCAGCGAGCCGACCCCGGCCCCCGCGGCAGTTTCGGCGCAGGATGTGCTCAATCAGATTGATGTTGCCATGCACGACATCTACTATGGTGAGGAGAACAACAACGTCGAAAAGCCGCCCGTGTGGACAGTCAAAGCCGGCGAGGAAGTGGCGCTCAATATGGACAACAAGGGGGCACTGGACCATAGCTGGGCCCTGTTGAAGGCAGGGTCAGAAGTGCCGATGCCCTATACCGACGCCAACAAAGATCTACTGCTGTACGACTCTGGCGTTTTGAAGCCGGGCACACCAAAAGCCGACAAGTTTACCGCCCCGGCAGCGGGCGAATACACGGTCATTTGCACCGTGGCCGGTCACTACCCGGTGATGCAGGGCCGGTTGATCGTGCAGTAACCAGGCATTCTGGGCCAGGCTCGCCAGAGCCTGGCCTGACTGCTGCGCCGCGCGCAATGCGACAGCGCGCCGGCAGGCATTGGCCATGCGTACGAAGGCGTGTGGATGCCAGGGTTACCTATAAACTGGGATCATCTTCCCACATGGTGGCCATACATTCACATGCCGCCCACAAATCTGCGTCGCACGGGCATTTGGCCATCTGAACGTGGACATCTTGCAGCGCGGGGGTCGTTTCGAATGCACCGGCTTCGCGCAATGCCTCCCAGACCGACAGCGATTCACTGCGCGTGGCGAGCGGCGGCGCCACCTGAATCATGTGCACCAACACGTTTTGCATTTCCGGTCGCAGGTGTTGGGCTGCGTCAACCAACTCATCAAACGTCAACGTGGGCATTTCAACACTTCCTCTAGCGCTAACAGACGGTTCCCTCATTCGCTTCGAGAACCAATCATGAGGCTCGCTTGTTTGCAAGTTGTTCTCAGGCTATCCCATTATTGCTGTCAGGCTGTTGCGGCGAAGTTCAATCTTACATCGCGTAAGCTCCCCGGTCACCACTGTTGTGTCATACCAGCCGTCAGCACATCCGCGATCAGGCGGGTGGGTTCGTGTTCGTCGGCGGCAGGCAATGTGATGACCAGGGCGCAGCCACTGCCGTGCACGGTGATCGTGCGTTGCGGCAGCGTGATGGCGACGTAGCTGGCGCCTTCCAGGACAAGCAGGCGGCGCGGGCCAGCAAGTTTGGACAGCGTTGCCGGGTCCGGGGTATGCGCCAGAGCGGTGGCGATGATCGTGTCTGGCAGCAGAGCCGCTGGCACCATGCCGGGCCGATAACCCGCCAGCGGCGCGGCATCGGCCGCAAAGATCAAGGTTGTGCCGTGCGCCGCCAATGCCCTGATCGCTGCACACAGGCCCTGGTGCGCGTCGTCCGCACTGGCCGGCGGATCGGTGACGACGACGCAGGTGCACGCCAGCACCACGGCGCCAACGACGGTTGCCGGTTGACTGGGTACCGTGGCAACGGCTGCCCAACGCACGGTCACGTCCGCCGGCGGTTGGGCGGCCGTCGTCAACAATCCAACGGTTTCAGCCGTCGATTGAGCGGCCAAACAAGCGGTGAGCGCAGCGGCGCTGGAACACAAATAGATCATCATCATGGCTTTCTTGGGCTGTGAATTGACAGGTGTAGTTTTTTTCGGTAACGTAACGACGCTAACTGATGGAATCATAGCAGAGGAACTGCGCAATGAAAATCGCCCTTTTCGGCGGAACCGGCCGCACCGGCCACTATATCTTGGACGCCGCACTGGCCGATGGGCATGCGGTGACCGTGCTGGCGCGCAACCCATCGAAGTTGCCGCCCGGCAAATATCGGTTGACCATTCAGTTGGGGGATGTTACGGATGGCGACAATGTGGACGACACAATCTTCGGCCAAGATGTCGTGATCAGCGCGCTGGGTCTCTCCGATAACGCCAAACCCCATGCATTGTCAACCGGCATCGCCAACATCATTCGCGCCATGCACACCCACAGCCGGTCGCGCGTCGTCGTCATCGCCGGGGCCGGTATCTTGGACGACCCGGATACGGGCGGCTTGCGCATCGATTCGCCCAATTACCCAGCCGTATTTCGCCCCTATGGTGAGGAGCATCGCCGGGTCTATGATCTGCTACAAGGGACCAATCTCGACTGGACGCTGGTCTGCCCGCCCTCGATGCGTGACGAAGCGCCGGCCGGAAACGTGCGCATCGCCGTGGATCGCTTGCCTCCCGGCGGCGAGGGGGTTGCGTATGTCGACGTGGCGCGTTTTGCCTATGGCCTTCTGAGCAGCGGCGCATACGTTCGTCAACGCGTCGGGATCGCTGACTAAGCGACGGGCGATGCCGACTCATTTCGACGGACCCCAGGGGCAGGTGCTCGCCCTCGACACCATGATCAAGTTGACGCGCGCCACGAACTCGCTACTGGCGCGTCTGGCGCGGCGCACTACGCACCCCCAGTTGACGGAAAGCCAGTTTGGCACGCTGGAGGCGCTCTATCACCTCGGGCCGATGTCGCAGACGGAGATTTGCGGCAAGCTGCTCAAGAGCGGCGGCAATACCACGCTGGTGGTCGATAATTTGGAGCGGCATGGGCTGGTGACGCGCCAGCGCGGCGAGGACGATCGCCGTGTGGTCATGGTGGCGCTGACCCCGCAAGGCAACCAACTGATCGCAACGATCTTTCCCGAGCACGCGGCGGCAGTCGCCGCGGAAATGTCCGTGCTGACGCCCGAAGAACAGCGCCAACTTGGCGATCTATGCAAGAAGCTCGGCAAGGGATGGGAAGCACCCTAGCGCGTCAACACTCGATCACATTCACGGCCAAGCCACCGCGCGACGTCTCCTTGTATTTTGTCTTCATATCGGCGCCCGTCTCACGCATGGTCTTGATGACCTTGTCGAGTGAAACGTAATGTTTGCCGTCGCCGCGCAGCGCGAGGCGTGCGGCATTGATCGCCTTGACCGCACCCATCGCATTGCGCTCGATGCACGGAATCTGCACGAGCCCGCCCACGGGGTCACAGGTGAGCCCCAGATTGTGCTCCATGCCGATCTCGGCGGCATTCTCCACCTGGCCGGGCGTGCCGCCGCGCACCTCCGCCAGGCCAGCCGCCGCCATCGAACAAGCCACGCCGACCTCGCCCTGGCAGCCTACGTCGGCGCCTGAGATCGATGCATTCTTCTGATACAGCGTGCCGATGGCGCCGGCGGTGAGCAGAAAGCGCACGATGCCGTCATCGTTGGCGCCGGGCACAAAGCGCGCATAATAGTGGAGCACGGCCGGCACGATCCCTGCTGCGCCGTTGGTGGGTGCGGTGACCACGCGGCCGCCGGCCGCGTTTTCCTCGTTGACCGCAATCGCATAGACGTTGACCCAGTCCATGACACTGAGGGGGTCTTGCATGGCTTGTTCGGGGCGTTCGACCAGCTTGCGGTAGAACTCAGCGGCGCGGCGGCGGACTTTCATCCCGCCGGGCAAAATGCCGTCGGACAGCGTGCCGCGCCGCACGCACTCTTGCATCACGTGCCAGATCGCCAACAACCCCTCGCGAATCTCACTTTCCGGCCGCCGCATCTTTTCGTTCTCCAACATCACCTGGCTGATGGGCATGTGGTGGAGCTTGCATTGATGAAGCAACTCATCGCCCGTGTGAAAGGCGAAGGGCAGCGGCGTCTCGTCCGCAATGATGCGCTCGGCGCCCGTGGCGCTTTCGTCCACGACAAATCCGCCCCCGATCGAGTAGTAGACGCGGCTTTCAAGCTCACGGTCGCTGGCGTCGTAGGCGGCAAACCGCATCCCGTTCGGGTGGTACAGCAGGGCGGTGCGTTTGAAGAGCAGGTGCTGCTTCTCGATGAACTCGACGGGGTGTCGATCGAGCAGGCGCACTTGCTGCGTCGCGCGAATGGCCGCCAGGCGTGCCGGAATGCGTTCGATATCGACCTGGTCGGGCGTTTCGCCTTCCAGCCCCATCAGCACGGCCATGTCGCTGCTGTGACCTTTGCCCGTGGCGCCCAGCGAGCCATACAACTCAATCTTGACGTACCGCGTGAGCGGCAACGTGCCATGCGCCTGTAAGCCCAGCGCAAACAGGCGCGCCGCCTTCATGGGTCCGACGGTATGCGAGCTGGAGGGGCCGATGCCGATCTTGAAGAGATCAAAAACACTAACACTCATTCCGTTTTCCTTATTATTCTGTATCGGTGCGCCGCACCGGGGCAGGCAACGCTGGCAGGGTGCGGCGCACGGTGCGTCAGCCGCCATGATTGTGCAAATTGTAACGGGCAATCTATAATCAGCCAATCTCCCTCATCCGCCGTGGCGCGCGCGGCAAGACTGGACCAAGCCATGTTCGTCGTCTACTCAGAAGTGCATCGGCTACACCACCCACCCTTCGAAATCGCCGAGGGCGGCACCAAGCAACCTGTGCCTGAGGCGCCGGCGCGCATGGACTGCATTCTGAACGCGTTGCGGCAGACGGGCTGGGCGCATTTTGTCGAGCCGGGTGATTTTGGCGTCGACCCGATCCTGGCTGTGCACAGCGCCGACTATGTCGAATTTCTGCGCACAGGCTACGTCCGTTGGCGCGAGGAAGCGGCCGAACTCGGCCCCAACATCGATCCATCTGTGTTGCTGGGCGTTGCGTGGCCGCCGCGGCGAGCCACGGGCCGGCCCACAACGGCCACCGGGTTGGCGGGCTATTACGCCATGGACACCTATTGTCCCATCACGGCGGGAACCTACGCGGCGGCGCTGACCGCGGCGCATGGCGCCCTGACCGGTGCGCAACTGATCCTGGATGGGGAGCAGGCCGTCTTTGCCTTGTGCCGGCCGCCGGGCCATCACGCCGGGCGCGATTTCGCCGGCGGCTACTGCTATCTCAACAACGCCAGCATCGCCGCGCGTTTCCTCTCTGCGCAGGGCAAGGTTGCCATCCTCGATATTGACTTTCATGCCGGTAACGGCACGCAGGACATCTTCTACGCCGATCCGGCCGTGTTGACCGTGGATCTCCATGCCGATCCGGAGCGCCAGTATCCCTATTTCACCGGCTATGTCGAGGAATGCGGCGAGGGGCATGGGCTGGGCTTTCATCACAACCTGACCTTGCCTCTTGCTGCGGATGACGCCGTCTATCTGGCAGCGCTTGACGAGGGACTGCGTCTGATCCGGAAGGCCAGGCCGGCCTACCTGGTGCTCTCCTTTGGCGCCGACATCTTTGGCGGCGATCCGATCGGTGACCTGGCGGTGACGACAGCCGGCATCGGCGAGATTGGCCGCCACATCGCCGCGTTGAATCTGCCTACGCTGATCGTGATGGAAGGTGGCTACAACACCGATCATCTTGGCGCCAACACCGTGACGGTCTTGCAGGCATTTGCCGTGGCTCAACCCAGCAGCAACCATCAAAAAATTATAGATCGAGGAGGATAGGCAGCATGACACGCATCATTGGCAAGGAGATACGTCTGGACCGTTCGCCAGTCGTCTATCGCAGCTCGCTGGAGAACTTCGCCAACGAGTGGCGTTTGCGCAGCGGCGAATGGTGGGTGGACGACGGGTGGATCAATGGGCGCAATCCCGGCAATTTTCCCGGCATGATTGTCTCGCGCGGCGACTATCCCGGCAACGTCCTGGTCGAGTTCGAGGCGCGCACCGTGCTGCCCTCCACCCACGACATCAACTTCATGTGGTGTGGCAGTTGGGACGACGCGCAGAACCGGCGTGACGTGGCCTACGTCATGGGGTTGCAAGGCTGGTGGGACGGCAAGGTGGGTTTTGAGAAGTCGCCGGAATACAAATTGATGGCGGGGACGCCCTTGTTTCCGTTCACGCCGGGCCAGGTCTATCACCTGCAGGGCGGCAGCATCGACGGTCACTGCTTCCTCTTTGTCGACGGTCAGCTCGTGCTGGAAGTGATGGACCCCGACCCAATCGACAGCCAACGCTATGCCAAGATCGGTTTCGAGGCCTACGCCAGCCACATCCAACTACGCAATGTGCAAGTGCGCAGCCTCGTTTGGGATCCGATCGACCGGCATTATGCACCGGAGTTTTGATGAGACGGTGAGAGGGTGACGGAATGTTCCGTCACCCTCTCACCGTCTCATCCTCTTGCCCAAAGCTCCGCCAGCCGCGCGCACACCTCCACCGCTCTCCCCATGTCCTGTACGCTGATCCATTCCAGTGGGCTGTGAATGTTCTGCATGCCGGTGAATAGGTTTGGGGTGGGCACCCCCATCTCGGTGAGTTGTGAGCCATCGGTGCCGCCGCGAATGGGTGGGCTTACCGGCTTGACGTCGAGTTCCTCCATCGCCTTCACCGCCAGTGTCACCGGACGCATGTCTTTTTCCAGCCAGTAGCGCATGTTACGGTATTGCGGTGTGATCGTGCATTCGATGCTGGCGCGTGGTTCGGTGAGCTGCACGGCGTTGCAGACGGACGTGAGCAGTTCGCCATGTGCCGCCAGCCCATCGCGTTCGAAGTCGCGCAAGATGAAGTGCATGGTGGCTTCAGCCGCCGTACCGTCGAGTTTGTAGAGATGCAGAAAGCCTTCGCGGCCGTCGGTCGTCTCGGGCGTGCGCGTGTTGTGCGGCAGCGTGTCGGCGATAGTGGCGGCGAAGGTCAGCGCGTTGACGAGTTTGCTCTTGGCTTTGCCGGGGTGGGTGGGAATACCGGTGACCGTGACGACGGCCTTATCTGCCGAGAAGGTTTCATAGACAATCTCGCCCAGATCGCCGCCGTCCAGCGTGTAGGCAAAATCCGCTGCCAGCAAGTCGAGATCGATGTGGCGAATGCCGCTGCCGATTTCCTCGTCGGGCGTGAAGCAGATGCGCAGTTCGCCGTGCGGAAGCTCCGGGTGCGCCAGCAGATGGCGCGCCAGGGTCATGATCACAGCCACGCCGGCCTTGTCATCCGCACCCAGGAGTGTGCTGCCGGAGGCAGTGATGATGTCGTCGCCGATCTTGTGCGCCAGGTACGGGCTTAGTTCGGGCATGAGCACCAGCAGCGCGTCCTCGGGGAAGGTAATCGGCGCGCCGTCATAGGCGCGATGCACGCGCGGCTTGACCTTGAAGCCGCCGATGCCGGCGACGGTGTCGACATGGGCCAGAAAAGCCACAACTGGGACCTTGCCGCCGGTCACGGTGGCGGGGATCGTCGCAAAGACAAAGCCGTTGGCGGTGAGGGTCACCTTGGCCGCACCCATCGACTCCAGTTCCTGCTGCAACATGCGCTGCAGGTTAAGCTGGGTGGCAGTGCTGGGCACGGTGGTGGATGACTCGTCGCTGGTGGTGTCGATCTGAACGTAGCGAAGCAGACGTTCTTCAAGTTCGGCAGCAAATTGAGCGGGCACAGGCGATCTCCTTTACGCAAACAATAGTTTTGCCTACAGTGTAGCACCGATGGCGTGCCGGGCGAGAAGTAGAGCTTTGATGTAGATGCAAAACACCGGTGATCCGCTACAATCAGGACATGAAGTAGGCGGCTGTTGGCGCAGTTGACCAATGAAGTGGGGGCCGTAGAATAGGTGTTCGCTGTGCTGCGCAATGTGACGGCTATGCCGTAGACGCTAGTTGGGCAATTTGTGCCTGGCTGGACTAGTACGGCGGGTTTTGTACAAGATCGAGGGTCAGCACGGCGCGCGCCGTTGTGTCGTCGGTGGCGAGTACATTCAGGTATTTGCCGCGTAGCGCACCAAGAATCGAGGTCACCTTGGCATTGCCGCGCGCCACGGCCAGCACCTGTGGAATCTTGCGCAGATCGTCTAGTTCGATGCCGATGATGCGCTGGTTGATGTCGATGCCATCGGTGCAACCAGCGCGGTCGAAGAAGCGGCCAACCATTTCGCCGACGGCGCCGACGGCGCGCAACTGGGTCAGGTCGTTGCGTGTCAGTAGGCCCGCGCGCAGAAAACTCGATGCGTTTTCGTCCACCGCACCGATCCCGGTAATTGCCAGCTGGACAGACCGCGCGCGCCGGATGCCTTCGTGCACCGCAGGTTCGCTCATGAAGATCTCACGCACGGACGGCTTTTCCACGATGACCGGGGCGTGTAGATCATGATGCCGCCCGCCCAGCTTGATGGCTACCATGCGCGATAAGTCCGGGCTATCGACCACAAGCGCGCCGACGCCGCCGAGCAACTGCACCACGTCAATTTTGTGGGCCAGGTTGTTTGGCAAGGCGCTGACCGTGGCATGAACACCCGTGCCCCAAGCGACGCCAAGCATTGCACCCGGCGCAAAGGCCGCAATCGCTCGTTGCAGATAGGTCGCCGCGAGTCTGCCCATTGCTGCCAGCAGGCTGGCTTCGTCAGAATCGGCCGATGTCTCCAACACGTAGGCATCGCGCAGGCCAAAGCGCGCGATCAATTCCTGTTCGGCGGCGAAATCGCGCGGGATGGGCGCGTGCACCTGCACCTCGATAATGCCACGCTCCCACGCTTCCTTGAGCAGCCGCGAGATTTTCGAGGAGGAGACGCCCAGGCGGTCAGCGATGTCGCTTTGGCTCAGATGAAGTTTATAGTAGAGACTGGCCACGGTGGCCAGCAGGTCTTCACGTTCACTCATGTGGTTATTGCCCAGCGCAGTAAAATGCGGCGGTTGCATAAATATGCAGAAACCAAGTGTTGGCATGTCTACACTATCACGTCAAACCAGATGTGTCAATGGGCAAGTGTTTTGCCAAAAAAATGGCTATTGACAAGTAGGGTAAGCCGTGTTACTATTTGCAAAGATATGCAGTTGTTGCAAATATATGCCATCTCCCCACTCCATCGCCTGGTAATCGAGCTGTAGAGTTATTTGTTTGTGCCCAAAGGCGGATCACGTATGCCGGTACCTGTTGATGGCTTTGTTTTCGATCTGGACGGCACGGTGTACCTCGGCAATACCGCGCTGCCCGGCAGCGTGGACGGCATCGCCGAATTACGGCGGCGTGGCAAGAAAGTGCTGTTTGTCAGCAACAAGCCGCTGGAACCGCGCCAAGCCTACGCTGCCAAACTCACGCGGCTGGGCATCCCCACCGGACCGGAAGATGTCATCACGTCGGGCTATGTGTTGGGCCACCATCTCGCCCAGCATGAGCCGCACGCACGCTACTACGTGATTGGCGAGGAAGCCTTGCGTGCGGAACTGCGCAGCCACGGCCTCACCATCGTCGATGAATTTGCCGCTCAGGACCCCAAAGAGGTGATTCAACCCGATGGGATCGATGCCGTGATCGTGGCCTTTGACCGCACGCTCGACTACCGCAAACTCAACACGGCCTATCAGGCGCTGCTGTGCGGCGCGCGTTTCTATGCCACCAATGCCGACAAGGCGTGCCCGATGCCCGGCGGCTCGATTCCCGACGCCGGCGGCACGTTGGCGGCGCTGGAACACATGACCGGTCGCAAGCTCGAACTGCTGGCGGGGAAACCCTCGACGCTGATCGTGCAGGTGGCCCTGGAGCGCCTGGGCTTGCCCGCCGCACGCTGCATGATGGTAGGTGACCGCCTCGAAACCGACATCTTCATGGGGCAGCAGGCGGGGATGGTGACGAGTGTTGTGCTGACTGGCGCATCGACACGCGCTGACGCCGAACGGCTGGCGCCCCCGCCTACCTTTATTTTAGATAACGTTGGGGCAATTCCTGCCCTTGTGTTATAGCAGGCAACTGCCTGCGTGTTGGCAACGTGATGGATCGGAAAGGAGGGATGCGCGGACCGGGAAAGAACCAGGAGGTCGTCTAGCCTGCTGACCCACCGCAACTCATGTCGAAGCATTTTTCAACGTCCCCAAAGAGAGTGGAAACACCTGTGGTTCCTTTACGTTCCTTTTGAGGAGGAGATGTAGCAAGATGAGAAATCGAACTGCGTATTTAGTGTTGTCCGTAATGATGGTCGTGGCGCTGTTGATTGGCGCTTGCGCTCCCGCCGCCGCCCCTGCCGCGGCCCCCGCCGCAACGGAAGCCGCCGCCGCCGCCCCAGCGGGTGAATTCAACTGGAAGGCGTATGAGGGCACCGAACTCAAGCTCCTGCTCAACCAGCACCCCTACCAGCAGGCATTGGTCGCCGAATTGCCGAAGTTCGAAGAGCTGACCGGCATCAAGGTTACCTACGACGTCGTCCCGGAGCAGAACTACTTCGACAAGGTGACGATCGACCTGCAGGCAGGCGAATCCAGCACCTACGATGCGTTCATGACCGGCGCCTACATGATTTGGCAGTATGCGCCAGCCGGCTGGATGGAACCGTTGGAACCCTACATCAACGACCCGTCCAAGACCAACCCGGATTACAACTTCGAGGATATCCTGCCCGACCTGCGCAATTCGGAAATGTGGAACCTGCTGCCCGGCTCGGCCAACCTGGGCCAGGGTTCGCAGTACGCGATTCCGTGGGGCTGGGAAGCCAATGCCTACATGTACCGCAAGGATTTGCTGGACGCCGCCGGCCTGAAGCCGCCCACAACCTTGGACGAACTGGTTGACGTCAGCAAGAAGCTCAAGGAAGCGAATCCGGAAATGGCCGGTGTCGTCGTGCGTGGCAGCCTCAACTGGGCGACCATCCACCCTGGCTTCATGACGATGTACTCCAGCTTTGGCTGCGTGGACTATGATGAGAAGATGCACCCGCAGATGAACACCCCCTGCGCCGTGGAAGTGACCAAGAAGTGGATCGACATGGTCAAGAGCGCCGGTCCCGAAGCTTGGACGACCTACACCTGGTATCAGGCCGGTACGGACTTCGGCCAGGGCAAGGCCGCCACGCTGTTTGACGCCGACATTCTGGGCTACTTCCAGAATCAGCCGGACGCCGCTGCCAAGGAAGTGCTGGGCAATGTGGCATGGGCGCCAGGCCCTCTGGGCCCCGATGGCCAACTCAAGACCAACATCTGGATTTGGTCGCTGGCCATGAATGCTGGCTCCAAGAACAAGGATGCCACCTGGTTATTCCTGCAGTGGGCGACAGGTCTGGACTTCCTGACCACGGGCGCGACCGAGTACAGCATGGTCAACCCTGTGCGCAAAGAGATCTGGGCGAACCCGGACTTCCAGGCGAAGATGGCCGAGCAGACCGACTACCTCAAGACCTTCGAAACCATCTCGGCCAACGACATGAAGATCCAGTTCACGCCGCAGCCGCTCTTCTTTGAGACGACGACGGAGTGGGCGCAGGCGCTGCAGGATATCTACGCTGGCCAGGATGCGCAGGAGCGCCTGGACAAGTTGGTAGCTAGCCTGACCGAGCAATTGAAGGATGCCGGTATCTATCAGGAATAGGCGCCAAGGATAGGCTAGTCGCCTGATCCGCCTGATTGCTGAATCTTCCAGTCTCCCGATTTTGCGAGGCTGGGAGATTTGGCAATCGACCATCCACGTTTTGCCTCTTGGCTGTCTTTGCGGAAACAAACAACCATGACAGAAGAAGATCTTCGCCCACCCCTTGCAGTGCGCATCCGGCCCTGGCTGATTGCGCTGCCGGCATTGCTTGTGCTGATCGGCATTCTTTACCCGTTTTTGACGGCGATCTACTATTCGTTTACCGCCTACCAGTTGAATCGGCCGGGCAGCATGGATCAGTTTGTCGGTCTGCGCAACTACTGGCGCATGATCACGGACGACGATTTCCTGTACAGCACCTATATCACCTTGGCCTACGCCCTGTTGGCGACTGGGATCGAATTGGTCATCGGTCTCGTGATCGCCTTGCTGCTCAATCGGGAATCGCGGGTAGCCAAAATCCTGACGCCGATGCTGATCTTTCCCATGATGATCGCGCCCGTGATCGGCACCCTGATCTGGAAGGTCATGATGCAGCCAAGTGTTGGCATCCTCAATCCCATGTTTACGGCGATTGGGTTGCCTTCTCTGCAATGGGCGGCGGCGCCCGAAACTGCACTCATGTCTGTGGTCTTGGTGGACTTCTGGATGTTTACGCCCTTTGCTGCGCTGATTCTGACGGCTGGATTACGCTCTTTCCCCAACGCGCCCTTTGAAGCGGCGCGTGTCGATGGCGCTTCCTTCTGGTTCACCTTCCGCAACCTGACACTGCCGATGCTCATGCCTTTCCTGACCATCGTCGTCGTCTTTCGCCTGATGGATTCCCTCAAAATGTTCGATATCATCTTTGCGATGACCGAGGGCGGGCCGGGCAACACGTTGATGACCTATGAGTTGACTGCGTATCGCACCAGCATCCAATTCCAAAAGTTGGCGCAAGGGTTGACCTATGCGATCTTGCTCTACATCATCATCTACATTTCGAGCCAGTATCTGATTAAGTTCTGGGGGCGCGCCCAACGTCGTGCTGCCGGCTTCTAAATTTCGTGAGGTGGAAAACGGCCATGCAAAAGCGCACCCCAACTCAAATCCTTGCTTCCATTCTCTCCGATGGTCTCTTGGTGATCTATTTTATCTTCGCGCTCTTCCCGTTGGTATGGTTGGTCTTGATCTCCCTCAAGAGCACCGATCAATTGTTCTCGACGCAGTTTCTATTTAAGCCGACGCTTGACAACTACTACGCGATTATTTTTGGCGACTCACGCGCCGCTGCCGGCGTGGTGGCCAGCCAGGACTTTCCGCGCTACTTCATGAACAGTCTCATCCTGAGCACGGGATCTGTGATTATCTCGCTGCTGGTCGGCGTGCCGGCGGCCTATGCCTTGGCCCGCTACAACTTCAAAGGGAAAGAAGATCTGGCGTTTACCTTCCTCTCGTTCCGTTTTGCACCGGAACTAGTGGTGATCATCCCGCTCTCTGTGCTCTACCGGCAGTTGGGGCTTTACGATACCTACTACGGGATGATCTGGGTGCTGCAACTTGTGACGCTGCCCCTCCTGATCTGGGTACTGCGCAGCTACTTCGAGGACATATCCCCGGATATCGAGCAAGCAGCCATGATTGACGGCTATTCGTGGTGGCGGATTTTCTTTGATATTCTGCTGCCGCTGGTGCGCCCGGGCCTGGCCGCCGCCGCGCTCTTGGCGTTTATCTTCGCCTGGAACAACTTCATTTTTCCGTTGGTGCTGGGCGCCGGCCATACGCAGACGGTCACGGTGGCCGCGCTCGGTTATCTCTCATCGGCGCAATCGTTCTTCAACCGCATGGCGGCGGCGTCGGTCATCTCTTCGATTCCGCAGATTGTGCTCGCGCTGAGCATCCAGCGGTATCTCATCCGCGGCTTGAGCTTTGGCGCAGTGAAAGGGTAATCGTTCATGGCGAAGCTGACACTTAAGAACCTCACGAAGGACTTCGGCAAGACACGCGCGGTCAACGATATGTCCCTGGAAGTAGCCGACGGCGAGTTTCTCGTCATGTTGGGGCCGTCGGGCGCCGGTAAGACCACCACGCTCAAGTTGATCGCCGGTGTGGAGAATCTAACCAGCGGCAGGGTCTATATCGGCGACAAGCTCATGAACGCCGTGGAGCCAAACCGCCGTAACGTGGCCATGGCCTTTGAAAGCTATGCCCTCTATCCGCATAAAACGGTCAAGGAGAACCTCGCCTACCCGCTGCGCGCGCCCGGTCGCACCTTTTCTACGGCTGAGATCGAGCGGCGCGTCACTACCGTGGCTGAGACGCTCAACATCCATATGTTGCTCAATCGTTTGCCGCAACATCTCTCCAACGGCCAGAAGCAGCGTGTGGCGCTGGGACGCGCCATGGTGCGCGAACCCGACGTCCTGTTGTTGGATGAGCCGATCTCGCATCTGGACGCCAAACTGCGCCACCGCATGCGCCAGGAGTTCAAGGCGCTGGAAGCGGACATCCGTTACACCACCATCTATGTCACGCATGACTATCTGGAAGCGCTCTCGCTGGGCGACCGCCTGGTGGTTCTGAACCTGGGTGTCATCCAGCAGGTCGGCAAGCCGCACGAGGTCTATGAGAGTCCGGTCAATGTCTGGGTCTCGAAGATCCTCGGCCACCCGCAGATCAACCTTGTGGAGTGTACGGTGCAACGGGACGGCGATGCCGTGCAACTGCTCAGTCGCGACGGCACTATCTGTGTGAATGTCCCCGATCGGCTGCGCCAGATACTGCTGAAGCAGAACACCGACGCCTTTACCCTGGGGATGCGCCCGATGCACTTGCACCCGGTCGCCAACGGTACGGAAGCTGCCGCCGCGGCCAATACCTTCGGCGGGGTAGTCTATGTGTTCGAGCGCTTGGGAACCCGCGGGGTGCTGACCGCCACGGTGGGCCAACAGAAGATCGAGCTCCTGACTCCCATCGAAATGAACTTCGGATTCGACGAAGCTGTGCGCGTCGCTGTCGAGATCGATAATGTCCTGATCTTCAACACCAAGACCCAGCAGAATATCTTGTATGCAGAATAAGGGTTCCAACCATGGCAGAATTACGCCTTGAGCATATCTACAAAACGTACAAGGGTGGGGTTGAGGCCGTCAAGGATCTCAACCTGACTGTCGAGAATGGCGAGTTTCTCGCCCTGTTGGGACCATCCGGCTGCGGCAAAACCTCCACGCTGCGTATGATCGTGGGGTTGGAAGACATCACGAGCGGCGAGATGTTTATCGGCGACCGCATGGTGAACAAGCTGGAGCCAAACCAGCGCAACGTGGCCCTGGCCTTTGAGACCTATGCGCTCTATCCGCCCCTGCGTGTGTGGGAGAATATAGCATTCTGTCTGCGTGCCAAGTCGATACCGCCGGCCGAAATCATCCGGCGCGTCAAAGAAGTGGCCGCCATGCTCGATATTACGGACATCCTCGAACGCAAGCCCTCCGAACTGGGCGGCGGCGAGAAACAACGCGTCTCCCTGGCACGTGCCTTGGTGCGTGACCCCGATGTCTTTCTAATGGATGAGCCACTGTCCCATCTTGACGCCGCCCAGCGCGCCCATATGCGCGTCGAATTCAAGCGTCTGCATGCCCAGACCGGGCGCACCACGATCTTGGTGACGCATGACCAACTCGAGGCTGTGGCCATGGCGCAACGGATCGCCGTCATGAACTTCGGTGTGTTGCAGCAGGTGGGGACCTTTGAGCAGGTCTATGACCACCCGGCCAACGAATTCGTGGCGGGTTTTATTGGCGAACCGCCCATGAATTTCCTGCCCGGAACGCCGGTTGCTGAAGGCGACGGCATGTCGCTGGTCGCCGCTGACGGCAGCTTCCGCGTGCGTCTGTCGAACGATCTGATGGCAAAGGTCAAGGCGGCCAAGGCACAGAAGTTCGATCTGGGGATCCGCCCGGTGCACATGGAAGTGATCCCCGGATTGACCGACGATGGCCAGCTTCAATTGAGTGGCACCGTCTATACGTATGAAGACCTGGGCGAAGAGGGCCAACTGGCGATCAAGGTTGGCGAGAGCAACGTGCTGGTGGTGACACCGCCGCAGTTGGGGCTAAAACGCAACGATCATGTGACGCTGCGTATGCGGCCTGACCGTATTCATCTCTTTGACGACGCTACGCAGCAAGCGTTGTAGCATGGGCGCCGCCTATCTGCTTGGGATCGACGCCGGCACGACGGTCATCAAGTGCACGCTCTTTGACCTGGACGGGCACGAGGTGGCAGGCGCTGGGCACGCGTCCAGTCTACTGACGCCCCGCCCCGGCTGGGCCGAAGCCGATATGCAAGTCGTGTGGCAGGTCGTCGTCGCCACCGTCGCGCAGACGATGGCCGCGGCGGCGATTGACCCCGCCGCAGTCCTGGCGATCGGCGTCACCGGCCAGGGCGATGGTACGTGGCTGGTCGATGCCAACCACCAACCCGTGCGCCCCGCGATCTTGTGGTCGGATGGGCGTACGGCTGCCTTGGTTCAACAGTGCCAACGCGCAGGCCTTAGCGACGAGGTCTTCCAAATTACCGGCACCGCGTTGAACACCTGCAACCAGGCGCTGCAGTTACGCTGGCTGCAAGAAAACGAACCGGAGAGCCTGGCCAAAACGGCTGCGGTTTTGCGGGCGAAGGATTGGATCTTTTTGCAGATGACCGGTGTGGTGAGCACGGACGAAACCGATGCTTCTCACACCTTTTTTTCTGCCCAGCGCCGGGCCTATGACGAGCGTGTCTTTTCCTTGTTGGGGATCGAATGCTGGCGGGACGCGATCCCCCCAGCGCCGCCCTGTGCGCAAAACCGCGCCCTGCTGCTCCCTGTGGTGGCCGCGCAAATGGGGTTGTCGCCGGGCACCCCGGTGACCGCCGGTCCCTTTGACGTATCGGCATCGGCGCTTGGCGCCGGCGCCGTGGCGCCTGGCGACGCCTGCTCCGTCTTGGGTACGGCGGGCGTACACCAGTTCGTGACCACCGCGCCGATCCTGGAACCGGCCTATATCGGCTACAACATGTGCCACGCACCGGCTGACCGGCTGATGCGCCTGCTGCCGTCGATGACCAGCACCCCCAATCTGCAGTGGTTTGCGCGTGAGTTCTATGCCGCCGAATTGGCCGCGATAACCCACGACGGTGCAAATATCTGGGACCAGTTGGAAACCCGTGCCAACCGCGTATCTCTAGGTGCTGAGGGTGTCATCTATCACCCCTATCTCGACCCGGCTGGCGAGCGCGCGCCTTTCATCTGCCCCGATGCACGCGCTCAGTTTACCGGCGTGAGCGCTCACCACAGCCGCGATGTACTCTTGCGCGCCGTCTATGAAGGTGTGGCGCTGTCCGTGGTGGATTGCTATCGATTCATGGGGGTGCCGGTTACCGAGTTGCGTCTGGCCGGTGGGGGCGCCCGTAGCCCTTTGTGGGCGCAAATGTTGGCCGACGCGCTCGGCTGTCCCGTGACCGTGGCGGAGGGCAGCGAATACGGCGCCAAAGGCGCCATCATCAACGCAGGCGTGGCCATCGGCGTCTATGCGTCGCATGCCGGCGGCGTCGCCCGCACCGTACGCCGGGCCAGGCAATACCTGCCTGACGCACAAAAGTACAACGACTATGCGGTTCTGCTGCAACTCTATCGCATCACCCGCGACGCCATGCTACCGGTATGGCAAGCGCGTTCACGCTTGCTACAAAAACTAAGTTCAGCGCGCTAGATAGGAAGAGTGCACCATGGTGGATCGGATGTGTGTCGCCGTCGCCGGCGATCGGTTTGTGGGGGCAGATCTCTTTGCGGATGCCTTGCGGCGGCACCTGGGCCCGCTCGTGGCCGAGCTCGAGATCGTTTCGCTCGAACTGGACTGGCCCGATGTGCCCTACATCAGCAACACAGAGGTCAAGGAGTTTGCCGGCGACCCGGCCACGATCGCCGCGTTGGTGCAGGGGGCAGACGCCCTGGTCACGCATTTGGCACCGGTGACGCGCGCCGTGCTCGATGCCGGGCCGGCTCTGCGGATTATCGGCTGTTGCCGCAGCGGCACGGTCAACATCGACGTGGCGGCAGCGACCGTGCGCGGCATTCCCGTGGTCAATGCCCCAGGACGCAATTCGTTAGCGGTTGTGGAGTTCACGCTCGGCCTCATCCTGGCCGAACGCCGCGGCATCGCCCGCGCCCACGCCGGCCTGAGCAACGGCGTCTGGCGCGGCGATCTCTATCGCTATGATCGCGCCGGTCGCGAACTGGGCGAGCAGACGATCGGCCTGGTCGGCTTTGGTGTAGTCGCGCAGACCCTCGTGCCTTGCCTGAAGCCATTTGGCCTGCGCGTCCTTGCCTATGATCCTTACGTTTCCCCCGCGCGCTGTGCCGAGTTGGGCGTAGAACAAGTCGATCTACCCATGTTGCTGCGTGAGTCGGATATCGTCAGCCTGCACGCGCGGCTGACCC
>Ga0105047_10003036_pt1 | contig 29775 bp, 14 predicted proteins | sample MAT04_FD_78384 | JGI IMG/M metagenome (GOLD analysis project Ga0105047, IMG submission 78384) | Freshwater microbial communities from Lake Fryxell liftoff mats and glacier meltwater in Antarctica - MAT-04 (megahit assembly) | ecosystem: Environmental > Aquatic > Freshwater > Ice > Liftoff... | reverse complement strand
CTTAAAAGATAGCAAGTTAATTTCTGATTTAAAATTACGTTTAGGTTGGGGTATTACAGGACAACAGGCCATACCAGTAGGTGATTTTTACTTACCACGTTACACGACAGGTCTTCCAAATTCACAATATAGTTTTGGTGGAACAGCGCTTCAAGTTGGTGTCCCTGAGTCTTATAACCCTGACATAAAATGGGAAGAGACTACATCTTACAATCTTGGCTTTGATTATGGTTTATTCAATGGTAGAATTTCTGGATCAATTGATGCCTTTTATAAATTAACCGATGATTTATACTTTGCTGCGACTCCGTACGCTGATGGAAGTAATTTCGGGAATCAAGGACCAGCGAATGGAGGAAGTTTTTCAACAAAGGGTATCGAATTTAATTTAAATGCTGATGTGGTTAAAACAGACAACTTCAATTGGAATGTTAACTTCAATGCCACTAAATTTGAAAGAAGGATTGAATCGTTACCTATCGGTGCGACAGAACAATTTACTGGAAGTACAGGATTAGGATTTGGTGGAACATCTCAAATTAGACGAGTAGGTTTTACCCCCGATTCCTTTTTTGTCTACAAACAACTTTACAATACAGATGGTTCTCCTGTAGACGGTGCCTTTGCTGATTTAAGTGGCGACGGAATAATTAATGAAAATGACCGTTACATCTACAAAAATCCTGATCCAGATGCTGTTTTTGGATTTTCATCTAATATGAATTATAAAAATTTTGATTTTTCATTTTTCTTAAGAGCAAGTATTGGAAATAGAATATTAAATCAAGTTAATGCAGTAAGAGCTTATTCTAATTATGCAATTAACAACGACGGTCAACTTGCTAACATTCCTAACTCTTTCAATGAAACTGGTTTTGCCGATAATGGTGGAACTATTGCTTTGTCAGACATATATGTTGAAAACGCTTCTTTTTTAAGGATGGACAACATCACGTTAGGTTATACTTTCCCTAAATGGTTGGAAGGCAAAGCATCGCTGCGTTTATTCACCGGTGTGCAAAATGCATTTATTATTACCAAATACTCAGGTCTCGATCCAGAAATTAATGGTGGTCTGGATAATACAATTTATCCTAGACAAAGACAATTTTTATTTGGAGCCAATATAAAATTTTAAAAATAACTATGAAATATGAAAAAAATTAAGTTTAACCTAGTTTGTCTTCTTTTTGTTTCCATGATGTTTACATCGTGCAATAACGACTTGGAGATTGTACCTAATGATCCCAATGTGTTTCTTTCTGAAGAATTTTTTGCGACAGAAAACGCCTATAAACAGGGATTGGCAGGGGTGTATGGTAATTTGGCTTTAACAGGAACAAATGGTCCTGAATCGTCAAACATTGGAGGAATTGATGCTGGTACAAGCCAATATGGACGTTGTTTATGGTATCTTCAAAATTTAACTACAGATGAAGCCATTTGGAGTTATGAAGGTGATGGCGGCGTTAGGGAACTTCAACGCAATATATGGACAGCTGGTAATCCGGTTATCAGAGGTATGTTTAGCAGAGCTATGTTTCAGGTTGCCTTATGCAACGAGTATTTAAGACAAACAACAGCAGATAAACTTTCTGCCAGAGGAGTTTCAGATCAAGTTTTGCTTACAAACATTAGCGATTATAGAAACGAAGTTAAAGCATTAAGATCGTTAGCTTATTATCATTTAATGGATATGTTTGGCAAAGCTGCTTTTAATACTGAAGATCAACCAGTAGCTATAGCAGGTGCACAATACAACAGACAAGAATTGTTTCAATACTTAGAAACTGAGTTGACGGCATTAATACCTGTACTTAAATCACCTAGATCGAATGAAGCAGGTAGATTGGATCAAGCTTTTGCTAGCATGATATTAGCAAAAATGTACTTAAATGCAGAGGTTTATATCGGGCAAAACAGATATCAAGACTGTATGACACAATGTGATGCTGTTATTGCTGGAGGATATGGTTTAGAAGTTAATTATTTAGATAATTTTAAAGCAGATAATAATACGTCAACAGAAATGATATTCGCTATACAGTCAGATGGTACTACTACTCAAAATTTTGGACCGACTACAGTGATGGTTAATGGTTCTATTGGTTCTCTTGAACTAAATGGAATTTCTCTTGGCGTCGGTGCCGGAGGATGGGGTGGAGCAATTCGACTCAGAAAACAGTTTGTTGAAAAGTTTAATGGCTCTGATTTTGATTTTGATGCTAGAAAAACTATTTCAGGAGGCGGTGTGAGAGCCTTAGATATTTTAGATGTATCTAATAGAAGTCAAGGATACATTTTAGCAAAATATTCAAATGTTAGTTCTACTGGTATTGCTGGTCCAAATTCGACATTTGTTAACACAGATTTCCCATTATTTAGATTGGCAGACGCTTATTTAATGCATGCTGAGGCGCAAATGAGAAAAGACGGTGCAACTAACTTAAGTAGCACTGCAAATGCTAATGCGCAATCTTTGACTTACATTAATGCATTAAGAGAAAGAGCCAATGACGGCAATTTTGCCAATGTTAGTGCAGCACAAGTGACGTTAGATTTTATACTTGATGAGCGTTCCCGTGAACTTCATTGGGAAGCACATCGTAGACAAGATTTAATACGTTTTGGAAAATATTCAGGCGGAAATTACAATTGGGCTTGGAAAGGTAACGCTGCAAGTGGTGTGGCAATATCATCAAACCTTAATTTATTTCCAATTCCAACACTTGCATTAGTAGCAAATCCCAATTTAACTCAAAATACAGGTTATTAATAACTTAAATAATATTTAAAATGAAAAAAATAATAAAATCAATTTTTGCAGTAACACTTTCAGTTTTTCTTTTTACATCTTGTGAAGATGAACAAGATTTAAAATTTGTTAGCAACGCTGCTGACTTTAAAATTCTTTCTCCACAAACTAATGACGGAGTAGTTTTAAGCCCACTAACCCCATCTAATCCCGGTTTGTCAATGACTTGGGAAGATATGAATTATTTAACTCCAACTGCAGTTACCTACCGGGTGGAGATTGATAAAGCAGGAGATAATTTCGATACACCTATCAATTTAACTGAAACAAGTAACACTTTTGTAACAATTACTTCAAATGAATTGAACACGCAAGCGGTTGCCGCGGGTTTGACAGCTTTTATGCCAGGTACGCTCGAAATTAGAATACGTGCAACAATTGGTAGTCCTCAAAGTGCAGAGAAATTTTCTAATGTTATCACTTATAATGTGACTACTTTCTCTACTGCTTTGCCTCGAATTTATGTTGTTGGTAATTTTTTGATGGACAGTGGATATGGTTCAAATTGGACTCCGGCAAATGCAGTTCCACTTATAGCTTCAGCTCCTAGTGAAACAGACTACGAGGGGTATGTTTATTTTAATACTGCCAATTTTGAATATAAATTTTTACCAACTAACACTAGTTTTGATGGAGACTTCGGTTTAGGTAGTGCTAGTGGAATATTAGCTACAAATGCGGGTAACATTACGGGTACCACCGCTGGATACTACTTCGTGAAAGCAGATACGGCGGCTCTTACATACAGTACAAATCCTGCTGAATGGTCTGTAACTGGTAATGCAACTGCCTTGGGGTGGCCAGCAGGTGAAGGCGTGGCTGGGCAAGATTATGACATGGTATACAATCCTACATCTAAAAAATGGAGTATAACATTGCCATTAATAGGAGGTAATAAAATTAAGTTCCGAGCTAATGACAGGTGGACTTTGAATTATGGAAGTACCGCAGCTGATGGGTCGACTTTAAATCAGGATGGTACCGACATTAACGTTCCATCATCTGGAAGTTATCTGATCGAACTTGATCTATCTACTCCAAGAGCTTACAAATACGCAATAACGTTACAATAATTTTTTTAAAATAAATTTAATAATGGACTGAGAATTTTTTCTCAGTCCATTTTATATCAACAATCTATGAAAATGAGATATTTTATTTTGCTATTTGTGACCATGTGGAGTTGCATTTCCTTTGGTCAAGTTACAACAGTACCTTCACCAGTACTTGCAGAGCAATCTGCGGTAATCACATTTAATAAAACCGGAACAGAATTAGCTACATACACAGGAATAATTTATGCTTACATAGGTGTTACTGTAAATGGCGTGCGGTTTCAAAACATTAAAGGAAGTCCTGTTTTTAACAGTCCTTTGCATCCACAAATGACACAAGTGGGCACTTCTTCAAATTACACCTTAGCAATTACACCAGATTTATTTACTTATTTTGGGGTCTCAACAACTAGCTCCATAACAGAGATTTGTGTTGTTTTTAGATCCGCTGATGCAACTTTGCAATCTAGACCAGATATTTTTATTCCTGTAGGGGCTTTTCAGTACACTTTAACTGCACCTGCATTGAACAGTAGTAATATAATAGCAAGTGGTTCAAATGTTGCTATAACTGCAAACAACACCAACGGAACTGCAACCTATCAATTGTTTGTTAACGGCTCTGCAACAGCACTTAATACGCAAACTACTACATCATATTCATTTACAGATGCAAACGTTACAGTAAATAAGAATTATGTATTGAGAGTTACGCAAGGAATTACAACTTTTACTGCTAGATTTTCGGTTATAATAAATCCGGGGTCAAACACGGGTGCATTGCCAGCCGGTTTAGTTGATGGAATCAATTATAATCCTACTGACCCAACTAAGGCAACATTAGTTTTAAATGCTCCTTTTAAAAGTTTTGTTTATGTAGCTGGTAATTTTAATAACTGGCAACCTACTGCTGCTTTTGCAATGAAAAGAGATACCGCCGCAGGTTCTACCAGATATTGGTTAGAACTAACAGGTTTAATTCCAGGACAAATCTATGCTTATCAGTATTGGGTTTGTGATGTTGTTAATCTTCCCGCGGGATCACCGCCTATTGTTAAAACCGCCGATCCTTTTTCTACTTTAGTTTTATCGCCTTTTGACGATCCTGAGATTATTACGTTAGGAGCATTCCCAGGACTTCCAGTTTATGCTACAATTGCTCCAGGACAAGAAAGAGAAGTTACTGTTCTGCAAACAGGACCAAATACTTTATTCTCTTACAATTGGAGTAGTGCTACAACTAATTTTGTAAAACCTAAAAAGAAAGATTTAGTATTTTATGAAATTCTGGTCAGAGATTTCGATGCCAACAGAACATATCAAGATGTAATCAACAAGATCGATTATTTTAAAAATCTTAAAATTAATGCTATAAAAATAATGCCAGTAATGGAGTTTGAGGGCAATATGAGCTGGGGATATAATACTGCTTTTCACATGGCTCTAGACAAACGGTACGGTTCGCCTGCTAAATTAAAAGAGCTTATTGATTTATGTCATCAAAATGGTATAGCTGTAGTTTTAGATTTAGCCTTAAATCATGTTTTTGGTCGTTCTCCTTTAGAAAGAATGTGGATGAATGATCCTGATAATGACGGATGGGCAAACGCAAATGCAAATGGCGAAAGAACAACAGCTGAAAATCCATACATTAATTTAACGCCAAGACACTCTTACAACGTTGGTAGCGATATTAATCATTTTAGAGAAACTGGACCAGGTGGAAATGTAGCAAATACGTATTCACTGCGTACCATACAATATTGGATCAATGAATTTAAAATTGATGGTTACAGATGGGATTTAACAAAAGGATTTACACAAGCATGTTCCGGTCCAGATGAAGGATGTACTAATGCCTATCAGCCGGATAGGGTTGCAAAAATGAAATGGTATGCTCAAAATCAATGGGCTGCGGATCCAAACTCACTAGTTATTTTTGAACATCTTGGTACAGGCGGATCTGCAACAGAAGAAAATGAATGGGCAAACTATACGCCTCCAGCACCCTTCCCTACGCAAACCGCAGAGCAAAGAGGAATTATGCAATGGCGCAAAATGACTGATCCATATGCTAATCTTTTAAAAGGAAATTTTGCAGATATCAATGGCGTTGCAGATGCGTCAAATCGTTTTGTTGGATATGCAGAAAGTCATGACGAAGAAAGAGTTGTTTATAAAGCCTTAAATGATCCAGGGGCAAATCAAACTTTTGGGAATTTAAGTAAAGTGCTGCAACGTTTACCGGCAATGGGTTCTATGTTATTTCTAGTTCCAGGTCCAAAAATGATTTGGCATTTTGGCGACTTAGGATGGGATGAATCCCTTTTCACTTGCAGTAATGGAACCGTGCAATTTAATGACGGATGTAAATTAGACACCAAACCGCAACCACAATGGACTGAAAATTGGTTGACAGATCCTGCGAGACTGAATGTATACAACAGTTGGGCGAAAATGATAGATTTAAAGAAAACCGAAAACGTTTTTGAAAATGGTCAACATTCTTTTAATCTAGCTCAAACTGGCAGCCCAAGATTAGACGTTTGGACAAGTTTGAATTCAACTCCTTCGTTAAGTTATGTTTTTGTAAGAACTAATTTTTCAGATAACACACTGAATGTTAGTGCTGGATTTCCTTTCACAGGAACTTGGTATAATATGATGGATAATTCAACGATTAATGTTACAGATACGACTATGAATATTGCTATTGAAGCTGGCGGATTCAGAGTTTATGGGAATCAACCAAGTTCATTAAGTGATGCCAATTTCACCCCGCTAAGTGCTTTGAATTTATTTCCAAATCCTACTTCAGGAACTTTTACAATTAATGGTGAAGTTTCTAAAGTTCAAATTTATTCTATTACAGGTCAAATGGTTCGGTCTTTCGAAAATATTGCTTCCGAAAATTATCAGTTTGACGTAAACGATTTAAGTAACGGCGTTTACTTGGTTAAAGCTATTGACGCTAAGAATAGTTCTAAAACAATGAAATTAATTAAACAATAAGTTTAGAGTTAGTTATAATTAGTTTATTTAAAGCCACACAGTTTTTTGTGTGGCTTTTTTGTTGTTAAAATATTTTCGAAATCATTTGCTGTAAATACTTTAGAATAGTAGTTTTGCATCATGAAGAAACCATCAAAATCAATAGTTGTACGAATTTTTAAAAGCGCCGGCATTACTATTGGTTCAATCCTACTATTATTATTTTTGCTTCCCATACTTTTCCCTGGTAAGATTGCTGAAGAAGTTAAAGCATTTGCCAATACTAAACTAAACGGCCAACTGAATTTCAAGGAAGCTAATCTTTCGTTTTTCAATCACTTTCCATCACTAACATTGACACTTACTGATTTCTCGTTGAAAGGTGCTGCGCCCTATCAAAAAGAAACATTGGTTTCAGCTAATGAAGTCGCTTTTGGTATCAATATTAAATCATTGCTGTTTGACAAAAAAGTGAACATCGATAAGATTTATGTGTCCGATGCTTTGATTAACGTTAAAGTAAATGAGAAAGGGGAAGCCAATTATAACGTCTATATTTCAAAAGATAAAGCACCCAAAAATGAAGATCCCAATGCATCATCTTTACGGCTTGAAAAAATAGCAATCGAGAACAGCCATATTATTTACGATGATCAATCAACCAAAATTCTAATCGATGCCAATGGTTTTAACTATGTTGGGAATGGTAATTTGGACGAAGCAATTTTCGATCTATACACTGAAGCCGATATTGCGGATTTCGATTTTACGTACGACGGCGAACAGTACTTGAAAAACAAAAAAGTAAATGCCGATCTAATTACCAAAATCAACACAAATTCATTGGCATTTGTATTCGAACAAAACAATTTAAAAATCAATAAGCTTCCGGTAGAATTCAAAGGGAAGTTAAATTTCTTGAGTAATGGTTATGATATGGACTTTAATATCAAATCAGAAGATAGTAAGTTGAACGATTTTTTTACGGCTTTACCGCCAAATTATGTGACTTGGCTCGATAAATCAAAAGTAAAAGGAAACACCGATTTATTGCTGACACTGAAAGGAAAATACATCGCGTCTAAAAATCAAAAACCCGATTTGGCTTTTAACATGAAAATCCGTGATGGTTTCATTAATTATAAGCAAGCGCCATTTCCAGCATCAAATATCTATTTGAATTTTGACACTCAATTACCATCGCTAGATACTGAACAATTACAAGTAAACTTGGACTCTATTTTCTTTAATGTTGGCACCGATTATTTTAAGGCTATCGTAAAAAGTGTAGGATTATCCAAACCAAAAATTGATGCCCGAATTTCATCCAAAATCGATTTAGCGAAAATGGATCAAGCATTTGGATTACAGAATATGGATTTACGCGGCACGCTAAATATGAACATTACTGCTAAAGGGCTGTACGATAAAAACAATGATAAAATTCCGGTTACAAATGGAAAAATCTCATTGAAAAATGGATATTTAAAAACGAATTATTATCCAAATCCAATAAAGAACATTACTGTTGTAGCTACAATTTTAGATAAAGAAGGTTCGCTAAAAGATTTAAAAATAAACATCGCGCCGGCATCCTTTGTCTTCGAGGGAAAACCAATTTATGTCAATGCCAAAATCGAAAATTTTGCTAATATTGTATATGACATTAAAGCGAAGGGCGAATTAAATGTAGCCAAAATCTATAAAGTTTTCTCTCGGAAAGGACTAGATTTAGAAGGATATATTAAAGCTGACGTTTCTTTTAAAGGTACACAAAATGACGCGATGAACGGCAATTATGCTAAGTTGCAAAACAGCGGAACCATGCTGCTAAGAAACATAAAAACTACTACAGATTATTTGCCAAAACCCTTTATAATTCGAGAAGGTAATTTTGTCTTCAATCAGGAAAAAATGAATTTTGATGACTTCAAAGCCAGTTACGGTCAATCCGATTTCAAAATGAACGGTTTTATGCAAAATGTAATCGACTTTGCTTTGACCGGCAAAGCTGTTCTAAAAGGCGTGTTCTCGCTGCAATCCCAGTTTATAAATTGTGACGAGTTTATGTCGGCAGCACCAAGTAAGCAGGAATCTAAAACTACAACAGAAGAAGCAGGTGTAATTGTTATTCCGTCAAATTTTGATTTACAGTTTATCGCGCAAGCAGAAAATGTGAATTTTCAGGATTTGATTCTAGAAAAGGTAAACGGAAACATACTCATCACTAAAGGCAAGCTCATACTTAAAAACAATAATTTTAACATCATAGGAAGCAACGTCAAAATGGACATCGTTTACGAAAGCGAAGCGGCCAATAAAGCATCATTTGATTTCAAGGTTGCAGCAAAAGATTTTGATGTGAATCGAGCATATAAAGAAATTAAGATGTTCCGCGAGATGGCATCAGCAGCAGAAAGTGCAGAAGGAATTATTTCATTAGATTATACCGTATCGGGCAAACTAGACGGAAACATGCAGCCTATTTATCCATCACTTGTTGGTGGTGGAACGCTATCTGTAAAAAAAGTAAAGATGAAAGGCTTTAAAATGTTTGGCGCAATAAGCAAATCCACAGGAAAGGACGCTATTAAAAATCCAGATTTATCCAAAGTAGAGATCAAAACAACGATCAAGAATAACATTATTAGCATCGAGCGATTTAAGTTTAAAGTTGCCGGATTTCGTCCTAGAATTGAAGGACAAACTAGTTTTGATGGAAAGCTAAATATTAAAATGAGGTTGGGTTTGCCACCATTGGGAATCATCGGAATTCCAATGAAAGTTACTGGAACGCAAGACAACCCAAAAGTCAGCCTCGGAAGAAAAACCGAAGATCTAGATGAAACTGAATATGAGGAAAGTCAAGTTCCGGCTCAAGTGACAGCAAATTCGACAACAAAATAAACTACATTTGTAGTTGATTAAAACGTACAATTATCTATGAATAATGCTGTTTCAGGGTTTTCAAAACTAACCAAAGAAGAAAAAATCAACTGGATTGCAAATGAGTATTTCGCCAATCCCGAAGAAGCTGTTGCTACAATCAAACAATATTGGAACAACGATGCTAAACTTCAGCAATTGCACGATGAGTTTACTGAAAACACGATTTCCAATTTTTATCTTCCGATGGGAATTGCGCCTAATTTTCTTATTAATGGCAAATATTATTCGGTTCCGATGGTAATTGAAGAAAGTTCGGTTGTTGCTGCTGCGGCCAATTCAGCTAAGTTCTGGAGTAAGCGTGGCGGATTTAAAGCAACTGTTTTAGGTACTGAAAAAATAGGCCAGGTACATTTTCTTTTCAAAGGAAATCACGATAAAATTGAGCAGTTTTTTAAAGTAGTTAAAGAGAAATTGATTGCTTCAACGGATAGTCTTACGGGCAATATGCAAAGGCGTGGTGGTGGAATCACTTCATTGGAACTCCGAAATAAAACTAGCGAACTACATGATTATTTTCAATTGCACGCAACGTTTGAGACCAAAGATAGTATGGGCGCGAATTTCATTAATTCTTGTTTGGAACAATTGGCAAAAACCTTAAAAGAAGAAGGAGGCAATTACGCTGATTTTGACGAAGTTGAAAAAGACATAATAGTCGTGATGAGTATTTTGTCTAATTACGTTCCAAACTGCATTGTGCGTGTCGAAGTTTCGTGTAAAGTGGAAGAACTTGCTGAAAAAAAAATAGAGAATCCACAAGAATTTGCAGAGAAATTAGTTCAAGCGGTTCGTATTGCTGAAGTGGAACCGTTTCGCGCTGTGACGCACAATAAGGGCATTATGAATGGTGTGGATTCAGTTGTTTTGGCAACCGGAAACGATTTCCGCGCAATAGAAGCTGGAGTTCATGCTTATGCTTCAAGATTCGGAAAATATTCGAGTTTGTCACACGCCAAAATTGAAAATGGAATGTTCAGCTTTTGGATGGAAATTCCGTTGGCTTTAGGAACTGTGGGCGGTTTGACATCTTTACATCCACTGGTAAAAATGGCTTTGGAGATACTTGGAAAACCATCTGCAAAAGAATTAATGCAGGTTGTTGCTGTAACCGGATTGGCTCAAAATTTTGCGGCTTTGCGATCGTTGACAACTACAGGAATTCAAGAAGGTCATATGAAAATGCACATCAATAACATTCTGAATCAGTATGAAACCAATCCCGAAGAACGAAAATTAATTAAGACTCATTTTGAAACCAACACGATTTCGCATTCCGCAGTTGTTGCGTTTATTAAAAAAATAAGAGAATAGTACTTCAACTACGCTCATTGTGAAATCATTGACCATGAAAAAAACTTTTTACAGTAATGGTAAACTTCTAATTACAGGAGAATATTTGGTGCTTGACGGCGCCAAAGCGTTTGCATTACCAACTAAGTTTGGGCAAAATTTAATCATAGAAGAATCAGAAGGAAATCTAATCGAATGGAAAAGCTTTGACAGTGATGGAACGATTTGGTTTGAAGACCGTATTTCGTTTGCGTCAATTATTGGTTACAAACGTTTTGAAGGGCCAAATACTATCAAGAACACTTTAATTGAAATTTTAAACGAAGCATATCGAATGAATTCGGATTTTATTCGATCGTCAAAAGGATATACAATTACAACTGAATTGACGTTTCCGAAATTCTGGGGTTTAGGAACGTCGTCTACATTAATTAATAATATTGCTCAATGGTTACAAATTGATGCCTTTGAGTTGCTTAAAAGAAGTTTTGGAGGTAGCGGTTACGACATTGCTTGTGCTCAAAATTGTTCTCCTATTATGTATCAGATTGTGAATGAAAAACCCATGGTTGAGATCGTTGATTTCAATCCAGATTTTAAGGATCAGATTTTTTTCGTTTACCTAAATAAAAAGCAAAACAGTAAAGCATCAATAGCAGCATATTATGGCAAGGAAGGAACTATTGAAAAACGAATTCCAATAATAAGTGCTATTACCGAAAGGGTAATTCAGGCCACAACCGCAAAGGAATTTGCTACTGTGCTGCAAACCCACGAAATTGAAATGAGCAACATTCTTGAGGTAACAACTGTTAAAGAAGGTTTATTTTCTGATTTTGATGGGGTAATAAAAAGTCTTGGAGCTTGGGGCGGCGATTTTGTGATGAGCATCTCAAATAAAAATCCAACCCAATATTTTAAAAATAAAGGTTTTGAAGTGGTTATTCCGTATGATAAGATGATCTTGGAATTTTAATCAAAAGCGCATCTTTCGAATACGCGTTTATGATGGGATCTGGATGCTGCTAAATTCAGAAGCCGAATTATTCTTAGCAGTCTAGTAATCAAAATACCAATTGAATATATCACATCGCAAACCGAGAGAAAGCCAAGTTGTATTTTCTTTGAGTGCAGTTGCGGTTTCGGTCTGTGGACTAAAACTTCTATAGATAAAACTTCCAAATAGTTTCATATTCGTTGCTGGATTAATCAAATAGCCCGCTTGTAAATCTGCGAAGAAAAGAGTGGTTTTATTTCCTTGACCAATAATTACGCCGGTATCAAAAGGTCTGTTGTCGTTGTAATTCAAATAGATGTTACTGCCGTAATTTCCAGTATCGACACCATCATTAAAATCCAATCCGCGTTCTCCAAATGTAACTTTGGCATCAGCAAAATATCGTCCTTTGTGATAACGAGCAATTGCGATAAATTCTCTGAAATTTCCGCCCCACTGGTGACCTAAACTTTGGTTGTTGTGTCCATAATTTGTAATCGCTTCACTGTGCGAATAAACATAAGGGCGAACATTGTTATATTCTACTTGAAGCAGTAAATTTTTGATGTTAAACGCGTTGTAATATTTGGCGCCCAATTGGTAACCATATTTATTCTTCCAGCTTTTATCACCATCTTTAACATCTTTAAGTGAAAATTCATCTAGCAAAAACTGCCCGTAAACGTTAATTTGATTGCTCAGTTTATATTTGGTTGTTAATCCCAACAAAGCATTTCCGCTTCGAGATGACGAACCAAATTCAACTGTCCGATAGAATATTATAGGATTTACAAAACTCATATCAAAGCCCCGATCGTTTCTGTTAGTCCAAACTACGGATTCGAAAAGTCCAATATTCCAGCGATTAGTAACATTCAAACTGAGGTAATGACTTGCGGCAAATTTTGTTGCATACGTTCTGTCTTCAGTAACTTCGGGACGAACATCTTTTAACCAAGTATAAATGTTGGTGTATTTAATTTTCCAGAAAGTAGTATTCAGTTTGACAAAAGGGTACGGACTGGCACCATCGCCTAATAATAATGAACGGTAACCGTCGCCAATAAAATTCTTTCCGTAACCCAAATTCAAGTTGATAAATTTACTAGGAGTATAAGACAAATTAGCTTCCGCTAGAGGAAAATCATACGCGTCTGATTTAAATTCCTTAGCGATTCCAATCCCAGGAATAATCGCCGGATTTCCACCATCAGGTGCTATAGATTCGGCATAACTATTAAAGTAATCTGCAAAGCGTCCTTGGCTTTCATAAATGGTAGTAGTAAAGTTCAAATCCTTTCCCAAACCACCATTAAACTGTATTCCACGCGTGTTTACAAACGTATAACTCGAAACACTTGGATTGCTTTTTCCCAACTGTAAATCGAGAATAGGATTAAGAGTAAACCAATAATCCTCGCCTTGGACTTCCACTAAATTTTCATTCCATAATTTTCTTCCAAACCAGCCTTGGGTGTTCTTACGCAGCTTCTTATTCTCTTCGTTAAGATTATAGTATTTGTTCACATCAACATAAGAATAGGGCTTTGATCCAGTGTGATTATTAGCCCCAACCTGATTCATTTCGTCATCAAACTGCGAATAATAACTGTGTGAAAACGGAATGTTAATGTGACTTTCAAACTGTGGATTATCAAATTTCTTAAATTTCATACTATCCAATTCGGTCAATTGTTTGTTATCGGGTTTGTAATTACTGGAATTTTTTTCGGCTAATAGTTGTGCGTCTATTTCGGCTTGAATTTGTGCAGCACTCTGAAGCGGAATGGCAATTTTGATGGTATATATATCATAAGTTGGATTGCCATTGTACAGTGCTGGAGTGATTTTTGGTAGTTTCCCGAAAACTCTTTTGCTTTCTGCTTTCAATGTTTCGTCAAGAGCATCAACATAAATTACTTTGAAACTACCTTCGTCATTTACTTCAAATAGCACAATAACATTTCCTTTAAAATTTGTCTGTTTGAGGTGATCCGGTACATTAAAACTATTGAAAACAAAATCCTGAACTTGATTGTAGAAACAAGCTTCCAAAGCCTGAAATTGCATGCCTTGACACGACGGAAATACAGGAAATTTTTCAGCAGTTTTTTGGGTAACCTGCGCATTAGAAATGCAACTTAAAATAAGAAGTATAAATGGAAGTATGTTTTTCATGTTTCTTAAATAGATCTTTTGGGGATAGTGTTTCATAATCAGGGGATAAAAGTAAATAAAAATCCCGTCTCATCATAATAAACGAGACGGGACAATTAGGATTGTCTGCTATTTAGCTGTTTTGATTTTTTTAATAAGTACAAACACAGCTGAAGCTAGTAAGGCTCCGGTAAAATTTGCCAATACGTCTAACACATCGGCTTGACGCGTTGTGGTCAATGTTTCTTGTAAAAATTCAATCAGAATTCCGTAAGAAAGGGAAATCGCAGTTACACCGATTACTCGTCCTATCCTTATTTTGTGTAGTTTAAAATGTGAATACAATTGCCAAAGCAATGTGAAAATAAAATGAAGCGTAAAATGAACATATTTATCAGCATCAGATACTCCAATTGATGGTAATTTTTTAAAGGAAATCAAACATAAATAAGCAACTAAAATAGTCCAGCCAACAGCGAAACTAAAAAGTACTTTTTTAAGCGCCAATAAGTTCTTTATAAGCATCAGCTGAAAGTAATTCATCAATCTCTGATGTAGTGCTAATTTTGATTTTGACCATCCATCCTTTTCCGTAAGGATCAGAATTCACATCTTCAGGATTAGTTTCAAGAGCATCGTTAAACTCGATGATTTCACCAGATAGCGGCAAAAACAAATCAGAAACAGTTTTCACAGCTTCCACAGTTCCAAAAACTTCATCTTTGTCAAGAGTTTGATCTAAAGTTTCTACTTCAACATAAACAATGTCGCCCAATTCTTTTTGTGCAAAATCTGTGATGCCAACGGTTGCAGTATCGCCATCTATTAACACCCATTCGTGGTCCTTTGTATACTTTAAATTGCTAGGTATATTCATTTGATATTAAATTTAGAGCGTAAAGATAAGATATGAAATTGTAATTGAATGTTAGTTTCCAAAATTATATCGCATCGTAAATCCGCCTCTAATGTTTGTTAAAGGAAACGAAGTAGAAATAACGGGTTTAGAGAACGAATGATCATAGAAGAAAATTGCAGTCAGGTTTTTACTAAATGAATAATCTGCTGTTAACTTTGCTGACCAAATATTTTGACCGCCTCCTAATTGGTTGTTATCGTAGTCTAAATAGCGCACGATAGTTTTATTGTTTCTATAAGAGAAGTCAATTTTCATATTAATATCACTCTTTATTATTCCTGTTGGATTATCCGCCAGTTGAGAAGAGAAAATAACGTCTTTAAAACGGTATCCCACACCAATAATGTATTCTCTTCCTTGAACTTCAGTCAATAAATTGTTGTCAAAACTCAAAGACATACTTCTGTCTTTTTTAATCTCAGCTAAAATTTTAAAGGCGTTTTTCATTTCAAGATCAATACGAACAAGTGGATTAAATTGTTCTACTAGATTAATGTTAGAAATAATAGTTTTATTAAAGAAATTACCTATTCCGCCATTGTCTTGTTTTCCAGATGCAAAATCTAAATTAGAACGAAATGCGTTAATTGTATAGGATGCTCTGTAAGCATGTTGAATCGAGAAACGTCTGAATTTTTCTTTGAAAAAAGTATAGCGCATCAATCCATTATACTTAATTGTCCAGTTCGGAATTGGAATATTTCTAAGGGCATTAAATGAAATTTCTTTCGCATCTGCGCCAGCACCAGTTGTATATAACCCGGTATAAGCTGCTAAAAAAGAAGGAACTAGAACTGCCTGATTGTTTTTGCCAAAGCCAACAGGATACCCATTATTGGCATTGTAAAAGTTATAATTTGGATCAGTTTGTGCTGGAATTTGATTGTTTACATCGCCGTACCTCGGAACATTCGAAGTTCCGTAATATTGTTCTGCAAGTCTGTTGGCAATAATAATTCTGTTTTCTCTAAAATCTTGAAATGCAGCTGAATTAATTTCGTCACTAACTTTGAAAGATGTTTTTAACATAACCGTCGAGATCGAAAAATTCCCGAAATTATAAGGTGATTGGGGTAAATAATCTCCGGTGTCACTGACGTTATATTGTTCTGAGAAATTGTCAGCAAATGTTCTATTACCAGTCAAATCAATTTTAAAGTCAGGGAATAAATCAATATTAGCGGTGAAATCTAATGTTTTTGTAATGGTGTGCGTGTAACTTTGATTAAAAAATTGGTAGTTGGTTAAATAACCTCTTTTAGCGGCTTCATATCGAACATCATCCTGCGAACCAAAAACGAATCCCAATGTCGGTTTTGCTGATCCAAAGAAACCTAACCCAGGTAAATATCCTGGAAGCAATGTTCCTTCGTTTTGAGTAAAGTTGATTTGAATATTTTTAACACTGGTTAAGAAACTTTTTACACCATCTAAAAACACGTTATTTGTTGCTAATGGCTGAGGTTTTACATTCGTAATTTTTTCACCTGGCTTAGGTAATGTAGCTGGTCTTGCGGTTGGCTTCACAGGTTTTTTACCCAAGCCAACGTATTTGTAAAACGTTTCCATTGCGAATGAGGTATTCAATCGGTGTGACGCTGCATTTTGGATTGTGTTTCCTAAATTATAGGTGATATTTGGATCAACATCGTCAGGAACATTTGAAAATCCAATTGGAGCTCGTTGCCAGCTATAATCACCCGTGTAAGAATAAGTAGATTTTACGAATGCAAGAAATGGAAGTTTGTTAATTGGCAAATCGTAATTAACTATTATTTGCTGATTGTGCTGGTCTGGCAAACCAATATTCCAGAAATCGGTCCATATGGTATTACTGTCATCGGGCACATTATTTTCGTCTAGATAGGTGCGAACAATATTGCTTGAAGCTGCAGTAAAATTTATTTTTAACGCTTTAGTCAAATTATAGTTAAAGCCGTACTGATAGTTAAACATATAATTCCTTCTGTATAATGGATCTAAAGCAATTCCGGCAACATCAACTTGTCTGAACTGTTGTTTGTTAAATTGTCTTATAATGTTACTGCTAAAAGAAATGCTCGCAGGGAGGTAATTAAAATTAAAATCGCTTAGCATTTTCCAATATGAACTTTTCTTCAGAAATTTACTTTTCTTAAGAGGTTCAAAAGGTTTATTCTGAAACGTATAAGTATAATCAACAGTGGTATTTACCTGTTGGTCTATGAATTTTTCGATTTCGAAATTGTGTTTTTCAACTTCATTGTAGGAATACGAAAGCGTCAAATTTTCAGGATCATATACATGAGGTTTTTGTTCCGGACCACGTTCTTTTTTAACGCCAATAAAGTTGATGCTCGTCCTTTTCGTAAAATCCTGAGCTCTTTTTTCAATATTATCTCTTTCGGCGCTGTTTGTCGTGGTACTTAATAATTGTTTCAATCGAATATCCTGATTGAATGGATCATATTCTGGTGTAATTGTTTCTTCCCCAACTGCATAATTGAAAGGAAGATTGATGCCCCATTTCTTAGGTAATAATTTGCCTAAACTAAAATTAGTTACAATATTATACTGTTGAACATCTTCTCTGCTTCTTTCCTGCGGGCCTTCTTCTAAAGCTCCAAATCCGATAGTGCTCATTCTTCCAGTAGCTGAAACTGTTGCAAAGTCAGCTAGGTTGGTATCTATGTTTAACACTGCTGCCATTCCACCTTTGTTGTTCAGGTCGGCAAGACGCAATTCGTTGAACCAAACTTCGCCTCTTATCGGTTGATTTGTTTTATTACGAATCCCAACCATTAACGTTCTTACTAATCCAAAATTTGGATTACCTTTTACACCAAGTCGCAAAGCACCACGTCCTGAAACTCCAGTTAAAGACGGGTCTAATTCAAAATCATTTTTATATAAAACACCGTCAATCAAATCGGTGGGTTGAGCACTCATGAATAATATTTTCAATTTAGTCAGCAAGGCTGTAGGCAAATCTATTTCGTTGAGTGTTGGCCAAATTTCTTCTGCTGAGGTCGGTCTTGGAAGAAGAGGCGTCACTTGAAGCGGAATCTCAATCTCATAATAATTATTGGTAAAGTCATTTCCGAAACGGATGAATGCTGCCATTTGGTCATTTTGTAACGGAGCAGTGTTATCACTTTTTAAAGCCTCAGCATGTAAAAACATTTTTAATTTATTATACTGACGCATATCCACCTCAATGTTTTTGAATACCGCTCTTGAATCTCCCGGTTGCAATCCGCCAATTGGCGTTGCTTCATTAACCCTCAACGCAAGTGATTGTTCGTTTTGATTTAGAACTTGCTGTCCATTTTGAATTTGCTCTCTAATAACTCCAGGCGGCACTATGTAAGGTATCGGATCTCTTTGGGCATTTTCCTGAACATTAACAGATAAAACATCAAAATTAGTATTGTCATCACTAGGGTCAGTATCTAATGTTTCTAAAGTATTTTCATAACGTCGCCATTCACCACGAACCAAGTCTAATGCTCCAAAACGAAGTGTAACTGGACTGCTAAAACCGGTCACGAACATTCTCATAAAACGTATTGAGCGGAAATCTGAAATACTACCAATTGTTTTCTTTAAAGGTGTAGTTACCGGGATTTTGAATTGATACCATCGCGCTTGTGTGTCATTTCCGTTAGGAGTATTAGTAACATTTGTTTCGATTCTATCAGTAATAAAATTGGTTCCTACAGCCATATCAGGCTTAATTTCAATTTCATATTCATAATAGGCATTAGCCGTATTCATTGTGTTGTCACGGTTAATGTCTTCTACGTCTGGAATTGTTGTAGAACCTCTGTTATCATTAGAAACCTCAACAGGTGAGTTTCCTTCAACGCCATTATAATTTTTATATCTTTCAAATATGGTAGAACCAGTCGCAGCTAAAAAATATTGGTAGTTATCACCAGCCGGATCTGCTAATCCTGCATACCCGCCAATTCCGGGTAGTGTTGCTTCAACAGCATCAGTAATACCATCAAAACCAACATCTTGTGCTGTTCTATTGGCGCCATCAACGTCAAAAGCATAAATAAGTGATTGTGAGGATGGAACTTTCCCCCAAACTGTTGGACTTGTTAACGATTGTGAATTAATGTTTGCGGGTAATCCATTTTCATACTGTTTACGCTCATCTTTCAACACATCTTCTGAAATCTCTCCAAGATTAAAATATAATTTCCCAGTATTTCCAGTGGGAGTTTGTTGCGACGGATTTTGTGGATCGAAATAAGGGTCTAATACCCAAAACTGGATGTATTCCACATTACTTTGTTCAAAATTGGTTGAGTTAATGGCGCGCATAATTCCACCAAAATTTTCTGTCGGATTGGCAAATCCTGAGGGAAGTCCCTGAGCATTGTAATTATAAGGACCTCTTTCCTGTGGATAGTACGTTAAATCCAGCGTATTGATTACCTGTGATTGTCCTACCTGAATATCAGTATTCGGAAATAATTCACGGTTAAAAATCCTTCTAGTATTGTTTGCCGAAATTCCATTTTGCCCAATGTCACCTGGAGTCTGTACATAAAGAGTTGGATCAATGCTGTACCAATTTAATTTGGCTCTTTTAAATCCATAACTTAATGTAGTCGAAGTTGATCCAAAATCAAGATAGGTTGCATCTGCCTGCCATTTTGGAACCGAAGACAAACTCCAAGAAAGTGCAGAACGCATGTCAATTGTTGTTTGTGAACCTTCAAAATCATCAACGTAAACAGTTGCTTCTCCTTCAAACTGATCTAATTTAGATGCATTAGGTTTTAAAAAGGCAACTTCTCCACGGAACGAGAAATTGGACGGAACATCGGTATCGATATTTGGTAATTTATTAACCATTCGTGTTAAAAACGGAACCTCTGTAGCATAATTAGCATTCAAACCGAAAATTGAATTATTTACCGATTCCTGACCGTAATTTGACTTACCAGTAAGTGGTCTTTCAGTCATTTTAATGAATGTTGCTCCAAGTAAAAGTTTGTCCGAAAATTTATGCTCAATATTAACACCCATAAACCTTCTAGTTTGCTGACCAAAATTGGAATTATTTTCGACCGAAACTTCAATAGGAGTGTTAGAAGCTTGTAATGAAGGATCGAGAATTTGCACTCTTCCAGCTTGATAATTTACACTATAATCAATACCTTCTTGCAAAACTCTTCCACCAGCAGTTACAACAACAGATCCTCTTGGAACGTTGTAAGCACCAATCGGAATTCCGTCACCACCAGCAGATTTGTACCGTCCTTTTAATTGAAATTTATTTTTTTCTGCGTCCTGTAAAGCCGCTGCTTGTGTTCTTCTGTACATTTCACGGAAAACGTATTTCCCCTGGTTGTCATTATATGTTGAGGTATTCGGATTGTTGTCGGCAAAATAATCCTGATAATAATCTTCTGACGGATTAGTTTTCAATTTGTCAAATAGTAACTTACCGAAAGGTTCTACGGAAGTAAAAATCAATCTACCATTTTGTTGATCTACGGTCAAGCCTGGTATAAAATCGAAGAAACCGTCTCCACCAACTTGAGGGTCATTATTGTAGTTCAGTTTGTCGACATTGAAAACCTTTAAAAGTGGCGTCTCTGCTATATTGGCTGGTAAAGGAGAAGTTGAATTGGCAGGCGTGATATAATTTAATGGTGATGGATCAGTATATAAAATGTTGAATCGAAAATCTTCTTGTTGCAGTTGATAACCACCCTGAATTTGATAAATATTTTTCATCATCAAATTCCAAATTGGTTGTTTTACATTGGTTAAATTACTTTTTAGCATTTTTAAAATCAAACTTTGTGTAGAAACAGTTTGAGTGGCACCAGGACCAGTGCCGCCATCTGTAATTACTGTTGAATCAACACCATCTGTACCAAATTCTCCTACCTGATACACTTGATCTCCAATGGTATATTGATATGCTACGGCTAATACTTCGTCATTTGATAATCTTTGTTGCAACGAAATATAACCTAACTGTGTATTTAGTGTATATTCATTAGCGGTTAACTTTCTGGCATTTTCCAATTTAGAATAATCTGCTCCTTCATCAACAGGCACAGAATTGTTAAATCCTTGGCTAGAAGTAACAATGTCGCGAATATTTATGTTCAGTAATCCACCACCAGTAGTAATTAGGTTTGGATCATATCTGTTGTTCACATTGTCCGTTGGAGAATCAGAGGGTTCTAAAAAAAATGTTGGAAGTTCTGCAGTATTTACGGCTACTGTTTGTCGATCAGTTAAACCGCTTAATCTTGCTTCTCCCAAATCTTGCAAAGCAAGTACGTTTCTTAGATTATTGTTGGTTGTGCTGACACGGTTTTGCCTATTGGTCACCCAAACTTCGAGTCGTGTAATTTGTACTCTACTACTGATTACTGGATAATTTCTTAAGGCATCGTCATACTTATTTCTAAAATATTGCGAAAGGAAAAAGTGTCGGTCTGAATCATAATCTAATGCAAATAGTTCAAAATCTTGTATTGTTCCACCACCTTGAGCTGTAACCGATTTCGTTTGCGATTTTTGTTCTGAGAACACTCCGGTAACCGTAGTTCTTCCAAATTGCAATTGGGCTTTAACACCAAACAAACTCTGCGCACCACGAATCAACGAGTTTGTCAGTGGCATGCTTACGTTACCAACTTCTATCTTCTGAATAATGTCATCTTCGGTGGGAGCATATTCTAATTTGATAAGATTTTGAAACGCAAAGGTCGATTCGGTATCATAATTTGCATTTACAGCCAATCGTGTTCCAACTTTTCCATTCAAACTCATACTAATTCTTTGGTCAAAATCAAACGTAGTTTGCGCTCTATTTCTGGGTGAAAATGACGGATTATCTTGTTTGGTATATCTAATACCCAAATCCATTTCAACTGAACCAGTCGGTTTTACGTCAATTGTATTAGAACCAAATATCGTTTCAAAGAAACTGGAATTGACATAATATCGGGGTAACAAATCTTTTTTGGCGGCTTCACTTCCGTCTTTTTTACCATCAATCGCATCTGATTTATCTTTGAAATACTTGCGCATTGATTCGCGAAGCACCAATTCTTCATATTCTTGAGGCGTTAAAATAATGGGGTAATTAATATTAAAACCATCAAAACTACTGGTGTAAATGTAGCGGTTTGTGGCAGGATCATAAGTATATGCATTTATAATGCTGTTCGGATTTGTGATTTCAACTTTACCAGTAGCATAACCTGTGCTGTCAACAACCGTTGAATTTGGAATAGGATCTTGGGCAAAAGCAGTAGCACTTAACAGCAAAACTAGTCCGAGACTTAGCTTTTTTAGGTTTGCAACTGAATTTAGAAAGTATATTGTTTTCAAGAACTATAAATTTTTTAAAGCTTGTTTGATTATTGTTTCAACTCCAGCCTCAGGATTATCTTTTAAGATTTTATCGACCACTTTTTCGGCATTTTTTCTAATGTATCCTAAAACCTCTAAGGCAGATAACGACTCTTCTCGCGAAATATTGTGTTGAGCGATAGAAATTTCACTCAAATCATAGATTTTTAACACTTTGTCCTTAAGATCCAAAATCACTCTTTGCGCCGTTTTACTTCCAATTCCTTTAATAGATTGAATTGTTACAACATCTGCATTAGCAATAGCATGGATAATTTGTTTTGGGTCTAACGAAGAAAGCATTGTTCTTGCGATACTTGCTCCAATACCGGAAACTGACAGTAATAACTTAAATAATTCTCGTTCAGATTTTTCAACAAAACCAAATAACGAATGCGCATCTTCTTTAATTTGAAGATGCGTAAATAACTTTATAAAATCAGTTGTGGGAAGTAATGAAAAAGTATGTAGCGAAATATTTATATGGTAACCAACTCCATTGCAGTCAATTACGACTTCGGTAGGAGTCTTTTCGACTAATTTCCCTTGAATGTGTGCAATCATTTTTTACTAAAATCTAGTTCCAAATATAGCAAAATTCTCCAATTACGGAAATCTGTGTGCGATATCTGTACAATAATACAAAAACTTATTTGGCAGACATCTTTTTTCTCTTCTCTTTTTCCTGAGCATCAACTACGGCGACCGCAACCATATTAACCATTTCCTCTACGCTTGCCCCCAATTGGAAGATATGTACCGCTTTTTCCATTCCCATCATTATTGGACCAATAGAGTCAACTTTGTACAATTCTTTCAAAAGTTTATAGGTAATGTTTGCTGCATCTAAATTTGGAAAAATTAACGTATTTACTTTTTTTCCGGCCAGTTTTGAAAATGGAAATTTAGCTTTTAACAGTTCTGGGTTCAAAGCAAAATCGGTTTGAATTTCGCCATCAACAATCAAGTCAGGGTAATATTTATGTAAATATGCTACAGCTTCTCGCACCTTTGATGCGCTTTCATAAGCTGATGAGCCAAAGTTTGAAAAGGAAACCATAGCTATGACTGGTTCTACTCCAAACATACGAGCAGTTTTTGCAGTCATCAAAGCAATTTTTGCTAATTCATCTGCTGTTGGATTTGGATTAATCGCAGTATCTGATAAAAACATTGGTCCACGATTGGTCATCATCATATTGGCGCTAGCAATTAGAGTAATTCCCGGGGCCTTTCCAATTAATTGCATTAGTGGTTTTACCACAGACGGATAACTTCTGGAATAGCCTGAAACCATAGCGTCTGCATCACCTTCATTAACCATCATTGCGGCAAAATAATTACGCTCGCGCATCCACTTTTGTGCATCAAGTTGCGAAATTCCTCTTCGCTGTCGTGATTCCCAATAAATGTCACCATATTTCAGGCGACGTGCATCTTCTTCTTTTGTTTTGGGATCAAAAATCGGCACATCGGCATCAAAACCTAATTCTTCTTTAAGTTCCAATATCACTTCTTTATTTCCTAACAAGATTGGAAGCGCAATGCCTTCTTCATGAGCAATCTGTGCAGCTTTCAATACATCTAAATGATCTGCTTCCGCAAAAACTACTCGTTTCGGATCTGTCTTGGCTCTGTTGGTCAACAAACGAACCATTTTATTGTCAGACCCTAATCGTTCTAATAATTCTTCTTCATATTTTTCCCAATCTGTAATGGGATGCAAGGCAACTCCTGAATCCATAGCAGCTTTTGCAACAGCTGGTGGCACTTTTGCAATTAATCTCGGGTCAAAAGGTTTTGGGATAATATATTCTTTTCCGAAAACCAGTTTAGTTTCGCCATAAGCAATATTCACTTGCTCTGGAACTGATTCTTTCGCTAAACCGGCTAATGCAATAACCGCAGCTTTTTTCATTTCTTCGTTAATCTTAGTTGCTCTCACGTCAAGAGCACCGCGAAAAATATAAGGAAAACCAAGTACATTATTTACTTGATTAGGATGGTCAGAGCGACCCGTAGCCATTATAATATCTCTTCTGGTTTTAATCGCTAGGTCATAATTTATTTCTGGTGTGGGATTTGCCATCGCGAAGACAATTGGGTTTTTTGCCATTCCCAAAAGCATGTCTGGCGTTACAATATTTCCCGTTGATAATCCGACAAAAACATCAGCTCCAGCCATAGCTTCAAGCAGTGAAGGGAAGTTTTTATCAGTACCATATCTTCTTTGATTTTCAGAAATTTTAGGATCGTCCTTTCTAAGTGCTCCTTTACTGTTGAACATCACAATATTGTTAGCTTGAACACCGAAAGAAACGTAAAGATTGGCACAGGCAATCGCTGCAGAACCTGCACCCGAAATAACGATTTTAACTTCCTCCATTTTTTTTTCAGCCAATTCAACAGCATTGAGTAACGCTGCTGCAGAAATAATTGCCGTTCCGTGCTGGTCATCATGCATTACCGGAATATTTAGTTCCTCAACCAAACGTCTCTCAATTTCAAAAGACTCTGGCGCTTTGATATCTTCCAAATTGATTCCTCCAAAAGTTGGTGCAATATTTTTAACCGTTGCTATAAATGCTTCAATATCTTTAGTGTCTACTTCAATATCAAAAACGTCAATATCTGCAAAGATTTTGAAGAGTAAAGCTTTTCCTTCCATAACTGGTTTTGACGCTTCGGGACCAATGTCACCCAATCCTAAAACAGCAGTTCCGTTAGTGATTACTGCAACTAAATTTCCTTTGGAAGTATATTTATAAACATTGTTTACATCTTTTGCGATTTCCAAACAAGGTTCCGCAACTCCTGGAGAATAAGCCAATGACAAATCTCTTTGCGTGGCATATTTTTTCGTTGGTACTACTTGAATTTTTCCTGGAGTAGGTTTTGCGTGGTATAAAAGTGCTTCTCGTCGCTTACTATCTTTGTGCATGGTCTAAAATTTAATGGCTACAAAGGTAGAAGACTGAACTTAACTAGGAAACTTTTAGTAATTTCTTTTTAAATAAATCTGGAAAAAACCCTTTCGCACGTAGCTTCGGTATCAAAGGGTTTGTTTTTTATTTTGTTGGAGTTGCGGTTGCTTGAGTTTCAGTTTTTTTAGGTTCTTCTTTTTTCCTTTTGTTGAACAAACCGTTTAGTAAATCTTTCGCTTTGTCCTTCACATCTGTTTTTACATTTGTTTTGGTAGAATCGGTTTTTGGTTTTGTTGCGTTTGAAAGTATATCATTCAAAGCATCTTTTCCGCCATTAATTACTTTATCTCTTTGTTGTTTTATTAAATTATTTACCAAAGTTGTTGTGGCTTGTTTGATATCTGTTGCTATTTTCGGACTCTGGAAATTTCCTGTAAGCATAGCATTGACTGGAATACTTTGCATTTTTTTAGCATCAGCTGGCGTTAATTTTGCAATTAAATTATTAACATCTGTTCCTAGATATTTCGCTGGAACATCAAACTTCAAATCGTAATTCATGTTCTGGTCAAAACCATGCGTGCCTCCAACAGTTACTTTAATATCCTGATATTTTATATCAAATGGTTTTACATTTACTTTTCCATCTTTGAATGTCAATGCGGCTTTTAAGTCGTTTAAGTTTAATTTTTTCAAATCTACAAAACCCAGCTTGTCGTCCAGTGCGCTTAACAAGGTCGAGTTGCTTGAATTTACTGCTGTTGAAAGCAAATGGCCTAATAAATCCCCAGAAATTGAAGCTAAATCTGGAGCCATTTCTTTGGTCTTTAAATTTCCGGAAAGCTTGATTGTTGAGTTCAGCTTGCCATTAATGATTCCGGCAATCGGTGCAATTTTTTTCATCATCTCCAATTGCGTAAAAGTTTGTTGGATGTCAACTCCATTCAATCCTAAGTTCATATTGAATTTCGAAACTTTTTCTTTGGTGGATACATCGCCATTAAAGGCAATCGAACCGCCAAAAATATCAGTGCTACCATTTTCTAAAGTTGCTTTTTGGTCTTTTATATTGATTTTTCCGGATACATTTTTCAGCACCAAATTGTCGTATAAAACTGTATTCGCTTTAGCCGTTAAACTACAATTCAGAAATGCTGGAATTTTCATTGCTTCCGTTTGTTTTGAACCTTTTTTAATTTCTTCTTCTCCTGAAGTCATAAAATCGCTTACCGCTAACTGATTTGAATTCAAATTAAAATTCCCCTTTAATTCCTGATTTTTAAACACCAATCCGTAGAAGTTTTCCAAAACTCCAGTGACCGCTAAATCTGTTTTTCCAGTTGTAGCATTGAACTGTTTTAAATTTACTCGACTTGGATCAAATGATACCAAAGCTTTACTGATTTTCATTGTTTTCCCCGCATCGTCAGTATAATTAAATCCAGTTAAATCCAGCATTCCTGCATTTTTAATTCGAGCATAATCACTTTTCTCAACAGCTTGCATATCAAATTCTGTAGTAACATCAGCCATCAAAATTCCAGATAGAGGTTTGTCAAGCTTGATTGGGTATGCCTTTGAAAGGTTATTTAAATTGATAGTGCCTTTTAGCGCTGCATTCACAAGCGCATTTTCGGCAATATTTTTGATAGTAGCTTTTGCGCTGAAAACATCTTGGTCAATCTGAAATGTAAGCTTATCCAGATTTACATATGTGTCATTCATCACACCGGTTTCGTTAATTATTTTGGCGTCGATAACAATATTTTGAACTGATTTTGGAAGATTTGGATACTGGAACGAAGCATTGTTGGATGCAATTTCAACATTGAATTTTGGAATTGTTGTATCCGATAATAATCCTTTTGCAAATCCAGCTACCGTAAAGTCGCCGCTGGTTTTTACGTCTTTTAGGTTACTAGAATACTGTGCTGGAATTAAGCCTAAAAAGTTCTTAAAAGATGAAGTTGGTGTTTTAAATTTCAAATCATATTGTTGTCCTGCTTCTACCAGTTGTATAAATCCATCAAATTCTAAAGGCAGTTCGTTGATTTTTGCTTTGTTCTCTTTGAACGTATATTTGCTATTGTCCAACTCTATTGCAAGAACGGCATCCAGCGAAAGCGAAACATTTTTCATGTAATTCACTTTATCCATATCGAGCGATACTTTTGTCGTAGTTTTGGTCACTAAATCCAATTTTGACGCTGTAAAATCTCCAGTTCCTTGGTGATTTATGCTATCTAAAACCATTTTTAGATTTGACTTTTCATCAGTATATTTGAATTTAAAATTTTTAACTGAATATTCTTTTATTTTAAGCGAAAGCGGTTTGTTTTTTCCGTCGTCGCCTTTTTTAGCTTCTTTAATAGCGATATCGTAATTTCCAACGCCATTTTTATCGATAATAATATTTATTAAACCGTTTTCAGATGAAATTCCATCAATGTTCATGGGGTCATTTTCCCCTTTGAATAATTCTTTAATTGACATTTTAAGATTCAGTTCGCCGACTGAAACCAAGGTATCGCCTTCAAATGGTGCCTTATTTATAATAGAAAGTTTTTCAATCGAAACGCTCGCATTTGGGAAGTTTCTAAACAAACTCAAATCGGCATCAGCAAATGCAACTTTAGCATCTACTTTTTCATTAATTGCAGTTAAAATTCGGGCTTTAATCTGATCTTTAAAGAAATACGGAATCGCGAATGCGGAAATAATCACTAACAACAAAACGATTCCAACAATTTTCAAAATTTTCTTTAACATAGTAAGAAAGATTACGTTACACTTTAGCAACAAAAATAAGTTCTTTTAAGTAAAGATGATGATAATTAGGGAAGTTTTAAGATTTTATTTGTTGAGAAAATGTTATTAACAGTGACTTGTTTTATGCGATTATTGTAAAATACTTTTAGTTAATTTGTGCTTCCATGAAAAAGCAGCACCAGGTCATTTTATCATTAGGTACAAATCAAGGCAATCGTCTCGAAAATATTGAGGTGTGCGTTGATAGTTTGCACAAAGAAGTTGGCACGCTTATCAGGGTTTCCAAGCTTTATGAAACGCCGGCTTGGGGTTTTAAAAGTGAGAAATTTTACAACTGCGCAGTGATTATGAATACACACAAAAGTGCGCACCAAATTCTTGAAGAATGTCTTTTGCTCGAAGAAGCTTTGGGTAGAATTCGCTCAGATTTTGAGGGCTATCAATCTCGAATTATCGATATTGATGTCATTGCTTTTGACGAAGAAATCATCGCATCCGACAAACTACAGGTTCCGCATCCGGAAATGCAGAATAGGCTTTTTGTTTTGTTGCCGATGCGCGATTTGAATTTAGAGTGGCGTCATCCAATATTGCAGAAATACTTGCATGAATTGCTAGTGCTTTCAGAAGATAAAAGCAATTGTGTTTTTGTTCAAAATCTGGAAATTCCGATAACGAAGATTAAGTTAGATCATTTTAATTACATTGCTATTGAAGGAAATATTGGTGCCGGAAAAACCACTTTGTCAAATAAGCTAGCAGAAGATTTTAATGCAAAAACTGTTTTGGAACGTTTTGCAGACAATCCGTTTTTACCTAAATTCTATGAAGATCAAAATCGATACGCTTTTCCCTTGGAGATGTCCTTTTTAGCCGATAGATACCAGCAGATTTCCGATGATTTAGCGCAATTCGACTTATTTAAAGATTTTATTGTTGCTGATTATCATATTTTTAAATCGTTAATTTTTGCAAAAGTTACGCTAGCAGAAGATGAATTTCGTTTGTATAAAACAATGTTTGATATCATATACAAAGAAATGCCAAAGCCCGATTTGTATATTTATTTGTATCAAAGTACAGAACGTCTTTTATCAAACATAAAAATAAGAGGACGAAGTTACGAACAGGAAATTCCGGCTGAATATTTAGAAAAAATCAATAGCGGTTATTTGGATTATGTAAAATCGCAGACAAAACTTAATGTTTTGATAATTGACATTACCAATAGGGATTTTCAGAATAATCAGGAAGATTACGTCTTTGTTTTGAATGAAATCCGAAACAAAATTTCTAATTAAATTTAATGTATTAAAAAGAAATGCCCTTTTATTTCTTGGAAACCACCATTCATTTTTGTTGTAAACCACTAGTCCGTTGCGCGTAAATTGCCTAAAATTAAAAAATTACATCTCAGCAAAAATTGTAGTACTAAAATAATTAGTTTTTCGCATTTAGTGCTACTTCATGAAATTTGAATGTAGATCGCAGCTATTCTGGTGTCATCAGGATTCGAAATTGTCATATCAGTT